>ENA-ORTV01000809-ORTV01000809.1-human-gut-metagenome-genome-assembly--contig:-NODE-809-length-37179-cov-5.249246_pt1 | contig 37179 bp, 36 predicted proteins | sample MGYA00241915_ERZ509194 | MGnify/ENA primary metagenome ERZ509194 (study PRJEB26280, sample SAMEA2338810) | human gut metagenome | biome: human gut; feature: human-associated habitat; material: faeces... | reverse complement strand
AGGTGCGGGTGTAAACACCGGTGGTGCGCAGATAGCTGCCGTTGCCGTCCATGCCGTCCACAGCGTTCCAGGTGTGGGGCAGGGTGACCTGCTCGGTGGGACGCTCGCCCTTGGGGAAGGACAGGGTCCAGTTTTCGTTCAAGGAAATGATCTCTCTCATCGATACTGCTCCTTCTGGTTTTCTTCTTTGTTTCGGCGGCCTGTATGGCAGAAGAAATGCCGGAAACAGGCCGGTTGTTGATTTCAGTATAGCACATCAGAGGGGGGTAGGGTTTGTACAATCTTTTGGCAAAATAGTAATATTTTGTGAAAATCCAGACGATGATTCCACGATTTTACAATCTGGCCCTTGGAAATGACAGTACAGCATGGAAAAGATACCCCGAAGCAGAGACGAAAAAGAGGGTGTCCGTCCCCGCAGAGGGAGGCAGCGGCTTCCGCTCATCCCTGACCAGAAGCTTCCTTTGACGCTGTGGGTCCCTCCGGCAGAAAGTGTTGACGGAACGGCGGCTTTTTGCTATAATTATAAAGCTATGAATATGGAGATGTATCGAAGTGGTCGTAACGAGAACGACTCGAAATCCGGGTGGATGCTTCGCCCTGTTTCTCCATTTCATACGAGGAAACGTCAGAATTTGATGTTCTGGCAGGCTTTTTGACCTGTCTGAACGATGCGTTTTCTAACAATATTCTAGCATTAAATTTCTAAGATTCAAGAGGAAATCAGCAATATACAAATTGCAATTTCTTCTCAGAATACAACGTGGAGTAGTACTCAAGTGGTCGAAGAGGCGTGACTCGAAATCTCGTAGGCCCTGCAAGGGGCGCCAGGGTTCAAATCCCTGCTACTCCGCCAGAGGCGTAGATTCGTACGAATCTACGCCTTTTTTGTTTGCTCTTCTGGCGCTTGGAGAACAAGCGCACCAGCGAAAACCGGGTTTCAGATGCCCGTTCTCTCCTGAATTCTCTCCAATGGTCGGCTTGATCATACCACAGTTGAATCTGGCTGAAATACTACAGATTGTTGAAGATTGAAATAGAAAGATTCACTTTTTCGTTTCTAACAGCTCTGCGATTACGCCAGCAGACCCCTCCTTGCTCTTGTAATCAAGATGCGCATAGATGTCAGCGGTAGTTGAGAAGGTGCTGTGTCCCAGCCACTCCTGAACCTGCTTCATCGACACACCGTTCATGACCATCAGGCTGGCACAGCTGTGGCGCAGGTCGTGGAAGCGGATGTGCGGCAGACCATACTGCCGGAGCAGCCATTCAAAGTGTTCCGTCACGAAGTTGGGCCGGAGCAGCTTGCCTTCCTGATCGGTGCAGACGAAGTCCAGATAATCGGTGCGGTAGCTCTTGCCGAACAGCCTGCGGTAAAGCTGCTGCTTTTCCTTCTGCTTGAGCAATTCGGCTTCCACAGCCGGGATCAGCGGCAGAGTGCGGCAGCTGGTCTTGTTCTTCATCACATCGCTGACGACCGGGACATACTTGCCGTCCACCCGCTGTTCCGTGACTTTGTGGTTGATGGTCATGGACTTGCGCTCAAAGTCGATGGACGACCATTTCAGCCCCAGAACCTCACTGCGGCGCAGACCGTAGTAGGCCGTGATGAGAATGCACAGGTGGAGCGGGTCATTCTGCGACACTTCAAGCAACTGCTGAACCTCATCCTTGGAGTAGAAGTTGGGGCGGAAGCTGTTCTTCTTCGGGCGGTCCACTTTTAGCATCGGGTTGACTTCCAGATAGTCCTTGCGCACGGCATCCTTGAACGCCTTGCCGAAGATGGCGTGGTAGTGGATAACGGTGTTGGTGGTGCAGCCATCCAGCAGGATCTTCTCCTGAAACTCGTCCAGTACCTGCGGCGTGACCTCGCATAGCTTCAGCCCCAGCGGCTTGAAGTACTGCGTGATGCGGCCCTGAATCATCTGGTTGTAGCTGATGAAGGTGGCGGTCTGGATGGATGCCTTGTGAATCTGAATCCACTCGTTGAGATAATCCAGAAACAGCATCTCTGATTTGCTGACCGGTCTGACCGGCGCAGGGATGGGCTTTGCCGTCCGGGTGTCTACTTTCTCGTAAGCACCGCCCCGGCCTGTGGGCAGTTCGCCCGTTTCGTCATACCGGAGCAGGACTTCGTGGAGCATGGCCTCGGCCTTGCGCTTGTTGCCGCGCACGGTCAGACCGGTGGAGATCCACTTGATCTTCCGTTTGCCCTTGGCATCGTAAAGGTTGAGTACGAAATAGAAACGTCCATTTTTCTCTTGGACAGACCCTGTTGTTTTCATCATAAACCTCCTTGTGGTTTAACAGGCGTGCTGTCCGTTGCTGCAATCACAGCATACCACATCCAGCGGCGGATTTCCAGCCGGGAAGGTGCTCTGCCCGGTGAGCAGGAACTCGATCACACTCAGCTTCGGGATACGATAGGTGCGACCGATTTTAAGCGCAAACAGGCGGCGGGAACGGATCAGTTCCCCAACTGTATGGCGGTTCAGACCAAGCATCTCCGCAGCCTGCTGAAGGCTGACGGCATCGGGGTAGCCGGGAAACATCTGGGAATAGGCATTGTTAAACTTCATAGGCACTCCTTCAGCATAAGTAGTCTAAGGTCAAAAAGTGTGTTACCTGCGGTTATATCCTTTGCAGCAAAGCTGCGGTCAGGTGGCAATGTAAAGAGAGCTGACAGTAGTTCCAACTCCCCCATCGCAGATAAGTTCAAACCCGTCTGCGTTAATAAGTTAAGGTCTCCCATATTGGTCCTCGACTTCCCTAGGAGTGGGGAATCGTCCGGCGGCGGGCTTGCACCGCACCATTGGCATTTCAGCCACCCCGTCTTCGTTATGACCGGGCTGCGAGTTACAGAAGTACCTTTTGTGAAGTACCGGACGATTGAACTATTCACTTGTCAAGGAACGTATGGAAGATTTCTGGACTTTGACGGACGAAAAACATCCTTCTACTTGGTAGCCGATGAAAAAGGCCATTTCGTAGCATTGAAAGCAATTTTGTAAACAAAACGTAATAATAGTCCGAGAATGGTCTTGAAAAAGATGCCCTACACTTGGTAGGCGTCGAGAACGCCTGTTTCATAGCATCGAAGGGGAAATTGTAATTAAATTGTAATTCTTGAAGCCGAATCTCCACTTTTGAAAAAGTCCTCTCACTTGGTAGCCGACGAAAAAGGGCAAAAGACAACCATGTTTTTGAGAATTAACAAAAAGGTCACAAACGACCGGCCTTCAAAGAGGAGGTTCTATTATTAACAGAAAAAATGGCCAGAAATGGGGGGTGCTGACGCTGATTTTTTTGCCTTCATTGAAAATTGAAAAACCTCCCTCACTTGGTAGGCATCGAGAAAGGCTCGTTGACAACCTTTATTTTGAAAATTAACAGAAAGTTAACAAAGCAAGATGCGCTGAACAAGAAACAACCGCCGCTCACTCCGGGAAAGAGTGAGTGGCGGTTGCAATATCAAATTTTTGATTCAGAAAATCAGATGCTCGCTAAAATATCTGTCAGTGTGGCGACAAATGCTTCATCCTGCTCCTTCGTCCGCTTTGGGCTCCCCTTGGGGTGCTTTCCGGCACGGAGGAGCTTTTTGTTTTCGTACCGCCGCAGCATGAGGGCATCCATGTTGTCAGCAGTATATTCAAGACCGTTCTGGTTCAGCACCCGGGCGCACTTGGCAAGGCACATACTCGCCAGCCCGTAGTCCTGCGTCACAACCACATCTCCCGGTTTTACCCGGTTGACGAGAGCAAAATCCACGCTGTCAGCTCCTTTGTCGAACACCAGCGTCTGCACACCCTCACGCTCGATCTGGTGCGAGGTGTCGCACAGGATGACGACCGGGATGCCGAACTGCTTTGCGATCTGCAAGGTCAGGTCAACAACAGGACAGCCATCTGCATCAATCAAAACATTCATCGAATATCCTCCATCACCCATCGAAACGCCCTTGCCGTGCGCAGGTCGGTATCCTTGAAATGCCCGCCGCTGTTCCATTCAAGGGTGCAGTCTGCGCCACGCTCTGCAAGCCGGCTGTGCAGGGCGCGGATGTTATCTCCCACAGCAGCCATTGTCAAATTTTTCGTGCGTTCTTCCCGGTCGCCAAGGCTCAGATAAATGCACTGTGCTTGAATGGGGTGCTGCTGTTCAAACTCCATCCATCCCGGAAACCATACGGAAGGCGAAGCAGCCGCAACATCGGAAAACAGAGCTGTCTGCGTGGATGCCCACAGCGCGAACAATCCGGCCAGCGAGTAGCCGCCCAGAACAATTCTGACGTTTCTCGGCAGTGCAAACTGCTGTTTCAGGGCGGGAATCACTTGCTCTGTCAGAAAGCAAAGGGTATCCGCCGCATTGCCGCCAAAACTTTCCTTGCCCCATACCGCAGGAGCTTCCCACGGGGAAAGTTCATCGTTCCAGTTTTTCACCGGAACAGCGGAAAACAGAAAATTCCGGCCGCTTTGTGCAATGGCTGTCACTTCATGATCCATGCTTTGCAGCTCATGTTCGCCGGTCATTTGGAGAAGCAGGTATTCTGTATGGGCTTCGCCGTAAATGCGGCAGGGTCTGTTTCCGATTTGAACTTGCTTTGCGGTCACGGCAGCAGCCTCCCGAAAAAATTTTGATAAATCCAGTATAACAGTTGCAAGCGGAATTGACAATTCGGACTGGCACAATCGCTTCTGCAAGCAGTGCTTCGTGGTACCATTCTGGTACAACAAAACTCTCTTGCAAGCAATGTCTTTGTATATACAAAGACCCTTGCCTTGCAAGCGCTTGTTGGGCGCAGCCCAAACCCGTTGTTCTGTCTCGTGCCGATGCAGGCTTTGCGTTTTTGCAAAACGCTCTTTCAGCACTCCGCAGGAGTGCGCAGCCATCACGGAAGCGTGATGTTCACAGGGATTGGGATTGCATCCCAACAAGCAGAGCACGCACGGCAAATTTGCAATGCCGTGCGTGTTCTGGCCTTTGTACGCACAAAGGCACTGCTTGCAAGGAAAGAAAATTTTTAAGAATTGTAGTATAAAGATGGAAAACTGTGATATAATGACAACGAGAGTGTTGGAAAAATTGACAATATTTTCTCTTCCGAGCGTAAAAATTAAAAAGGATTTGCCACGAACTGAAAGGGAGGGCTGAAAGATGGCACATGAGGGCGATTACTACACAGTAGTTTTGAAAGAGGCACATTTGAACTGGGGAGAGCATCGGCATACAGGGACAAGGGAAATCATTGAGGGGGAAGGCTATATTCCGATTCCTCTTGAACAAGCTCAAAGGTTGAATATAGTCAACAGCAATGCAACAGGTGGGCAGGATGTTCTTGGTGAAAACATTTTTAGGTACAGAACAAGTGATGGATATGTCCAAGGCTTTCTAAAGGCACAGGGAAACAGTGTGGCCGGAAGTCGTTGGGCAAAACAGTTCTCGCAACAGGGGGATTTGAAGGCGATTGGCAGCTGGTATGAGCATATCGGAGCACATGTTGGTACTGAAATTACAGTCTCATGGGTGGCTCCAGATGAGATTGAGCTGTCTTATAACTGAATTATTCACTGGATAGTGTGGCATGCCAGCCGCATAGCATGAATATCTTCGCGGCCTTTATCGGAGATTGATCTGCTGATGCGGCTGGCGTTTTTAATTTCAAAAATGCTGCGAAATTATTGACAAAATGCTGCGGTTATGTTACCATATGTAATGGAGCGGCCTGCCTTGATGAGAATGGAGAAAGTTTATTAGGATGTTTTTCAGAAACTGAATTTTATAAAAGCGGCAGAACAATGTACTTATATGGATAAAACTAAACCTAGTGGGGTGAACGTATGATTTTTCGATTGGGAGAATTATTCTGCGGGCCGGGAGGTCTGGCATGGGGTGCAACCAACGCAGATATTGGCGACCCTAACTGGGGCATAAAGCATCAGTGGTCGAATGACTATGATGAAAACACTTGTAAAACGTATCGGAGAAATATCTGCCCAACTGAGCCGGATACCGTATATCATGCAGATATTCGCAAGTTTGATTTAACGAATCTTGCCGACATTGACGCTCTGGCATTTGGATTCCCCTGCAACGATTACAGCGTTGTTGGTGAGCAGAAAGGTATGGACGGTGTTTACGGCCCTCTGTACTCCTATGGCGTAAAGGTTCTAAATCTTTATCATCCAAAATGGTTTTTGGCTGAGAATGTTGGTGGACTGAAGAATGCCAATGAAGGCAAGGCCTTTACGAAAATTCTTGACGAAATGCGTAAGGCTGGATATAAACTATATCCCAATCTGTATAAGTTCGAGGAATACGGCATTCCGCAGGCACGGCACCGAATCATTATTGTTGGTATTCGAGAAGATATTGATGTGGAGTATAAAATTCCTTCGACCAAACCATACGCAGGGATTGATAACACTTGCAAAACAGCAATTACTGTTCCGCCCATTCCCGCGGATGCCCCGAATAATGAAATCACAAAGCAGTCTGCCGCTGTTGTTGAACGCTTGAAGCATATCAAACCCGGACAGAATGCGTTTACGGCTGACCTTCCCCCGGAACTTCAACTTAACATCAAGGGCGCAAAAATCAGCCAGATTTACAAACGCCTTGACCCAACGAAGCCGGCATATACTGTGACCGGCAGCGGCGGTGGTGGAACGCACATCTACCACTGGTCGGAAAATCGTGCGCTGACAAACCGCGAACGTGCACGGCTTCAGACTTTCCCGGACACTTACGTCTTTGAAGGAAGCAAAGAAAGCGTCCGTAAGCAAATCGGCATGGCGGTGCCGTGCAGGGGCGCAAAAATTATCTTTGAAGCCATCCTGAAGTCGTTTGCAGGGATTCCGTATGAATCCATGCCTGCGAATATCAATGAGTAAACGAAAATATGTTCAACGAGGATATTGCAAAGAAAGTTCTTTTTCAGCCGTTGCATGAGGGGGCAGATGAACTTTATTTAGCAACGTCATATGCAACGCATACTATGCTGTCTTGGTTTTTGACAAACCTAGAGTTAAAACAGCATCAGACCTTGCGCGTTGCTATGATTGTCGGGATGGTTCCATACAATCACCTGAGCGTAACAGTCCATGAGGGGTTTTGCTCTCTTGTAAAGCCCCCTTATCCTCCTAGGGTAGAAAAAGTTGAATGCAGTTATCTGTATGATTCTCCTGCATTCCATGGGAATTTGTATATTTGGAAAAAGAATGGGAGCTTCTATAAAGCGTTTATGGGTTCTGCTCCCTTCATCCAAAGTGCCTTCACGCGGAGCGATGTGCAAGAGTGCATGGTCGAATGTGACCCTGATGAAGCTGGACAAATGTATGAGGCTCTTGTAGGGCGAAGCATATACTGTAATCATGTGGAAATCGAGGAATATGTCCATCTTGTTCCCAGTCATCCTGTTTTGGATATGGAACTAAACCTTGTCGCTGATGCGGACTTGAACAGCTACGAATCTGTAAGGCTAAGCCTTGTCACGAAAAACGGAAAACCGGGAAATCGGTCTGGATTGAACTGGGGACAGAGGCCCAATAGAAATCCGAATCAAGCCTATATTCCTCTGCCGAGGGCTGTTGCTCAAAGTGCATTCTTCCCGCCAAAGAATATCCACTTCACTGTTATAACAGATGATCGGAAGCAGCTGACACTCCGTGTAGAACAGGAAAATGACAAGGCACTGGCAACACCGGAGCGTAATAGTGATTTGGGAGAATATTTCAGAAATCGACTGGGACTGTCCAATGGTGCGTTTGTTACAAGAAATGATCTTGACGCTTATGGACGGACAGATGTGACTTTTTACAAGCTCGATGATGAAACCTACTATATGGATTTCTCCGTATAATGCGTAGAAGCATTCACTCAATTTGAGTGGATGCTTCTTTTTTGTTGGAATTGCCTGAAATTGGATTGAAAGACGTTCAAAATATGTTATACTGGTTACATTCGAGGAAATATTGCATGGGAGGGCTTGCTATATGGAACTGCTTTACTCAAACATTCTGCCTTTGCGGACAGCTGACGGTCAGCGCACGATTGCTGACTGTTTCAGGGAGCAGCTTGCACAATCCGATAGGGTGGATATTGCAGTCGGCTATGTTTCAAGAGCATCCTTGGAGGAAATTGACAGGCTGATTGAAGAACATCCCGTCACACATATTGTCCTTACCATTGGAATGTACTACACCGATGGAATGCCGGAAAGTGCATATCGTGTTGCACTGCACCTTAATGAAAAATGGATGCGGATGGGAATTGGTGAGGTGCGCATTGTAAAGTCGTTCAAATACCATGGGAAAGTGTATCTGTTTTCCAAAACAGATGGGCCGAACCCAACTGCGGCAATCATTGGGTCTGCTAATTTTGGTGTTATCAAACCGGAGGCGACGAATCTAAGACAATACGAAACGGCAGTGTTTGTCGAAGATGCACGGGTGTTGCAGGATGCAAAAGAACTGTTTGATAATCTGAACAGCAGATGCTCGGACAACATCGCTAATGTGACAGATATGCCGCTTGTCCGGGAGCAAAATGTCTCCCTGACAGGCGTTGACACGGTAACGCAGATTCCAACGGCAGATCTGAACTATTATATGAACCATGCCACTGACATTTCCTTCCCTCTGCCTATCAAAGTTCCTGCGTATGACGAGAGAATGCTTGACGATGGACAACATTTTACCAAGTCAAACCTGAATGTGTGTTATGCGGCACCTCGAAGCGCGCGAAAAAACAGGGATTGGTATGAAACACAGTTTACAGTGTCAAAGGCCGTTCGATGTGAGCGCGATGGAACTCCCAAGATAGGCTATCCGTTAAAAAATGTTCCGTTTGTTGTAATAACGGATGATGGATATACCTTTAAGTGCCACACTACAAGCGATGGAAACAAACAGTTTAGTGCAGTAGGAGATGAATTGATTCTGGGACGCTGGCTTAAAGGCCGGCTTGCCGCGGCAGGTCTTGTCACACCTGTGAATGACACTGGTGAAGATCACGAACGTCAGGGAATGATTACAAAAGAAATGCTGGATGAGTATGGCTGCAATTCACTTCTCCTAACAAAGACAGACTGCCAAATCCATGAAGATGGCAATACATTTGATGTCTGGCTCTTATCATTCAAAAAAGAGGCGGAGGATGAACAAGGATGAATTACTTGAAAACCTATCTGAAAACGATAGCGGATCGAGGAAATGTCGATCTAGCTCACTCGATTGAGCAGACAGCAACAGAAATCGGAGACCGATATATTCAGGATTTTAATTTTTGCGAGCATCGAATCGGACTGCTGTTCGGAAATGTTCAATCCGGCAAAACAGGACAGATGTTTGGCATTATTACCAAAGCTACAGATTTAGGATTTCCGGCATTTGTTCTGCTCACAACAGACAATATTGTTCTTCAACAGCAGACTCTTGAACGGGTACAGAATGATTTGTCTGGATATTGTATCTGCGGCGAGAATGATTCAGGACTATTTATTCAGAACGCGTTGATGAAGCCTGTCATTATTGTTCTGAAGAAAAACAGTCGTATTCTGCGCCTATGGGCGAACGTGTTTGCGTCAACAGGATTTATGAAGGGCAATCCCCTGTTTATTGTTGACGATGAGGCGGATGCTGCCTCTTTGAATACGCTCATAAACAGAAATAAAAAATCTTCTATCAACAAATATCTGGATAATATCAAAAACGGAGCATCCAGCAGTATTTATCTTCAGGTTACGGGAACACCGCAGGCAATACTGCTTCAAACACAGGTGTCTGGCTGGCATCCGTATTTTACCTATTACTTTGCACCGGGCAGCGGCTATCTCGGCGGAGATTTTTTCTTTCCAAAAGAAAAGCCCGACTGCATAACATTTATTGAAAATCTCAAAACGCCCGCACATGATGTGGTGCTTCGGCATCTTGCAGTGTCGGCGTTGGTTGAACTGGGAGGTGGAAAGGTTTCAAACTGTCTTGTACATCCCAGCGTTCGGCAGGCATCACATGACATTTTTGCAAGAGATATTTCCAAAGAGCTTCAATGGTGCAAAGAACACATAGATGATGAATTCAAGGCAGAGTTTACGGCAGTGTATGATGGCCTTGCACCAGTAAAATATTCAAAAGCATCGGTATCGGATGCTTTTGGCAAGGTGAAAGAGCTGCTGACCAGTAATGCAGTTAAGATTCTCATTATGAATGGGAAAAATGCTATTAGCAGTGACCAGTATTCGACTGGTGCAAATATTGTGATTGGCGGAAATACCTTGGGCAGAGGTGTGACATTCCCATCGCTGCATACGATTTATTACACGCGAACCGCCAAAAAGCCGCAGGCAGACACGATGTGGCAGCACAGTCGAATGTTTGGATATGACCGTGATCCGGGGCTTATGATGGTTTACATTGATGAACCACTTTATAAATTATTCTCCGACATCAATGCAACAAATAACTCGCTGATTGCACAGGTCGAAAGTGGAACAGATCATATCAAGGTTTATTACCCCAATGGTCTTAAGCCTACCCGCAGTAATGTGCTGGATGAACGCCATGTTGCGACAATTTCTGGTGGAACGAACTACTATCCGTTCTATCCGGGCAATAATACGATTGCACAGCTTGATGCGATTCTTGCTCCATTTGCGGAGGATGAGCCTGTTTATCAGGTCAGTCTGCGTCTGATGAAGGAAATCCTCTTGCACATCACATCGGAAGATGATTTCAGAGTGGCCAGTTTTATTTCGATTATTGAGATGATGCTGTCTGAAAAGCCAAATGCGCAGGGAATCCTGATTGTTCGTCGAAACAGAGATGTAGCGCAAGGGACAGGCGCACTGCTTTCACCGAACGACTGGGCATTGGGCGGACAGTATACGGCATCTGCTGTACTTACGATGTATAAGGTTACTGGCAGAAAAGGCTGGGGCGGACAAGAGCTGTGGGTTCCCAACATAAAGCTGCCGAGCGATTTGATTTACTATGATGTTCAGGAGGATGAATCCTCGACTTAAAGTATGGATGATTTAACGCCCGAACAAAGAAAGAAAAATATGAGAGCAATCCGAAGCAAGGATACGACGATAGAGCTTGCGCTTCGGAAAGCGTTGTGGAAACAGGGTATCCATTACCGCAAAAACTATAAGGGGCTGATAGGAAAGCCTGATATAGTGATTACGAAATATCGCATAGCTGTCTTTTGCGATTCTGACTTTTGGCATGGATATGACTGGGAAAATAGAAAATCCAGAATCAAATCCAATCAGGAGTATTGGATACCCAAAATTGAACGCAATATGAAACGAGATCAGGAGGTTACATCCGCCCTCGTTGAACAAGGATGGATTGTATTACGTTTTTGGGAACATGACATTAGAAAAGAACTACAGCGGTGCGTTGACGATGTGCAGGAGGCAGTGGAAATAAGAAAAGAGCTTTTTGAATAATCAATCGGATGGGGGAAGCAATAGAAAGGGAGGACGCGATGAACCAAGATGAACGACAGAAGTTCTGGGATGTCCTGCTGTCCATGCATGATACCGAGCCAGAACATATCCAAGCACTACATGAAATGATTTCTGTACCGCACACATTGTGTCGTTTTCGTTCAGTTAATGAGAGCAGTTTGACACAGCTTCAAGAAAATAAGCTGTATTTTTCTAGTGCAGATTACTACGATGATCCGTTCGATACATATTTTTATCTCGACTACGATATGATGGAAACTCAGATGGGAAATATAATTGCTTTGCTGGGAACACCTGAGAATAGAAAAACAGCAGTGAAATTGGTTTCATCTCTTGGAATTCCTCCTGAGAGTGTACAGAAGTCACTAGATACAGCGTTGCAGAATCCGATGACGGCAGAAACCTTTAAGTCAAGCGTGAAAAGTGCCCGCGACCAAGTTCTAAAAACACTTTACTCTATCTGTTTTTGCGAGAATCCTCTAAATGAAACTTTATGGCTGAAATATGCGGATAATCACCGTGGATTTGTTGTCACCTATGATTTTCATAGCAACGATACCTATTTGTGCGGCAAGGAGAATAAGTGTAAAAATTGTCCCACTATTCAATTGCGGCCTAGTATTTATCCGGTCCACTATTCGGACGATAAATATGATGCTTCTCTTTACGCAGTTGCTGTTTTGCTGAAAATCAGCATGATGGCTAGCGGTATTTCTGCCCCTCAAGAGCTGGCAACAAGACTCGACTCTTGCATGCTGTGGGAAATTGAACGGATTTCGTTGCTAAAGAAAGCTTGCCACCGATTTGATGAGGAATGGAGAATGATTTATCCTCAATGGTGCGTTGCTCGCCCTTGCATCAGACTCAAACCTAAAAGTGTGATTATCGGATTAAGAACGCCGCAATACAAGGAAAGGCTTATCATTTCAGCAGCAACTATTGCAGGGATAACAGATATTCAAAAAATACAAATCAACAAGAAGGATGAGCTGGAAGCAATTCCGGTTTAAGAGGAGTGATTTGGGTGAGAATTATCCTATCTAACAAAATCCGCTGCAAACGCTGTGGAGACATCGTCGAAAGCAAAAGCCATTACGATTTGGAGAGGTGCAGCTGTGGTCTCTGCTGTGTAGATGGCGGCAAGGACTACTTGCAGCGTGTCATCAGGACCACCGAAGGCGGCAAATATGAGGACTACTGCGAAGAACTTTCAGAGTGGGTGGAAGTTCCTGACCCGGACGATGATGACTGAACTTAAATGAACAAGGCCCACAGATTAGATACTCATTCCAATCTGTGGGCCTTGTTGTATCCATTGGCTGATACAAATTGATACTAATTGGTATCAATAGACTTTTGATATTCGGCCATAATTTTCCTTGCCCTGCCACGGGTGGTATCCTCAAAGGTCTCATCTTCGCTGAAGCGCAACCAGAAAGGGTCTTCCATCAGGCAGGCATTGGTGCGCTTGACGATTTCCCACGCATTGTAGTCTGGCAGGCCCATCATCGCCAAAATCTCTTTGCAGTCCATCCGATTTTGGGGAAAGATGCGCTTTTTGGCCCACACGACTGCATCGACCAACGGCACTTTGCGGCTGTTGCCGATAAAGAGGTTCAGAGGCAGGTCATACTGCGGCACCCCCTCATTGGCGCAGAGATACTGCCCATCGTCGCTTAAATGAGCGATTTCCTTTTCATCCATCATCAATTTCAGGTAGGCCATTTCATCACCCCATGGCAGATTTCAGGTAGTGCAGACGGTATTTCAAGTACTGGCGGATCGCGGACGCTCTTTTTTCACTCAGCAAGGCGAGAATCGGAGAGATTGCCTGAATGATCTCCTGATACAGTTCGTCCAGATCACGCACAGGCAGGACGGGTTCATCCACCAGCTTGATCTGCTGGGCATGGCGACTGCGGAACGGTTTGGCTTTATCGAATTGGTAGCGGAGCTTGGTGTCGGTCAGTTCTTCGTCCGTTGCCCACGCAAGCAGACTGCCGCCGTTATCGTAGATTGGTGGAGCATAATTCGAACTGTTTCGCACAATAACGTCAAAATTATTCTCGTGACGGTCCTCGTTTCCGATAAAGGCATCGAAGGCCAGCATCTGATAAAGCCACGGTTTGCCGTACAGTTCAACAGCGTACTGAAACAGTGCATCCAGTGAGGCAGCCTGCCCGCTGGTGAGAAAATACGCATCGGCCATATCTGCAAAGTGGTAAAGTTGCTCATCATCTGTTGTAAATTTGGGACAGACGCTGACCACATCGCAGGAATAGGTTTGAATGTCAGGAAATAGTCTGGCAGGCATCAGGGAATATTCCACATGAGGAAGCTTCAGCACCTCTGCAATCAGCGATGCCATGACTTCGGAATAAGGCTCATATCCGGCTGTTCCGGCTTCGGTGATGGAGTTTCCCTTGACCATGACAAGCTGGCCATCCACGCGATACCAGCCCTTTGAAAGCATCCCGCGGCTCGTCCGGGTTTCGCGCTTTTCCACTAGCTGAATGTTAGAAGGCATTTCGATTGGGCTCATGGTATCACACTCCTTTGCTTAATTATACCATGTTCGGGCGGATAGACAAGAAAAATTATTGAGATACGATTTTTTGAAGACTGCTCTTTTGTTGTGCTGTCGAATCTTGCATGGCATGGAAATGTGCACTGTTGTTATTGCATGGCTTTTTGAATTTGTTTCAAAATTGTCCTGTCGGCCGGGATCCATTGTACGGAATCCAACTCATCTTTTGTCTGCCAGCGCGCAGCCTCGGCTTCTTTTAGAACGAGTTCACCGGAGACGACTGTACACCAGAAGCAGTCCATGGAAAGATGAAATGTCGGATAATCGTATTCGATGGTGCCGATCTTGTTATGCACTGCAATTTCCGTATCCAGTTCTTCTTCAATCTCTCTTTTCAGCGCCTGCTGTGGCGTTTCACCCGGTTCGATTTTCCGCCCGGAAATTCCCACTGACCTTTGTAGTCACCATGGCCGCGGGCGGTAGAATAAATTTTATGTTTTACATGGATGGAGTCGCAGATGACAGCGGCAACAACGCGGACAGTTTTCATGAAACCCTCCTATTAAATTTCTGGAATACCGCATGATAGCAAATAGCGGTAGGTTCCGTCGTAAAGTGCAGGAATGCGACTTTGATCTTCTTGGGAGCCTTCGGGAATGTATATGACCAACCCCTGACGCGCTCTTGTCAAAAGAACCCGATAAGCATTTTTCTGATATTGCTGGCGTTGTTCTATGTTGGTATGGTTCCAGCGAGTTCCACGGAATCGAAAGTAATCAAAATCGCCATTTATATAGCGAAAATCCGCATCCCATGCCACAATGGCGTAATCCACTTCCAAACCCTGCACCTTAAATTCAGATGCGGCCACCTCTAAGTAGTAGGAAGAATCAACATGATCTTTTCCTTTTAAAAACCAGTTGACATGGTCGATTTGAGTGGGAACCCAAATGCCTGCGCCACGGAGTCGTTTCCCCTCCGAACTTGCCAAGAGACCATATCGTTCGGTGCCGCGGGCATGGGATTTTACCCATAGCTTTGCCGTATCAAAATTTCGTGTTAATACGATGGGATAGGAAGATTGGAGTTCTTGACATAAGTCAGCAGCTTGCTGCGGATGATTGTCAAGAAGTGCTTTTATAAATGCGGAAAGTTTATCACTTCTAAAAGATCGAAGTGATACCCCTAAATGGAGTTCTGGAACAATGGTACAGTCCAAATTTTGGAGGGAATTTCCAATAGAGGCAGTTCCAACATATTCAGAATCTGTCATTTTGTCCGAAATATAAACTTTCCAATCCGGAAAATGTTCTCTCAATGCTAGGAACCAATCTTGAATTCCTGCTTCGCCGGTATAAATTTCCTGACCACCGCCAACGAGGCAGACGATAACGGCCCAATCCTTATGCCGGTCCATAATACTGATAAGAAATTCCGGCTCGGATTGGTTGAAGTCTGTGACGTTTTTCTTCCGTTTCATAAAATTGGATAGACTGGGTGCATCCCACGCACGTTGGGCTTCGTCAAAGATAGCTACTTTTTCTTTGGGAGCAGAAGCAGTTATCATGGCATCGTCTCGAAATTTATGGATAATCTGAATAAAAGTCTTTGCCTCGCGCTCTGCAGTTTTAAGAGGAATGTGATTGCGCTCGGCACGGTCTTTTGACAATGCGGCTTGCAAAACATCTACCAGCGGGCCGTTTCCGGAAAGGAAAACTGCGTGCTCGTCGGTTTCAAACCGATGTCGTGCATTTGCAATGTTCAATCCTGCAAGAGTTTTTCCTGCGCCCGGAACACCGGTAATAAAACAAATCCCCTTTTCATGGAAGCGCTTACAGTGGTCGATGATGCGATTAATAGCCATTGTAGTGGCTGTTAAATTTTGAGCACCAGCATCATTCCGCGAGAGATCATATACAGAATGATTCCGGTACATAGCCTGCGCTGCCTCGATAATGGTAGGCGTTGGGGCATACCGAGCATTCTGCCATGTGGATAATGAGAGAGGTGCATCATGTAGGATGGAAAGTGTAGCGGTGACAGCAGTGGCGATGCTTTCTTGACTACAATGCAAAGGCATGGAAATCTTATCGTGCATCAACTGGATGCTGACGGGCTGAACGGCCCCTTCCGTGGCAACGACAATTGGAATAAGATAACGGTCTTTGCTGGCTTCGTGGAAATACTTAAGGTCAAGCGCGTAATCGGTTACTTGATCATCGGCATTCTTTGTGTATTTGGAACTTCCGACTTTAAATTCAAGTAAAAAGATAATGCCATCTATAATACAAATCGTATCAATGCGATGTCCGATGCGGGGAATCGTATACTCAAAAGAAATTTCCCCTTCTGGATAGTCGGTCAGTTGATTTTGCAGAATTGAAATTTCCTTTAACCATGCATTTTTCTGCTGGTCCGTAGTTTTGAATTCATCGTGAACCATCAGTTCCCCTAAGATCGAAGTTGGATTGGTGGATATAAAATCTTTGATGGTGGAAAAGTAATATTCGCGATTCATAAATTTTCCCCAAATGTATTCAATGGCAGGATGAAAGAGCTTCAAATACAGCTTTTTATCTTCATTATACCATGTTCGGGCGGATAGACAAGAAAAATCATTGATACACGATCTCCCTTACCACCACTTCCTCTGCCTGCGCTTTCAGCGTGTTCATATGGGCCGCCCAGAGGAGCTGTGAGCGTTCTTTGTCCGGCGCAGGGAACACTTGTCTGCCAAGGCCGCAATCGTGCGTTCTACCTGCTCTGAGGCGGCTCTCTGGACTTCCTGCAAATGCGGCCAGAGCGAACCGTTCAGAAGCATCCGGCTATACAGCACCGACCGCTGGGTCTTGAGGTAGGTCAGACGCATCCGGGCGTACTTTCCCAGAGGTTCGCGGCTGTCGGTCTGCGGCAGGGTGAGCAGGGGCAGCTGGTAGTCCCCGACCTGTGCATAGTGGATCTCGGTGCGGATAGCAGTTTCGTTTTTCATGGTAAATCTCCTTTGTGTTTTCAACGTGTGCTGCGGTCGTGGCGGAAAACAATGTTCACTTCTTCCGGTTCTGCGCCGTCAGCCAGTTGCCCTGTGCCTGATAGTAGTGTTCCATGGTGGTGGGGGCGTTCAGGATGGTGGTACGCAGGTAGGCCATGATGTTCTTGATGGGCTGGGTGGTGTTGGCCATCACATCGAAGATGTACTCCACGTGCTGGCTGGTCAGCTTATCCAGCCGGAGCCGGATCGCCTTTGTGGTCTGCGCCTGTTTGCCGATGTTATCCAGCAGTTCTTGCAGCATTTCCGGGGCGTACCGCTTGGCAAGGATGTCGATTTCCAGCTTCTCCCGGAACTCTGCCCGCACCCGCGTTGCCATCTGGTCGAAATCCTCTGTTTCGGCTGTCTGCCCTGATAGATTCGTACTTTGTCTTTTAGTATTTTGTTTATTAGTATTTTGTTGCGTTGCCTTTTCCAAATTGGGTTCAGCCAAATTTGGAAAATCCAAAAACGGTGAAGAACAAGGTTTCACGCCACTTTTCTGGTTACTGGATGTGGAGGGAGGCGGTGTGCTGTTGTCATCACCGGGAACAGCCGGAACGTCCTCAACAGGCGACTCATAGACCTGATAGTCATAGTCGATGATCTGGCCTCTTGCATTGCGCACTTTCTGGCGGCGCACATAGCCGTGCTCCTCCAGCTCCAGAACAGCTGTGCGGACGCTGTCCAGACCGTCCTTGCAACCGGTGGTCAGCCCTTTCAGGCTGTAATCCCAGTCGTCGGGCAGGGAGAGCATATAGGACAGCAGGCCCTTTGCCTTCAGGGACAACTTCTTGTCCTGAAGATGGTAGTTGCTCATGACGGTATAGTTGACGTTTTTATTGACGCGGAATGTGGACATGGCGGCTTCCCTTTCAGCCCGGTTTGCGGGCAAAAGAAAACGCAGCGTCCCCGGCTTTCGGGAAACGCTGCGTTCAGGCAGAGAAGCCTGCTGTGAGCTGGCACAGCAACGGCAGCACTGTAATATTCTAACGAACATCTAACGGAACTGCACCTGAAATGCAGCCCCTGACGCTCCGTGTGAAAGGAAGGCTTTCTAACGGCACTTCGCAAAAAGTGGTTGATTTTTGCCTGTAAATTGCGATGATGTGCCACTTTTGCGAGGCGCAGAAAATGCCGGCAACTGCCAATGACAGCCGAACGAAACCAGCTTCATCCAACAATTTTAAAGACTCGAAATCGTTTTGTCCTTAATCGGGCACGTGGGTTCGAATCCCACCATCTCCGCCAGAAGTCGCAGATTCAAACGAACCTGCGACTTTTTTATTTTGCGCTTTTACTGCTTGGAACGCAAAAGCATCGGCAAAAACCGGGCCGCAGATGTCCGTTCTCTCCTAAATTCTCTCCAACAGGAGCTTTAACCGGTCGCCTGTTGAATCTGTTAAAAATACTACTGTTTGTTGAGACTGCTGTATCTTTGCATCCACTTGAATATGTAACTTCTGCCGCTGACACCATCAGTGTACCCAACGGCGGGAGAGAATGCAAGGATGTCACGCCCGAACCATGCTGCCGGGTGCGAATCCGATAAGATAAGTTAAAAGGTGTGCCTTGGGGATGCGGAAATAGGAGAACAACTCGCCCGACTGCCCATAGAAATAGTCTAGCGTCATTTGGCGTGGCCTCGGATTTTCAACTGTGAGTGCTTGTTCATGTGGAAAACTATCACTCCTTTCCTGTCAGGTGTAAATATTGGCTCCAATGAAAAGGGTACTAAGCAAACAGGACTGCCTCACAAGATGTTGTGGAGCAGTCCTATTTACAAATTATTACATGAGAAAAATCACATCAAAAGAAGATGAGAATCTTCCTGTGCAAGCTGCTGCAAGTCCTCAGAATAACCACTGATACAGAATAGAGCAAAGTATTCGTCTCGATTCGCATTCCCCCACGGAACGACAGCAGCTTTTTCTTTCAGTTGGTGCAGTTCCGACAGCTGCATCGGAACATTTTGATGAAATTTGCACTCTCCAAAGATGATTTTGCTTCGGTCTGTGGTATCAATGGCGACAATATCGATTTCTGTATCTTTTCCACCCCACCAACGGCCAACACGGTCAAAGAGAAAGGGCAGTTTTCCTTGTGCGTTCAGCTCCCACATCTTTTGTCTGCAAATATCCTCGTAGACGTAGCCAACATGATTGGGGATAAACCTGGTTTTCAGCTTTGTCATTGCGATTTCCGGGTGGTCGCTTTCAATGAAAGAGCGCATGGGGTAAACAAATCGGAACCAGAACGCAAGAAAATTATCTTTAATGCGGTATTGCCCCTTTTTGCTGGTTTCAATATTTTTTTCGGTGGGAGGCACTTCCCGTTCCAGAATGTCCAGATCGCACAATGTTTTTAAGGGTTTCGACAAACTGGTGGCAGGCAGCGATAGTGCAGAAGCAATATCAGATATTCTCATATTTCCAGATGCAATCGCACGGATGATGGAAAAGTAACTTCCGACATCCTGAACCTCCTGCCGCAGTAAAAATTCAGGTTCTTCATACAAAAAGCTCTGAGGAGTCATTACATTTTGCAGAATGGCGGTATCAATATCGGCACATGGATGAAATAATTCGATATACTTTGGAACGCCGCCTGTGACAGCATAATATAAAATGCGGGTCTGTTCATCAAGATCAGGGAAGAAGCGGTCGTAATAAGCGTATGGAATCTGCTTCAACCGAATCTGTCCTGTTCTACGGCCATACAAAGGGCTAGAGTAAGAAAGGGTCTGCTCCATCATCATGTGAACCAGAGAGCCGCAAAGAATCACTTCTACATTTTTGTTTTTCAGGAGGGTATCCCAGATTTTTTGAAAAACAGAGGGAAATGCTTTGTCTGCCTTGCCCAGATACTGAAACTCATCCAACACAATTACCAGTTTTTTATTTTCCTGAGCAGAGAGAAGAACGGAAAAAATCATCTCCCAGCTTGCATCGGTTGCACTTTTCAATAAATCGTTCTGGAGAAAATCAGCAACCATCAACCGGAAGGCGTTTCGGTTTGCCTGAATGCTTTCCTCCGTTGCCAGATAATAAAGAGACGGCTTCTCTTTGCAGAATTCTGACAAAAGCGTGGTTTTTCCTACACGGCGACGACCATAGAGAACGAACAAAGAAGATTCCGGCTTTTCATAAGCGGTCTGTAATACGGACATTTCCTGTACACGGTCAACAAAAAACATAGCGGCTCACCTCACGACTGATTTGATGACAGGTTCAGCTTCATTGTACGCCTCAAAGATTATTCTGTCAAGAATAATTACTTAAAGAATAATCTTTGCATCTAAGCAAACAGGACTGTCTCACAAAATGTTGTGGAGCAGTCCTGTCTGTTTAGTATGTAATGGTCATTGCACCCTCGTGGCATTCCTGCGCATAGGTGCGGATGAGAACAGGGCGGCGATTTTCGATGTGTAGCACAAATCCATCAGCCTCCCAAAAGTGCCCATCCAACAGAACTTCGCCCTGAAATGTAATCCGGCGGAGCTTCTGTGCGGCGTCGGTCACCTCAACGGTGCAAAAGCGCTGCAAGTAGCTGCAAATAGCGGCGGCGTGGGAGACGACAAGGGCGTTCTGCCCCTCCGGGAGCGAATCCAGCAGTTCGTGGATGCAGTCTGCCATCCGGGCGCTGACCTCACGGAAGGACTCGCCGTCCGGATTTTTGAAGTCCGGGTCTTCGTATTGGCGTTTCCAGAACGAAGCGTCCTGCCCGGTCGTGTCGCCGGTGCGGCGCTCGGCAAGGCGGGTGTCCTGCCGGACGGGAAGCCCCAGCAGCTGTGCGGTCTGGAGCGCACGCAGCGAAGGGGACGACCAGACGAGCGAGACCGTGCGGAAAGCGTCATTTTGAAAGACTGCGGCGGCCCGCTGAAGACCTTCGGCAGAAAGGCCGGGGGCGGGGCTGGAACCGCCGCGCTCCGGGATGGAATGGCGCAGGAGAAGAAGGGTTGTCATGAAAGCCTCCGATTAAAAAAGTGACTTCAGTATAGCAGATTCGGGAAAGCAGATGCAAGAAAACGAGCCGAAAGAACGACGGGGCCGATTCACTCCCCCTCAAAACGCAACCAAATTGCAAAAAATGTTACAATTTTCTCATGAAAAAAGAAGACTGGATTTCTCCAGACTTCCAATAGTATGTATCAATGGTTGCAGTTCAAGATCTTCTCAAGCGTATCCGCAAACCTGACATCCTGCTCCTTCGTCCGCTTTGGGCTCCCCTTGGGGTGCTTTCCGGCACGGAGGAGCTTTTTGTTTTCATAACGCCGCAGCATGAGAGCGTCTATATTATCAGCGGTGTATTCCAGACCATTCTGATTCAGCACTCGTGCGCATTTGGCAAGGCACATACTCGCCAGCCCGTAGTCCTGTGTCACGACCACATCCCCCGGCTTTACCCGGTTGACCAGCGCAAAGTCCACGCTGTCAGAACCTTTATCGAATACCAACGTCTGCGCACCTTCTCGCTCGATTTGGTGAGAGGTGTCGCACAGGATGATGACCGAGATGCCGAACCGCTTTGTGATCTGCAACGTCAGATCGACGACCGGGCAGCCGTCTGCATCGATCAAAATATTCATCGGCTTTCCTCCATCACCCACCGAAAGGCTTTCGCCGTGCGTAAGTCGGCGTCTTTGAAATGCCCGCCGCTGTTCCATTGAAGGGTGCAGTCTGTGCCACGCGCTGTAAGCTGACTGTGCAGGGTGCGGATGTTATTGCCCACTACAGCCATGACGGTGTTTTTCGTGCACTCTTCCTTGTCACCAAGGCTCAGATAAACGTGCTGTGCCTGCATCGGGTGCCACTGTTCAAACTCCATCCAGCCCGGAAACCACACAGAGGGAGAAGCGGCGGCGACACCGTAGAACAAATCGGTCTGGGTGGAAGCCCACAAAGCGAACAGCCCGGCCAGCGAGTAGCCGCCCAGAATGATTTTGACGTTTTCCGGGAGAGGAAACTGCTGCTCCAGTGTGGGAATGACCTGCTCCGTCAGAAAGCGCAGGGTGTCCCCAGCTTTGCCGCCAAAGCCTTGCTTTCCCCACACGGCAGGGGCTTTCCACGGAGAAAGCGCATCGTTCCAGCTTTCCACCGGGAGAGCCGCAAACAGAAAATTCCGGCTGCTTTGTGCGATCGCCGCCACTTCATAATCCATACTTTGCAGCTCATGCTCACCTGTCATTTGGAGCAGCAAGTATTCTGCATTAGCCCCGCCGTAAATGCGGCAAGGTGTGTTCCCAATTTGCATTGTCTGTGCGGTCACTGGGGCATCCTCCTGAAAAAAATTTGATAAGCCCAGTATAGCAACTAAAAAATCGTTTTGCAATTCAAACGGTTTTCAGAGCAGACGCAAGCGGCACAGAGGTACATTCCCTTCTGCTCTCTGGAAAATTACGGCGCGGATGTGATATAATGGAGAAAAACCACCGGAGAACGGCACAAAAGACGGAGGATGCAGGATGAAACAGAGGCAGCGAGAACAGGTTCAAAGAGGCTGTGCGGTGGGCACCGTGGTGCTGCTGGCATGGCTGTGCCGGGTGCTCCCGCTGGAGGGCCTGCCCTCCGGCCTGCAGGAAGCCTGCGGCATCCTCCGGAGCCTGCTGTATCTGAGCCTGTTCGCAGGGTGGGGAATCTCCCTGTACAACCGCACGGTGCATCCGCAGGTGCGGCGGCTGCTGCTGAACGTGGATCTGTTGATGCTGTTCTGGATCCTTGTGCGCACCCTGCGGTTCCAGCTGAACACTCCCCCGGAGATCGATCGGATGCTGGGGTACCTCTACTATGCCCCCATGCTGGGGATACCGGTGCTCTGCGTTCAGCTGGTCCTGACGGTGGACAGATCCGAGCGCTACCGCCTGTCCGCCTGGGCCAGAATGCTGTGGCTGCCCTCGGCGGTGCTGCTGGAGCTGGTGCTGACCAACGACCTGCACCAGCAGGTGTTCCGGCTGCAGCAGCCCTGGAACGAAAACTACCAGTACGGCTGGCTTTTCGGTCTGGTGGTGGGGTGGATCGTGATCTGCATCCTGCTGGCCTTTGGGATCATCGCCCACAAGAGCCGGAACCCCCGGATCCTCCGGCGGCTGCCCCTGCCTGCCATTCCGCTGGTGCTGCTGGGAATATACGCGGTGCTTTACGGCTTCCATTTTCCCCTGATCAAGCAGTTTCTGGGGGATATGACCATCGTTCACTGCCTGATGACGGCGGCTTCGCTGGAAGGGGGCCTGCGCTGCGGCCTGATCCAGTCCAACACCGGCTATGAGGAGCTGCTGCGCGTCACCTCTCTGGCGGTGCAGCTGGTGGACCGGCAGGGCAATGTGTACTGCTGCTCCGAGAATGGCCGCATGGTGGACCGCCGGGAGCTGCAGGCCGCCATGCATGGCACGGTGCGGCTGGACGAGCACACCCTGCTGCGCAGCGCACCGGTGCAGGGCGGCTATGTGATGTGGCAGACAGACATCACCGAGCTGGTGGAGAATATGGAGCGCCTGAAGGAAAACCGCACGGAGCTGGCAGAGCGCAACTATCTGGAACAGCAGAACTACGAGGCGGAGCGCAAGACCAACGCCCTGCGGGAGAAGAACCGCCTGTACGATCTGCTGCAGCGTCGGCTGGCCCCCCAGATCATCCGGATGGATCAGCTTCTGACCCGGTACCGCACGGCCCCGGAGGCAGACAGGCGGCAGCTGCTGGGGCAGGTGGCGGTGCTGGGCGCTTACCTGAAACGGGGGGCCAACCTGATGTTTCTGGCCCAGAAGCACCGGTATGTGCCCTCGGCAGAGCTGCGGTACGCGCTGGAGGAATCCATCAGCAGCCTAGAGCTGGCCGGGGTGGAGTGCGCTATGGAGGTGACCCAGGGGGTCCGGCTTCCGGCAGAGGCGGCAGCGGCCTGTTACAGCCGGTTTGAATCGGTGGTGGAGGGGGCGCTGGGGCAGCTGGATGCCCTGTTCGTGCGGGCCGTCTGGAAGGATCACCGGCTGAACCTTTATCTTTCGGTGGAGACCGGGGCAGACCTGAAAGCCGTCTGCCCTGCCGCTGTGCAGGAGGCCCCGGGCAGCTGGGTGCTGAACGATCACTTTGAAGGAGGTGCCCCGGAATGTGGAACAAACTGAAGCAGTGGCTGCACCCGGACCACATCACCCGCGGCTCCATCAAGGAGGGCTTTGACGACCTGCCCGCGGCGGTGTGCTACTTTACCACGGACGGCATCATCCGGCTGTGCAACCGGCAGATGTTCCGGGTCTACCGTGCCCTCTCCGGCCGGGATCTGCAATCGCTGGAGGAGCTGCACCAGCAGGTGCTGGCCCCCACCCATGGCCGGAGGGTGGACGGCAAAAATCCGTCCTTTGTGCTGCCGGACGGCACCTGCTGGCTCTACTCGGAGCAGACCGTGCTCGGGGAGGGGGTCCGCCCCCATGTGGAGTGCATCTTTTCGGAGGTGACAGACCTGCAGCACCAGCGGCAGGAGCTGCTGCGGCAGAATCAGGAACTGCTGCGGATGAACCGGGAGCTGCGCCGGCTGTCGGAGAACGTGCAGGAGATGACCCGGGAAAAGGAGATCATGGCGTTCAAGACCCGGCTCCACGATGAAATGGGCTACGGCCTTACGGCGGTGCGGCAGTGCCTGCTGCAGCGGAAGGACCCGGCGGAGCTGGAAGCCTCCCTTGAACAGATGAAGAAGGCGGTGCAGCTGTTCCGGAAGGACAGTGAGGCCCCGCCGGAGGAAAACGAGTGGGACGTGTTTGTGGAGGACGCGGCCCAGCTGGGGGTCACGGTGGCCCTGCAGGGGCCCATGCCCCGGCAGCACCAGCAGCTGCTGTTGACCATTGCCCGGGAGTGCATCACCAACGCGGTGCGCTACGCCGGGGCCGACCGGCTGGAAATCACCATCACCCCGCAGGGCGGGGGCCAGCGCTGGCAGTTTGAAAACGACGGCCCGCCCCCCCCAGACCCCGCCATTACGCCGGGCGGGGGGCTTACCGCCATCCAGCGCCGGGTGATGCAGGCGGGCGGCACCATGGAAGTGCAGGCCCGGCCCCGCTACCGGCTGTGTGTGAACCTGCCAAAGGAGGAAACGATATGACCAGTGTTTTGATCGTGGAAGACCAGCGGATGCCCCGGGAGAACATGGAGCACCTTGTGGAGGACAGCGGCCGCTACCGCCGGGTGGCTTCCCTGAGCACAGCGGAAATGGCGCTGGCCCAGTGCGCCCGGCACACCGTGGAGCTGGTGCTGATGGATGTGTGTACCAAGGGCAGCCGGGACGGCATTGACGTGGCGGCAGAGATCAAGGCCCGGTACCCGGAGACCAAAGTCATCATCATCACCTCCATGGTGGAGGAAAGCTACCTGAAACGGGCAAAGGCCGCCGGGGCCGAGAGCTTCTGGTACAAGGATGTGTCCCCGGAGAGCCTGCTGGAGGTGATGGACCGCACCATGGCGGGGGAAAGCCTCTACCCGGACCGCACCCCGGAGACCCGCCTGGGGCAGGTCAGCAGCACCCAGCTCACCCCGCGGGAGATCGAGGTGCTGCGGCTGGTGTGTGAGGGGCTGGAATATGAGGAGATCGCCGCAGAGCTGGGCATCTCCTCCCGTACCGTGAAGCGCTTTGTCTCTTCCCTGCTGGAAAAAACCGGCTACTCCAACCGCACCCGCCTGGCCATTGCCGTCACCAAGAAAAACTTCATCCTCCCCCATCTGGAGGAGGAGTGAGAAACCTCTCCCCCCTGCAAAGGGGGGCTTTTTTTATGCGCTTTTTGCTCCCAAAAGTGCCAAATTGTGGAACACGCCGAAAATGCTGGAAAAACTTTGGGCAGAACACCGAAAAATTTTCACAGTTTTGTCCCTTATGGCCCATGCGGAGCCGGGGGGGGGTGGTATCCTTGATACAGTAAAACGTTCTGCATCCATGCAGCGAGACACTGCCCGGAAAGGAGGCCGTGGACATGAAATGTGTCGTAGTCGATATGCGCAACAGGCTCTTCGGCGATGCGATATCGGGTTCCCTGCAGCACTTTGACTCAGGGTTCCGGGTCTACCAGACCGAAGGAACCGCTGCGGAGGATCTGTGTGTGGACACCCATGCCGATGTTCTTGTTGCAGAGGTCACGGCCTACCCGCCGTGGCGGCTGGAACAGCGGCTGGACCTGTGCCGGAGGCTGCGGCAGGGGTTGCCAGGCTGCCAGGTGGCGCTGGTGGTAGATGAGGTGTGCGAGCCTCAGCTGGCGGACCAGGTGCGGCGGGCGAAAAAGGACGGTCTGATCGACGGGTTCTTTTACAGCTCTGTCTCCTCCGACTATCTCTCTGCTATGATCGATGCCCTGTGAACCCCTTGAAACAAACAGCATGATTCTGGAAAGGAGCAACTACCATGACGAACAAAAAACTGAAGATGGCGGCAATGTCCGTGGCCCTGACCGCCTGTGTGGCCGCAAGCCCTCTGGCAGCAAACGCAGATGCTCCGGAAGCAGCTCCGGAAGAACTGAAAAAGGAGCCTGTGGCGGAGGAAACCAAGAAAGAGGAAAACACCGCAGAACCTCAGGACAACAAGCAGTCCGAAAAAGCGCAGGAGACCCTGAAGGATGCGGAAGTCAAATACGATAAAGAACATCCCACGACCAACCCTGACGGCTCCCAGAAGCTGGATGGCGTGATCGTGACCAACCCCGAGGGTGGCGAGACCAACCCCAACCCCGAGGGTGGCGAGACCAACCCCAACCCCGAGGGCGGCGAGACCAACCCCAACCCCGACAGCGGCAAGACCAACCCCAACCCCGGCAGCGGCGAGACTGACCCCAAGCCCAACCCTAATCCTGACAGCGGCGACCCCGACCCCAACCCCAACCCCAACCCCAACCCCGGCAGCGGCGAGACTGACACCAAAGAGAAAAAGCCCGAGAAAGTGGAGATCGGCACCGCTGAAAAGACCGAGAAGTCCGAGACCAACGTGGAGACGAAACCCAACCCCGGCGCAGAGCCCATTGTGGACACCACCACCCCGCCCACTGTGGAGAAGAACCCGGACGGCTCCACCACCATCACCCAGCCCACCGTGACCCCCGGCACGGAGACCACCACCACCACCGGCAGCGGCGAGGCCAAGGGCAATCTGCACGAGAAAGAGGAAGAGGTTCCGAAAAAGGACATCGACCTGAACAAAGAGCTGGGCGAGAAGCCGGACATCAGCTGGGATATTAAAAAGGACGATGAGGCGGTCAACGGCTACAAGGTAGAGGAAGTGACCAACTCTGAGGATGGCAACCGGCAGACCCTCAAGCTGAAGAAAGAGGAAGAAACCACCGCCGAGATGACCGCCGAAGACATCGCCAAGCTGGTGGATGCCGAAAAGCCCACGGTGAACCCCGACGGTACCTATACCCTCACCCGGACCGAGACCATTCTGGACGCAGAGGGCAACCCCCAGACCCGCACCACTTACATCACCATTCAGGACAACAAGGTCACCACCAAGACCACCACCGAGCTGACCATCACCCGGCAAAAGGAAAAGCAGGATGGCAATGAGCGGGTTGATTTTGAGGTGAAATACCCCGAGATCACTGTTACCAATCAAGAGAAGCCCGAGGAGAAGCAGACCATCTCCCCTGACCTTCTGGATACCATCCTCAGCCAGAACCCGAAGGAAGACGGCAGCTATGAGTACACAGATAGTGACGGCCGGAAGTATGAGGTCAAGGTCGATGGGACTGCCGAGAAACTGAACAACGCAGAGATCGTTGAAAGACTGAATCGGGACAACCACACAGAGTATACTCTGGGCGCGGACGGCGAGATCTACTACAAAACCGAGCACGGCGAGACCGTCAAGCTGGACGTAACGCAGAACCAGCTTCTCCGCCGGAGCCTCACTTATAAAGTGACCCTGACGACCACGAAGAATGGCAGCGTAGAAAACGAGAGCAAGAAGCCCGAAGAAGAGAGCAAGGCTAAGATGAACGCCATCCGGAAGGCCCTGAACAACGCAGTGGGTGAGATGGGCGTTGAAGATCCTGTCAAGGCAAAGCTGACGAGTGCCATTGCAAACGCAACGCTTGACCCGAACGGCGGCACCTTTACGGCAGAGATTGACGGCAAGACCTACACCCTGACCTACACCGGTGCGGACGTGAGGATTGAAACTAAGGATGCTACGAATCCCGATGTTTCCGGCAAGGACCCCGAGAATATCACCGATGTGAAGGACAACACCGTTACCGGCACGGCGTATGTGACAGGCTCCACGATCACCTATCAGGATGGTGCAGAGTATAAAACCACCGGTGCAGGCGAACTGGGGATTGGTGCTGATTTCACCACGGCTCCGGAGGGTGCTGTTCCGGATAGCATTCAGAGGGATAAGGCTGGCCGGATCACCAGCTATAAGGATGCACAGGGCAATACCCATAGCTTTGAGTACACCAGTGTTGACCTGAACGCCCTGACTCCCGAAGAAAGGGCGAAACTGGAAGCAGCCGCAAAGAAGGATGGCTGGAATACGGAAAACCTGACCGCATCCCTGACCCGGGTGAACTGGAAGGTCGAATCCCCCAGAACCGAGATCCAGCAGACCGAGCCTATTGAGAGTGATCCCATTGAACTCGTAAAGGACAACAACTGGAGCCAGACCGACCACGGCAATACGGTTGACTTTACACACGGCAACAAGACCTATGCCGGGATGACGCTGGATAACACGTCTGAAGATGGTAAAACCAAAACCTACAAAAAGACCGAAGCCAATGGCACTGTGACCATCATCACCGTTACCACCCAGCAGCTAGACATCAAGGCTAAGTTTGACGAAAAATTCGGTGAAGGCAATTACGAAATGAATGCCACCGAACATACCGTTACCTACAAGAAGGATGGCAAGACCTACAAGGCAAGCTATGTTGATCTGGAAGAGAAGCTGACTGTGGAAGTCCAGAAGCCGCAAGAAGTTGCAGCCACCGGCAGCACGGAGGCAGAAGCTAAGGCGGCATTCCTCAAGCAGCTGGAAGAAGCCCGTCAGAAAGCTGAGAATGCCGGTGAGACCCTTGTCATCGAGTACAAGGAAAACGGCGAGATCAAGTACCTGACCGTTACCGAAAAAACGACATGGGAAGAAATTTCCAAGGTAGTGGGAAAGGTGGTCAACTACAATGCCATGACCGATGCCGAGCTGGTCGAGTACCTGAAGAAGCTGGAAACCACCGCTAAGAAGGACGGCAAATACTACGATGGTTCCACCAAGGGAGATACGCCTTACTACAGAGATGCCGATGGTAAGATTCAGCGTGTTCCGCAGGGCGTTAATGTCCAAACAGGGTGGAAAACAGATTGGTTCGGCATTCCCCACAAATACTCCTATGTAAAGATCGACGGTAAAGAGCACGAGGTTCGCTATGGCAACAACGATATCGACCACCTTGATCTGGCAACGGATTCCAAGCTGACCCTGTCGGAGAAGGAGAAAGACGGAACAGCGAAGACCGATGACTGCGTTCTGCTGAATCCCAAGCTGACATGGAGCGAGAATGCTGGCCAGCTTGTGGCCGGAAAAGGCGAACAGGCGAAGTTGTCGAATCGCATCACCTACGACAATGAGGGCGACAACGATCCCAACACCGGCCACCATGAGTATCCCCGTGCCAGCTGGGATAACCCGTTTGCAAAAGACAACGCCCCCACAAAGAGCGTTTTCTACAAGGTCGAGGGTCAGGTGGCTTACGGCAAACTTGGCAATGACTATATTAGCGAAAAAAGAGCAAGGGCGGATCTGCAAGCATATAAGGATGCACACCCGGATCTGGATCTGAGTAAGGCGCAGGTCGTTAAAGTCTACAAGAATCAGACATCTTACAGCTCATACTACTACCAGATCTATCTGTACCAGTCGGACCTGGCGGCCTACGGCTATATGTCCGATGACAACAACACCTGCGGCAATGCACTTTTCAATGCGGACGGACAGCGCTATTACGTTGGCGGTTACGACCTGACCCTTGGAAACCTGACCCAGACCGATAAGAACCATGTGGTGGCCATGGGCAAGAACACGATCGCCCTCTCTGCAACCTTTAAGCGCAGGAAGCTGGAGACCCTGACCAACAGAGAACTGCGCTACACCCCCAACTCCGTAACGGAAACCATCATCCATGAGAGCGAAGTAACTGGGCAGGGCACTGACCTTTCCGGCAGCTATCGTGCCGACTACACCAAAACGGCAGATTACACGGACGAACAGCAGAAGGGCATTGAAGGCACCGGCACCGGCTCCTACAAGAGCTTTACCAACCTGATCCGGAACATCTTTAACGGTGAGGGCACCGGCACCGTGGAAGGCGGCTCGATCAAGTACGAGTACCACACCGAGAAGGACAAGGACGGCGACCCCGTGCAGTTTGAGGCAGAGAAGATGGTAGTGACCACCAAGCAGGATGCGAAAGTGCACTACACCTTTACCTCTCAGGAGAGCCGGGATGTGTGGATCAAGGGCTACACCCAGACCGTGGTGCCGCCCGTGAACCCGGGCCCCGATTCCCCCGAGCTGCCGCCGGTGGAGGACGCAAAGCCCGCCCCCGCCCCGGCTCCCGCCCCCGAGACCCCGGTGCTGCCCGTGGTGCAGGATGCAAGACCTGACCCCGCTCCCGCTCCCGCCCCGGCCCCCGCTCCTGAGACCCCGGTGCTCCCGGCGGTGCAGGATGCCAAGCTGATCCAGACCGGCACCAGCGGCTGGCTGGCAGACCTGATGCTGGGCGCAGGCATGGTGCTGTCTGCAGCGGGATATTGGATGGAGCGCAAGCGCAAGGCCATGTTCTACAAGTCCCAGCACTGAACCCCAACCCCCAAAGGCCCCGGGCAAACGCCCCGCTGACCCTTTGGGCCATGCATCACATTCCTTTGTAATCCCCCAAAAAGTTACTTTCCAGAATCTCCTGTTGATCGCTATCCCCTGAGGCAGCGGGCCCGCACGCCGCTGCCTCGCCCCGGAGGGGCCCGCAAGCCCTCCGGGGCTTTTTTTGTTGGCCGCACGGCCCGCTCCGGCAGAAAAAAACAGGGCTGCCCCACATCTCTGTGGGGCAGCCCTGTCTGGCTGCGCGGGTCGGCGCACGGGCTTCCGGGGTTTCCGGAAGGGTGCGGCTCAGCGCGCGGTTTTCTTTTCCTCCGGAGCCTCCGGGTTGTTTTCCAGGTTCAGCTCGGGCATCAGCTCGTTGCTGATGATGGTCAGCATCTGTTCCAGCTTCTTCACGTCCTCTTTGGGGAAGCGCTTGTTCACCCGCTGGACCACCGTGCTCAGGTAGGAGTAGCTGATGTTGTAGTAGTCGATATACTTCTGGGTGGGCCGCAGGTGATACTCCCGGCGGTCGGTGGTGGACTGGATCTTTTCCACATAGCCCTTGCGCACCAGCGAGCCGATCTTATACGCCGCGTTGGGGGTGGAGATCTGCATCATCCGGGAAAACTCCGCAATGGTGGGCTCCCCCATGGCCATAATGCCCTCCATGCAAAAGGATTCCACCGTGGTCAGGGTCGCCTCACGGGTGGCAAAGCGCTGGAACACGTTCTGGTAGAAATGGAGCTTGAACTTGGTATAGACATCGTTGAATGCTTTTTCCAGCATGGTACGGTCTCCCTTCGAACACTCAATTTCCTTTAGTATATCACGCTTTGGTCTTTTTGCCCAGCTTTACGCGCAGAATGTTCAGCACCACCAGCTCCAGCACAATGGCAACGCCCAGCAGGATCAGCGAGGTCCACAGGCTGGCGCTGCTGCCCAGGAACATCTGGGTCAGGCCGGTGATCACATAGCACGCGGCAGAGCAGGAAGCGGCGGTAATGGCGTAGGGCAGCTGGGTGGAAACATGGTTCACATGGCTGCAATGCGCACCGGCAGAGGCCATGATGGTGGTGTCGGAAATGGGAGAGCAGTGGTCGCCGCACACAGCGCCGGACAGGCAGGCCGCAATGGAGACCACCAGCATCTCGCCCTGGGGGAAAGCGTGGCAGACAATGGGGATCAGGATGGAGAAGGTGCCCCAGGAGGTGCCGGTGGCAAAGGCCAGGAACACCGCCACCAGGAAGATGATGACCGGCAGCAGGTACTGCAGGGCGGCAGCGGAGCCGCCCAGCAGGTTGGCAACGTAATATTTTGCACCCAGCAGGTTGGTCATGCCGGAAAGCGTCCAGGCCAGGCTCAGGATCAGCATGGGGCTGACCATGGCCTTGAAGCCCTCGGGGATGCAGGCGGCAAAATCCTGGAACGTCATCACGCTGCGGACACGGTAGAACACAAAGGTGAACATCAGGGCAATGCTGCTGCCCAGCACCAGACCGGCGGAGGCGTTGCAGTCGGAGAAGGCGGTGATGAAGTCCACGCCCTCAAAGAAGCCGCCGGTGTAGATCAGGCCAAAGATGCAGGCCGCGATCAGCACCAGCACCGGGGCCACCAGATCAATGACATGGCCGTGGGCATCGTCCTCGGCATCCACATCGTCGCCGTAGGGGCGGTCAGCCGTGGTGAAAAGGTCGCCGGCCCGGGCGTTGTCCTCGTGCTGCTTCATGGAGCAGTAGTCCGTGCCCGTGAAGATGAGGAACAGGCTCATCACAATGGTCAGCAGGGCGTAATAGTTATAGGGAATGGTGCGCAGGAACATGGTAAAGCCGTTGATGCCGGAGCCCTCGGGCACGCTGGAGGTAACGGCGGCGGCCCAGCTGGACACCGGCGCAATGATGCACACCGGGGCGGCGGTGGAATCAATGAGGTAGGCCAGCTTTGCGCGGGAGACCTTCTGCCGGTCGGTCACGGGGCGCATCACGGAGCCCACGGTCAGGCAGTTGAAGTAGTCGTCCACAAAAATGAGCACGCCCAGAATCAGGGTGGCAAACTGTGCCCCGGCCCGGGTGTGGATGTGGGTGGAGGCCCAGCGGCCAAAGGCGGCGCTGCCGCCGGCCTTGTTCATCAGGGCCACCAGAATGCCCAGCATCACCAGAAAGACCAGAATGCCCACGTTGCTGCTGTCAGAGAGCTTGGCAACCATGCCGCCGTCCTCGTTGAAGAACAGGGTGTTGAGCGCCAGCTCCAGGTTGCCGTTGGCAAAGAGCAGCGCGCCGGTGGCAATGCCCACCAGCAGGGAGGTGTAGACCTCCTTGGTGTTCAGGGCCAGCACAATGGCCACCACCGGCGGCAGCAGGGAAAGCATGGAGCTGTACACCGCGGGGGCGTAGCTGGCCGGGTCGGCAATGGTGCCGGGGGTGGCTGCGGTGCACCACAGCAGCAGGGCAAACACCAGCAGTGCCCCCACCCAGGAGAGATTTGTCTTTTTCATAAATGATTCCTCGCTTGATTTTTTGTCCCGGCCCGGGGCAGACTATCCCTATTGCAAACGGAAAGGGGGCCGCCGCCACGCCGGATTATAAAGCGCTGTATTTTGAACTGTTCCGCGCCAACGAACAGGCCATCCGCCTGCTGACCGCCGCCCAGCAAAAGGCGGAAGCGCAGGTGATGGAAGAGGACAGAGTGCCGCTGTATGTGCACGGTCAGCCTGCCCACAATGCCAAAGGCTCCCCCTTTGGGGGAGCTGGCAGCGCCAACGGCGCTGACTGAGAGGGCGAGGCCGTTACCCCTTTTTGCTCTCTGCCTTTGCGGCAAACTTGGCGTTGTTGATGATGAACCGCTCGTGCACGCCACCGCCCACGGGGCCTTTCTCGTCGTGCAGGGAGACCTTGAACACCAGCTTGCGGCCCTCCACGGCGGTCAGCTCACTCTCGCAGGTCACGGTCATGCCCACAGGGGTGGGGGCGCTGTGCTCCAGCTCCAGCCGGGTGCCCACGGTGCCGCAGCCCTCGTCCAGCGCGGCGGCAACGCTCATCCAGCAGGTCTTTTCGGCCAGTGCCACCAGCGCGGGGGTGGCAAACACGTCCAGCGTACCGCTGCCCATGGTCTTTGCAGTGTTCTCGGCAGTAACGGCGACACTCTGCTCGCCGCGGATTCCAGCTTCCAACATAAAAATACGTCCTTTCCAGATGCCCGAAGGCGAAAATTTTGAAAATACATTGTTAGAATACCACACTTTTGGCACAGATGCACCTGTTTGGGCGTTTTTTTCTGCAAATCTCCCTCTGTTTGGGCTTTTTTACGGCTTTTTTCAATGATTTTAAGAGGAATGCGGAAATCTTTGCAAAACCCCTTGACAGAAGCTCTTCTGCATGATAACATGAACACATGAACAGACGTTCATGTAAAGCACGGCAAAAGGAGAACGGACATGATCGGATTGGAGCAGATGACCCCGGCGGGGCAGGAAAACACGGAACCGGTGGTGATGCCGGATGACGAGGTGCTGTATGAGCTGGCCGACCTGTTCCGGGTGTTCGGCGACTCCACCCGCATCAAGATCTTATATGCGCTGCATGACAATGAGCTTTGCGTGCAGGACATTGCCAATGCGGTGCAGCTGAGCCAGTCGGCAGTGAGCCACCAGCTCCGGGTGCTCAAGGACACCAAGCTGGTGCGCTTCCGCCGGGATGGCAAAACCGTTTACTATGCACTGGATGATGACCATGTGAGAAGCATCCTCTCGATGGGCATGGATCACATTGAGGAGTAAACGGAAAACGCAGTACACTGCCTCCGGGCGCACAAGGCGTGCCTGAGAGGTCCATATAAAATAAAGAGAGGTATTTATAATGAAGAAGAGCTACAAGATCGAAGTTGACTGCGCAAACTGCGCCCAGAAGATGGAGGATGCCGCCAACACCGTTGCAGGCGTGGCACAGGCTACCGTCAGCTTTATGACCCAGAAGATGAAGGTCGAGTTTGCTGAGGGTGCAGACCCCCACAACACCATGGTGAACGTTCTGGCTGCCTGCAAAAAGGTCGAGGACGACTGCGAGATCTTCGATATCTGAGGAAACAGGGGTTTGTAACTCCGGCGCGGCTCCCCTGCGGGGGAGCTTTTTGTGGCACATTTTTCGAGCAGAACGGCCCAAAAGCCGGTGTGGGAAACTGTGGAAAAGAAAACGGGTTTTCAACAGTTTCCACCGGGTTTTCAACAGCTTCTGCGAAAAAGTGCAAAAAGAAACGCGAAAAAGCAGGTTTTCTCCGGGAAAAGTCCGTGGAAAACTCAGGGGAAAACGTGGAAAAGTCTATCCCGTGGGGAAAACCTGTTGAATCCACCCCGCCCGCCGCGGCGCATTGCGGCCCAGAACCCAGAAAAAAGGAGAGTACAGATATGAATAAAAAGCAGAAGAAGAACCTGTACCGGATCATTGCTGCTCTGGTGCTGGTGCTCATCCTCAAATTACTGCCCCAGTTTCCCACGCCGGTGGAGCTTCTGCTCTACTGCATCCCCTATCTGGTGGTCGGCTGGGATGTGCTCCGCAAGGCACTGCTGGGCATCAAGAACCGCCAGCCCTTTGACGAGTGCTTCCTGATGGCCGTTGCCACCGTGGGCGCGTTTGCGCTGGGCGATTATGTGGAGGGCTGTGCCGTTATCATCTTCTACCAGATCGGCGAGCTGTTCCAGAGCGTGGCCGTGGGCAAGAGCCGCCAGAGCATTTCCAGCCTGATGGATATCCGCCCCGATTACGCCAACGTTGAGGACGAGGACGGCAGGCTGGAGCAGGTGGATCCCGATGATGTGGAGGTGGGCACCGTGATCGTGGTCCAGCCCGGCGAGCGGGTGCCCATTGATGGCATCATCGTGAAGGGAACTTCTGCCCTGAACACCGCCGCCCTGACCGGCGAGAGCCTGCCCCGGGATGTCCGCTCCGGCGATGAGGTCATCAGCGGCTGTGTGAACATGACCGGCCTGCTGAAGGTGCGGACCACCAAGGAGTTCGGCGAATCCACTGTCTCCAAGATCCTCGACCTCGTGGAAAATTCCAGCATGAAGAAGGCCCGCGCCGAGAACTTCATCACCCGCTTTGCCCGGGTCTACACCCCCGCCGTCTGCTACGGCGCACTGGCGCTGGCCTTTGTTCCCCCCATCGTTCTGCTGTTGATGGGCCAGCCCGCCCGCTTCGGTGACTGGGTCTACCGCGCCCTGACCTTCCTGGTCATCAGCTGCCCCTGCGCTCTGGTCATCTCCATCCCGCTGAGCTTCTTCGGCGGCATCGGCGGTGCGTCCGCCTGCGGCATCCTGGTCAAGGGCTCCACCTATCTGGAGGAACTGGCCCGCACCGGCATCGTGGTGTTTGATAAGACTGGCACCCTGACCCAGGGCACCTTCAAGGTGGTGGGCATCCACCCCGAAAACGGCGTGACCGGGGATGCCCTCGTGGAAGCCGCAGCTCTGGCCGAGAGCTGGTCCAAGCACCCCATCTCCCTGAGCATCAAGAACGCTTACGGTAAGGACATCGACCCCAGCCGTGTGACCGATGTGCAGGAGCTGGGCGGCCACGGCGTGACCGCAAAGGTGGACGGCAAAACCGTCGCCGCCGGCAACGCCCGCCTGATGGCAAAGCTGGGCCTGACGGTTCCCGAGATCACTGAGCCGGGCACCATCGTCCATGTTGCCATGGAGGGCAGATACGCAGGCTATCTGCTCATCGCTGATGTGGTCAAACCCCACAGTGCCGCTGCCATCAAGGGCCTGAAACAGGCCGGTGTCCGCAAGACGGTCATGCTGACCGGCGACGCGGAGCCTGTGGCAAAGGCCGTTTCCGCCGAGCTGAGTCTGGATGAATACCATGCAGGCCTGCTGCCCGGTGATAAGGTGGACCGGATCGAAACGCTCCTCGCCGCAAAGCAGCCCAAAGAAAACCTCGCCTTTGTGGGCGACGGCATCAACGATGCCCCGGTTTTGTCCCGTGCCGATGTGGGCATCGCCATGGGTGCTCTGGGCTCTGACGCCGCCATTGAGGCCGCCGACGTCGTCCTGATGGATGACGACCCGGCCAAGATCGCCCTCGCCATGCGCATTGCCCGCCGCACCAAGGGCATCGTCTACCAGAACATCGTCTTTGCACTGGCGGTCAAAGCGATCGTGCTGGTTCTCGGTGCATTTGGTGTGGCGAACATGTGGGAAGCAGTGTTTGCAGATGTCGGAGTATCTGTCATTGCGATCTTAAATTCCATGCGCGCACTAAAGACGGAGTAGAAATAAAAATTATAGAACCTATGAACGAAAAAGAGGGACTGTCGCTTGAAGCGGATGGTCCCTTTTGTCGTGAGAAG
>ENA-ORTV01000808-ORTV01000808.1-human-gut-metagenome-genome-assembly--contig:-NODE-808-length-37194-cov-4.178519_pt1 | contig 37194 bp, 16 predicted proteins | sample MGYA00241915_ERZ509194 | MGnify/ENA primary metagenome ERZ509194 (study PRJEB26280, sample SAMEA2338810) | human gut metagenome | biome: human gut; feature: human-associated habitat; material: faeces... | reverse complement strand
ACTGGTGGATCAGAAAAGGAAGAATCAAACTGATGCATCGGCGTAAAGCATCTTCTATCTGTAACATACCTCTACTTCCCGTTCCGCTTGCCATACTAAAGAAGTATGAAAATAATCCTGTTTGCATCAAAAAAGGATGTTGTCTCCCAGTTCCCTGCAACCAAAAAATGAACAGCTATCTCAAAGAAATAGCAGATTTCTGCGGAATTAAGAAAAATATCACCACTCATTGTGCCCGACACACATTCGGAACTACCATTACGCTCGCTAATAATGTACCACTACAAGACGTATCAGTTATGCTTGGACATGCTTCCACACGAATGACACAACATTATGCCCGAGTAATGAATAACAGCCTTAAAAAGGCCATGAATAGTGTCAAAGAAATCTTAGAACAGTAAAGGACCTACAATATATATCATAGAAATTCGAAAAGTTATACTTTTCGAATTTCTATGATTACAGTTCATTAACAACCAAATCCTCTCAATATTCTTAAATAAAGTATGATAATTACATCTCTATATGTATATGGTTAAAATAAATAGACTATTCAATAAGCCAACTATAGTTGTTTCGAACATATAAATTTCCTCTTTATCCGTCAAAATACTACAATATCTTAATCCATTATTTTTTTAGGAAAAATCTTTTTTAATCTCACATATTCTACAGACTTTTAATCATAAAAACAACAAAACAAACAATTATTACAAGTCATACTATTACCTCTTGAAAATGTAAACTCCATATCATAAGTCTATCCCATCCAGCAATTCCAACATTTTCCTACTAGACATAAATATTTATATCATTTTTTTCACTTTTTATAGTCAAAAAGAAAAAAAGGCATTATAAAATATTTTGTGTAAATGGAAATACGGGATTCAGTTATAAGTTCTCTTATATCTGGATTCTGTTTTCAAAAATAAGCATAAATTGGTTCATAATCAATCCCCAGTTAGTAGTCGGCATTGTCCACTTCTTCTCAATCTCCATCAAAGACAGGTATACCATTTTCTTCACAGCATCATCCGACGGGAATGAAAGTTTTGATTTAGTGTACTTTCTGATTTTTACAGTTATCGGACACGATGGGCTTTACAGATAGAGACATCTCCTTTTTCGGATAATATCTCTATCTGAAATTAAAACTAAAAATCAATTATTTGGTTATCCTTACTACAAATCCGCCACCGGGAGCCATGTGAAGTTTTAACTTCTTATCTGCTGAAACGTGGATGATTTCACGTTTGTAATCTTTTCCAACACGGTCGGCGTTAATACCATCTTTAAATATTTCGGCTTTATATTCACCCTTTCCCAAGAAGGATAAATCAACTTCAACGTCTCGTGCCTTCCAATCAGTCAATCCGCCTACGTACCAGATTCCGTCTTTTTCTCTTGCCATAACGATATGTTCAGTCACTTTTCCGCTAATGGGAAGTGTCTGGTCCCATACGGTAGGAATGGATGCGATGAACTTCGTGCATTCTTCTTCTTTCAGATAATTAGTCGGTGCGTCGCACAGCATATTGAGAGGTGAATCAAAGATGGTGTACAAGGCCAACTGACGACAGCGGGTTCCCTGGCTCATCGGTTCCGTATAGGCTGCATGGAAGTTCTTCATAATGACGTTGTTCATTGCTCCCTGCGTATAGTCAAGAGGACCCGCCACCATACGGATGAAAGGCGCTGTAACATCATAAACCACTTGGTCGGTTCCCGGTTTCGCCCATTTCAATTCTTCTAGTCCGTGAACGCCTTCAAAGTTGATAGTATTAGGGTAAGTGCGTTGCAGCCCGGTTGGTTTGAATGTTCCGTGAAGGTCGATCAAGAGCTTATATTTCGCTCCGGTTTCGGCAGCTTTCCGGTTGAACTCAACTACTTGTTGGTCATCGCGGTCCATAAAGTCTATTTTGAACCCCTTGATTCCCATAGCGGCATAATGCTTGCAGACGCGGTCCATATCCTTTTCGAAAGCACGGTAACCTGCCCACAAAATCAAGTCTACGTTTTTTGTTTTTGCATAGCTGATCAATTCTTTCAAGTCTATTTCCGGAATCACTTGGAATAAATCGGCTGCACCCGGCACGGCCCATCCTTCATCCAGAATCACATATTCAATGCCGTATTTAGAAGCGAAATCAATGTAGTATTTATAAGTCTCATTATTGATTCCCGCACGGAAATCTACATTGTAAAGGTTCCAGTCATTCCACCAATCCCAAGCGACCTTGCCTGGCTTAATCCATGAGAAATCAGAGAATTGAGCGGGAGTAGCCAATTTGTATACCATATCATTGTTTAGCAGTTCGGCATCATTCTTTGAGATAATCATCACACGCCACGGAAATGAGGTCTTTCCTTCTACTTTCGCTATAAAAGGTTCGCGAGATTTCACTACGCCTTTCAGGCCGCGCACTTCGTCAACCACTTTCTTAGGATAAGCGGCAAATGTGCCTTCCAGAGAAGAACCGTCATTTCCGTGTTTTACGTACATACCCGGATAATTCAGCAAATCGGCTTCTGTAATACATATTTTCTTTTGGTTCTTTCCTTCTATCAAGACAGGCAAAAAGGCCAGTTGTTTCTTGTTCCATGCAGATAAAGCAGTTTCAAGATAGGTATTCTGGAACGAACTATAGAAAGGGTCTTCTTTTCCTTCGTTTATTCTGCCCTTCGGTGATGCTACAAATATTTTCGGGTCATCAGGGAAGCGAAACGTAGCTTGCTCGCTTTCTACGATAATCTGCTTTTTCAGATTAGATATAAAACGATAGGCAACTCCGTCTTCATAAGCTCTGAATATCAGGCTATATCCCCCTTTGAAGTCAATTGTCAGTTCGTTAAAGTGATTTTCAATCGATTTCTTCTTATAGACCGGTGGATGAATTGTTTCATTTACTGTCTGCCTTCTTACTTTCTTCACTTTCGGATTCAGTCCGAAAGCTGTTCCGTCTGTCAGTTTCATGGAGATAGGGGATTGCTCTATCATCACATCTCCTTCATGAAGTACGGAGTACGCAACGTCTTTATCAGTCACGCTTACGTTCACCTGCACTTTGCCGGAAGCATCCTTCAGTTCATACACTTTTTGAGCGCAGACGGTCAAGGGAGCGATAGCCAATAGGACCGGCAAAAGTCTTTTCATTATATGTTTCATAAACTTATATTCTTTATTTTTTATACTACTATTAAAAATCAATAGTCACTTGATAAGTGTCTTTATTCTCAAAGAAAGTTTGCTGCACCTTGTATTCGGGAAGCCATACATATTTCTTTTGGCCTTTATATTCGGCTTCAAGTAAAAAAGTAAACCAACGGTTATAAGGCAGATTATCCGTATGTAAAGGCTTGGCAGGATTATCATACAGATTGGGAACACCGGTAATCAGATATTCTCCCTTCCTGTCAGTTTCGTATGTACGGTAAGGCGTTGCAATCAAGTCATTGAATTGCGCACGCGAACCGTACATATTTAACTTCACACCTTTTTTCTTCTTACCTTTTACTTTTACTGAGACCAGAATGTTTTCCGGGAACATCTGCTTGAATAGTCCCGGAAAATCTCGTCCGGGTCGTTTGGATTTTGCCGTATGATTAATAATATTAACTGCATAAGAGCTCCACTTATAAGTAGCATAATGACTGTTCATCACACAAGAATCCGGTTCGTATCCGATATGGTTTACGGGGTTGTTCTTTTCCCGTATTCTGTCGGCATACAAATCGGTCACTCCCCGGTAATGTCCGAACTCATGTGCCAATCCCCGGTGGAAATAGTCGATGCCAAACAGGTCTTCATGTTCCGTTTTGCTGCGACTGCGGCAGACAACCATTGTCATATCCTCAGCACCGCCGCCACAATACCATCCTTGCGCTTTTTCTTCATCGTCGAAATCGAGTATGGAATCGATGATTAACAAAACATCGTGATTGGGAAAGCCTGCACTGCTTCTGTATATGTTTTCCAGTTGGCGCGAAGAGCAACTATAAATCACTTGCAAATCGGGGACATAGCGGAAATAGTATTTAAAACGTCCTTTGCCGGCTTTGTTCCAGAAGTCATTCATTTGCCCGAAGAAAGTATTCAGTTTGGCTTGATAAGCCTTCTTTCCTCCCCAATGTTCTACTCCGGCTTTGTCTACAGCGACGAATACTCTGTATTCGATGGTATCCAGAGGGTGTTGGACAATCGTTTCCGGTGAGTTTTCAGCCTTTGCTACAGAGAAGAATAGCAAAATAGCCGGAAGTGTGAGCCATTTTTTCCAATGTTTCATAAAAATAGGTTATTAAATTATTTACTAACATGACCTGCTGGTCGTCTGTTCTTACCTTTTGATTTTGTCAGACCATCTCCTAAATCTTCTCTTGCCTCGTCAGCCATTTTTTCCAGGCGTTCTCTGACTTCCGGATATAAGTCTATCACATTATATCGTTCTCCCGGATCCCGGCGAAGGTCGAAGAGCTGTTTTTCCTTTAAAGGATGAAACTCTTCCACTTTTCCGGGAATTCCGTCGTTACCGGGCTGGAATCCTTCATACGTGCGGTGTCTGTGCGGGAAGATTAATTTATACTGACCGTCCGTCACGGCTTCCAAGTCATTCTGTCTGTAATAATAGTAAAAAGATGTTCGAGGATTGGCCCCTGGAGTTTGTTTCAGCAAAGGGACTAAACTAACTCCGTCAATTTTTCGTTCCGGAAGCGGAGCATCCGCAATATCGGCAAAAGTAGTCAGCAAGTCAATTCCCGTAGCCAGGTTACTACAGATGCTTCCTTCCGGAATCGTGCCTTTCCATTGCATGACACAAGGCACTCGTTGTCCACCTTCAAAACTTGCACCTTTACCTTCACGCAGTCCTCCGGTATTGCCTGCATGGTTCCCATAATTCAGCCACGGACCATTATCTGACAAAACGATAATCAATGTGTTCTTATCCAGCTTTTCTTTTTTAAGTTTTTTCAGAACCTCTCCTATGCTCCAGTCCAGTTCCATCATAACATCTCCATATAAGCCAATGCCACTTTTCCCTTTGAACTTATCAGAAACAAACAATGGAACGTGCGGCATCGGATGAGCCAGATAGAGGAAAAACGGTTTCTTTTTATTCTTATCTATAAAATCAACTGCCCTGGTGGTAAAATCGGTGGTAAAACGGCTTTGGTCAGGATTCAGTTCAATGACTTTTTCTCCTTCTATCAACGGTAAATCCGGAAAACGGTAGGAAGGATGATTGGGCCACATATCATTGGAATAAGGAATTCCGTAATATTCATCAAATCCATTTTTCAGAGGAAGAAACTGAGTAGCGTCTCCCAAATGCCATTTGCCGTAGGCTGCACATACATAGCCTTTTTGTTTCAGCACTTCAGCTATTGTCATTTCGTCTTTATGTATCCCGTGCTTAGCTCCGGGGAAAGGAGCGCCGGACATCCCGATGCGGTTGGGATAACATCCCGTCAGTATTCCTGCCCGTGAGGCACCACTAACGGCTTGAGGTGCATAAAAATGAGTAAATTGCATACCCTCATGCACCATCCGGTTTAAGTTGGGCATATCATATCCCATAGAACCATTGGAACATACGTCTCCATATCCCATGTCATCCATTAAAATGACAATAAAGTTTGTATGCTTCTTGGCGAATAGCAATTGCGGCACACAACAGAGTCCAAACAGGAAAGTAGTTACTTTTATTCTTCTTATTTTCATTATTCTACAAATATTTTAGTTAAATTATTCTGTTACTGTTTCCAACCATTCTTTTATGACAAAACTCACCACAAACCGCACATTTGTTCTCAGTCTCCTATATAATAGGGTGAGTCTGCGAACTTCTGTGCAGCTTGTGGTAAAAGAGAGTTTTGACATACCCTTCAAGTTTTGATACTATCGTTGAGTATCAACAAAATTAGTTATCCTGCGTTCTTGTTACCTTTCATTTATCCAATCAATTATTAGTTGCTCGGGATGTCACTTGCCTGTTTTGGCAATGAAAGCTTTCACCTCATCCCGGGTGGTGGCAAGATTGTGCATCAATCTCCATCCTTCTGCCGCCAGCTCTGTACTCAAACCAGAACGGAGCAACTCGTCCAATTTATCAAATTCTTCTATTTCGGCACGTTCACCCAACTGCCTGTAAATTGCAGCCGCTTCGCTGACGCTGACTGCTTTACTGTATATACGTGCTACGGCTATTTCTCCTTTGAAACCATTTTGGGCTATTGCAGATGGGCTTGAATTAGAGTCTGCGCCGATGCAGATGTACTGTTTGTCACCGCTTGTCAGATTCAATTTACTACAAGGCTCAGACGTTACATACTTTCCGTTTGTATATAGGCTGATGCGTTCTCCATCCCATGTAAACAGCAAGTGATAGTATGTATTGGCTTTTATATTTCCAGGTTGCATGAATGCAATTTTTTTGTATCCGCTTCCATTATGCATCATAGCATAGAACGTTTCTCCCTTTGGTTCATTATATGTCTCGTTGAAAGTAAATCCCATACCCGACCCTTGCAAATTACTCATCGGATACTGCATTGTCTTAATATCGGAAGGTTTGCAATACACTTCCCATGTGAAGCCATCTTTCACACCATCGGTATAGATTGCCTTATCTTTAAAGTTTATATAATAGCAATTGTTTGTGTTTCCTGTAGTATTAGGTTGAGTCACATACATACGTAAGGTAGAGTTATAACCGTTGGGAAATCCGTTTCCTTTTTTGGTCACTTGTAGTCCGAAAGTTGCCACATTTTTCGCTTCCTTATCAGTGAATGCAACATCCACTAAATCGGCTACAGGGGCTTCCGTGTTCGGATCGATTGCAGGCATGGCTTTTGTGGTAAATTCTTTAACTGCCGGTTCCGATTCGCTTTCAAAAGAATCTACCGCTTTGACGGAGACTTCGTATTTTGTATTCGGTTGCAATCCGTTCACATCGCAAGAAAGTGTCGGATAGTTATTGTCCTGTTTCCAGTAAAATTCAGAGAACACATATTGGGAAGATACCGTTTTCTTGGTTTCGGCATCAATCACATTCACTTTATAGTGATAGACAAAAAGATTGTCTTTTCCCTGCTGGAATGAGATCTTACAGGTAGTTTCACCAATATCATCTATTGACACATCGCTCATTGTGGGAGTAGCATCTTTGTCCGCTCTTCCGTTCACAGGGTAAGTGTATTTGAACTGACTTCCGTTGTGAGGAGCATTGATAAACCATTTCTTCTCAACAGCTTTTTTCTCCCGGGTGTTGAGACGGGTGACGGTAACATTGCTTTCTTCGTCCACATCGACCACTAAAGCCTCATTTATCCAATTTCCACTTGTGCGATAGGCATTCACACCCGGTGTGATAGCTAATGAAAGAACTCCATAGTGTGAAGGTCCTGCATTTATCCATGTATATTTGTTCTGAGTGATAGAACGCTCGTCTTCAATAGTAAAGTGAGTATGCCCGGTAAAAAATATAGCCTGAGGATATTTACTCAATTCGTTGTGTACATCTTCATTGTCGGTGCATTCCCACGTATCTCCCCATGTTGTGTGTTTTGGAGGAACATGGGCGAAAACGAAGATTGGTTTCCCCGGATAAGTTTTAGCAGCCTTTGCCAGATGCTCTTTCAGGAAATTGACACTTGTTTCTTCATAATATGGATTGACGTCTTTGTCGATGCTGAGTGTGATGAACGGATACCCGTTCTTTTCTATGTATTGATTTTTAGGTTGCCCTATGCATTCCGAGAAGTTTTCTTTCCCTCCACTCCAAAGGTCATGGTTACCCATCATGAAATAAGCTTTGCCATTGTCCGGTAAATTTTTTTCCACCATTTTTCGAATACCAGTAAACTGTTCTCTAGTTCCGTTATTGGTAACATCTCCAACTAAGAAGAATGCCTTGACGTCCGGATAGTTTTGAGTGATGTACTGTATGGCAGGTGGCACACGGTCTTCTATAGAACCACCTTTGCTGGTCAGCCCGTAATGCAGGTCACCCATAACGGCAAAATGGAAAGTTTTATCAACTTTGGCTTCTTGTACAAAAGTAATCTCTTTTCGGGATTTAGTGGTTGAGCAGCTGATAACAACAGTTGCCCGCCTTTCTTCAAAAGACAAGTTTGCCGGAATTGTGATTTTTACAGAACCACTCCCTGTCTTGTCACCTTCCGGCTCTACAACAGCAAATTCGCTCCCTTTTTCGAGGTCGATATGCCAAGACACATTGTCCTGTGTTGCTACAGCAATCTCGTATTTTTTCCCAGAAACTTCGGTATAGACAGTTGTGTTATTCAACATCAGATCAATATTTTCGGAAGAAAGCACAAATGTATTTTTTTCCTCCTTCAAATTTTCGTCATTATCCGAGCAACCTGTAAATATAAGAATGGAAAATATCAATGAGATACTCCATAAAGAATTAGCCCATGTTTTCATAGTATATCTTTTTTGAGTTGACAGCTCATCTATTTCACAACTTTACAGAAGTCATTGTCCGGTTCTGTATTTATCAAAGTAATCTTATAAGGCCATGATTCGTCGTTTGTCCTGTTGTCGCCATCCACCACATGTTTCCAGTGGTTGGTAGGTGCTCCAGTGACTATTAGCCAAAGATGCTGTGTGTTTTCCGGCACGATAAATTCATGTACCCCGGTTCCTTTTCCGTTGTATCTGGCCATATCTCCATAGACACATTCACCGTTCTTCTTGACAGCCAGAAAGCCGTATCTCCACCCCTGTTTGTCTTTATTTTCGTAATGGTACTCATTGGAATTCATGACTCCCTGAAATGTAAGAGAAACTTTGCTCCCAGACGTAGCGGGCACTTTCAACTTAATGCCATTGTATCCGTAATTTTGTGGACAACGGCCCGAAGTGATCTGATAAGTTTTTGAATCTAATTGTTTCAATTCACACGTATGCACATTGGCACCTCCATATTTGGTATATTCATTCTTGATATGTTTTAGGTCCCAAGTGATGAAGCGGGCGGCGGCATCATAAATTTCGTCATTAAATGTTTCCTGGTCAATGCCGGTCAATCGCTTGTAGGTAGCGATAAAGTCTCCGTTATCTTCGGGTTTTGCCTCTTTCCAGATTCGGCTGACCATAGTTACGCCATGTTTATCCGCCCAATATTCCAGCACGTATGGAGAATGATATCCGTTTGCTTCATGTCCCAATGTTAGATGAGTGAGTTTCATGAAGTCATTGAAATGACTGCGTTCCAAGTCTATCCAGTTGGGGAAACGGCGCATCAAAGCCCATTGTGAAGTCATTTCGTGAACCGGTCCTGTTGTATCTGCCGCACCGTCATATTTAGCCATGAACTGGAAGCAGTGACACATCTCGTGATAGAAAATGCCGTATCGGTCATTTTGTAGATGGAGGGGACTTACCCAGAATTTTCCCACGCCATTGTCTCCTCCTCCCAATGCGGTACCGTTATCATCGTTTCTCACAAAAACGAGGAATTTGCGTTTGTTAGCATAAGAGGTTGTACGATTGGCAAATCCCAACTCGTCGACAAGAAAAGCATATACCTCTTCGACGGCTTTCAGTGCCTTGTCGGGATCAAAACTTCGTTTAGCTTGCAAAGGGTTGATTCCCATAGCTCTGTCCCAGAGAATTGCGACATTGGGTCCCTCTTTCATATAATGAATATTATACGTGCTTGCTGGGTTCTTGAAATCCACAGCGGTTTGCCCTTCACTTCCTTCTGGGAAATACAACTCTTTCTCTTTCTGTTCAAACGCAATCTTCATGTATTCTCCGGCGATGCTGTTTTTTATTGTAACGGTTGCTTTCTTTCCCGGCGTTTTATCCGGATTAGCTGCTGCCTTGATTTCAATCGTGCCTTTCCCCGTTTGCTCACCTTGCGGACTAACTGTCACAAATCCCGGAGTTGATTCGGCTGTCACGTTCCAACTGACATCATCTGAGGCCATTACAGATAGTCGGTAAGTTTCTCCGGCAAAAGGTACTAAAATAGAAGAGGCTTTTCCTTCAACACAATTTATATCTTCCGAGGTTACGAGAAATTTCTTGTCGTTGGTGGGTTGTGACTCGTTGTCCGAGCCACAACCTGCCAATATAACCGACAAACCAATCAATGATAGAGATTTTTGTAGAATGTATTTTAATGTTTTCATGATATTATGAGTTGGTTATAGTTAGGTTTGATGCTATTTCGATTTAGTAAGAATCTCTTTTTCGTATTTGTTCATCAACTTGCGTGCGATCTCGACTCCGTCTTTTCGGGGCGTGTCTGCAGACATGAAATCGTTGTCAACGAAGTCTTGTTCCCATTCAATCATCTTTTTATTGAAGGCTTTTTGGTCAAACGTTTTTCCGTCTTCTACGGCTTTACATACGTCTTGTATGAATTGTTCCCAACGCGGTTTGTAGTAGCCACTTGTCAAACCTGCCCAAGAGCGATTGGCATAATCATTCAATGAAGCTCCTTTTTCTCCCCAAGTGGTTAGTAAGCAACGTGCGTTTTTTCTATAATAAGCAACTTCATCTTCGTTCACCCCGAATTGGGAAGCGTCTTGAAGCCATTTTCCAAACAGCAGACTGCTGTGTGATGAAAGCAAGCAATCCAAATCGTCCAGTATTTCCGTCATTTCCATTCCTTCCTTGCGCATTGTAGCCAAGTCTTTGTTCTTATAAGCTTGTGTGAACCGGTTTCTGACAGTCAGGAAGTAATTGCTGATTACTTGCCGTCCGATATTCACCACATCATACATATAGCTGGCTCTTTTGCTATCGTTTTCCAACAATTGTTTCCAAATAGCAAACAAGGTTTTATTATCATATTTAATATGCGGTCGTGTGGTCCATGTTCCATGATTTTCCAGACAAGGGCGTGTATTGGTTAGTGTGCCCTGTCCTAACACCGCAGTCGATTTATAAATTTTATCGTACATGGTTAACCACGCTTCACGAACAGCGTTATTTTCACTTCCTACCCGACGGTCTGCCCAAGCCTTCATCCATGCCTCGTCTGTTATCGAATAATCCCATGCTTTGTCGAATACGTATTCATACATTAACGGATTGACTCCAAACTCTTCCAGTGTGGAACCGATTCCCCAGAAATTCTTTCCTCCTTTTGCATATGTATTTTCAATGCGCTGTCCTACGTCTTTGATATTTCCAACCAACATCGTATTTCCGCCGAAGTTGCCCAGATAACACCACAGATAAGGTTGGCCGAAATAGCTTTCCGTCTGTTTCCATACTTCTGTATTTTCAGCGAAATAGTCCAAGAGAATCATTTTGTCTTGTGGCACAGCATTCACAAAAGCGTCAATTCTAGGATTCGTCCAATGTTTACGGTCGAAGTAGAAAAGCCACGTCATTTGCAGCCATGTTGCGTCTTTATCTTGTTGTTTCATCGTGTCATAAATAGTTTTTGATACTCTGGCAAGATATTCCGGTTCCCAACTCGGCGGTACCATTTCGTTGAACGGGTCGGCACCATAGATATGGTCGGTTCCGTAGAGGGCTTCCTGTGCTTTCATAAATTCTTTTTGTATACGGGGAAACAAAGGGTCAAGCGGGTCGAGAAACTGTGAATGATAGGGTTGGGAGAAACCTCCCCACATACTCAATTTATTGATTTTTGCATCCGGATATACTCGTTTAATAGCCAATGGCACGTGTCCGGCAAAAGCGGGCAACACCGGTTGCATATTCAATTCTCTTTCTCTTTTCAGAATCTTTTTGCAAGTCTTCCTGATGCTCCAACCATGAGTCGGGCAGATTGCCCAGCCAATAGTCGATGTTCGCCATGCGGTGCCAGGGAAGATAGGCCGGACCTGTAAAATACTCACGGATTTCTTTATCCGTCAGTCCCAACTTTTTCCATACTTTATGCCACACCACCTCTTGTCCGGTGATTGCCAACGGTAGATTCACTCCGTTCAGTGCCATCCAGTCAATCAGTCTTTCCCAGTCTTTCCACTGCCACCAAGGCATAGTGTATCCGAACGTACAGTAGTTCAGGAAAAAACGTTTGTTGACACGTGCACTCACGCGCACCTTATTATTAATAGTGGGCAATACTTCCGGCAGTTCTACCGCGTCATCCAAATACCAGGATACGGAAGTCTTGCAATAATACTTTAGATAATGATTTAGTCCGACCGCCATTGAATTGGCAGAGTTTCCTCGGATTATCACTTTTCCGTCGCTACTTTCCAATTCGAATACATCTGCATTCTGCTGTCCGGATAATTGTTCGAAACTTATCTTCTGAGCAGCTTTACCCATGATACGTAATGCAAGTTCGTTTGCCGATTTCACATTTTTGTTTGCAGCTGCTACCGGTGCTACCACTACAAACAGCAAAAACATTGAAAGGAGAATTTGTCTTATCTTCATAACTTTTTGATTATTTAATTCCGAAAGCAAAAATACGTTCTTCTAAATAAAGCGACTTTGTTTTTTGTGTATAAGAATGTTCTATTTGTCCATATCTCGACAAAATATTCATTTTTTTTAAAAAGAAATTACGTATTTGAACAAAAAGAACAATTTTTTGGATAAAAAACAAAGTCATTTAAATGTAAAATATTCAAATTTGCTGCGTCATAAAAAAATGTTAACGGAAGTCTAATTTAAAAAAGTAATCAATGAAACATGATTTGAAAAAAGTTTTTTTGGCAGCGATATTAGTCGTTAGTTTTGGAGCCGGTAGTTTCGTTGCTAAGGCAGAAGAAGGAAATATTGCTTCTGTGCAACAAACCAAAGGCCGTATCGTCACCGGAGTTATCACCGATGCGACAGACGGCTCGCCCATCGTAGGAGCCAATGTGATGTTAGAAAACTCCAAAACCGGAGTTATCACAGATTTGGATGGTAAGTATTCTATCCGGGTAAACAATAACCGCGACGTGCTAATCATTACTTATATAGGATATAAGAAGCGAGAAGTACCAGTAGAAGATTTGGGTGTAATTAATATCCAGTTGCATTCCGATAATGAGTTGCTGGACGAAGTAGTGGTTGTAGGCCAAGGTACTCAGAAGAAAGTCAGCGTGACAGGGTCTATTTCGGCTATTAAGGGAGCAGAGTTGCGCACTACTTCCTCATCGTTGTCCAACGGCATGGCAGGTAAGTTGGCAGGTGTCATCACCACAGCTACGAGTGGAGAACCCGGAAGCGGTTCCGACTTTTATATTCGTGGTATTTCTACTTTTGGCGGTGTGGCTACTCCACTGATTATGTTGGACGATGTGGAAATCTCGGCAGGCGACTTAAATAATATTCCGGCAGAGACCATTGAGAGTTTCTCTATTCTTAAAGATGCATCGGCCACAGCTATTTATGGTGCGCGTGGTGCCAACGGTGTTATGTTGATTACCACTAAAAGAGGTGCAGAGAATACCAAGGCACGAATCAACGTTACTATTGAAAATACGTTCAATTCTCCGATGAAATTCCCCGATTTCGTAGACGGAGCCACTTGGATGGAACTGTATAATGAAGCACTGCTGACGCGTCATCCCAACAGGGATAAATACTATTCTGACGAAGTAATCGCAGCTACGCGCAGAGGCGATAATCCTTATGTATATCCAAGCGTAGATTGGGTAGACTTGATGTTCAAGAATATGGCGATGAACCAACGTGCCAATATCAATATTTCCGGTGGTGGTTCGAGGGTAACTTATTATATGAGCTTGAATGTCAATCATGACACAGGCTTGCTGGATTCTCCGAAGATATATTCATGGAATAACAACATCAACAATCTGACTTACAACTTCCAGAATAATATCTCTTACAAGATTTCGGACAATACCAAAATCGACTTGAATATTAATGCTCAGATTGCCAACAAGAAAGGTCCTTCATTCAAGACGGAAGATTTGTTCCAGATGGCGTTGAGTACCGATCCTGTCACATATCCCGCCTTCTATCCGGCGCAGGAAGGAGACATGCATGTGCGTTTCGGCAATCAGTATCACAATGGCACGACAGTGGGGGACAACCCTTATGCCTATATGTCTTCTTCTTTCAAGCAGACAGATGCCAGTACACTGAACATCTCTTTGCGCATCAATCAGAAACTGGATTTTATTACCAAGGGACTTAGTGTGAATGGATTGATTAACTTCAAGAATTGGGCATCCACGTACTATACCCGTACTATAGATCCATATTATTATCATCTCAAAAGCTATGACGAAGACACTCAAGCATATGACTACGACCTGTTAAAAAAAGGGACCGATTATATCAGTCAGTCAGGAATCAGCCGCAGTGGCGACCGTACTATTGCTTTGCAGTTCCAATTGAACTATCAGCGTCAGTTTGGCCTCAACCACGTGGGCGGTATGTTGATGTATATGCAGCGCGATTATAAGAGCGGAGTGTTGCCCAACCGTAATCAGGGATTCTCCGGCCGTTTCACTTATGACTTCGACCACCGTTATTTGGCAGAATTCAACTTCGGTTATAATGGTACCGAACGTCTGCCTGAAGGCGATCGCTTCGAGTTCTTCCCTGCCATTTCTTTGGGATGGGTTATCAGTAATGAGAAATTCTTCGAATCAGCCCGTGAGACGGTCGACAACTTGAAATTAAGAGCATCTTACGGTCTAGTAGGTAGTGACCAATTCCATAAGGATGCTCCCCATTTTCTTTACAGAGATAATGTGAGTTTGTCTAGCGTCGAATTCACTGCCGGTGCCGACTGGAACAATACTAAAAAGGGACCGAATATTACTGCCTATCAGGTACTGAATCCTCGTTGGGAACGCTCTAAGAAGTTGGATATCGGTATAGATGCCACCCTCTTCCGAGATTGGAGTATTACTGCCGACTATTTTTTCGAAAAACGTACCGACATCCTGATGCGGCGTGCTTCATTCCCGCAACTGATTGGTTTCGGCAGTTATTCGCCTTGGAATAACTCTGGGGCGGTAGACAACTGGGGCATTGAGTTCAGCACCAACTATCGCAAGAATATTGGCAAAGACTGGTCTATCGACTTTCGTGGTAACTTCACTTATACCGAAAACAAATACACCAGCAAAGACGAACCGACACGTAATTATCCGTGGGAAGTAGAGACAGGGACGCCTCTTGCTGCTACATGGGGATATATTGCTGACGGATTGTTCGAGAGCCAGGATGAAATTGACAATCATGCGGTTCAGAGTTTCGGAAGTACCCCTATGCCGGGAGATATCAAATACCGCGACCTGAACGGTGACAATAAAATCGACCATCAGGACAGGTGTATGATTTCCGAATATGGAAGAACGCCACGTATCCAATACGGTTTCGGTCTGAATATCGTTTACAAGAATTTCGACCTTGGTGTATTCTTCAACGGTTCGGCAATGCGTAAAATTATGTTGGACGGTATTCATCCGTTCCTGAAAAGTCCGCTTAATGCAGACCATAATATGTTTAAGTTCATAGCCGATGACCACTGGACGGAAGCGAATCCCAATCCGGATGCCAAATATCCGCGTTTAGGTCTGGTGCAAGAAGAAACCAAGAATAACTATGAAAGTAGTACATACTGGATGCGCAACGGAAATTTCCTTCGTTTCAAAACATTGGAACTGGGCTACTCTTTCAAGTATGGACGTATATTCGTCAATGGTGACAATTTAGCCGTGTTCAGCCCGTTCAAAGAGTGGGATCCGGAATTGTACTGGTATAAATATCCTTTGCAAAGAACTATCAGCATAGGAGCGCAATTAAAGTTTTAACCTGTAAAAATTGAATATATGAAGTTACTAAATAAAATCAAAGTCATCAGTGGAGCAACTATGCTGTCTGTCAGTTTTCTGACTACATCATGCGAATTTCTGGATATTGTTCCGCCCGAACAAGCAACATTGAAAGATGCAACCCAAACCGAAGAATCTACATTGGGTTTCTTGTTCTCCTGTTATAACAATGTGTGGAATCCGTTAAAAATCAACACAACTGATGAATATACATTTCCCGCTCAGTGGGGCGGACACCATCGCTATATGTCTTATGGACTGGTGACTCCGAACAATCTTTATGACGACAATAGATGGCTCTACTTTTGGCAAAGCATCAACCGGACCAATCTGTTCCTGCGTGAATTGGAAGGAGCACAGTGTAGTGAAGAATCAAAGGACGAGATGAGAGCTGAGGCTTACTTCTTGTTGGCATACTATCATTATGAACTATTGCAGTATTTCGGCCCTATACCCATTATGGATACATATCAGGACACGAATACGCAGGCTGGGGATTTCAAAGGCAGATTGCACTATGATTACGTGGTAGACTGGATTGTGGATATTCTGGACAACAAAGTCATTAATAATCCATACTTGCCGGAGACCACCGCTCCAGAAAACATGGGAAGGGCCAGTAAAGTCATAGCTAGAGCGCTGAAAGCCAGAATACTGCTGTATGCAGCGTCACCTCTGTGGAACGGTGAATTCTCCTATCCGGAGTGGAGAAATGTTCAGGAAACTCCCGGATATGGATATGAATTGGTGAGTAACCGATACTCTGAGGCAAAATGGACAAGAGCTAAGACTGCTTGCGAAGAAGCTTTGGAAAGTGCCCTTGGGGCGGGATTGAAGTTGTATGACAATGTGGATTACATAGATGATACACAGACCGATATAAAAAAGAAAGGACTTTACCCATTCATTCCGGGCTTGGAAAATCCTGATGATGCTGAAGGCATGGCATTTAGAAAAAGAGTGCTGATGCTGAGAAACCTGATGACGCTGAAACAAAATGAAGGCAATACGGAGATTGTCTGGGGACTTGCAAAAGATATCGGCATCATGTCTTACATACTTCCTCTGAACATTCTGACAAAAACGGATGGAACTCCGTATAACGGACAAAGTGCATTGTCGCCTACGCTTTATACGGTAGAACATTTCTATACGAAGGACGGTGATTTACCCAAAACTGCTGCCGCCAAAGGTACGTTCCCGGCAGAAAGTGAATGGCTGACACGTGCAGGCATTTCGGGAAGAAACGACCTTATCAAACTGAATTGCGGACGCGAGCCCCGTTTCTATGCTTGGTTAGCATTCGACCATGGTGACTATGGAACTATGTTGGCGGAGGAAAAGCCATTGATGCTACAAATGAAGGACAGCCAAAAACAAGGTTACAATAACGCTTCAAGTAGTAGTAACTATTGTAGCACCGGCTATTTGTCTCAAAAATGGATACGTGTAGACCAAAGTCTGAATAAGAGTGGAAATTGGAGCAATTCCAGTGTTAATAAATTCCCACGTCCGATTATTCGAATGGCCGAATTGTATCTGAACCTTGCAGAATGTCAGGCTGCTTTAGGAGATAAGGGAGCTTTGGCGACCCTCAATAACATACGTAAACGTGCCGGAATACGTGACCTTGTGGATGCTGATTTAACCAGTGAGATGACTTTGATGGACTGGGTGCGCAATGAACGTTTTGTAGAGTTGTGGAGTGAAGGTCATCGCTGGAACGATGTTCGTCGTTGGGTGAAAGGAAAAGAGTGCTTCTCTCCCGGTCTACGTGAAGGGCTGGATGCCGTGCACGAAAATCCTACATTCGAACAGTTCAATACACGTACGGTTGTCGACCAGCAATATGCATGGTATAACCGTATGTACATTGCTCCTATTGGTGCAGGAGAAGTCCAGAAAAATCAGAAGCTTGTGCAAGCTCCGGGCTATTGATACTATTTAATTATAAAAACAAGAAATCATGAAAAAGCATATTAGTTTATTGTTACTCGCAGGCGCCCTTACATGGGGTGCATGCGACAAGGCGATGGAAGATAATCTTCCAAGTGAGTTTGCATCTGTCTTATACTTTGATTTGAAGGATGGTAAAAATATAATCGACTGCAAATTGTTAAAAACTGGAGATAAGGGACAATACACGTTCTATGTGGGCAAAGGAGGCAACCAATTAGGTGCTACAGCCGAAGCGGAACTGACAACGCTGACAGAAGCGGAATTGGAAGATTATAACGAAAACAATAATTCCGATTATACATTGCTTCCTTCAAAGTATTATTCATTTGCCGAAAAACTGTCTTTCACGGGTGAGGATATGCGAAAAGGAGTAGACGTGATGTTCGAAACTTCAAATATGGACAACGAGTTGGAGTCAGACAAACAATACGTATTGCCCGTTCGTTTAGGAAGTCAAAACAGCAGTGTGAATCAGACTTTGAATCTGTTGATTATAAAGCCGTTTGTCGCTACACCGATGGTTACATTGGACTTGCCTGAGTATCAGAAAATCAGTATGTACACTTATGTTGAGGAAATGTCCGAAACGGTGAGCATGCCTCTCATCGTTGATTTAAATGAGAATAAATGGACGTTTACTGTTACTTTAGAAGACGATGAAGAACTTTTGCAGAGCGCTGTGGATGACTACCAAAGTAAGCATTCCGATGCTGCTATGTACCAATTGCTGCCAGCTGCCAACCGTTCCGGCTTGGAAACTCCTGTCACGTTTGATAATGGCGCTCTTATGGTACTAAAAGACTTGACCATTACTCGTACCGGTCTGGAAGAGGGTGATTATCTGTTACCTATCAGATTAAAGGGGTGCAGTAATGAATTTGATGTAGATACAAAAACAATGTATATTCATTTGTCGGTAAACAGTGACCTTCCGGAAATTGAGTTGACAAGAGAGATGGTGTTAGGCTCTATCTCAGAAAATACAGGAGAAAGTCACTTATTCCAACATATGTTTGACGGACGGGTGGATACGTATTGGCAAACCCGTTGGCAATGGGATCCCGGACAAGCCGGTTTTTTGAATGACCCCGTATATGGTCAATGGTTGGACATTGAATTAAAAGAGCCCATAACTATATTTAAATTTGACTACCAAATCCCGGAGAGAAGTAATTTTAACCCTGCATTGGGAAGTCCAAAAGAATTTAAAGTTTATGTAGGTAATTCTAAAGATGATTTGAAAGAGCTAAAATCCTTTACAGAAGCTGATAATTTGCCTAAAGGAAGGGGTGAGTGGTTTAAATCAGATAATATAAATATGGGAGGAACGTACAAATACATACGCTTTGGCGTCACTACCAATTTTGGCAATAACGAGTTGACTGCAAAGAAGGGTGGAACTATCTGGTTCGCAGAATTCAAACTTTATGGTAGAAATTCTCAATCTAACGAATAGTCAATCTGTGTTTGCATGAGTTATCCCCGTTCTCATCACGTCCAGTGAATGTGAATGGGGGTTCTCTGTTCATTGTTGGCAGACAAATTTCTGCCTGTTTATGGTTACATTTTATTTAAAATAAGATATTTATTATGAGAACATTAAATTTTATCCAATGGAGAACTTTGTCTCTTATCGGTCTGATGGTTTTGATGACTGGATGCGGTTCCGAGGATGAGCCGCAACCTGTCGCACCTGATAAAAACAACTTCACGGTGACTTCGGAAGACGTAAATTGTTCCAATAAGACAGTGACTGTGCTGGCTCCTTTTGCAGGAAAAACCTATCGACTGTCTGTGGAGGCATCGGAAGACATCAGTTGGAGTGTGACGGCCGAATCGACAACGGGGTTTGTTACAGTCAGTCCTCAGGGCGAGCAAACGGGTGATGGCACGATTGAAATCATAGCGGCAGCCAATCCGGGCAAAGAGGAAGGGAAGAAAGCCACTGTAACGATTAAGAACAGTGTTGTCGGAGACTATATGAAGATTTCATTGGAGCAAAAAGAAAAAGAAATCTGGCTTGAAGGATGTGAAGGTCAAACCGAAGCACAGTTTCAAGACCAGAATAGTAAGTATAACGTTCACTATATGAAACAGTCGGACAATATTGCTCTTTTTTGGGATAAAAGTCTGGGACGAGACCCGAAGAGTTTTCAAGACCAAACTAAACGTTTCGATCCGGATGTTGTATTGTTTAAGGCAGAAGAAGTTTATTGTTTTCTGATTGATGATCTTGGATTCTCGGACAGAACGACTTCATTGTCCAACAAATATAAACTGAAAATATGGGTAAGAGCAGAGAATCAGAGTACAGCTTATGGTGGTGGAACCCATGGCGGTGAAATATGGTTGGGCCCCAACCATGTAAAAGGTGGCATGGATGACAGATTCGGTATTTTCTATCACGAGATGTGTCATAGTTTCCAGTTTATGGTGAATCAGGACGACAAAACGAAAGGATTGAGCGGTTCGATTGGCGAAATGACTTCACAGTATTCATTGCTGAGGGCATTCCCGTATTGGATGGAGTTAGAGAAGAATCATATTATAGATTTTCTGAAAAACAGCCACAAAGCCTTTTTGCATAAGGATAATCAATATCACTCGCCTTATGTGCTTGAATACTGGGGATTTAAGCATGGTGAGAATTTGGAAAGCAAATATGATGGAAAGATAGTCAGCAGGGTATGGAAAGAAGCAAACAAATCGCAAGGGGAAGATGCTGTACTGGCTTACCAGCGGATTACCGGAATCACGCAAGAGCAATTCAATGATGAAATTTATGACGCTGCCGCTCGGTTTGTCACCTGGGACCTTCCGAGAATAGAAAAAGACGCAAGACCTTGGGCGAACAAACATGAATGTAAAGTTCAGAAAGTGACAAGCAATAGGTATCAGATTACACCGGACTATTGTCCTCAGAATTACGGTTACAACGCCATCGGGCTCGAAGTTCCCGCCTCTGGAAAGTCTATCAACCTGAGTTTTATCGGCAATACAGGTCTGACGGGCTACCATATTGTAAATGCTGATAGACGAGGGTGGCGATATGGCTTTTTGGCGGTGAAGAAAGATGGAACAAGAGACTACGGTGAAATGGGTAAGACACCTTCCGGTACATTGTCTTATACGGTTCCAAATGATACAAAGTATCTTTGGTTAGTAGTGACGGGAGCTCCGACCAAGCATTGGACTCGCAACGAAAGTTCATATGGAAAGGATGACGAACAATGGCCCTATCAATTTACACTGACAGGCACATCACCCCTACAGACCTTTATAAAATGACACACTTTATACTCTCTCATAGCGTATAATGTGTACTTAACACAAATTTTATCCGCATAGCTTTTCCTTTCTTTTGAGAAGGAAGGGAAACTATGCGGATATTTTTTTGTCTTTTCCAATATCTTTTCCATTTTCTGTGTAAGAACTATTGAATTGCTTCAAGCAGACTTTGTTTTTTGTTCGGCAAAATGTTCTATTTGTACAATTTTTGCATAAAAAATGCGAGCTGAACAAAAACAACATTTTTCGGTACGTATAGCAAAGTCTTTGTAAATCTGGATGCTTAACTTTGGGGCAACATTCAAATGAATTATTGAAATAATAATATGATGAAAAAGAAACTTTGTCTATTTTTGGTAGCAGGTGTTTTATCAGGATTTCTACAAGCGAAAGATTACCTTATTTCTACGCCCAATACCTCGTTGTTGATAACCGCGACTCCCGGCGAGAAAGCGAAGTTCCGTTATTATGGCAGCCGCATATCCGAGAAAGAAGTACAATCCGTATATGACGGCGGATTGGCATTTGCCACAGAAACGTACCCGGTGTTCGGACTGAATACTGCCGGCGAACGTGCCATGGCTGTCACACATGCTGATGGGAATATGACGCTCGACTTGATTGTGGAGCAAGTGCGGCAATACGATTCGGACGAGGCGGAAGTGACAGAAATACAAATGAAAGACAAAGTCTATCCTTTCATCCTGCGGCAGATATATAAATCTTATAAACATACTGACATCATTTCTACCTGGGTGGAAGTGGAGAATAAAGGCAAGAAAGCAATCACACTCTATCGGTTTGCATCCGCTTTTCTCCCACTACATCGTGGAGATAACCATATGACTCATTTTCATGGGCATTGGGGAGCCGAGCATACAATGGACGAGGAGAAATTGACCAACGGACAGAAAGTGATTTCCAATAAAGACGGACTGGTAAACACGGAGACGGATAATCCTTCATTTATGGTGACTTTGGACGGAGCACCGCAGGAAGAAAGCGGACAAGTGTTTGGCGGAACATTGGCATGGACGGGCAACTATCTGATAAAAATGGACGTGAGCAATATGAAATTCAACGTCGTGGCAGGCATCAACGAAGAAAACTCACATTATATTTTGGAAGCCGGCGAGACGTTTGCCACACCGGAATTTGCCATGACCTACAGCACCTGTGGCAAAGGTGGCGTGAGCCGCGCCTTCCACCGCTGGGCACACCGTTACAAATTGATGAAGGGAAACACCGAGCGCGACATCCTGCTGAATAGTTGGGAAGGAGTCTACTTCAAAGTCAACCAGCAAGAGATGGATCAGATGATGGAAGCCTTCTCCGCCATGGGAGGAGAATTATTTGTCATGGACGACGGTTGGTTCGGCAATAAATATCCGCGCAATGGAGCCGGTAGCAGCTTAGGTGATTGGGAAGTCTGCAAAGAGAAGTTACCGGACGGGATAGAAGGGCTGTTGAAGTCTGCCGAAAAATACGGCATCAAGTTCGGCCTGTGGATTGAACCGGAAATGGCAAATACGAAGAGCGAGCTTTTCGAAAAGCATCCGGACTGGATTATGCACATCAAGAACCGTCCGCTTTCCGCCGGACGCGGGAAAACACAAGTAGTGCTGGACCTGACCAATCCGGAAGTGCAGGATTTTGTATTCGGAGTGGTAGACAAGCTGATGACGGAACATCCCGGAATATCCTATATGAAATGGGACGACAACTGCTGCCTGATGGATTACGGTTCGCCTTATCTGCCGAAAGAGAAACAATCTCATTTGTATATCGAATACCACCGCGGGCTGAATAACGTGCTTCGGCGTATCCGTGCCAAATATCCGAACTTGGTGATGCAGGCTTGTGCAGGCGGTGGAGGTCGCGTGAACTATGGCATATTACCCTATTTCAACGAGTTTTGGACGAGTGATGACACAGATGCGCTACAACGCATTTATATCCAATGGGGAGTGTCGGGTTTCTATCCCGCCATCGCCATGGGGGCTCATGTCAGTGCCGACAAGAATCACCAGACCGGTCGGCAGCTTCCGCTCAAATTCCGGTTTGATGTCGCCATGTCCGGACGTCTGGGGATGGAAATCCAACCCAAAGACATGAAAGCGGCCGATAAGGCATTTGCCGCACGTGCCATTGCCGCTTACAAAAAGGTGCGTCCGGTGGTACAGTTTGGTGACCTCTACCGCTTGGTTTCTCCCTACGACAACAAAGGAGTAGCTTCACTGATGTATGTAACTCCTGCTAAAGACAGAGCGGTCTTCTTTGCTTACAAGATTTCGCACTTCATCAACATGGTGGTTCCCAATGTACGTATGAACGGACTGAATGCGGAAAAATACTATCGCCTGACAGATCTGACGGCAATAGAAACAAGCAAACCGTGTGCTTTGGATGGAAAGATTATAAGCGGCAAGGTGTTGATGGAACAAGGCATTGCACTGAAAGGACTCTTGAAGAAAGAATATTCGAGCTTAGCGTTGGAACTGCGCGAAGTAGAACCTTAAGCAACAATCTATCACAAACTCCATGAATGATATGTTTTCAATAGGTCTTTTTATTTAGTCCGACAGAACTTTAAGGGTTGGCTAATTACAAGTTTTCCGGCTGTGTGCCGGAAAACTTGTAATTTCTATCTGTTTTTTCTGCGAAGTATCCGGTTTCCTTAGGCGAAAAATTGTATTTTTGCAACATACTATATATACAATCTGCCTATATGATTATGAAACCTGCACATCCTCTACACTATATGCAAAGAATCTTGCGAATTGTGTCGTTTATTTGGGTCAGCTGTACACTAAACATCCCCTCGGCATTTGCCGATGATATATTCAAGAACCTGACGGTTAACGACGGATTGGCGCATACGGATGCCAACTGTGTGACACAGGACAGTACAGGACTTATCTGGATAGGGACAAACTCCGGACTGCAAAACTTCGACGGATACCGGCTTCGCACAATTGACTATTACTCTTCTAGTCAAATTGTGTATGAGTCGCACAATCGTATCCGTGATATAGAATGCGGAAAAAAACACCTGTGGGTAGCTTCGGAAAGTGGACTAACCTGCGTAGACCTGAAAACGCATTTATATGTACCCTACACATTGGCAGGAAATGACAGCACGCTTCTCAACGAAAGAATCCTTTCTTTGTCTGTAGACAATATGAACGACAGATTATGGATACGCACGCTGTACCATTTTTATGTAGCCCGTTTGGAGGAGTCGACCAACACCTTGCACATATTGGAATGGATAAACGATGATGAAAGGAAACGTCCGTGGAGTCACTCTGAACCGGTACTGCGAGAAAACTACACATGGATGCTTGCGGATAATCAGCTGATTCAGTTGGGCGTGACGGACGAAAAGGTTGGCATAGTGAAGAATTATGATTTGCATGCCATCACCGGAGTACATGCTGATAATCTATATGTCACAGACTCACATCTGTATTTCCGTTCGTCGAAAGGCATATATAAAGTACCGTTTGTGAAAGAAGCTCTTGATTTTACTCATCTCTCATACCAGCGTTTCGATGAAATCAATGCTGCCATTCCGCCAAAGACGTCCGGAGCCTTCATTGTAGACCGCGAAGGAGCGCTATGGTGCACCTATTTTGGTGGAGTCTTTAAGATGGAACATCCTTTTACCAAAGAGGTGACCGCCCAAATTTATTTAGGCAACAACAAAAATGTAAACTTCTCCCGAAGTAGAATTTCGATGTTATTTATCGACAATTACAACAATTTATGGGTGCCTACAATGAATAGAGGCCTGTATTACTGTTCACTTTCTCCTTCCCCTTTCCATTATATTCCACGCCAGAAGTTTCAGAATCTCGGATTTTTCCACAACGAAATAAGTGCTATCGCTGCACAGGACGACATAGCTTTATGGGCTATCCTTGAGGAGGGAAGCTTAATACGTTATGATATGCAGAAGAAGACGGTCGGGCTTGTTCCGCTGACATCGACCAAAGGTGCCGAAGACGGGTTGCAACGGCTTGCGCTGAGTGCAGACAGGAAAAGACTGTATATCGGTCTGTCCAAAGGGCTGATTGTCTATGAGCCGGAGACCGGAAAGGACTATAGGCTACGTGTGGAACAACCGAATACGTCCGGTGACTTTGTTGCCAATGTAGGCGGAATGGCGGAAGACCGCTGGGGACGACTCTGGGTAACCGGCTGGGGTACCGGAATCTATTGTATCAAGGATATACAATCGAATCCGAGTGTGGAATATGCGCTAACTTCCCGAACAGAGCCTGCCATAGCATCCGACTTCACTTTGGATATATGCATGGCATCCGACGGAATATTGCTGGCGACGACCCAAGGACTGAATAAGATCTGGATGAATGACCAAGGAGAAGTCCGGAAGGTGTCTACCTACCATACAGACAAGCGTTCAACGCGCTCGATCTCTTCCGATTACATTGCTTGCATCGATCGGCAGAACGATTCAATCTATTGGTTGGGAACTATTGGAGGAGGACTGAACCGGATTACCATCCATTCGGAAGCGGACAACGACTATTCCGCAGTGGCTTATACTCGGAACGACGGACTACCGAGCAACGACTGCGAGATTGTGTATTTAGATCATAAGCAGAATGTTTGGGTGGGAGGAAACGGCATAACTTGTTTTTTTCCTGCTGTAAAGAAAGCGGCAGTATATGGACTTATCGACGGACTGCAAAGTAATTCTTATAAGATAGGTGCCGGCTGTAAAGGCTCCGACGGAACCATCTATATGGGGGGGATAGGCGGACTGAACTTTTTCAATCCGGACAGTCTGACGAACAATGTCTCTCCGCCGGATTTGAGTTTCTCGGATTTATATGTCAACAACCGACTTATTGTCCCGCAGGCTGTTTATGACGGGAAGATGATATTGCCAACCATACTCGATGAGGTCGGACGTATCCGCCTGACGCATCAGCAAAATAACTTCATGATTTCTTTTTCTGCCTTGGGATATAATCTGTCCAATCGGATTATGTACCGCTATCGGATGGCAGGGTATGACAAAGAGTGGCAAACAGTCTCTTTTTCTACAAACAAGGCGTTCTATTCCAATCTGCCGTATGGCGACTATCGGTTTGAAATCCAGGTTTCTGCTGACAGAGGAGTCAGTTGGATGAAGCCGGGAAGAAGTCTTGCGATTGTTCTCTCTCCGCCTTGGTGGTGGACAGGATGGGCTAAATTCTCTTATGTCGTCCTGTTGATATTGATAATTGTACTTATCGGGTATCAGTATAATAAGGAACAAGTACTGAAACGTGAAAATCATATTCAGGAACTTCAGCGTATGAATGACGAGGAGAAATATCAATCGAAGATGCGTTTTTTCATGAATGTATCTCATGAATTGAAGACGCCGCTTACGTTGATTATGCTGGCGGCCGACCGGATGGCGGAACTGAACCTGTCGAAAGAATGTATGACTATACTTTCGAATGCCCGAAAGATGCTGTCACTGATTACGGAGTTGGTGGATATCCGGAAAGCTGATTTGGGCATTAATCGGTTGCAACTTGTCCATCAGAGTGTCTCCGCCTTGGTGGAGCAATTATATATGGAAATGAAACCTTGGGCGGAGAAAAAACGCCTGGCTATGACATACTGTCCGGCGGAAGAAACAGTCTTGATGGATTTCGACCGTGACAAGATGGGTAAGCTAGTGGTCAACCTGATTTCCAACGCCATCAAATATACTCCGGAAGGGGGGAGTATCGAACTGTCGTTGAGGAAAGGAATGATGAAGGAAGTGACTCCTTTCTATACGGTCACTCATCGAGAGGGAGAAGTGGCGCCCGACCTTCCGGTCTGCATACTCACCATCCGCGATACGGGAGTAGGCATTTCGCCCGAATCTATCCGATACATTTACGAACGTTTTTTTCAGGTGAAGGATACCAATCTTACTCACTTGGGTTCAGGCATCGGGCTGGCTATTAGCAAGAATATGGTATTGCTGCATAAAGGATGCATCATCGTCAGCAGCAAGCGTTCGGTAGGAACGGAGTTTATTGTAGCCCTGCCTGTGACGGGTGAAACGCCGGCGGCGGAAGCATCTGCCGAGTTCTCTTCTTTTAATACAAAGGAATTTATTGACAGTATGTATCTGGAGTATCCCATATCGGAAGAGCCGGAGGAATTGGAAGAATCAAAACAGAGAAAGATGCCCGAACGGGATACTTCAGACACAGATACCGAACTATCCACAGTGCTTATTGTAGAGGACAATAAAGAATTACGGAAAGCCTTGTGCGAAGCATTGGAAATATTCTATAATATTAAGACGGCCGACAACGGAAAAACGGGACTGGAGATGTGTAAGGAATGTTATCCGGACCTTATCATCAGTGATGTGATGATGCCTGAAATGGATGGTATCGAGATGTGTCGGCAAATTCGCAACAACTTATCCATTGCTTATATACCCATCATATTGCTTACCGCAAAAGGAGATATGGACAGCCAAATAGAGGGGTATGAATCGGGAGCGGATTTGTATATTCCCAAACCGTTCTCTATCCGGCTGCTCAAGGCTACTGTCAAAAGACTACTGTTGCAAAGAGAAAATGAATCTCGTATACTACAATCGCAAAAACTGCCTCAGGAGCAATTGCCGGAGCAACTTCAAGAGCAATTGCAACTGTCAAAGCAAGACTCTCCGAAGGAAGAAAGGGATTTTTCGAAACTTGGTACTCAGGCTTTTGTTGAGCAATTGAACAAGATAATTGACGAAAATATGGAGGACCCTGATTTTTCGGTGGACTCTCTGTCGCAAAAAATAGGCATGGGACGGTCAACATTATACCAAAAGGTGAAAAAGATTACAAACCTGCCGTTGGGAGAATACATACGACAAAAACGAATGGATAAGGCGGCGTATCTGTTGGAACATTCCGAACTAAGTGTGACCGAAGTCATGTATGCAGCAGGATTTATCAATAGCTCTCATTTTTCTAAAGCATTCAAGATAAGATATGGATTGTCACCTTTTCACTATAAGAAAAGAACGTCGGACAATGCATAAGGATTAGTGGAGGATTTTGTTTTTTTGTTCACGAAAATGTTCTTTTTGTTCACAAATACCTCCGTTAAGGCATTCAGGCGGTGTTCGTGCAAAAATCACTCTTATAATAGATACGCATAAAGAAACGCATTATACACAAATAACAAAGTTTTACGTACGGAAAACAAAGTGAATTTGTCAGGAGAACTGTATTTTTGTGCCCATTAACTTTTATAATGCGTATCATGAAAACTGTATTTTTGATTTTATTTTATCTGCTGGCTGGGGTATGTATCGTAAACGGTGCAAACAAGAAATCCGTTTTGTGGTATGATACTCCGGCCGACGAATGGATGAAATCGTTACCAATCGGTAACGGGCGTTTGGCAGCAATGGTTTATGGAGGTATAGATAATGAAACGATTGCTCTCAATGAATCCAGTATGTGGGCAGGCGAATACGATGAACATCAGGAGCAACCTTTTGGTAAGGAGAAACTGAATGAACTGAGAAAACTTTTTTTCGAAGGAAAACTGGTGGAAGGAAACCGAATAGCAGCCAAATATTTGAGTGGTACTCCGCACTCATTTGGAACTCATCTGCCAATAGGCGATTTGAAACTGGATTTTATTCATTCAGGGCAAAAGGTGACGGATTACCGTCGCTCTTTATCCTTGAATGAAGGAGTGAGCAGAGTTTCTTATAGTATAGGCAATGTGCATTATAAACGTGAGTACTTTGCAACGAACCCCGACGATGCCATCGTGATACGCGTATCTGCTGATAAGAAGAAATCGATATCGGCGGCTTTTTCCTTGGAGTTGTTAAGAGATGCAAGGATTACGACGGAGAATAATCAACTCATTTTCAATGGAAAAGTCTCCTTTCCCAAGTTAGGGACAGGAGGAGTCTGCTTTGAAGGAAGAATTCAGGTGGATGCTCCTCGTGCGAAGATACGCGTGGACAGAGATAAAATAACGGTTACAAATGCCGATGAACTGACGGTCATCATTGATATACGTACCGATTACAAAAACCAACAGTATAAGGAGTTGTGCAGGCAAACAGTTCGTGAAGCGACTTCCAAGTCCTATAGAGCGTTGAAGAAAGAACATATCAATGATTTTCAACCTTTGTTTGAGCGGGTGTCATTAAATTTGGAAGGGGAAGAATCTTTTGAACACTTGCCTACCGACCGCCGCTGGCAACGCTTGAAGGAAGGAAAGGCGGATGAAGGACTGGCAGCTCTCTTTTTCCAATACGGACGGTATCTGCTTTTAGCTGCGTCAAGGGCTAACTCCCCGTTGCCTGTAGCCTTGCAAGGACCTTTCAATGATAATCTGGCCTGCCATATGTGTTGGACGAGTGATTATCATCTAGATATCAATACTCAACAGAATTACTGGATAGCCAATGTAGGCAACCTGGCAGAATGTAATCTGCCGCTCTTTAGTTACATCAAGGATTTGTCTGTACATGGTGCGAAGACAGCTCAAGTTGTGTATGGCTGTAAAGGCTGGACGGCACATACTGTTGCCAACATTTGGGGATTCACGGCTCCTTCTGCCGGAATCGGTTTCGGGCTCTTTCCTACCGCAAGTTCTTGGATAGCTTCTCATCTTTGGACTCAATATGAATATACATTAGATAAGAAATATCTGGCCGAAACAGCTTATCCTCTCTTGAAAGGAAATGCGGAGTTCTTATTGGATTATATGACAGAATCTCTGGACGGTAAATACCTGATGACAGGTCCAAGTATCTCGCCCGAAAATGCGTTTCGATATCAGAATAAGTCTCTGTGCGCTTCTATGATGCCGACGTGCGACAGGATACTGGTATATGAGACGCTAAATTCCTGTATGGAGGCTGCCGCTATTCTGGGTATTGACGCCGCATTTCAGGACACACTGAAACGAGCGCTGGCCAAACTTCCGCCTATCCGTCTGCGTGCGAATGGCGCCGTGCGCGAGTGGTTTGAAGATTATGAAGAAGCAGTGCCGAATCATCGTCATACTACGCATCTCCTCGCCTTATATCCATTTTCTCAGATATCTTTGGATAAAACTCCGGAGCTTGCATCAGGGGCACGGAAAACGATTGAAGGCAGGCTCTTCGCTAAAAACTGGGAAGATGTAGAATGGAGTCGTGCCAACATGATGTGTTTTTATGCCCGCCTGAAAGACGCGGATGAAGCTTATAAAAGCACACAAATCCTTTTGAGGGATTTCACACGTGAGAACTTGCTGAGCATTTCTCCTAAAGGCATTGCCGGAGCTCCTTATGACATCTTTATATTTGACGGCAATGCTGCCGGTGCTGCCGGAATAGCTGAGATGTTGATACAAAACCATGAGGGGTATATTGAATTTCTGCCTTGTCTGCCAAGGCAATGGAAGAGGGGAAGTTATAGCGGGCTGTGTGTAAGGGGTGGCGCCGAAGTGGCTGCAGACTGGGATGAGGCCGGACTCCGGAAGGCATCGGTAACTGCGAAAAATGATAATGAATATGCTATAAAACTACCTGCAGGCGGGAAATATAAACTGACTTTAAACAAGCGCGCCGTGCATCTCACGGCAGACACGCGTGGAGTAGTCAGTCTCCCTATGCGGGCGGGCGATAAATTGACAATTAATCAAATTAAATTATAAACTTCTTAATGTAATAACTATGGTAAGATACATTTTATATTTACTGTTTGTTGTACTGGGAACATTCTCTTCTCTGAATGCCCAGGATTATCTGATCTCTACTCCCAACACCTCCTTGTTGTTGACCGCAAAGCAGGGAGAAGCCGCTCGTATCCAATATTACGGTACACGTATCGAAAAGGACAGGATACAGCAGATTTATGACGCCGGCCTGGCACTCCGTTCAGAGTCTTATCCGGTATTCGGCATTCATTCGTACAATGACAAGGCGATGCAGGTCACTCACGTTGACGGTAATATGTCGCTCGAAATGGAGGTAGAGTCCGTGAAGCAATATGAAGTGCCCGAAGCGGAGATTACGGAAGTCTTGTTGAAGGATAAAGTGTATCCTTTCTTTATCAAGCAGTACTACAAGGCATATAAGAACAGCGACGTGATAGGCACCTGGATTGAAATAACCCATCAGGAGAAGAAGCCGATCACGATGTATAAGTTTGCTTCCGCCTTTGTTCCCATTCGTAGAGGGGATAATTGGCTGACGCATCTGCACGGCACTTGGGGAGCGGAAAATATGCTTCAGGAAGAAAAGCTGACCGACGGGCAGAAGGTGATAAAGAATGAAGACGGCGTGCGGAACACCATGAGCGAGAATCCGTCCATCATGCTGACGCTGGACGGTAAGCCGCAGGAAGAAACCGGACATGTATTTGGCGGCTGCCTGGCGTGGAGCGGTAATTATACTTTGAAGCTTGATGTGGACAACAACAAAGTAATCAAAGTGTATGCAGGCATCAATGAAGATGCCTCCTATTACACGTTAGACCCGAAGAAAACATTCGTTACTCCTGAATTTGCAATGACTTACAGTACATCGGGAAAAGGCGAAGTCAGCCGTAACTTCCATCGCTGGGCGCATCTGCATAAGCTTAGTCATGCAGATGCCAACAGAGATATTCTGTTGAATAGCTGGGAAGGCGTCTATTTCAAAGTGAATCAGGAAGTGATGGACCAGATGATGAAAGATATGTCGCAGTTGGGTGGCGAATTGTTTGTGATGGACGACGGATGGTTCGGCGATAAATATCCCCGTGACGGTGGAAGCACAAGTCTGGGCGACTGGATGGTATGTAAGAAGAAACTGCCAGAGGGCATCGAAGGACTGATTGCGTCGGCCAAGAAATACGGCATCAAGTTCGGAATATGGATTGAACCGGAGATGACAAACACGAAGAGCGAGCTTTACGAGAAACATCCTGACTGGATTATCTGCCAGAACAACCGCACTCCCAGCAAAGGCCGTGGAGGCACGCAGATGATTCTGGATATGTCGAACCCCGAAGTTCAAGATTTTGTGTTCGGAGTGGTTGACAACCTGATGACCAACCATCCCGAAATAGCTTACATCAAATGGGATGCCAATGCCAGTATTATGAACTACGGTTCATATTATCTGCCCAAGGACAGGCAATCACATCTTTATATTGAGTATCATAAAGGCTTGAACAATGTGCTCGAACGTATCCGCGCCAAATATCCCAACCTGCTGATGCAAGCCTGTGCCAGCGGCGGTTCTCGTGTGAATTATGGACTGTTGCCCTATTTTGGTGAGTTTTGGACAAGTGACAATACGGATGCTTACCAGCGTATCTATATGCAATGGGGCGTATCCAGTTTCTATCCCGCCATCGCTATGGCATCCCACGTCAGTGCCGACCGCAATCATCAGACCGGCCGCCGCACTCCGTTGAAGTTCCGTTTCGATGTTGCCATGTCCGGTCGCTTGGGGATGGAGATGCAGCCTAAGGATATGACGGAAGCGGACAAGGAGTTTGCGAAAAGAGCAATCAAGGCATATAAAGAGATTCGCCCGATTGTGCAGCACGGAGATTTGTATCGGTTGGTGTCTCCTTATGATAAGGTGGGCTTTGCTTCGCTGATGTATGCTACTCCTGAGAAAGATAAAGCTGTATTTTTCGCCTACCGCATGGAGTATTTGCTCAATCAAGTGACCCCTCGCGTACGAATGACGGGAGTGGCCCCTGAGAAACAATATAAACTTATAGAAATGACACCGTTGAAGGCGGACAAAAAGAACTCGCTGGACGGTAAGATTATCAGTGGCAAATTGTTGATGGAGGAAGGCATAGAGATTCCTTTCTCGGGTGAATATTCGAGCGTTGTGATGCAATTGATAGAAGTAGATTGAGAGCCGGACAGTTTTTGTAAATGCTAATTGTAATATCATAATATAAATTGAAAATAAATATGAAGAAAGTGTCGTTGGGATTGTTACTGTTGGGAATGGTCGGATGTACTACTCCCCAGCAGAATCAAAGAGACAATATATCGGGAATCTACCCTAAATTGGCTTTTTATAATAATGAAGGTGAGTGTGGCACAGGAGCCGTTGTTCCTTGGGGTGGTAGCCTGTGGGCTATCACATACGGTCCTCATTTGCCTTTCGGTTCATCCGACAAGTTATATCAGATTACTTCGGACAAGAAGATGACTGTACGTTCGGAAAGTATTGGCGGAACACCTGCCAACCGATTAATTCATAAAGAATCGAATCAGTTGAACATCGGACCCTATTTTATTAACGAGACGGGAGAAGTACGGGTACTCCCCTGGCAGGATGCTCCCGGACGCTACACAGGTTCGGCACGTCATCTGACCGATCCGGCTAACAAAATCTATATAGGAACAATGGAAGAAGGATTCTATGAAGTGGATGTGAATTCACTGAAAGCAAAAGAACTGTATAGAGACAGCAATGAAGGATGGCGATTGTATAGAAAGGACCCTAAAAACAATCCTAAGCACATAGAGCTACTGCCGGGAGCACATGGCAAAGGTTTGTATTCCGGTCAAGGTGTGATGGTATTCTCTAACAATGGAGAAAACAGCGCTGCCGCCATGAAGGAGTTCGATGCATTATCGGGCTCTCTCTCCGAATGGGACGGCAAAGACTGGAAAGTGATTCGTCGCAACCAGTTTGTGGAGCTGACCGGTCCCGGTGGTATCTATGGAAACGAAAATCCGGAAACAGACCCGATTTGGGCTACCGGATGGGATCATAAATCAGTATTGCTTGGCGTAAGAGAACCCCGCAAGGGATGGACTTTCTATCGCCTTCCAAAAGCCAGCCACTCTTATGACGGTGCTCATGGATGGAATACTGAATGGCCGCGTATCCGTAATGTAGGAACCGAGAGAAAGCCTGATTATCTGATGACGATGCATGGGCTTTTCTGGCGTTTCCCGCAAACTTTCGCATCCGGCACTTCTGCCGGAATCCGTCCCCGTACAAGTTATCTGAAAGTAATAGGCGATTTCACTCGTTGGAATGATGAGCTGGTGTTTGGCTGTGATGACTCGGCTCAAAAAGAATTCCTGAATAAGCGAAAAGCCAAAGGCAATATTGAAGGTCCCGGACAATCGAACTCCAATTTATGGTTTACGTCTCTGACAAAACCGGATGAATTGGGTCCTGCAACAGCCGATGGTGCTGTTTGGGAAAAAGAGGAGATACAGCCCAACGTCTACTCTGAACCTTATCTGTTTGCCGGATGGGAAAATCGTTGTAGTTGGTTGCAGAACGACAGTGAGCAAAATATGACTTTCACATTTGAGGTGGACCGTGAAGGCAACAATACATGGAGTGAATTGAAGAAAGTGCCTGTTGCTGCCGGACAATCGGTTTACCTGCCTTTCCAAACTGATGAAAAAGGGGAATGGGTGCGTGTGAAATCAGACAAGGGCGGTAACGTTACGGTAAGTTTTGTTTATACGGATACCGATAAGCGAACCAACCTGTCTGACAATATGTTCTGGGGGCTTTCCAAAGTTTCAGACGAAAAGAGTTTGGGCGGATTACTTTATAGTTTGGGTGACAACAGAAGAGCTTTGGGACTTTTATCAACAAGCCTTGAGAATGGCAAGGTGGTGGAAAACGGATATTACGAGATGAGTGATACGTTAATGTTAGTACGTAAAGAGGATACAAAGACTGCCGGTTTTATTCGTGAGAAGTTCTCTATCCCTCATCAGGTAGTAACCATCGACGAATCTTCCGTATTGATTATAGATGATAAAGGAAGACGTTGGCGTCTGCCTCTTGGCGATGAGAAATACACTGAATTGATGGGACGGAATGTATTGCGTATCTGTCGTGAGGTCGCTACGGAACGTGATATGTTCAGTTGCCATGGTACTTTCTACGAGTTGCCTGCTGAAAATGCTGACGGATACGCAAAAATTCGTCCGGTAGCTACTCATAATTTCCGCATTCATGATTATGCTTCTTATCGCGGTATGCTGATTCTGACGGGAGTAGAACCGGAAGCTGCTGCAACTAACGAACATATTATCGTATCAGAAGATGGTAAGGCAGCCGTATGGGCGGGTGTTATTGATGACTTATGGAGTATGGGTAAACCTACCGGTCAGGGTGGTCCGTGGAAAAATGCCGCAGTCAAAGCCGGAGAAGTTTCCGATCCGTATTTGATTGGTTTCTATGATAAAAAGACAATGGCTTTATCGCACACATCAGAGAAGGAAGTTATGTTTACCGTAGAGGTTGACCCTACCGGTAATGGAAAATGGATGAAGTATGCTACTTTGACAGTGAAGCCGGGTGAAAAACTGGTCAAGGAATTAGCGGCTCCATTCCAGGCAAGATGGATACGTTTTTCTACAGATACAGATACTAATGCTACTGCATGGTTGGATTATAAATAAAAATCAGAATAAAATGGCAAGTCGAGTGGAATCTTGATTTTTTTTAAACGATAAAATATAGAAAGATAAGATGCGGTTATATTATACATTTTTTGCGGTATTGTTTATTTTGGCAGATGTTTCTGCTAAAACGTTATCAGGCGGAGATTATCAACGGGCGGATACTCTCCCGAAACTGGCTGACAAGGTCTACTCTTTGGGGGTAGTTCCTATATGGATTGGAGATTCTCATTACTTCTGGTATAAGAACAGGGAAAGAAACGGCACGGCTTTTTATCTGGTAAATGCGGAAACGGGTGAGAAGAACCGCGGCGACAATCTGGAAGCATTGAAGAAATATGTGCCGGAGGTATGGAAGGCCGCCGAAAGGAAGGAGAAAAAAACTGTTGTCAAGGAAGATAAAGTGATGTCTCCCGATAAGCAATGGGTGGCCTATATACGGGATAATAATGTATACATAGCTCCGGCAGACGGCAAGCAGGAAGAGGAATTGGCTTTGAGCATGGACGGAACTCCCGGATGCTACTACGAATCACGCCTGATATGGTCTCCTGATTCAAAGAAACTTGCCACGCTGAAAACCAGACAGGCGAATTGTCGTCGCATTCCTTTGCTTGAGTCACGCCCCGAAAACCAACTTCAACCGAAGCTTCAGTGGAGAGACTATGCGAAGCCGGGAGATGTGCTTCCGGTATCTGTTCCTGTCTTATTTGATATAGAGAGTAAGAAACAGATAGCACTGGATACGCAACTGTATGAAAATCAGTTCAACCTTTATCTTACCGGATGGAGAGAAGACAGTCGTGCATTCACTTTTGAATTTAATCAGCGCGGGCATCAGCGTTATGTGGTCGGCGAGGTAAGCGCCGTAGACGGGAAGATTCGCCATCTGGCAGACGAACGGTCGGATACGTTTATCTCGTATATTAATAATTTCCGGCATGATTTGTATGACGGTGCGGAAATGCTTTGGATGTCGGAACGTGACGGCTGGCGCCATCTGTATCGCATGGACGGGAAGACCGGAGAAGTCAAGAATCAAGTGACGCGTGGAGAATGGGTTGTACGCAAAGTCGTTTATGTAGACGCAGGTCAACAAAAAGTTTATTTTATGGCATCGGGATTCAATAAGAAAGAAGACCCGTATAACCAACACTTCTGCTCCGTCAATTTCGATGGAACTGATTTCCGGGATTTGACTCCGGAGAACGGCAATCATAAGATAACTCTCTCAAAAGACAGAAAATACTTTGTGGATGTATGTTCTCGTCCGGACCTGCCGCCTGTCAGTGTTTTGCGTAAGACGGATGAGAAAAAAGCGATAGTTACGTTGGAAAAATGTGACGTGTCGGACTTGATGGCGTTAGGTTGGCAGATACCCGAAGTATTCTGCGCCAAAGGCAGGGATGGAAAAACGGATATTTGGGGTACGATTTACAGACCGTTCAATTTCGACCCGTCCAAGTCCTATCCTGTGATTGAGAATATCTATGCCGGTCCTCACGACTCCCATGTGTCGAAAGATTTCAGCCCTATCCCGTGGAATACTTCTTCGTTGGCGGAACTGGGATATATCGTTGTGAGAATTGACGGGATGGGTACTAACAACCGCTCCAAGAAGTTTCACGATGTCTGTTGGAAAAACCTGAAAGATGCAGGATTTCCGGACAGAATAAAATGGATGCAGGCTGCTGCACGGAAATATAAATATATGGATACGAGCCGTGTCGGCATCTATGGCTGGTCTGC
>ENA-ORTV01000772-ORTV01000772.1-human-gut-metagenome-genome-assembly--contig:-NODE-772-length-38066-cov-8.510037_pt1 | contig 38066 bp, 32 predicted proteins | sample MGYA00241915_ERZ509194 | MGnify/ENA primary metagenome ERZ509194 (study PRJEB26280, sample SAMEA2338810) | human gut metagenome | biome: human gut; feature: human-associated habitat; material: faeces... | reverse complement strand
GTGATCTTTGCGCAGAACTACTTGATCTCCGGACTTTCAAGCGGTGCTGTCAAAGAGTAACAAAATAAAATCCAACAATTTCAGATTAGGAGGAAAACAAGATGAAAAAAGCGTTGTCCCTGATCCTGGCGCTGGCTATGGCCCTGTCTCTGGCCGCCTGCGGCGGCGGTAAGACCGAGACTCCCTCTGACAGCAATACTCCCGCTGATAATACCTCCGCAGAACCCACCAAGCTGTCCCTGATCCTGCGCGGCGGCACCTATGCCGACGTGATCAAGGAGTGCCTGCCCGCTTTCGAGGCTGAGCACAATGTTGTCTGCGAGGTGCAGGAGCTCTCTGAGGGCGACCTGTACTCCGGCATCGCTCTGGACGCCATCAATGACAAGGGCTCCTATGACCTGTGCATGGTGGACGGCTCCTGGATGGCTGAGTTCACCGAGAACGGCGTTCTGGCCAACCTCACCGAGCTGGGCTACTCTCTGGATGAGGACGTGATCCCCGCTACCACCGCCATCTGCTATGTGGGCGATGACCTGTATCTGGCTCCCTACTATGGCAACGTGACCGTCCTGCTGTACAACAAGGCCAACGTGGAAGCCGCCGGTTACTCCGGTGACACCATCCTGTCTCTGGAGGATATGCTGGCGATCTGCGAAAAGGCCAAGGCTGACGGCAAGCTGGGCTTCATCTATCGTGGCGACAGCCAGAACAACCTGGTCGTCGACTTCCTGCCCATCCTGCTGTCCTACGGCGGCTGGGTCATCGACAGCAACAATCAGCCCACCGTCAATACTCCCGAGTTCAAGGATGCTATGAACTTCTATCTGAAGCTCATCGCTACCGGTTCCGCCCAGGTTAAGGATGACCTGATCGCTTCCTGCGATACCGGCGCCGGCACCATGGGTGTGGGCTGGCCCGGCTGGTACACTCCCACTGCTGATACCGCTGCTGATTACTGCGCCATCACCGGTGCTGTCGCCAAGGGCGGCGAGACCCACAACGCGAACGTTTACGGCATCTGGACCATCGGCATCCCGGCCAACAGCCAGAATCAGGAGCTCGCAGCCGAGCTGCTGACCTACCTGATGGACAAGGACGTTCAGAAGTCTACCGTAGACAAGGGCGGCGTTCCGTGCCGTTACTCCAGCCTGCAGGACCCCGAGATCCTCAAGACCTATCCGCAGTACGAAGTCGTATGCAAGGCGCTTGAAGGCGGCGTTTACCGTCCGGTCATCGCAGAATGGACCCAGTTCTACACCATCCTCGGCACCGAAATGGACAATATCATCAACGGCGTCAAGACCGTTGACCAGGGACTTGCTGACGCACAGTCTCAGCTGGAGACGCTGATGGCAGGCTGATGCCCCATCTCCCCTCCCTTTCTATGAGGCGTATCGCCTCGACTAACGGATGAAGAGCAGCCGGGTGCGGCTCACAGACCGCTGCACCCGGCTGACTTTTTCCTCAACCTCCCGGAATTGCGAGGCCAGAATTATGAAACGAACCCACACCAAACTCAATACCGCCGAAGGCCAGACAAAACGCTTCGGTGTCGGCATGCTTTCCCCGACCGTCGTCATCCTGCTGATCATGACGGCCTATGCGCTCATCTTTACCTTCTTCTACAGCTTCACCAACTACAACCTGCTGCGCAATCTGCGCTCGCCGGCCAAGATCACCTTCTTCCAGAACTATGTCAAGCTGCTCAAGGACCCCTATTTCCAGCAGTCCATCTGGAACACCGTCAAGTTCACCATCTTTGCAGTTATTTTTGAGATGCTCATCGGCTTTGCAATGGCACTGTTCGTCAACAGCCTGCACAAGGGTCAGAAAACCATGCGTACCCTGCTGCTGCTGCCTTATCTGCTGCCGACCGTTACGGTAGCGCTGAGCTGGCGCATGATGCTCTCCCCTAACTACGGCATCGTCAATCAGGTCCTGCAGGCGCTCCACCTGCCGGTCTTCAACTGGTTTTCCGATATTCGCACGGCGTTCGGCATGCTCGTCCTCATCGACGTATGGCAGAGCGCACCGTTCGTGTTCCTGCTGCTGTACGCAGCGCTCCAGAGCGTTCCCCAGGGTCAGTATGAGGCCGCGCGCATCGACGGCGCGAACTCACTGAAGATCCTGTTCTACGTCACCATCCCCAACATCAAGAACAGTCTTGCGCTCTGCGCTCTGCTGCGCACCATCGACAGCTTCCGTCTGTTCGACAAGGTAAACCTGCTGACCGGCGGCGGCCCCGCCAACAGCACCTCCACCATCACGCAGTACCTCTACAACTACGGCATCAAATCGCTCGACTTCGGCTTCGGCAGCGCCGGCGCCATCGTCATGACCATACTGGTCCTCATCCTTTCCAGCGTTTACATCAAACGCGCGATCTCCTGACTGCCTATGAAACAGGATACTACCGAATTACGGCTCACCTTCATCAACGTGGGCTACGGGGAAGCGATACTCATCGACGCCCCGGACGCGGCCCGGCCGGACGGACGCTTCTATGCGCTCATCGACGGCGGCAGCGCAGCGGACAGCGAGTTCGCCGACCGCACGAGCGGCCGCATCCGCGCAGAGGAGTATCTCGCCCCGCTTCCGCGGCTCGACCTCGCGGTCAGCACACATATCCACGAGGATCATCTCTGCGGTCTGCTCCGCGTGTGCCGCGATCATCCTCCCTCTGTGCTGCGGCAGACCCTGCCGCCCGGCTTTTACCGCTCGCTTCATCCGCTCGGCGACGCCTCCGCGCGCAATCTGTCCGAGCGCAATTTTCTCGCGGCGCTCGATGACTATCGGAAGCTGTGCGCCCTTGTCGAGCAGCACGGCGGCTGCATCGAGCAGAGCGTTGCGGGTGATACGCTGACGCTCGCGCCCGGCCTCACCGCCGAGGTGCTCGCCCCGTCGGGGGCACACGCCGACGCGCTCACTGCGTCCATGCAGGAGCTTTACCGCACGCCGCAAGGCGTGCCGGAATTCCGCGAAAAGCTGGACGCGCTCGACGCCTCGATGAATAATTTCAGCTTGATCCTGCGGCTGACGTTCGGCAAAACCCGCATTCTGCTGCCCGGCGACACCAACCGCGCCGGCTACGGCGGCATACCGCCCGAAAAGCTCGCCGCCGACATCTTCAAGGTCGGCCATCACGGTCAGCTCGACGGCGCGGATGCGACGCTTGTAAATGCAGTCCGACCGCGGTTTTCCGTCTGCTGTGCATCGAGCGACCGCCGCTACAACAGTGCTCACCCCGACACCATGCGCCTGCTGAAGGACAGCGGCGCCGAACTTTACTTTTCCGACTGTCCCCCCGTGGACGGTCAGTCCATTCCGCCCCACCGGGCACTCGAATTCACCATCTGTGCGGACGGCGCGTCAAGCGCCCGTTATCTTCCCTGAGCGTCCGCCGATGTACAAGAGAAGGAGCAAGACATGGCTGAAGTAATCCTTAAAAACATCAAAAAGGTCTATCCGCATCAGGATGGCAAAAAGAAGAAGAAAAAGGGCGCGGAGGAGCGCAGGAGCAACCTCACCGTGACCGACGAAGGCGTACTCGCCGTGCATGACTTCAATCTTTCCATCAAGGACAAGGAGTTTATCGTTCTCGTCGGCCCGTCCGGCTGCGGCAAGTCCACCACCCTGCGCATGGTCGCAGGTCTCGAGGAGATCTCGGGCGGCGAGCTGTATATCGACGGCACGCTCGTCAACGACGTTGCGCCGAAGGACCGCGACATCGCGATGGTATTCCAGAACTACGCGCTCTATCCGCATATGACGGTCGCGGAGAACATGGCGTTTCCGCTCAAGCTGCGCAAGGTTCCCAAGGAGGAGATCGCGCAGCGCGTCGCGCAGGCTGCGAACATCCTCGGCATCACCGAGTATCTCGACCGCAAGCCGAAGGCGCTCTCCGGCGGCCAGCGGCAGCGCGTCGCCATGGGCCGCGCGATCGTGCGCGAACCCAAGGTCCTGCTCATGGACGAGCCGCTGTCCAATCTGGACGCCAAGCTCCGCAACCAGATGCGTGCCGAGCTCATTCAGCTGCGCCAGCGCATCGACACCACCTTTATCTACGTCACCCACGACCAGACCGAGGCCATGACCCTCGGCGACCGCATCGTCATCATGAAGGACGGTCTCATCCAGCAGATCGGCACGCCGCAGGAGGTCTTTAACCACCCGGCGAACCTGTTCGTTGCCGGCTTCATCGGAATGCCGCAGATGAACTTCTATAACGCCGAGCTCGTACAGGAGGACGGAAGGTATGCCGTCATCCTCGACAGGGCAAAGGTTTTCCTCTCGGATGAGAAGCAGACAAAGCTCAAGAAGAACGGCGTAAAGCCCGGCCCTGTCACCCTCGGCGTGCGCCCCGAGCACCTGCTGCTCACCGGCGACCCGAACGCGATGGTCTGCGGCACGGTGAACGTCAGCGAAATGATGGGCAGCGCGGTCCATCTCCACATCTCCGCCTGCGGCACGGATACCATCATCATCGTGCCGACCGCAGAGCTTGAAAACGCGAACAACTACGCCATCGGCTCGGAGGTTTCGTTCACCTTCAGCGGCGCCACCGCTCACCTGTTCGACCGCGAGACCGGACTCAATCTCGAAGCCTGACCCTAACCTAATACCTCCCTTTTTCGTTTTCCGGTCTCAGTCCGGGCCGGAAAAGGCAAAGACCCCGCTGCGGTTTTGTGCACCGCAGCGGGGTTCTTCTTTATGAGACCGGCGCCGCAAACAGGCTGCTCTGCCTGTCTGTGCCGCCGAACAGCTCGTTATACTGTACGGTCTGATACTGTCTGATGAGGTCGGTCATTTCTGTCGTCTCGAGGTGGCTGTATGCGTTGCCCTCGCTGTCGAAATAGCCGGCAAACGTCATCGCCGGAATGGTCTTCGTCAAATTCCAGAGATAGGAGCCGAACGCGCTCGTCTGGATGCCTGCGTCGCGCAGAACGTACTGCGCGAGGAAGTTCAGGCTCGTGATGCCCGGCTTTTCGCCGGTCAGCGGATAGTTCGCCCAGATGACGAACGGCACCTTGAACTTATCCATGTACTGCTCCATGGTCATGCCGTCCTCCGAGACGCCGTAGGCCATGTCGAGAAATTCCTGTTCGATCGACGGCTGATGGTCGCCGAACATGACGATGATGGTCGGCTCGGTCTGCTGCTCGAAATACTCGACGAGCTGACGGAACGCCTCGTCGGTCTTGTTCGCAAGCGTCAGATACTGCTCCGCCTTGGGATACGCGCCCGGCGCATCCTCGACGGTCACTTCGGCCGGATAATCCTCGACCGTATACGCGCCGTGGTTCTGAATGGTGACGTTGAACAGGAAAAGCGGCGTGCCCTCCTGCTTGTGCTCGAACTCCCAGATGACCTGCCTGAAATCCGAGTCATCGCTGACGTAGCCGTGCTCGTCGGTCTGCGGAACATCCATATCGTCGCCGCACTTGAACGAGTCAAAGCCAAGGCGCGGATATGCTATATTGCGCTGCCACGAGGTCTTTTCACCCGGATGGAAGGCGCGCGTTTCGTAGCCGTATCCCTTCAAAAGCGTCGCGAGCGAGTCGGACGCGCCGAGGATGTACTGCTGATACGGGATGCTGCCCGACGGCAGGAAGGCCATCGAATCGCCCGTCAGAAACTCAAACTCACTCGTGCTCGTGCCTGCGCCGAACACAGAGGTATAGGCATGACCGACGACCGCGTTATCCAGACTTTTGATGTAATCCATCGTGCTCTCGCTCAGCGTTATGTTGCCGAAATCCTCGAAATCCGCCCAGGACTCGTTCATAATGGCGAGGATGTTCGGGTGCTGCGTCGAAACCGCGGGCATCGGATCGGCTTCCGCTCCGCTCACGATAGCCGAGACGGTCTCCGGCGCCGTATCCTCCGGCTGCTCGACCTCCATGAACTCGGTATTGCGCAGAAACTCCGCGACCGCGCCGCTCGAGCGGTATACGCTCGTCTGGTCCCAGACGTCGGTCTTGACGCCGAACAGGCCGAGCAGCTGCGGATGCAGCACCGGAATGAGGCAGATCGCACCGGCGAGCACCATCATCATGCGGCGGCGGAAGCCGCCGGGTGCGACGCGGAAGCGGTCCTCACCGTACTGATGGCGCAGACTCCACGCGAGCACCACGAGCAGGATGACGCCCACGACCATCTCCCAGGTCACCGCAAACTGATAGCTGTCCGCGACAGCTGCGGCGGTGCCCAGCGCGGAGAAGTCCCACGGCAGGATGGGCGTGCCACGGAAGTTCGAGACAAAATAATTTGCCGTACCCCACGCACCTGCCAGCAGATGCAGCAGCACGCTGAACCGCGCGACATGGCCGAACAGGCCGCACGCGAGCCAGTAGATCGCGCCGAGACAGATCCAGTTCGCAAGCGCCGCACCGGGATTGATCTCCCACGGCATCGCGCCGAAAAAGAACTGCATCAGCCAGAATGCGGTGAGCGGCGAGATCAGCAGCACAAGAATCCGCTCCCTGCGGCAGCGGCTCGCCTGCTTCCATGCCGTCCTCCCCTGCGCCGCAAGGTTTTTCACCCGGCGTGCTAAGGATAAAATGAGTTTTTTCATACATTTCTCCCCGATTTTTCACAGTATGTCAAGTCGTAAATTCTATCTTCCACAAGTGCGAAATTATACACGAAAATCAGAGAAATGTCAAGTTTATGTAAAAATGAACCTGTAAAAAGTGACAAAGCGGAATGCAGCTTTCTCCCGTTCGGACAGGACTTTCCGTATATTTCCGACATTTCGCCTCGGAAATGCGGCAAAAAGCGGCGCTTGCGCGCCGGGATTTTTTCGCAGTTTGCACGAATTCAAATGATTTTTTCGTCTAACTGACGATTTTTTGCGCAGGATTTTTCCTCAAACGCAACAAATCCCCGTGACCTTACGATCACGAGGATTTATATGGCGGAGACGGAGAGATTTGAACTCTCGCGCCGATTTCTCGACCTACTCCCTTAGCAGGGGAGCCCCTTCACCAGCTTGGGTACGTCTCCATGTCAAGTTATGCAGTTTTCGTGGTTTTTCCTGCCCGTTTCAGCTAAATAAAAAATTTGGCGGAACGGGTGGGATTCATTTTCTGTGGAAAATCCACGGCGGTTGCAACATACCGCCGGCATGTTGCCAAGAGCCGCCTTTCGAATCCCAGACTCACCCTGTTCCATAAATGGCGGAACGGGTGGGATTCGAACCCACGCGCCCTTTCGGACAAACGGTTTTCAAGACCGCCTCGTTATGACCACTTCGATACCTCTCCGCATTTATTAAGTTATTGCTGTGTATCAGCGACAAGATAGATAATATCATAGTGATACATTATTGTCAACACTTTTTTTAAATTTTTTTCAATTTCTTTTTTTGATCAGACTTTCTGCTAATATCAGATCTTCTGGCGTTGTAATCTTTATATTCTCATACGAACCTTCTACCAACTTTACTGCACAGTTTTCCATACGCTCTACAACCATCGCATCGTCTGTTATCCCTGTTTCATTTTCTTCATTTTCCATCAATTTAAAATATGCATGACGAATCAATGCAGTCTCAAATACCTGCGGAGTCTGAATACACCATACAAATCTTCGTTCCGGTGTATTTACTGCGAAATCATTCTCATCTACAATCTTTACCGTATCTTTCGATGGCATTCCTGCCACACATGCCCGGTATTCTTTTACTGCCTGGTAAGTTCGTTCTATGATCGATTCATCAACAAACGGACGTGCTCCATCATGAATAAAGACATAACCTTCCGGTTCTATTTCTCTTAGTGCTTTATATACAGATTCATACCGTTCTTTTCCACCAACCACAATTTTATTAACTTTTGTGATTCCATAAGCTTCTATAATATTTTTCCGGCAATAATCAGTCTTACCTTCTCCTGTCACAAGAACAATTTCATCAATAATCGGAGATGCTGCAAATGCAGCAAGAGAATAGTAAAGTACAGGCTTTCCGCATATTTCCAGATACTGCTTCTGTATTTTTGTACCCATCCGGCTTCCTTTTCCTGCTGCCAGGACTACTGCTGTACATTTTTCCCTGTTCATATTATTCTCTCCTTTTTACCTGCATTTCGTGGTTCGCCCACTCTATCTTTCGCCAAGTTTCAGATTCGGAACTGCATTCAGATCCCATCCATCTCTGGTTCCATTTATGTATTCATAATAAGCCGCCACACCGATCATTGCTGCATTATCTGTACAGAAAATCGGTGACGGATAGTAAAATTCTATTTCATTCTTTTCACATGCCTGTTTCATTGCTGCACGAAGACTACTGTTTGACGCCACGCCTCCCGCAATTGCAAACTTATTAAGTCCATATTCTTTTACTGCATGCATTGCATTGTCTACCAGCACATCAGTAACTGCTTTCTGAAAGGATGCAGCAATATCAGCACGGTTGTATTCAATCCCTTTCATCTTGCAGCCGTTAATATAGTTTAAAACTGCTGACTTCACGCCACTGAAGCTGAAATCATATGGGGAATCTTCAATATGCGCGCGTGGAAATGGGATTGCATCTGGATCCCCCTCTTTTGAAAGCTTATCAATCTTCGGTCCTCCCGGATATCCCAGGCCAATTGCTCTAGCCACTTTATCAAAAGCCTCCCCTGCCGCATCATCTCTGGTTCTTCCAAGAATCTCATAAGTTCCATAATCCTTGACGCATACGAGATGCGTATGTCCCCCAGACACAACAAGACACAAGAACGGTGGTTCCAGTTCCAGATTCTCAATATAATTTGCAGAAATGTGCCCTTCAATATGATGAACTCCAACAAGTGGTAACTTTTTCGCATATGCGATTGCTTTTGCTTCTGCCACACCGACAAGAAGCGCACCAACAAGCCCCGGACCGTAAGTTACACCGATTGCATCAATATCATCCAGTGTAACCTCTGCATTTTCCAGAGCCTCTTCTATTACCTGATTAATCTTTTCAATATGCTTTCTCGATGCGATTTCCGGAACCACACCACCATATAATTTATGTAGATCTATCTGTGATGAGATCACATTTGACAACACCTGTCGTCCGTTCTTTACAACGGCTGCTGCCGTTTCATCACAGGAACTTTCAATTGCCAGTATTAATATATCCTTTTTCTCTGTATCCATATTTTTCCTTCTCTCTACTGCTTTGCTTATTCCGGGAAATCCAGTTCTGTTGTCATACGGTCTTTTCCTGCGATCGCATGTGGAAAGATTGCCCGCACTTCATCCATATATTCTTCCGGATGGCGCAGGGACGGACTGTAATGCGTAAGCCACATTTCTCCTACCTCCGCCTCTTTTGCCAGGTTTGCTGCCTCATAAAAGGTCATATGCTTATATTCTACTGCCTTTGCCGCTTTTTCTTTTTCTCCGTACATTCCTTCGCAAATAAACAGGTCTGACCCTTTTGCATTCTTCCGGATAGAATCCGTCGGTCTTGTATCTGTACAATAGGTAAGCTTAATTCCTCTTCGAGGTGGTCCAAGGACCATCTCCGGCGTCAGTATTCTTCCGTCAAGCTCTACTGTCTCACCTTTTTGAAGATGTTTCCAGTATTCCTTCGGAATTTTCTGTTCTGTTGCCCTCTGCACATCAAATTTGCCGGCACGGTCGATCTCAATCGTATAACCGTAACAGATCACATTATGTTTTACACGAAATGCTTTCAGACGATATCCATCCATCTCAAAAATCTGTTCTGGCTCTGTAATTTCTCTATAGTGGATTTCAAATGGCAGTTCCGGCGCGATCACTCGCAAAGAACTCACCACTCTCTCCAGACCTTTCGGTCCAATCAGAGTAAGCGGTTCCTTTCTATCCGCATTTCCCATTGTAAGAAGAAGTCCCGGAAGTCCGCTGATATGATCTCCATGGTAATGTGTGAAACAAATTACATCGATCGGTTTAAAACTCCATCCCTTCTCTTTTAACGCAATCTGTGTGCCTTCACCACAGTCAATCAGCAGCTGGCTGCCGTTATATCTTGTCATAAGTGCGGTCAGCCATCGATAAGGAAGCGGCATCATTCCACCGCTTCCAAGCAAACATACATCTAACATTCTAACTCCTGTTCTCCATATACCGGAATCTGGAAAGATGCTATCCAGGTATCATAACATTCCTCACAGATATCAAATCGATGGAGTTCTCCGTCTTTGTGCGAAAAATATCCCCATCTTTTTTCAACTGTAAGCATCTCTTCCTCCGGTATTCCATTTTTTATTGTGATTTCTTTTTTACATTTATTGCACACAATCTTTGTGACTGTATTTTTTTCTGTCCGAATTTTTTTATAATTACGCATCTTACTTCCTCCTGAGTATCTTTGCAAAAAAGACTGCCATTTCATTTTCCAGCTCTTTCTATGTTCAGGTACATTATAACGTCACAGACTGACGCCTTCCAGTGGGAAGTCTTGTATATTCTTGCGATTTCTTCCATTTTCTAAACCATGCGGCTCATCAGGATTGCATCTTCCGGATTTTTCCCTCCGTAATAGAACTTTCGCTCTCCATCGATTCCAAATTTGTTTTTTTCATAAAAAGCAATCGCTGTCTGATTACTCTTACGGACATCAAGAAGCATTCTTTTCAGTTGCTTTTCTTGGCAGATCTGTTCCATGAATCCAAACAGCATCTGTCCAATTCCTCTGCGTCTTTCAGATTCAGCAACTGCAATTCTTGCAATCTCGCATTCATCCAGAACGTAATAACACAGAAAATATCCCAGCAGGGTATCCCCTTCCATTGCTGCCGCACAAAAAGTATGCTTCTGTCTGACAGTTGATCTCACTTCATGATAACTCCACGGATCCGGAAATACGTCTGTTTCCATCTGCGCCACCTGTTCCATTCGTTCTCTGTCATTTTCTGTTATCAAAGTAATTTCTATGTTATCTCTATTACTCATGTGTTTTTTCTGCTTTCAGACGTTCTTCTCTTTCCCGTTCTGCCTGTGATACACGCAGATAATCCGGTTTGTGTTCCATTGCGGTTTCTGTTTTTCCTTCTTTATAATACTGAATTCCAAGCATACCGACTGCTGCCGCTCTCTGCTGGTTCATATGTGCCGGTGCAAATGCAATATCATGATTCGTCATCAATTCCTTCTCCAGCCTGTCTTTATGCACCGGTACACCGTCTCCAAGAAAGATCACTGGTTTTCCATAAGTACAAAGTTTTTTGGCAAGTTCATCGATTTCGACTGCCATCTGTGCTTCCAAAACCTGCAGTTTATCACCGTCCATCTGATAAATACCAGTATATACCTGATTTCTTCTTGCATCCATGATCGGACAAATGATCCTGTCTGTATAACACAGATTATAAGCAAGTCCGTCTACCGTCGGAATGTGAATCAAAGGCTTCTTCAGTGCCAGCCCCAGTCCCTTTGCAGTTGCTGAACCAATTCTGAGTCCGGTAAATGATCCCGGCCCTCCTGCTACCGCAATCGCATCAATCGTATCCAGATTCATATCCGTCATCTTCACGATTTCATCCAACATCGGTAATAAGGTCTGTGAATGTGTCTTTTTATAATTGATTGTATACTCTGCAATCGTTTTGGAAATTTCGTTTTCTTCTTCAACTACTGCGACAGTTGCAACAAGTCCCGAACTGTCTATTGCTAAAATGCGCATATTATTCTCCTCTTTTCTCTACCGTAATCCGGCGGAAATCAAATCCCTGTTCCAGATCTTTTTCTATCGTGATCTCTGTCCGGTTCGCCGGAAGAATCTCATCAATCAGGTTCGCCCATTCGATCAGGCTTACACCGTCTCCATATACATAGTCTTCAAAACCAATCTCGTCCATCTCTTCAATATCACCAATCCGATACACATCAAAATGATAGAACGGAAGTCTTCCGTCATCATATACCTGGACTATTGTAAAGGTTGGACTGCTGATCGGTTCTTCAATCCCCAGTCCTTTTGCCAGTCCCTGGGTAAATACGGTCTTTCCGACGCCGAGATCTCCTACCAGTGTATAGACTTCTCCTGCTTTTGCATGACTCCCGATCTTCTTACCGAGATCATAGGTTTCTTTGGCACTTCTTGTTTCAATTATCATCTTCTGGTCTGCCTCCTAATTTGCACTGACGTGTCTGATATTGACTTTCTTGGCTGGCATATGTGTAGAAATCATCTGCACTGCTGCCGCATACTGTTCTCCCAGTGATTCTCTTGGAAAAATCAGTGCTCTTACCTTTGTTACATATATAATTACAGACTGACCGGTTGAAACTGCCTTCCGGAAATCTCCCCATTCATTAAGCACACTTTGTTCATCCTGTGAAATGCGGATTCCTTCTTCGTTAAGTTCATAACTAATCGGTTTCTGAAACATCGGGGAGCGCATTACCTGTTCTGCCGCACGTGCTTTTAAATGAAGTGGGTTTCCGATCAGAAAAATTGCGGCAAACAAAAAGAACGTTGCTGCTGTACTGTAGCTTCCAAACATGCATTGTCTGATTCCCAGCACCAGTGTTACACCACCGAAAATCACACCAACGATTCCACTAAGGCTTGTGTAGGAAGTATAGAGCATAAAATCAAACATGGCTTTTTTTGTCATTTTTACTTCAAACTTTATATTCATTCATTTTCCTCCATATCAGATTAAGTCACACCGATTATATCATACCGAATCTTTGGAAACAAGTCGTTACTGCTCACTCCGGGTTTAGAAAAACACTGTCTTTTCTTAACTTGTACTTGTATTTTATATACGCCTGCGCTATAATGTGTTCAAACGAACAAGGAAATTCTTCGGGGTAGGGTGACTTCTTATCGCTATAGTATAAGCAGAATTCCCAACCGGCGGTTACAGTCCGCGACCTGTCAGATTTCTGACAGCTGATTTGGTGCAATTCCAAAACCGACAGTAAAGTCTGGATGAGAGAAGAAAAAGTGATTTTGCAATAATCCCCCCGACGTATTACGTCGGGGATTTTTTTGCATAGGCTTTCGAAGATTTTCCTCCTCAATTCATCTGATTATGTCAAGAGAAAAGGAGAGAAAAAATGAGTACAGATGTAATGACAAACCCAAAAACAACAACGAAAGAAAAAAAACGTATCAGCACAAAGGTAATTGCACAGATTGGTGTGCTCGGAGCAATCGCTATGGTTCTGATGTTATTTGATATTCCACTTCCATTTGCACCAACCTTTTACAAAATTGATTTCAGTGAAGTTCCGGTCCTTGTCGGAGCATTTACCATGGGACCTGTAGCCGGCGCTTTGATCGAACTGGTCAAAATCCTGTTGAACCTCCTGATCAGAGGTACATCAACAGCTGGTGTTGGAGACCTCGGAAACTTCCTGATCGGATGTGCAATGTGTATTCCGGCTTCCCTGATTTATCAGAAGTTACATTCTCGCAAGGGTGCGATCATCGGTATGGTAACAGGAACTGTTTTTATGACAATTGTCGGATGTTTTATCAATGCATACCTTCTGCTTCCGGCATACGCTGCTGCATTCCATATGCCGATCGACGCACTGGTTGCCATGGGAACCGCAGTCAACAGTCATATCAACAGTCTTCTGACTTTTGTTTTACTTTCTGTTGCACCTTTCAATCTGCTGAAAGGTTTCCTGGTATCATTGATCGTATTCCTGATCTACAAAAAGATCAGCCCGATTTTACAAATGGGACGCGAATAGATTATAATTTTACAAAGCAGCAAAAGGGGTTCGTTATGAGCCTCTTTTTTTATGAAACCAAAAAACAGAGAGAAGTCTGCCCAAGCCGGCATTCTTCTCTCTGTTGAATTTCTTTTGATTATAAAGTATCGTTTCTTCTTACATATCCTGGTTTTTCCGGATCTGCAATCAGTTCCTTTGCATGGACAATCCTTGCACTCTTGTCCACTACCTGCGCTTCAATCCGTGCATCCTCTCCAATTACAACTCCCGGAAGGATAACACTGTCTTTGACAACTGCACCTTTCTTAATTACACATCCACGTCCGATTACCGAATTCTCAACAGTACCCTCGATCAGGCATCCATTGGAAATTACCGATCTCTTGACACTTGCTCCTTCATAATACTTTGTTGGGCATGAATCATTTGTTCTTGTGTAAATCGGCCAGTTCTTATCAAACAAAGTCACTGCATTCTTCATATCGATCAGTGATAAGTTTGCATTATAGTAGCTCGTAAAATCTGTGATAGATGCAAAGAATCCTCGATGTGACACTCCACGTACATCCAGTTCACTGCATGCCATATTCACAATATCATTAAGTGTGAACATGGAAGAAATTTTTCTTCCCTTTTTAACCAGTTCCATAAACAGATCTTTGCGCATTACATAAGTGTCCATGAAAATATTACGGTTTTTCGCGTTACCATGGTTCGGTTCCAATGAAAGGACACCCTTCTGCTTGTTCAGATTAAGTGTTGAACAGTTCAGATAGTATTCTTTTGCATTATCCACACTGTGATATAACAGGGTAATATCTGCACCAGATTCAATATGTGTCTTAAGTAATTCATCATAATTCTGTGTATAAATCATATAACTTGGTGCAATAACTACATATGGATATTTTACAGCTTCAATACACTCCATATTTTCTTCATATGCCGCCAGGTCATTATTGTATACACTCCATTCTGCATTTGCAAAATCAGAATAAAGAATATGAAGACGGCCACTCTTTGAGTTGATATTGTAATGACGGCCTGTTCCAAGATGTTCTGTAAGAGAACGCGGTTTTCTTCTTACATAAACCTGAATATGTTCGATTTCACTGTTGCTCATATTAGAGATTGGGAAATCGATAACTCTGTATCTTCCAAGGAATGAAACAGCACCAACCGGACGGTAATTCTGCATCTCTCCTACCCGGATATTGTTGCCGGCAAAACTTACGATTCCAAATGCCTGTGCCATATTACTCATCCCCCTTAACACGTTTTGATACTAATTCAATATGTTCACTGTCTGCTGATCCGACAACTGCATTTTTGCCAATCTTTACGCCATCAGCCACAAGCGCTCTTGTTACAACTGCACCTTCTTCTACTTCAACGCCCGGCATCAGTACACTGTCAATAATCTGTGCACCTTCGCCGACTCTTGCACCTGTAAACAATACAGAATTTTTGACTTTTCCATTGATCACACATCCCTGGTTGATAAATGCTCTTTCAATCTCTGCTGTCGGGCCAACATACTGAGGAAGCACAGTTGTATCCTCTGTGTAAATCTTCCATGAATCATCATTCAGATCAAGTTCATTTTTACTATTGATCAGATCCATATTTGCTTCCCACAGGGAATCAATTGTTCCGACATCTTTCCAATATCCTTTGAACTTGTATGCGTAGAGCTTTCTTCCATCATTCAGCATAGTCGGAATGATATCTTTTCCGAAATCATGATTGGAATCCTGATTTTTCATATCTGCAAGGAGCATCTTTCTTAAAAGCTTCCAGTTGAATATGTAAATACCCATGGATGCCAGATTGCTCTTTGGATTCTCCGGTTTCTCTTCAAACTCTACAATTCTTCCCTCATCGTCCGTATTCATAATACCGAAACGGCTTGCTTCCTTCATCGGAACCTCAATGACCGCGATTGTTGCATCTGCTCCAGTCTCTTTATGATAATCAAGCATATTATCATAATTCATCTTATAAATATGGTCACCGGAAAGAATCAGTACATATTCTGGTGCAAACATGTCCACAAAATCAATGTTCTGTGAAATTGCATCTGCTGTTCCTCTGTATACATCCAGATCCGCATCCGCTTTTTCACGCGGTGGAAGTACATAGACTCCGCTGTTCTGGGCATCTAACCCCCATCTGCGGCCTGCCGCTACATAACTGTTAAGTAAAATAGACTCATACTGTGTCAGGACTCCTACATTATCAATTCCGCTGTTGGCACAGTTGCTAAGTGGAAAATCAATGATTCTGTATTTCCCACCATATGAAACCGCAGGTTTGGCTACTTTATTTGTAAGCTCGTGAAGACGACTTCCTCGTCCGCCCGCCAAGATCATAGCAAGCATATTATTCTGCTTCATAAGTGAATCCTCTCTTTCCTATTTGTCCTGTCTTATATTATACAATTTTTCTGTTAAATTTTCCACTTTTTTGTGCAAAAAATACATAAAATTTATATTTTTATTATTATGATGTGTTCGAGGATTATGGGAATTGCGTAGCAATAGAACAATCCGGTTACATCAGTGAGCAGCAAAATTTACTTTCGACACTCACATCATCATTATTGTATTATATATGCTTTAAAATCCGAATTTATGTCTATTTTCTTTCCAGATTTTCCCCATTGCATATTCATATGTCTTATCAAAGACAAAAAGTATAAATTGTCCGAATACAACAGACATAAGCATTATTCCTTTTACGGTCTTTTTTTCAGATAACATACTCCAGAAATATATTAACCCCGGAATATAAAGTACATTAAATACCAGATATTTCATGAGCCAGAAAAAGTTACGGCTTCTGATCCATCCGGAAGCTCTTCCAGAAAAATGCCATATTGTTTCTATAATTAGAATATAAAATCCCATAAATGCATAGGAAACCACATATAATTTATTCGGAGACAGAAGGATTGCCAGCAAAATTCCAGCCAGTAAAAAGCCTGCCCCGCTTTTCAATCCAAATTCCTGAATCACAATCCCGACAAAGAAGGACGCCGCCGCCAGTAAAAAAAGGGTATTCGTTTCGATCACACTGCCAAGCGCAATCCCCACTTCTGTCAGTGCAAGCATAATGCCTGCAAATGCAATCTTTTTTGTATTTAGATGCATGGACACAGATCTCCTCCCATACATTCACATAATGAATCTGCGATCCACAGATCACAGCACATATTTCCAGTTCCACACGGAGAGGAATTACGATTGCCATATCCCTGACCAAACGGATTACTATTATATCTCTGTGCTCCCCAGTTCAGCTGGTTCATCAGCTCTCTGTACTGCGGGTTATTCGGGTCCATATTCACTGCCTGCGCAGCATAATCCCTTGCCAGCACATTGTTGCCTACGCCGGCGTTGGCCATGGAACTTGCATAATACCATTGTGCAGTCCGGTCATTCATACGGTTCAACACATTGATCGCGTCCTGATATCTACGGTTATTGATAAAATTGAATGCCGCCTGCATCTCCGGATTCATATTATTGTACTGCTGATATCTGCCATTGCCATAAGATTGATTCCCATAGGAATTATTACCATAAGAATAGTTCCCTGAACCCGCGCCGTATCCGTAATTATATCCTCCATTCGCCCGCTCTTTCATAATTTCATCATAAGCTTCCTGTACTTCTTTGAACTTTTCTTCAGCAAGATCCCGAAGCGGATTATCCACATTGGCATCCGGATGATATTTCCGGCTCAGTTCTCTGTACGCCTTTTTTATCTCCTCTTCCGACGCATTTGGTGATACGCCAAGCACCTCATAAGGATTCTTTGTCATCTTCCTTTTCCTCGCTTTTCTTTTCTTGTATCTTTCTGTAATGTTTCCATACGCCATCATACAGGATATTCCGCAGGATATCCACGTCCAGTACACATGGCAGAATTTCAAAATTTCTTGCGCATTCGCCGATCATCATGCACAGAATGTCTCTGCATCTTTCTTCATATCCGGCTTCTTCATGCATCTTTTTTAATGGATTATAAGTTCCTTTTTCCAGGTCCTTATCCAGATCTTCGTAAGCATCCATAATGTAAATATATTTGCCCAGATAGAAACCGATCCCTCGAAGCTGCTGTTCCCAGCAGTCTTCTTTATATACCATCATCTCTTCCATCAGCCGGCCAAAACAGCCTGCCGGATAGTCAACTTCCTGTATACCCTGACTTTCATATTCCGAAAGCTTTGCCATTTCTTCTCTGATCACACGACTCTGCCTTGGATATTTCCAAATTGCTTTTTCTACTTTTCGCTTCAAAGCCATACTCCCGAGAAGCCCTGCTACTTTCTTCTCATCCTTCCAATCATCTTCCAGATGATAATACGCCATGATCAGATTCATATCGGCCGCATACTCTGTGATCTCATTTTCCAGCATTGGCTGTGGCTTTAACGGATGCATCTTACAGCGATGGCTTTCTGCCTTTGTTTCACTTTCATATAAAGAAGTAAGTAAAATGATCACAAATGTCATATCATAGGCAAGCGTAAGCTGACCTGCGCTGCCATACTGTCTCTTCAGTGACTGACAAAGGCCACAGTAATACGCTTTATATTTATGATAATCTTTTACTTTTAATTCCGGCTCATTCGCCGTCACATATCCGAACATGTATTACTGAATTCCTCTCATTGTAAGCTGGATCCGCTTCTTCTGTAAATCAACGCTCATCACCTTTACATCTACAACATCTCCTACGCTGACTGCTTCCAGTGGATGCTTGATAAAACGATCCGTGATCTGGGAAATGTGCACCAATCCGTCCTGATGCACTCCAATATCGACAAATACACCAAAGTCAATGACATTTCGCACGGTTCCTTTCAGAATCATTCCTTCCTTCAGATCCTTCATATCAAGGACATCCGTCCTGAGAATTGGTTTCGGCATCTCATCTCGTGGATCACGCGCCGGTTTTTCCAGCTCTTTGACAATATCCCGAAGGGTGATCTCTCCTATTCCAAGTTCTTCAGCGAGCTTTTTGTAATCTTTGATGGTAAGAGACAGACCTGCAAGTTTGCCGCCTGCAATATCTTCCGGCTTGAAGCCCTGCTTTTCAAGAAGCTTTCCTGCCGCCTCGTAAGACTCCGGATGTACACTGGTTCCGTCAAGTGGATTGGTTCCGCCCTGGATCCTCATAAACCCGGCACACTGCTCAAATGCTTTTGGTCCAAGTTTTGGTACTTTGAGAAGTTCTTTTCTATTCTCAAATTTTCCATTTTCTTCCCTGTAGGCAACAATATTTTTCGCAAGGGTTCCGGAAATACCGGAAATATAAGAAAGCAGCGGAGCCGATGCAGTATTTAGGTCCACACCGACTTTATTTACACAGTCTTCTACCACACCGCCAAGTGCTTCTCCTAATTTTTTCTGGTTCATATCATGCTGATACTGCCCGACACCGATCGACTGCGGATCGATCTTTACCAGTTCGGCAAGCGGATCCTGAAGACGTCTTGCGATGGATGTCGCGCTTCTCTGCCCGACATCAAATTTTGGGAATTCTTCTGTAGCAAGTTTACTTGCTGAGTACACAGATGCTCCCGCTTCATTTACGATCACATACTGCACTTTTTCCGGAATCTCTTTTAACAGTTCTACAATAAACTGTTCTGATTCTCTGGATGCTGTTCCATTTCCCAGGGAAATCAAAGAGATGTGATACTTTGGAATAATCTTTTTCAGCAGATCTTTTGCTGCCTGGATCTTCTTCGGAGTCGTAGGCGCTGTCGGATAAATTACAGTCGTGCCGATTACTTTCCCGGTCGGATCTACCACAGCAAGCTTGCATCCGGTACGGAATGCAGGATCCCATCCAAGCACAACCTGTCCGACGATCGGCGGCTGCATCAGAAGCTGCTCCAGATTCTTTCCAAACACAAGGATTGCGCCATCTTCTGCTTTTTCCGTCAGTTCGTTTCTCAGTTCACGCTCGATCGCCGGTGCGATCAGCCTCTGATAGCTGTCGGCCACAACCTCTTTCAAAACCGGTGTTGTGTATGGATTATCCCTGCGGATCACTTTCTTTTCCAGATAACGGAGAATTTCCTCTTCCGGTGCTTCAATCTTAACACTCAGGAATTTTTCTTTTTCTCCACGGTTGAGTGCCAGCACACGGTGTCCGGCTACTTTGCTGACCGCTTCTGTAAAATCATAATACATCTCGTATACAGATTCTGCTTTTTCGTCTTTTGCAGCAGAAACCAGCGTACCCTTTTTGAACGTCAGATCGCGGATCCTCTTTCTGTAATCTGCCTCATCTGAAATATTTTCTGCAAGAATATCTTTCGCACCGTCAATCGCTTCCTGCACATTTTTCACGCCCTTTTCTTCAGAAACATATTTTTCTGCCTCTTTTTCCAGGGGCTCCTTACTATTCTGAAGAGAGATCAGAACCGCCAGTGATTCCAGACCTTTTTCTTTTGCAATTGTCGCACGGGTCCGGCGTTTTGGTCTATACGGACGATAAAGATCGTCCACCAGAACCTGCGTCTCTGCTGCCACGATCTGTGCTTTCAGCTCAGGTGTTAACTTGCCCTGTTCTTCAATACTTGCAAGAACCTGTTCTTTTTTCTCTTCCAGGTTCCGCAGATAGGTCAGTCGTTCATATAATTTACGAAGCTGTTCATCATCCAGTGTACCGTGTGCTTCTTTTCTGTAACGCGCAATAAACGGAATGGTATTTCCTTCATCAATCAGCTTTACAGCCGCATCTACCTGCCACTTTTTTACGCCCAGTTCTTCTGTTATTTTCTGGTTAATATCCATTGATATCCAATCCTCTCTTTTTGTTCGCTATGGATTTAATGATACCATGTCATCTCTTATTTTTCAATTCCCGTTAAAATTACAGAGTTTGCTCGGTTTTCTTGTCTTTTTCTATTAAATATGCTATACTACAGCTAATCTGACTGAAAAATTTTAAGAAAGGATTAACCAAATGTCAAGCGATATTGAAAAAGAGCCACTGTCCAGACAACAGAAAAAATCAAAAGAAACCAAAGCACGTATCTTTCATGCAGCCAAGACAATTCTGCAGAAGCAGGGATACGATCAGCTTTCCATAAAAAATATCTGTGATGAAGCAGGTGTCTCCAACGGCAGCTTCTATCATCATTTTAAAACCAAAGATGATCTTTTATCTTATTATATTGAAGAACAGCCAAGCATCAATCCGGATCTTCTGGATACGCCGGAAGATGCAGATGAGGCAAAGATCGGTATCATCCACGTTTATCTGAATTACGCACAGTACTGCCGGGAACTCGGAGTAGAATTCATGTCCAACTACTACACACCGCGCAACCAGGCACTGAACCCAACGATCCGTACCGAGCGACCGTACCCGATCCTTACCGTAGAGAATTATCTTCGCAAAGCGATTGATGCCGGCATCATTGCGCCAAAGATTTCCCTGGATGAAATCTGCACTGATATCCGTATGCTGGTTATCGGAAATGTATTTGAATGGTGTCTGCATAACGGAGAGACTGATTTTGAAGGTAATATCCGCCGTTCGATCGGGCATTATCTGGATGGCATTTTCTGATTTCACAGATATACCACAGCGTAAAATGAATTTTTCATATTCCTTCGCTGATTTTTTACAGCACATATTTTCAAAAAAGGTGTCATGGATTTTTATGTCCATGGCACCTTTTCGGCTTATCTGTTGTTATATAAACTTGTACATCGTTGTTGTTTCGTAAGTTTCGCCCTTCTCGCATACCGGCCCGGCAAAATTCTCTTTATGGATTGCATCCGGGAAGAACTGTGTCTCGAAGCAGGCTGCCTGGCGTTTGTGGTAATGCGCCCCGCCTTTTCCTTTGGCATCAACAATAAAGTTGCCTGTATAAAGCTGCATTCCCGGAAGGTCTGTATAAACTTCCATAGTGATTCCGCTCTCTTCCGAGGACATCTCTGCCACTTTCGCAAATTCTCCTTTATTGTTCAGAACCCAGTTATGATCATATCCTTTCCCGAAATTCAGTGCTTCATAATCTGTCTCGATTTCTTTGCCAATTGCTTTCTTTGTGCGGAAATCCATCGGTGTTCCTTCTACCGGTGTGATCTCGCCTGTCGGAATAGACTCGGCATCGGCTCTGGTAAATGCATCTGCATCAATCCATACTTCCTGATCCAGTACATCTCCTGATGCATGTCCATCCATATTAAAATAGCTGTGATTTGTCATATTGATCAGAGTATCTGCATCCGGAACTGCATGGTAAGCGATCTTCACTGCATTGTCTTCTGTCAGAGTATATGTTACCTCAATATGTACAGCTCCCGGATATCCCTGATCACCATCCGGGCTGTCCAGTTCAAATGTAATATGATCATCTGCGGTTTCTTTTACCTTCCACATTCTCTGGTTATAAAAATCCATTCCGCTGTGGAGATTATTGCCATTATCATTCTTTTCAAGCTGATAGGTCACTCCGTTCAGTTCAAAGGATGCTCCTCCGATACGGTTTGCACTTCTCCCGACAATTGCACCGAAGAACAGATCTCCTTCTTCATATCCTGCTGCCTCATCATATCCAAGCACAACATCACACGGCTTGCCTTCTTTGTCCGGTACGATCACCTGTACCAGCGTTGCACCGTAATCGGATACTGCAATCTCCATTCCGTTTTTATTTGTGAGCGTATATAATTTTGTCTCGTCACCTTTAACTGTTGCACCAAAATCTGTTACTTTCATTTTTCCTCTTCCGCCCTTTCTGTTAATTGTGCCTGTAAAACAGACATCTCTTTTACAGGTGTTATTGTAACATAATTTTTTTATTTTTTGCACCCTTTATCGTTGTTCTGCCATTTTGTACATATTGCTGATATTTTTTATCATTTTGTGACAAAATTAACTTATTTGTCTATTTATTAACTTTGCTTGCAAGATTGTACTAAAATGCATACAATATCATTATAAGTGTGTCCATAGAGTTAATCTATAGTATTCAGATGTTTTCCCTATGATTTTCTTCATCTGTCCTGTAGATTAGCAAAAAAAGTTAAAGGAGAAAAAAGCTATGAGTAGACTTGAAATCACTGCACCAGACAAAGCCCAGCTGGTTATCGAAGGGCTCTACAAAGATCTGGAGCGAAGAATCGAATCCAGTCCTCCGGGACTATGTCCTGTTGACATGACTCGTGCTTTCCTGGAGATGTGTCATACACATACCTGTGGAAAATGTGTGCCGTGCCGTGTTGGTCTGTGGCAGCTGAAAAACCTGCTGACCGACGTTATGAACGGAGACGCAACTATGGAAACATTAGACCTGATGGAAGAACTCTCTGTATCAATCATGGAAGGAGCTGACTGTGCGATCGGGTATGAAGCAGCTCACATGGTTTACAAGAGTCTGATGGGATGTCGGGAAGACTATGAAGAACATGTGCGCCAGGGAAGATGTACCTGCCAGTACACACAGCCTGTTCCTTGTGTATCTTTGTGCCCGGCACATGTAGATATTCCGGGATATATCGCTCTTGTCGGAGAAGGACGTTACGCAGATGCGATCCGCCTGATCCGTAAGGACAATCCATTCCCGACCACCTGTGGTTTTATCTGCGAACATCCTTGTGAGGCACGCTGCCGTCGTAACATCGTAGACGATGCAGTCAATATCCGCGGTCTTAAGAGAATGGCTGCTGATTATGCCGGAAAAGTTCCACCGCCGCCATGTGCTCCATCTACCGGAAAGCGCATTGCCGTTGTTGGTGGTGGTCCTGGTGGATTAAGTGCAGCTTACTATCTGCAGCTGATGGGACACCAGACAACCGTATTTGAGATGCTGCCGGAACTTGGCGGTATGCTCCGCTATGGTATCCCGAACTACCGTCTGCCGAAAGGCCGTCTGAACGATGATATCAATGCCATCCTTGAGACCGGTGTCAAAGTTGAATTTGGCAAACGGATTGGAAAAGATATGACAATCCAGAGTCTGCGTGAAGAATACGACGCAGTTCTTATTACAATCGGTGCAAGTACCGATAAGAAACTTGGTATCGAAGGCGAACACTCAGAAGGTGTCCTTTCTGCTGTTCAGTTCCTTCGTGATGTAGGAAAGAACCAGAACCCGGATCTTACCGGACAGGAAGTAGCCGTTATCGGTGGCGGTAACGTATCTATGGATGCTGTCCGTACCGCAAAACGTCTGGGGGCTAAAAAAGTCAGCATCGTTTACCGCCGCCGCGTGGCAGATATGACTGCCCTTCCGGCAGAGATTGAAGGTGCTGTTGCAGAAGGAATCGAAGTACAGACTCTGATGGCTCCTTCCCGCATCGAAACAGATGAAAACGGTCATGTAAAAGGAATCTACGTTACACCACAGATGATCAGTAAGATCAAAGACGGTCGTGCAAGTGTACGTCCGACAGGTGCTCCTGACGTATTTATTCCATGCCAGACACTGATCGTTGCAATCGGCCAGGATATTGAATACCAGCACTTTGAAGAAGCCGGTGTTCCTGTACAGAGAGGTAAGATCTTAACCGAAAAATACGGCGGATTCGATAACATTCCGGGTGTATTTGCCGGCGGAGACTGTGCTTCCGGTCCTGCATCCGTAATCAAAGCTATTGCTGCTGCAAAAGTAGTAGCTGCTAACATAGACGAATACCTGGGATATCACCACATTATCAGCTGTGACGTTGAGATTCCTGAAGCGCGTCTTGATGACCGCCCGCCGTGCGGAAGAGTAAACATGACCGAGCGTGAAGCCTGCGAACGTGTCTGTGACTTTAACGGTGTAGAAAACTGCATGTCCGAGGCAGAAGCGAAACAGGAAGCCAGCAGATGTCTGCGTTGCGACCACTTCGGCTACGGCATTTTCAAAGGAGGTCGTGAAACATTATGGTAAATCTTACAATTGATAATATAAACGTATCTGTCCCGGAAGGTACTACTATCATGGATGCTGCCAAAATGGCGGATATCCCGATTCCAAAGCTCTGCTATCTGAAAGATATCAACGAGATCGCAGCCTGTCGTGTCTGTGTTGTTGAACTCGAGGGAATGGAACGGCTGGTAACTTCCTGCAACAACGTAGTAAAAGAAGGTATGGTAATCCATACAAACAGCCCAAAGGTTCGTACAGCCAGAAGACAGACTGTACAGCTTATCCTTTCCCAGCACGACTGCAAATGTGCTACCTGTGTCAGAAGCGGTAACTGTACTCTGCAGAGTCTTGCAAATGACCTGAACATCATCGAAATACCATTTAAGCAGCGTCTGGAAGAATTCCCTTGGGATAAAGAATTTCCGCTGATCAGAGACTCACAGAAATGCATCAAATGTATGCGCTGTATCCAGGTCTGTGACAAGATCCAGGATTTACATATCTGGGATGTGACAAGTACTGGTTCCCGTACTACCATTAATGTAACCGGCAACCATAAGATCTCCGAGGTTTCCTGTTCTCTGTGCGGTCAGTGTATTACTCACTGCCCGGTCGGCGCTCTGCGCGAACGTGATGATACAGAGAAAGTATGGGATGCAATCGCTGATGACAAGAAAGTCGTTGTTGCACAGGTTGCTCCTGCTGTACGTGCTGCATGGGGTGAAGCTCTTGGTCTTTCCCGTGAAGAAGCAACTGTCGGCAAGATCATGGATGCTCTGAAGAAAATGGGTATTGACTATGTATTCGATACCTCCTTCACAGCAGACCTTACTATTATGGAAGAAGGAAATGAATTCCTGCAGAGATTTACAAAAGGCGAATTAAATCTTCGTCCGATGTTTACCTCCTGCTGCCCTGGATGGGTACGCTTCCTTAAATCACAGTACCCACATCTGGTGCCACAGCTTTCAACAGCCAAATCACCACAGCAGATGTTCGGTTCTGTTATGAAGAGCTATTTTGCAGAATCCATCGGTGTGAAACCGGAAAATATGTTTACTGTATCTATCATGCCATGTGTTGCCAAAAAAGGCGAAAGTAACATGGAACTGTTCTATGGTGAATATGCCGGACACGAGACAGACGTTGTACTTACAACTCGTGAATTGACACGCATGATCCGTTCTGCACATATTGATCCTGCTTCTTTAGTTGATCGTGAATGCGATCCTCTGATGAAAGAATGGACCGGTGCCGGTGTTATCTTCGGAACAACAGGTGGTGTTATGGAAGCAGCACTTCGTTCTGCTCACTACCTTGTAACCGGACGTAACCCTGATCCGGATGCATTCAAGATTGTCCGCAATCCTGGTGGACAGCCAGGTGTTGTAGAAGCTGAGATCCAGCTTGGAGATGCTACTGTTCGTGCTGCTGTTGTCAGCGGACTCGGAAACACACGTAAACTGATCGAAGCAATCGAACATGGTGAAGTACATTATGATTTTGTAGAAGTCATGGCCTGCCCTGGCGGATGCGTCGGCGGTGGCGGTCAGCCAATCCATGACGGAGAAGAACTTGCACGGACACGTGGTGAAAATCTTTATTTCCTTGATAAGAATGCACCACTTCGCTTCTCACATGAGAACCCGGATGTACTCCGTCTGTACCGTGATTTCTTTGAGAAACCGCTTTCTCACAAGTCACATATGTTGCTTCACACGGATCATAACGCATGGGAGATGCCTAGATAAATCAAATTTTGCCCTCTAAAAGATTGTAACGAATATATAAATAATTTATAGAAGCCAAGTATTCTATAAACTAAGATATAGAAATTGAGCCCTTCTATATCTCTAAAATCCAGAAATGGGAAATGACCTGCCATGTCATTTCCCATTTCTGGATTCAACAAACTAGTATATTCTTTTTATACCTTCTAAGCTCTGTCAGATTCTTCTGTCATCTTCTTATAATACAGAATCAGATCTGCTGCCTGTTCATAGGACAACTCTGTAGTGCTGACCGAAAGATCATAATTCTTCGACATTCCCCATTCCTGTCCGGTATAATCCTTACGAAAAGCGCTTCTTTTCTCATCCACATCCTGGATCTTACGTTTCGCTTTCATTCTGCTTGTAATATGATCACGCTCTTTCACGCGTTCAATTCGTGTTTCCATGTCTGCATGGACAAATACACTAAAAGCTTCTTCTCGGTTTCTCATCAGATAACCTGCGCACCTTCCCATAATAATACATGGTCCTTCTTCCGCAAGCTCTTCAATCAGCTTAAATGGATATGGCTTCTTCTTCGGTTCTGCAAAATTCATTGCGATTGAATAAAGAAGGCTGTCCACCGGCTGTTCATCCAGATACTCCTGCATTTCTTTCTCGTATCCGCGCATCTTTGCAATTTCAAACAGCTTCTCTTTATCGTAAAACGCATAACCGGTACGCTTTGCCAGCAATTCACCGATTTCATGTCCGCCGCTTCCATATTCCCGTCCGATACAGATAATTGTTTTCTCCATATTTTGCACACTCCTCTCTAATACAGGTGATAGAAAATCGATGCACCTACAACCGTCATCAATCCGGCTACTGCAATAGAAAGACTGCTCATTGCTCCTTCAATCTCTCCGATTTCCATTGCCTTTGCCGTTCCCATAGCATGGGAAGCTGTTCCGATTGCCAGTCCTTTTGCAATCGGATGCTCAATTTTGCAGAGCTTACAGATTCCCTCTGCAAACATATTTCCAATAATCCCGGTAATTACGATCGCAGCAACTGTAATCGTCACAATTCCACCAAGCTCTTCTGAGATTCCCATACCGATCGCTGTGGTAATTGATTTTGGAAGAAGCGTTACATAGAACTGCTTCTTCAGGTGGAACAACATAGAAAATACCCATACACCGGCAAGACTGGCAAATACACCTGTTGTAATTCCTGCAATGATCGCTTTCAGATTCTTCTTAAGAAGATTCATCTGCTGATAAAGCGGAATTGCAAGACAGACTGTAGACGGTGTCAGAAGGTAGCTCAGTACATTCGCTCCCTTATCATAAGTATCATAATCAATTCCAGTCACTTTTAGCACGATAATTACAAAAGCAATCGAAACAAGAAGTGGATTGAAGATACCAATTTTTAACTTTTTACGCAAAAAAATTCCTGCTTCATATCCAAAAAGACTGATCGCCATACAAAAAAAGGTCGATCCATGCAGCATATTACTCATCCTTCTTCTCCTCTTTCTTCAGTACAAACTGAGCGGTTCTTCCACTCACGCCCATAACCAGCACTGTTGTCACTACAATTGTAACCATGATCGGAACAAGAACCGGTTTTAAGTCTCCCCATGATACCATCAGACCTACTCCTGCAGGGATAAAAAGCATCGGCATGATTTCAATCAGAAATCCACCGGCCTCATCAACTGCTTTCAAAGGAATTACTTTTGTCTGCAAACCTGCCAGCAAGATCAGCAAGCCATAAATACTTGCAGGAACCGGTAGTGGAAGGATTGCATGCAAAAGCTCTCCTGCAAAAGAAATCAATATGATAATCAAGAATTGTCTTATAAATTTCACAGTATTACCTCCATTTATTTTATGTTCATTTTTTAACACATGTACCAGAATAGCACTTTTAACACTCTGCCTCAATAAATTTTTGCATTTTTATTGTTTTTTTGACAATATCCTCTCATTCCGATGCTAGAATGAAACTAAATTTACAGAAGTGAAGGGATGACTTTATGTATCATTTTATAGCCAATCCTAACGCCCGCTCGGGTCAGGGACTTGCACTATGGGAAAAGATTAAATTAAAGCTGATAGCAGAACATATAGATTACCAGATCCATTTTACACATCACCGGCATCACGCAACGGAAATTGCCGCCGAGCTTACCGCCTCCGGGGATCCTGTTACGATCGTTGTACTTGGTGGTGATGGAAGTGTGGATGAAGTAATCTGTGGTCTGCAGAATTTAAGCCGGGTTACCCTCGGTTACATTCCGATCGGCTCTGGCAATGATTTTGGCCGGGGACTTGCCCTTCCATCCGATACCATGAAAGCTCTGGATCTGGTACTTCATTCTGAACAGACGCGTAAGATCAATCTTGGTGTATTGCACTATCATGACAAGGTTCACCGTTTTGCCGTCAGTTCCGGAATCGGATACGATGCAGCTATCTGCCATCAACTTTGTATTTCCAGGGTTAAAGTCTTTTTTAACCGGCTTGGTCTGGGCAAACTTGCTTATGCAGCCTGCTCACTCTACCGTCTGCGCCGCTGTCAGCCAGATGAGATGGAAATCCTTCTGGACGATACCAAAAGACTTCATTTTAAACGGGTTTTCTTTGCCTCTGCATTTAATCTTCCTTATGAAGGTGGTGGATGCAAATTCTGCCCGGATGCCAAACCGGATGATGATCTGCTGGACTTTATTGTGATTGCAAATGTTCCCAAAATTATTGCTCTTGCAATTCTGCCGACTGTGTTTTCCGGAAAGCATACCCGACTTCCAGGCGTACATATCTTCCGCTGTAAAAAAGCAGAAGTACACTCAAAAGTAGCACTTCCGGTACATTCTGACGGCGAACCGATTTATCTCCAGAAGGATGTTTCGTTCTCTCTCGAACCTGAGACACTGAAAATTATTACATAAAAGAAGGGGACTTTTCTATGCTGTTGTTTTGGATTCTTTTAACTGTTGTTGTATGTTTTTTCTTATATTTATATATGATCATGCCGAATACTTCCCGTCGAAGCAAAATCCTCCCTTATCTCAAGCGGGATTATGCCCATCGCGGACTACATGATTCTTCCCGGCTGATTCCCGAGAATTCTATGCTGGCATTTCGTGAGGCAGTAAAACAAAATCTTGCCATCGAACTTGATATCCATCTCACCCGTGATGGAAAAGTAGTCGTATTCCATGACGAGTCTTTAAAGCGGATCTGCAATGCCGAAGGGACAGTTGAGGATTCCACGTTTGATACGCTACAGCACCTGCATCTTTCCGGAACTTCGGAGCATATGCCACTTTTTTCAGATGTCCTTCGCTATGTCAATGGGCGTGTTCCTCTTCTGATTGAACTGAAGCTTCCGGACAGCAATATGAAGCTCTGTCCTGCCGCATGGGATATTTTAAAGGATTATAAAGGACCTTATATGATCCAGTCTTTCAACTCCCTTGGAATCCGATGGTTTCACAAGCATGCGCCTCAGGTTCTTCGTGGACAACTTTCTTCTGCCCTGACTCGCACGAATCCGGAAAATCCTTTTCTGGCGCGCTTTTGTGTACAGTTCCTGCTGACCAACCTGATTTGTCGTCCGGACTTTATTTCTTATAAACTTGCAGATACCGGCAATCCTTCCGTCTGGCTGAACCACTATCTGTACCGTATTCCGATGGTAGTCTGGACACTCCGCAATCAAAAAGTTTATAAAACTGCACGGAATAAATATGATATGTATATCTTTGAAGGTTTCTCCGTAAAATAGAGAATAGAAAAAAATATGAATGTTTTATGAAGTCTGTTGTCGAGAAAAATTTTTAATGTTATACTACCTCTAGTAACAAGGAAGAAACATCTTCACCCGAAGGAGCTGATTTTTATCATGAGTCATATTTTAAAAAAATTAAAGACATTGATGCATACATACAGCCATGCATGGGTATTACTATATGCTTTTATTTATTTTCCATGGTTTACTTATCTGGAACGCCATGTAACCGACAATTATTTTGTAATCCATTCGATATTCGATGACTACATCCCGTTTTGTGAATATTTCATTATTCCGTACCTGCTGTGGTTTGCTTATATTGCAGTCACACTGGGATATTTGTTCTTTAATGATAAACAGGGATTTTACAAAGCCTCCGCGATCATGTTCAGCGGTATGACCATTTTTCTGATCATCTGCACGGTATTTCCGAACGGATTGAACTTGAGACCGGAAGTATTTACGCGTGATAACTTCTGTATCGAGCTGGTTAAACGGATCTATCAGACGGATACACCTACGAATGTGCTTCCAAGTCTTCATGTATACAACTCTATTTGTTGTTACATCGCAATTTCCCATTGCGAGAAGCTTCAGCACTCCAGACTGATCCAGAAAGGATCTCTTGTTTTAAGCATTCTGATCATTCTGTCAACCATGTTCCTGAAGCAACATTCCGTAGTGGATGTAGTTGCTGCATGTGTGATGGCATATTTCATGTACTCACTAATTTATGCACAGGAAGGTGCAAAGTCACCACGGCTTGCACGTCAGGTGATTTAAACACTTATAATTATTTCGTTTGATCCAAAGAAAGGACATCGCATTTCGCAAAACCGAAAAGCAATGTCCTTCTTTTATTTCACCTTCCATGCGCTAAACGCCGATGGCATGGAATATTCCTTTTGTATTTCTTCCGGATGTGCAAAGATCATCTCTTCTTTGCAGTTCTTCTCCAGTTCATCCACGATCACCTCATACGCAGTCATATGCCATTCAATATGGCTGAAAATATGCTTCGCATTCCGCAGCTTTTTCACACGGATCGGTGCAAGCCCGATAGATTTACTGTAAGCGGTTACTTCGTCCATCGTAAGCTTTCCGTCCAGATTCGGGAACTCATACATACCTGCAAGCAGTCCCTTATCCGGTCGTTTCCGGATTGCCACATGATCACCATCCTTAAAAATCAAAACGGTTCTCTCCTCAATCCTGCGCGCTTTTGCCTTTTTCTTCACCGGCAGTTCATTCTGGATTCCCAGCCTTTTCGCTTCACAGATTCCCGTAAGAGGACAGATTTCACACTTTGCCTCCCCATTCGGCACACAGACAATCGCACCAAGTTCGATCAGCCCCTGGTTAAAATCCGATGCTGCATCTTCCGGGATCACCGGTTCAATCGCATTTTCTATCTTTGTCCTGACGGACGCTTTCATAATATCTTCATCGCTCGCCAGCAGTCTTGATACCACCCGGAGAACATTTCCGTCCACTGCCGGCTTTGGAATTCCATAGGCAAAAGAAGAAATTGCCCCTGCCGTATAATTTCCAATTCCTGGAAGCGCCTTGATCTCCTCATAATTTTCCGGAAATTTTCCTGCGTATTCTTCCTCGATCTTCTGCGCTGCTTTTTGCATATTGCGTACCCGGTTATAATATCCAAGCCCTTCCCAGAGCTTTAAAAGCTTATCCTCCGGTGCCTCGGCTAGATCTTTTACCGTTGGAAGTTCTGTCATGAAACGCTCAAAAAATGGCTTTACTGCTTCCACTCTCGTCTGCTGTAGCATAATTTCAGACACCCATACCCGATAGGCATTTACATGATGTCTCCATGGCAGATCCCGTTTCCGCTCTCTGTACCATTCCACAAGCAGCTCCGGTGCTTCATAGAGCTGTGGATTGGTAAGTACTACCGGAACTTCGTCCGCAATTGCAATGGAATCCTCCGTTACAAAACAGTCCTTTGCGATCACCTGAACCCCGGTTTCCACTGCTTCCGCAAGAACATCTGCAAATTCTTTGTGAGTCCGTCTGTTTGGTGTAAAATAACGTACTCCTTTCATCTGGACCACAAAGAATACATAAGCCTCATACCCATCCTGCACCGCTTCTTCCAGCTCTTTTAAATGCTTCACTGCCCGCTCGCTCGGTGCATCTGGAAACTTTACCACGCCTTCTTCTTCCAGCGTAACCCCTTTCACTTCTATAAACGCTTTTTTCTCTTCATATTCCACATACAGGTCAAACCTGGAATTCTTATAGGTAACTTCCGGTCTGACGATCTTCACGTCCTTGAACCATCTCCCGGCTTCAATCCATTCCTGCACCACTTTGTTTGTCACCTGGGAATCCATATTGATCAGCCGGTCAGCCTTCCTGACACTGATCAGGTCCCAGCCAGTCTTACGCCCTGCACTTTCAGACTTCCGGACAAACACTTCTGCTCCCGGAACCAGAAGTTCCGCGCACCTCCCTGTGTTCTTCACATGGACCGTTTCTTCTTTTCCATTTATTTCTATTTTTGCTATAAATCGATTAGGGCGCTTTAAAAAGCGCCCCTTTTGTATTCTCTCATATATCATATTATTGCTCCCGGTTTCCGGCTATCACAAGTGGAATCTGTTCATGCTCCGCTTTTCGGATATACTCTTTGCTGATCTGCGAATCCGTAATGATCTTGTATACATCCTTAACCGGACAGATCACGGCTCAAATCCGCAACTCTTACTTTTCCATTTTCTGTTACTTTCTGTAATATATGATTCCGTCTTTCCTGTAACATTTTCCCCTCCACATAACAGGCTATCTCAGATGTACTCTGGCCGGTCCGAGTTTTTTTGTTGCCAATGTCAAAATCGGTACAAACTTGTCCCCAAAATCCGGTTTTTGTACAATCAATGCCTTCTCTGTCTCATAATAAAATCCAATTGTCTTTGGTGTTGTAACTACCTTCTGGATCTGTTCCCATTCATAAGTTTCTTTTTTATCAGCAAACTCTACCTGAATACCTTCATCATTGAAAGTCATTTCATTCGGAACGTGGTAACGTTCAATTCTTTTTACCTGCTTTTTAGAACGGTATTTCAGAAGCAATGGTGTATACACAATAAACACAATCGCTGCTGCCAGATAAAAAATAATCTGCACGGGTTTTATCTTTCCCATAACCAGCATGATGATTCCCATAAAAGCAATCGCTGCTCCCAGAATATTTGTCAGAAAACCTGCCAGTTTCGAATAGGTATGATATAACGTAAAGTCAAACAGGTATGTATCTGTCATCCGAACTGTAATTTTCTCTTCCACTTTTCTTTCTTTAATAGTTTTCACCCTTTCGTTCGACAACTATTCTCTATAAAACAAAAGTCCTCTTGTATTGTAACACACAAGAGGACTTCATTCCATAAACAAATTATAACATTTTTATTCTTCCGGTGCAGCTTCACCTGTAACTTTGTAGTGAGCCCATCCTTCCGGTGAGTAAATACCTTTCTGTTTCTTCTGCATGGACTCTTTACAGGACGTGCTGCATGGGATGCAGATAAATTCGACAAGCTGATACGTGACGCTAAGGCAACCTACGAAGCACAGTAACCGGACTTCTCCAGTACAAAGCAAAATGTGCCTTTTCGATTCACTGAAAATACATATCCCATTAAATTCAAAAGCGGGGCAGTAAAAGGTTTGTCCTTTACTGCCCCGCTTTTCTTTTACCAATCTGTATACAGATCTATATTTCCGGATCCACTTCCGGTATCATATACTTTTCCAGCACCAAGTGACGTCTCTACAACTGTTCCTCTCGGGTAATCATCACTTGCCAAAACAATGTAACCATCGGCATCCCTGATTGTTCCATCACTTGCTATATGGCGTCCTGGAATCGCAAGCCCTCCTCCCGGAAGTACCTTCTGAGAATAGTAAGTCTCGGTATGTCCATTATACCAGATCCTTCCCTTTGACGGGGTAAGACCGCCTGATGGGATCACATAGCCACCGCTTCCGGAATTGGAAGAATCGGAACTAGTATTATTCGATGAATTGTTGTTGGAAGGATTATTATTGCCAGAAGAACTGTTATTCCCCGCTGAACTGCTGTTCCCGGAATTATTGCCCGCAGATGTATTACTTCCGGTGGAAGCTGACGCCTGCTTTGTCTCTTCCTGTGCCTTTTTTGCCAGCTGCTCATCCGCTTTCCTCTGGGCTTCCTCCTCCTGCTTTTTCTGTGCCGCACGTGCCGCCTCAAGCTGTGCATTTACCGTGGCAAGGTCTGTCGAAGTCTCTTCTGCTTTTGCCTGCAACGCTGCCTGTTCACTGTCCAGCTGGCTTTGCAGGTCAAGCAGATCCTGCTGCCTGCTTTTCAGTTCAGCCTCCTGCTCTTCAATACCTTCACGTACTTTCACCATATTCTCCAGCATATCCTTATCGTACTTTGTAATATTCTGGATAAAGTCTACACGGTTCAGGAACTCTCCCATACTTTTTGCTTCACATACCATAGAAAGCAGTGTGTCCGAACCATTTTCATACATGTACTTAATTCGAGTCTTCATGTTTGCATACTGTACTTCCTCGTTATTACGGGAAATCTGGAGCGATGCTTCCAAACGGAATACTTCATTATTAGACTCTTCAATTTTCACTTCTGTCTCAGCGATTTCATTGCTGATCGTAACCAGATCCTGGTTGATCCCTTCCAACTGACTCTGTAGATTACTGGTCTTATCTTCGAGGCTGTCCACCTCTTCTGCATGTACCGACATCCCCGACAGCGCGATACCGAATGCACAGATCAGAGAAAGTCCGCACTGTACGATTCGTTTTTTCTGCATTTTCATAAATGTAATCCTTTCTTGAATGTTTTGGGGTAACACTAAGATAGTATATACTATTTTAATCAAAAGAACAACCTTCTATTTTCCGGAAAGGTCTGTACACAGCCATTTCTTCCCATTTTCAACATACAAAAAGCTTCTTCAGATGCCATTTTTCTCTAAGTGTATGACAGCAAAAAGGAACAGGCTTTTTACTGATTTCAATCAGTTAAGCCTGCTCCCTTTTCAGCAGAGCCTATGCTGTCGGCTCTGCAACTGTTTTACTTTTATCTTTTTTCACTCTGTATCCAGCAGTTGTTCTGCAGATGACCGGATCAAAGATCAGGAACATTGCCGGAAGGACAGTCAGTACTACGATCACACTGATGATCGCTCCCCTTGAAAGAAGTTCACAGATAGAACCGATCATATCAACCTGTGTATAACAAGTCACACCAAATGTTGCCGCAAAAAAGCTCAGTCCACTAGTAATGATCGATGGCATACTGATTCTGTGTGCAATCGCAACAGATTCTTTCTTACTCTTGCCTTTCATACGTTCTTTCTGATATCTGGTCGTCATAAGGATTGCATAATCAACGGTTGCTCCCAGCTGGATTGCTCCGATAACGATACTTGCAACGAACGGAAGACTCTTGCCCTGATAGAACGGAATCGCCATATTAATCGTAATCGCAAACTCGATAACCGAAACCAGAATGATCGGAAGCGAGATGGATTTAAATATAAGCAAAATGATAATAAAGATTGCTGCGATTGAAATAACGTTAACCCTTGTCAGATCGATATCTGTTACATCCTGCAGGTCTTTCATCAGTGGTGCTTCACCGATTACCATTCCAGACTTATCATAGGATTTTACAATCTTATCAATCTGTTTGATCTGTTTGTTGACCTGCGGAGTTGCAGACTCATACTTGGTACATACAAACATCAACTCGGTATCCTTACCCTGAAGCATACTCTTTACATCATCCGGGATCATCGATTCCGGAATAGAAGATCCAACGATAGAGTTAAGTCCAAGTGTCCATTTTACACCTTTGACATCATCAATTTCACTCATCATTGCCTTTTTCTCTTTGGCATCCATGTCTTTATCCAACATAACTATATGCATTGTACTCATATCAAAGTCATCTTTCAGTTCACTGTTTGCCACATTTGATGGAAGTGACTGTGGAAGTGACTGTGCAATATTATAATAAATTTTTGTATGATTATTGCCATAAATAGCAGGAATAAGCAAGATCAGGAAAGCAACGATCCATACTTTGTAATGTTTGGTGATAAATACCGAAACCTTATCCATGCTCTTGATCAGCGGTTTATGCTTGGTTTTTTCAATCGGTTTATCAAAGATAAGAATCATTGCCGGAAGGATTGTTACACAGCAAAGCACTCCAATGATAACACCTTTTGCCATAACAATACCAAGATCACGACCAAGTGCAAATGTCATAACACAAAGAGCTACAAATCCTGCTACTGTGGTGACAGAACTTCCTACAATGGATTTGAATGTATTAGAAATCGCATGTCCCATCGCACGGTTCTTATCTCCCGGGAAACGGCGCTTGTTCTCTTCGTAGCTATTCAGCAGGAAAATGGAGTAATCCATCGTAACACCCAGCTGCAATACCGCCGTCAGCGCTTTTGTAATGTAACAGATCTCGCCAAGGAAAATGTTACTTCCCAGATTATATACAATTGCTGCACCTATACTGATCAAGAAAAAAATCGGTACCAGGAAGGATTCTCCGGTAATTTCCAGCACCAGAAACGAAAGAATTGCCGCAATTACAACATAAATCGGGACTTCTTTCATTGCTACATTCTTGATATCGGCTACAACACCTGTCATACCTGCAATAAAACACTGTTTGCTGGCAATCTTACGCATCTCACCGACTGCATTCATTGCTTCGTCAGATGAAGTCGTATTGTCAAATAATGCGAGCATCAGTGTCGCATCTCCGTTGTAGAAGGCTTTTCTCAAATCGGATGGAATCATCTCTACCGGCAGTGAAAGATCTGCCACATCACCATACCATAATACTTTTTCGACATGATCAACCTTATTAAACTGATCTGCCAGCTTCTGGATATCTTTCATGTCCGTATCCTCTACAACAACCATGGCGAATGCACCCATACCATATTCATCCACCATAACATCCTGTCCTTCTACCGTTTCCAGTGATTCCGGAAGGTAACTGAGCAAGTCGTAGTTAATTCTTGTCTTCGCCATTCCAATAAATGACGGAATCAAAAGCAGTATCCCCAGTAACAAAATTATAAATCTGTGTTTTGCTATCCATTTTCCCGCTTTGACCACAATAATCATCTCCCTGTCTTTACATTTTTATTCTATAGAATATTATACAAAAAAATGACTGATGGTCAATATCAAATAGTCACAATAATTTCATAATTAAAAAATGAATTTTGGTCATTTTTAGCATGGTTAATTTTTTATTATTTTCCCAAAACTATAAACTACAAAAAAACTGCTACTGGCAGTTTTTCTTATACACAAACATAATCAGGTAGGAGGTAAATAATTATTTTATTTACCGTCCTCCCACACCACCGTACGTACGGTTCCGTATACGGCGGTTCTTTAGTTTTCACAGATTATTAGATAATAGTCGAGTATGGATGTATATCCCAGCTTGGCTATTATTTTTTTTTAAAGATTTGGTTCAAGACTTTCGTCATTTTCCAATAACCTTTTCTACTATTGGCTAGTTCCTTGGCTTTCCAATCCTCTAAACCTAGTGCTTTCAGCATTCGGTATTTCGTTTTGATTTTCTTCCACTGTTTCCAATAGACCGCTCGGATTCTCCGCCTTGCCCATTCATCCGTTTTTCGGAGGAGCTCTTTCATATCTGCGAGCCTGAAGTATTCCACCCATCCCCGCACATACTCTTGATACCTCTTTTCTCGTACTTCGTTGCTAATGCCTTTGTTCCTGTCGGTAAGTTCTCTTTCGACAGCCGTACCGTCCATCAAAAGTCTCCTTGCGCCCTGCCGGGGGCATAACGTCCGGTGTACGTCTGCTTTGCACCGACCGAAGCAGATCATAGACCTATTTATCCAGATATCCTTGCCTGCACATATTCCAGATTTCCACAATAAGGTGTCCCCACCAGATAC
>ENA-ORTV01000748-ORTV01000748.1-human-gut-metagenome-genome-assembly--contig:-NODE-748-length-38767-cov-4.335245_pt1 | contig 38767 bp, 29 predicted proteins | sample MGYA00241915_ERZ509194 | MGnify/ENA primary metagenome ERZ509194 (study PRJEB26280, sample SAMEA2338810) | human gut metagenome | biome: human gut; feature: human-associated habitat; material: faeces... | reverse complement strand
CTTATATCCAATCCCGGGAAGAATAACAGGGATTCCGGGACGGTTCTTCCATCCCACTTTTTCTCAAACAAATCGTTCGGGCAACCAATCACCAGGCATTTCCCGTCAGGCCATACTCCCGCCCTCTTTCTCTACATAATGTAACAATATGACAACCATTTCACCGCATCAGCCGACACTAGCAAAAATAAACCCTACCTCACAGTAAGTCTTTCCGGAATTTAAGTTCCACAAAAGTGAGATTTAAACTTTCAGGCAACCTCTTCGGCAAAAATTTTTCTGTCAAGACATCCGGTTTTTATAATCTTCGTAACCGAATTTACGGACCAGACGAAAACCGGTCTCAGGATTCCAAATTCCGATGGAAGGATGGGTGACCCCGTTGAACATGGTCGTTTTGACAATGGTATAATGGATCATATCTTCGAATATCAATTTATCACCCACTTTCAAGGGTTGCTCGAAAAACCAATCGCCCATATAGTCACCACTCAGACAGCTGTTTCCTCCGATACGATAAACAGGCTTTCCTTCTTCCGGCTCTATAGCCCCGCGAATCACCGGTTTATAGGGCATCTCCAGACAATCCGGCATATGGCAAGTGAAAGAGGCATCTATGATCGCGGTCTTGATACCATGATTCTCCACGATATCCACCACCGTCGTCAGCAGGAATCCGGTTTGCCACGCAAATGCGCTTCCCGGCTCCATGATGATTTCGAGGTTCGGATATTTGGCCTTGAACGCCTGCAACAGCCCGATCAGATGTTCCGTATCATAGCCTTTTCGTGTCATCAGATGCCCGCCTCCCATATTCAACCATTTGATATGCGGCAGAAAACGGCCGAAACGCTTTTCCACTTCTCCCAACGTCTTTTCCAGATCATACGAACTCGATTCGCAAAGCGTATGAAAATGCAAACCCTCGACACCATCGGGCAACTGACCATCCAAAAGGTCGCTAACCACTCCCATCCGGGAGCCCGGAGCGCAAGGATTATACAAATCCGTTTCGACATCCGAATATTCAGGATTGATGCGCAGACCACACGATACCCGGTTTCCGTCCGCCTGCACCATCGGATAGAAACGTTCGAATTGCGTAAGCGAATTGAACGTCACATGACTGCTGTATCTTAAAATCTCCGGGAAATCCGCTTCCGTATATGCCGGCGAATAGGTATGTGCCCGACTACCCATCTCTTCAAAAGCCAGCCTGGCCTCAAACTTCGAACTTGCTGTCGAATACGGAATATATTCACGCACGATCGGAAACGCTTTCCACATCGCAAACGCCTTAAAAGCCAGGATTACATTAACTCCCGCCCTCTCCTTCACGCTCTTGATCAGTGACAAATTACGGCGGAGCAACTCTTCTTCCATCACATAACAGGGAGATGGTATCATATTGAAGTCTATCATCCGGTAAGTATTTTTCTTTGATTCTGTTGGGCAAAGATACACAATAAAAAGCGAAAAACAAGAACAGGGCTTATCGCCTCCCTTCTTCTTATCGTACTTTTTCCTAAAGATCCGTTAGTCCAAATCAAAACACACAGGCATGAAAATGAAATCCTCCACAACACCGGAAGCAAAAAGCCCTTTTTTCCTCATTAACAATTATTACCATAAGACACGTACCCTTATCTACTAAAATAAAGTAGATTTGCGAAAAGATAGTAATCTGAAATTCAAAAAAAACAACAAGACAATGGAAAGACTGACTGCACAAGAAGAAAGCGTGATGTTGTATATCTGGAAATTAGGATCATGTTTCATCCGTGACATACTGAACGAAATGCCCGATCCGAAACCGCCCTACACCAGCGTGGCATCGGTGGTCCGGAACCTTGAAAAAAAGAAGTACGTCACCCCGAAGAAATTCGGAACGATCACACTCTTTTCTCCACGTGTGAAAGAAGCGGAATACAAGCGTACTTTCATGTCGAATGTCGTACAAAATTATTTCACCGGTTCTTATAAAGAAATGGTTTCCTTCTTTGTCCGCGATCGTAAATTATCCAAAAGCGATTTGCAGGACTTGATGGATCAGATCGAAAAGGAAGAATAATCAATTATAAAGATATCAATATGATAACTCCGATACTAATCTATTTTCTAAAGGTAAATCTGGCGTTGGCATTTTTATATATCTGTTATCGCCTATTATTCCGTGACGATACGTTCTTCAGGTTACGCAGAGGGGTGTTATTGTCGATTTACCTGATCGCGTTCCTTTACCCTTTACCGGATTTAAGCGGCTGGTTATCCACCCAGACAAGCGTAGCAGGTATAGTCGGCTACTATTCAGGGTTGCTACCTAAAGAAACAGTCCTGACAGCAAGCAATGAAATAGCCGCCTCCGACTGGAAAGAAACCGGGCTCAAGGTTATGCAAGTTATCTGGCTGGCAGGAGCCGGCCTGTTGCTATCCAGATGTCTGGCAGAGCTGTTCACTGTTTGCCGCTTACACCGGAAATGCAGGAAAATTACTTTGAACGGCACTGAAGTCTGTATCCTTCCGGAAGCGGAAGCCTCCTACTCCTTTTTCGGCTGGATTTTCATTTCATCCGATCCGCATCAACGAGAAAGGCTTGATGACATTTTGATCCATGAACAAACACACGTCCGCCAATGGCATTCGATCGACATGATGGCTGGTGAAATCATCTGTATCGCCTGCTGGCTAAATCCGTTTGCCTGGTGGCTAAAGAAAGAGATCGGTATTAACCATGAATTTATCGCAGATGAACAGGTCATGCTTGCCGGATTCGACAAAAAAGAATACCAGTACCATCTGATCGGAGTAAAACATCCCAATACGGCTATTGCAAATTTATATAACAATTTCAGTGTCTTACCACTTAAAAAGAGAATTACTATGTTAAACAAAAAAAGGACGAACAACGCCAGAAAAGTGAAATACCTGGCACTGGTTCCAATGGCCGCAGGCTTGCTATTGCTCAATAATATCGATGCAATGGCACGTGTTTTGAATGAAAAGGTAGCAGAGGTTATCCAACAGCCGACTGCTCTCGCCACCACTACTGTTTCCAAAATGGAAGCAGCTAATCCGCTTCCACCGGAAAAAGACAAGATTTATGACACATGTGATATCATGCCGGAATTTCCGGGTGGGCAAAATGCATTATTGCAGTTTCTTGCTAAAAGCATAAAATATCCGGCAGAAGCCCAGCAACAGGGAAAACAGGGAAAAGTAGTCGTCACATTCGTTATCGAAAAAGACGGAAGTATTACAAACGCCAAAGTGACACAGGCTTTATATCCCTCATTGGACGAAGAATCCTTACGGGTTGTCAAGTCGATGCCCAAATGGACTCCGGGAAAGATGAAAGGTGGGAAAGCCGTCCGCGTACAATACACAGTCCCGTTAACTTACCGATTGCAGTAGCCTGACAGTATTTCCCTTTTTGAGCAGGACACAAAAAAGGCATGCAATCTTCAAAAATGCTGCCAGGCGATAAACGAAGATCACATGCCCCACGCTCCTCTCGAAGAGGGAGATGTTTTTACAAATTACCACGGCTTACCCGCAGAGGAGTAATAGAAAGAATGATACAAAAGTACTATTTTTTTCCTTTAAGGCCTACATGTTTCGCCTGATGACGCCCCGGATCGAAATTCTTGCGGGAGCCATCGGGCCAGATGACTTCGGCAGTCGTTCCTTCGGGAACGGAAAGGGTGGCCTGTATCTTTTTACCTTTGCGTTTCAGCGACACCTCTATCTTGCCGAAATGCGTATCTACTGTAGCAGAGGCTTCGGTCAAAGTGCCCATTTGGGGACAAACCTTGAAGGAACGAAAACCTGGAGAGGTAGGTTCTATACCGCACACTTTCTGACTCAGCAACGTAAGAGGGCCACCACTCCATGCATGGTTGATCGTACCGCCTCCGAAACCGTCCGGACCGATTCCCCATCCTTCGAACAAGGTCGTATATTCAGGATAATCCATCATTTTCGCATAGCGTTGCTTCATCCTCTCTAAAGCAAAGGCCGGTTCATTCATTTGGAACAAGGCTTCGAGCACATACTTTTCCATATAGGGACTGGCATGGCATTCCTTCTTCAAGACTTGTACCAGAGCAGGATATTTATCAGCGGAAGCTAAACCGGAAACGACAGCCATCGCCTGTGCACGGTCGTCCGTTTCTCCCTTATAGCTGGGAGAGCGATATGCTGATCCTGTCCAAAACTTTGTGTCGAAGCATTTCCCTATACTGTACATCATACGGCCGATCTCATCGGCATCGGCTGTTTTTCCAAGTTGGATGGCAAAAGCTTTCTCTGCTTTCAAGGCCAAATAATACCAGCAATTTACCAACACGCCCATATCGATGTTTTCTCCCCAGTCACCCCAGCTCCAATCGCCGTCACGCTCGATAACCAGGCCGCTCTTATCTACTTGCCATACTTCGTGCAGATAGTGGTGCATTCGGTCATAAATACCGGCGACAAAGCTACTGTCGCCACTATAATAATACTGGGTATAGAAACCGTACCAACCTACCGAAGCCAACATTTGCAATGGCAACTCTTTCCGCCAGTTACCAGCCGGGGCCGGAGCGAAAATCACACCGTCTTCGCGTTGCCAGTTCATCAGTTCGTAGATGCCTTTCAGCGCCAGTTTATGGCTAGAGGGAGAAAGGGCATAGAAAGCCTCGCCCAATTCGTTCACCTCGTCACCCCACCATTGCGCCCGTTCGCGGTCCGGACAGTCCATATAACTATCGCGCATCGTTATATATAAGGTGCGGGCCGAACGTTTCCAAAGTTCGTTCATGAACGGATCATTGCAACTGAAAGAACCTGTAAATTCGGTATCGTAACCGGTCTCCCGGAATTTCACATCCAGCACCTTCACGCCTTCCGGCAGGATATATTGCATCTCGTGACCGTTCATCCAGCCTAAACTCTCATATTCCTGCACGCCGTCGCGCGTGACATATTCAGCGCGGACGTTGTATTGAGAACCGCCCTCATAGTTGTCCGTCCGGATATGGATCACCTTGCCGGCAGGAGCTTCCACTTTCAGATAAGGAGTCACTTGGCTGTTATAAGGCAGACGACAATAAAGCGTATCGCCGGCAGACGACCGGCGGACACTGACATACGGTTTCAAGCCATAGTCTTTCCATAGGGGTACCGGACGCTCGACCAATTTACCTAAAGGGGCGACCCCGACAGACGAAATAATTTCGGCATTCGGCATCTTGCCTGTGTAGCCGGGCTGATTCCAGCCGGACATTTCCATCCTGGCATCGAAACGGATATTACTTTCCGGCAAACGATAATTCGGATAGGGCGCCTCAGTATCCTGATAGGCATCATATACGGTGCATTGCCAGCTCTTGTCGGAAACGATCTCGACACCAGGAGCGATAGCTTCAAACAGCAAGGCAGCCAGACCACTGTTCACATGGCTGAATCCGCTTTTACCGAAATGCCAGACCAGCACAGCAATCGTATTCTCGCCATTTTGCAAATAAGGAGCTATCTCTACCGGATCGTAGTAGGTGTCATACGGAGAAGGTCCCCGTTTAAGCCCGCCTTCAAAGACGACCAGGCGACCGTTTATCCACAACCAATATTTGCTATCGGCAGCGATGCGAGCGGTAAGAGTTTGCGGAACCTTGTCTATATGGACGGTTTTACGGAAAGCCAACCAGGTGTTCGTCTCGCTCTGACAACGTTCCGTATTGATCCAATGGGCTTTCCAGCCAGATTCAGCATGGCCGGAAGCGATACATCCGATTAACAGTAACAACAGAAAATAATGTTTCATGGTATTCTCGTTTAATAAGTTTTCACATGTGTACCAGACCCGACTGTTTCCGTCTTATCGCCGACACGGATATCCGCCGTACAGCCGGACGGGATCGTCACGGTAAGAGTAACTTTGCCTCCTTCCCGTTTCCATTCGCTCGAAATCAAGCCCCGTACAGAATGATACTCACCTTTCACCCAATCCATTCCTTCCACGAAATGAGGCGTAATCAGAATATGGCGGAAACCTGGTTCAACAGCATCGTAGTTGATACCAGCAAGCTGATTCATCATCCAAGCAGAGACATCTCCCATAAAGACATGATTCAGGGAGGCGTCGCGGAACTCAGGACTTAACGTCCAGGTTTCAGGCAACGTCGTATATCCCATCGTTTCCACCCAATAGCCCCAAGAGGGAGCTTCCGTCTTCGTAATCATCTTCATGGCATCCTCGACATAGCCGTAGCGGGTCAGCATGGCCGGAACAGACTTGCTTCCGAGCAGGCCGAAATCGAGGAAATGGTTGTTGGCACGCACGACCTCGCAAAGTTTATCGGCGACCAACTGCTCCTTACCTTCCGGTACGATTCCTAAATAGAGGGCAATCGCCTGTGCCGTCTGGGTTCCTTCAGCATAGACCCCCGTTTCGGGATTGAAGAACTTACGGTTGACCAAGGCCTTCAACTCGTCGGCTCTCTGCCGATAGGGGGCGGCATCTTTACCCAATAGTCCGGCGAAACGGGCCATCAAGATGTAATCCAAATAATAATAAGCGGTAGAGGTATAAGTGTTATTGGTCGTAGACTTCCAGTACACCCAATCTCCTAAACCGAAGGTCAGGTAACCACCGTCCTTCTCTTTTGCTTTCAAATAATCCAAATAGCGCAACATCGTAGGATACAGGTTCTCGATACTGCGTGTCTCACCATAATAATTATACAAAGCATTCGGGATGATAAACATGGCGGCATCCCATACCGGGCCGGGCCATTCACCATATCCCCAGCCGCTGGAGGGGATAATACCGGAGATCTCACCGGCTTCGCGCTGGTTATCAATGAAGTCGTTCATCCATTTCTCATACAAGGTGATGGCGTCGAAACCTAACAGGCCGAGGTCGATTGCTACATGTGCATCGGCCGTCCAGCCGTTCTTTTCACGCTGCGGGCAATCGGTCGGAATACTGTGCAGGTTGCTACGATAGGCTTCCATTGTCGCCTTCCATATCTTGTTCAACAACGGATCGGAGCAGGAGAAGGAGCCTACGGGCTCTACCGCTGTGTGCATGAACAGTCCGGTCAGACTCTCTTTTGTCAGGACTACGGGAGCCGAACTTTCAACTTCCACATGCTGGAAACCATGATAGGCGAATGAAGGCATAAAGATTTCCTCTTCACCTGTTCCTTTCAGTGTGAACACATCCATCTGGAAAACCTCTCCCGGTTTCACAGGATGATAATAGACATCTATATTTCCCTGTTCCAGACGACCGTCTGTTTTCAGCAACTCTCCATGCTTCAAAGTGATCCGCGTACCGGGAGCACCTTTCACCTTTAATCGGGACAGACCGGCAAAATTCTTTTCGAATGAAAATACATAAAGTTTATCGCTGAACTTCTTCATCGAGACAGGCTGCAATTCTTCCGTAATCCGGATACCCGGCATCTGCTGGGCGGCCAATAAGGGAGCCGGAGCTTCCGTAACTTGTACCGGATCCCACTTGCTGTCATCGAACCCTTCCGCGTTCCAACCATTTTCTTCTAACGTAGCATCGTATTTGTCACCGCTGTAGATGTTGTTATAGGTATAGGGACCGGTCGCGGTACGCCAACTTTCATCGGTGGCGATGACTTCAGTCGTACCATCGGTATAGCGTAGGCGCAATTCACAGAGCATCCGGGGACGGTTACGCCAACGGGCAGTCTCGAAATTCCAGACAGCTTTGGATTGTACATTATGCCAGCCGTTACCCAAAACGGTAGCGATAGCGTTGCCACCCGGTTTTAAAAGAGAGGTTACATCATGTGTCACATATAGGATACGTTTGTCGAAATGCGTATAGCCCGGATCAAGATAGTTCTCTCCTACCCGCTTACCGTTGATAAACAAATCGTAATAACCGGCAGCAGCCACATACACGCGGGCTTCTTCGATCTCTTTTCCCAAGGTGAAGGTTTTTCGGAACATGGGTGCCGGCTCGAATTCCTTATCATGGCTGTCGGTTATCCATTTTCCCGACCAGTCGGACGACTTGAATTTGGCAGTCTCGAAAGTAGCCGTTTCCGAAGTCTCGCAAATGTCTCCATCCTGATCCCATACCGTCACATTCCAATAGTAACGGGTATGCGGTTCCAATGTCATATTATCGGTATACGGTTGCAGGTTATCCGGCGAGGTCCCGATACGGATTTCCGAACGGGAAGCCAAAAAGTTCTTCTCACTTCCTTTGTATTCCCAAGTGAAACGGGGACTTTTCGTATCCAAACCGATCGGTTCGCGCAGGTATTCGGTTCTAAGGTTCACCGGAACTGTAAGCTCGTTTTTACCTTTACATCCCATCAAGGAGAGGAAAGCAAGCGAGCAGATCAACAGCGTGTTTTTTTTTACCATATCTTTATCTGATTTGATTATCGTACAACTTTTACTTCGGACGGAGCATCGATCCGACTCCGTACTTTCCCGTCAGCGCCTTTTTCGTGACGGATAGTGATCACACCGTAAGGAGTCGGGAACGTTCCTTCCACCCACTCCAAGTCACCTAAATGCGGTGTGATCCGGACAACGCGGCAACCCGGCTCCACAACCTGAACACCCAACACATATTCACTCAGCCAGGAAGTCGGACCAGAAGCCCAACCGTGACAAAGGCTATGGCGAAAACCTTTATAACAATAAGCCCCGTAATCGCCATGAATATCTTTCTTGCCTACCGGAACCAATTCATCGATGCGAGAAGCGCCGGGCAACCAGTCTAAGTTGAAATCTTCCCAAAAAGTAGTTGCACCCAAATCGAGCATCGCACCCCAGAATTGGCGTATCACGTCGATCGCCCCTTGATAATTGCCGGCAGCAGCCATCGCTCGAAGCATATAATAACCATAAAAAGTAGAGAATCCATGCCCTCCATTAACTGCGAGATATCTCCGATCGGCCTCTTCCGGCTTCATCAGTCCGGCCAACGCCAACAGGGAAGCTGCCTGTTTCGATCCAGGAGCATCCGGAGCAACACCTGACTTCAGGAAAGGTTTTATCACCTTCGAAGCGGCCTTGGTCATCCTGTTTCCTACAGCCTCGCATTCTGCCGCCAACGCATCTTCGCCCAACACCTTACAAAGTTCGTTTCCGGCTTTCATCGCCTGTAGCATCAAGGCTTGCAAGCCGGCATCGATGGCAACCGGATTTTCACTGGACGGCCAATCGAGGAAACGTCCTCCTCCGTCGAGCTTCTCGACGCCGTCGTCACCGACTTTGGAGATCAAAAGACGGAGCAAACCGGTCAAATAGTCTTTCTGTTCCTTCAAGTAAGCCAAGTCCCCCTGATAGTAATACCAGTCGCGCTGGATCAGCAACCACCAGATGGAATAACTGCACATCCCGTTCATCCAGCCAGGCAACGGCGTTGCATCGCGGATAAAATCAAGGCTTTTCGGTATCACCTCGTTATATCCGAAAACAGTGTTGACCGTCATCACTTCCGGATGCAAATCACCAATCCAGACCAAACGGTCACGTTTGATGCCGTCCCAAATATACTCCTGCATATTCAAATGTACCGTATAAGCACCAGTCTGCCAAATCCGGTTCAGCCGTTCGTCGTTGCAACGAAATGAGCCTTTATATGGGATGTCCCGAAAAACGGAAATGGCACGTATTTCTTTAATATGCAATTCGACGGAATCGTCCAAAAGATCAATCCGAGCAAACCGAAACCCGGAATTACCCACTTCCATAACCCCCAACCAGGGTAGGCGAATAGTAAAATCGCGCATGGCATGATCGTTGGAAGCACCGTTCACTCCATCTATATCGCACATAGCTTCACTTACCGACTCACCCAAACGGATCCGGACGGCGACTGGTTCGTGCGAAGCCGGCATGCCGGTTACTATTTGCAAGCCACCTTGCAGTTCTTTTCCAAAATCAAGAAGGATGGCAGGATGTTGCCGGTCGGTGCTCGAAAGCTTACAGATGTTATGATTCACAAGATTGGATTGTCCGTTTCCAGAAAGAAGCAAATGGTTTGCACCCTGTATCAACTGGCTTTCCTGCTGCCAGATGATGCGTGCGGGAGGTAGATATTCGCGTACACGACTATCGCGCTGCCGGGCGGACAATGATACGGCAAAGAATAGAGATATAAGAATAAATAATGTTTTCATGGTATATGGTATTTATATGAATGATGATTTATAGGTGGATAACGGCAACGAGGCTTGCACATTGTTGCTATAAACACACCTATAAATCATCATTTACGATCGTAACCTATCACAAACCGAAGGCCGGAACCAAATCATCCAACTGCTTGTCAGTCATGCCGGCGGGTTCGTATCCTGCCATGCGTGCGCTGAAATAGATTTGGGCGGACTTGCTTAGCGTGTCGATTGCGTCAAAACATTCGATCAGGTCTTCACCGACTGCCAAAATACCATGTTTTTCCCAGAATACGACATCGTGCTTTTCCAATTGTTTAATGGTTGCACGTGCTAAATCCAGTGTCCCAGGTATTTCATAGGGAACAATACCGACACCTTTCGGGACAATGATACGGCATTCGGGAATCATGCTCCACAACGTACGGGTGATGACATCCGAATCTAGGAATGGTTTACAATGCGTCATGCCGATCAGGTCGGTCGGGTGCGTATGCAAAACGACTCTGTTATCACGGCCCAGGCCACGCAGATAATTATGCATCATCAAGTGCGAAGGCAACTCGGAAGTAGGCAAAATCAATTGTTCAGCAATAATATCATAACTTTTTCCATCCCCGGCGATACGGATCAGGGAACCGTTGGCCAACGGTTCCTGTGCTACATAACGCATCCGCTTTCCTGTACCGGTGACATAGAAAATATGTCCGGCAAGAGCGGTCATCGCTTCTTGTAAAGGAATAGCCGGTCCCAGTGCGGGAAGTGCTTTTTCGACATCGTTCATCAAGTCGGTCAGGTTTACGGAAATGTTACCACCGTTACGCTCCGCCCATCCTTTTGTCCAAAGATAGCCGGCCACTTCAGCGATACGGCCAATCTCGGCCATCAATTTTTCATTGTTTCTGATTGTTTTCATTTTACTTATATATCTTTTTTATGAGGGACACGCCCCCGGCTCAAAATTGTTCTTCACCCGGCAAAAAACAGACAAGCACGGGAGCTTAATTTCATACCTATGGAAATTAAGTTCCATGCCTATCGAACTAACGTCCCATGCCTATCCATTTCCAATCCGATCATTATCTTAAATCAAATTAGGCAGCAAAAGTGAGAATATCAGGAGACACATGCCGCAAACCAAAACGACGATCGTCTGCCGGCTCACCCCTTTCCACTCTTTCAGGATAATGCCCCACACATTGCTGAAGATCACATTCAGCGACATCAGGATGCTCCATGAAAAGGCCAGCATCACCGGAGATTCGGCAAAATAGCTCTTTCCCATTCCCAGCCCGAAGAATTGCGAATACCACAAAACACCTGCCAGCGCACAAAATAAGACATTATTCAGCAAAGTACCACCTGATACGGAGAAATAATCTTTCCCCGTCTTGTTCCTTACATTCTGGAAAAGGCAATAAGAGGCGTTCGTGATAAAACCCCCGATCGTCACCAACAGGATGACCGGATTCAGTGCGAACAATTCGCTTGCGCCGGACTGTTTCGCCTTCTCAAGGATCGGAGTGCCGGATTCCAGGCCCAGATTGAAGCAGGCACTCATCACACCGGCCAAAAGAGCGACAAGCAAACCTTTCGTCAACGCGAAATCCTTTACAGCCGCTTTCTTTTCCTCCTCGGTCATATTACGGGCGCGAAGACTTCCGGCATACCCGATCACGGCGATACCGGCAAGCGTGATACACACACCGATCAGCAAGACCAGGCCATCGCCATGAAACAAATCCGTTCCGCCAAAAACTGCCGGGAAAAGCGTCCCGAAACCGGCACACGTTCCAAGCGCGATGCTCTGGCCGAGCGCAACCCCCAAATAACGCATGCTCAACCCGAAGGTCAACCCACCGATCCCCCACAGGATTCCGTAGATAACGGCCCCCGCAGCTCCGCCGGCACTCCACAGTTCCAAGAGGCTGCTCCCATTGGGAATGGCAAGCTGCGCTCCTAAGAATGGGAAGACGAGCCAGGCAAAAATGCCTTGCACCAACCAGAAACTTTCCCAGCTCCAATCCTTGACTTTGTTGATCGGAACGTAGGAACTGCTCTGCCCGAAACTACCGATTGCGATTATGATCAATCCGATGATTATTTCCATATATGTTATTTTTAGAGGGCGAACACACAGGTTCGCCCCTAAGGTTAACGTTTACTTGTTACTTCCGCTTCGTATTTTTCTATCTCGGCGATATAATCCTCACCTACCGGGACGTCGTTTTGCAGGCAGAACATATCCCAGACGGCTGTCCACGGAAGGCTCTTCATTTCCTCCTGCAGAGCTAAACGCTGGAAATATTTGCCTTCGGCTTCGTACTGCTGCAAAGTTGCCGACGGTTCAAGAAGGGCTTGCATAAAGGCCTTCTGTGTTGCACGGCAACCGATCACGTACGCCCCGATACGGTTGATCGTCGCATCGAAGTAGTCCAAGCCGATATGCACACGGTCCAATGCCTTGCAACGGATGATTTCGCGTGCCAGATCGAGCAAGTCGTCGCTCAAGATCACCACATGGTCGCTGTCCCAACGAATCGGACGGCTCACGTGCAACATGATCTCCGGTGTAAAAAGAAGCAGGGCCGAAACCTTGTCGGCGATACTTTCCGTTAGATGGAAATGGCCCGTGTCGAGCGTCACAATCTTATTCTTCTTCGCACCGTAGCCCAAGTAAAAATCATAGGAACCGACCGTATAACTTTCCAGACCGATGCCGAACAGTTTTGCCTCGATACAATCCTTCATGTTCTTATATTCAGTTGCAAAAATCTCGTCGAGCGACTGTTCCAGTATCTGACGATATTTGAGACGGCTGGCGGGAACTTCTTTACTGCCGTCGTGAATCCACAGGTTCATAATACAGGGATCGTCCTGGTATTTACCCATCTCCTCGCTGATCCAGCGGCAGCGTTTCGTATGTTCGATCCAGAAATTGCGGATCGCATCGTCGGGATTCGCCAACGTCAGGTCGCCGCTCTTCGGATGCGAAAAAGAAGTGCTGTTGAAATCCAGCTTCATCCCGTTCTCTTTCGCCCACTGCATCCAGCTCTCAAAATGAGCAGGTTCCACTTCGTCACGGTCGACCTTCTTGCCTTGGAAGTCGCCATATATTTCATGCAGGTTCAAGCGATGTTTACCAGCGATCAGCGAAGCCGCTTTCAGGACATCGGCACGAACTTCGTCGATCGTTCGGGCACGTCCCGGATAGTTGCCCGTCACCTGGATTCCGCCCGTCAGCGAACCGCCCTGGTTCTCGAAACCGCTCACATCGTCCGCCTGCCAGCAATGCATCGAAAGAGATATCTTCTGCAATTTGTCCATTGCCTCCCTTGCATCCACACCGACAGCTGCATAGCGTTCAACAGCTGCCTCATACGCTTGTCTGATAATGTTTTCTTTTGTCATGGTCTTATTTTTTTGAGGTTATAGATTGATATTTCTTAAAAGCCTCTTCCCACTCGCCGTTACCTTCCGGCAGAAAGACAGCCGGCGAGAGGAAAGAGTTGATCAAACGGCGCATCTCCCAACGGTCGGCTACCAATCCCGCCGCCCTCGCCTGCACCATGCAGTTGCCGATTGCCGTCGCTTCGGAAGGTCCTGCCACAACCGGCATATTGATTACATTTGCCGTAAATTGATTGAGAAGATTATTCATCGAGCCTCCCCCGATCACATGCAATTTGCGGATCGGGAAAGGAGCCATTTCGGATAACAATGCCAGCACCTCCTTATACCGGAATGCCAGACTTTCAAAAATACAGCGGATAAACTCGTCGTCCTCGACCGGTTCGGGCTGCCCCGTCTCGCGGCAATAAGCCTTGATTGCCTCCGTCATGCTCGGCGGATTGGCAAAACGCGGATCGTCGGGATTCACAAAACAGCGGAAAGGTGTCGCCCGCTCCGCCATCTTGACAATCGCAGGATAGGAATAATCGCGCCCGGCCTTCTCCCACTCTTTCCGGCACTGTTCGAGCAACCACATCCCTGTGATATTTTTCAGGAAACGGGTCGTCCCGTCTATCCCGCCTTCGTTCGTGAAATTATGCCGGAAAGATTCTTCCGAGATAATCGGTTCTTCCGTTTCGATCCCCATAAGGCTCCATGTGCCGCTGCTAAGATAGGCAAACTCCCGGTCCGCCGCCGGAACAGCCGCGACAGCCGAAGCCGTGTCGTGGCCGGCAACTGCTATGACAGGCACTTTGCCGATTCCCGTTTCCCGTGCAAGCGCATCGGTCAGTTCCCCGACAAAAGTTCCCGGCATCACTACCGGACGCATGATAGAGGGCGCAACACCTGCCGCTTCCAACAGAGAAGCCTCAAACTCCTTCGTCACCGGATTCAACAGCCCGGAAGTGGAAGCATCCGTATATTCGCAAACCTTTTTGCCCGTCAACAGGTAAGAAAGCAGATCGGGCATAAACAGTATCTCTTCGGCAGCCTCCAACGGCCCGAAACCTTCCTTTTTAGCCCTGAATAACTGGAAAACACTATTAAAATTCATGATCTGTATACCGGTAAGCCGGTAGACTTCCGACCGGGGAACACGCTGGAAATATTCTTCCGGCGCACCGTCCGTATAAGGATCGCGATACGCACGCGGTAGCCCCAACAGTGTGCCGTCTTCCGCCAGATACCCGAAATCCACCCCCCAAGTATCGATCCCGATAGAGTCCGGGAGCAGGTTCCGGCGTGCACAAATCGTAAGGCTTTCTTTCAAGGCATCATATAACCGGTATATGTCCCAGTAATATTTCCCATGCAACTCCATGATCGCATTCGGGAAACGGTGAAGTTCCTGCATTTCAAATTTGTCACCAACCAAAGTGCCTAACACGGCACGTCCACTGGTCGCTCCTATATCAAAGGCTAAAAAGTTATATTTCTTCATGGTACAACAAAGTTGTTTGTTTTATGATTGCAAAAGTAAACGGTAAATTACTATCTTTGCTTTTGAAAATGATTTTAAACCTTTCAAATCTGACAGAGGAGATGGAGAAACGACTAAGCGATCAATTGAGATATCTGACGATAAGTGCGATAGACGAAGAGTGGGGAATTGTCGTCACGACCGTCGGCTACCAGTTTATTCCCCCGAAAGGGAACTATCCTCTTTCGAAGCATCCGGACAATTATAACTTCAAGCCGCAGACCGGACGAATCCTGAACGAATACCAGCTGGTCTATATCACGAAGGGAAGCGGTTACTTCTCTTCGCAATCCTGCAAGATGCAAAAGATAAACGCAGGTACGATGATCCTGCTTTTTCCGGGAGAATGGCACAGCTACTATCCTGACAGCGAGACAGGCTGGAACGAATACTGGGTCGGTTTCCGCGGTGTCCACATCGACCGGCGCGTGGAAAAACGCTTTTTTACCCGCGAGGAACCGTTACAGCACATCGGGCTCAGTGCGACGATCGTCGGACTATATGAAGACATACTGAAATTCGCCTCTCAGGAAAAGACGGGCTACCAGGAGATGATTTCAAGTATCGTCCTCCATATATTGGGTACGGTCTATTATAAAAGAAGAAACAACTCCTTCACGAATACCTACGTTGTGGATAAGATCAACGAAGCCCGCATCTTGATGAAAGAGCAGGTGGAAAACCCGCTGACACCGGAAGAAATAGCTTCCCGTCTGGGACTCGGCTACTCCTGGTTCCGCCGTATGTTCAAAGAATATACAGGCGTATCGCCCGCCCAATACCAATTGCAGCAAAAACTCCTGAAGGCAAAGGAACTGCTTACCAGCAGCAGCATGAATATCTCGGAAATAGCCTACAGTCTCAAATTCGAGAATGCCGGACAGTTCTCCACCTTCTTCAAGAAGAAAGAGGGCGTGACACCGTCGGAGTTTCGTGAACGGGCGCACTGAGGAATTAAAAATTAAGAATTAAGGGGTGAGTTGGAAGGTGATTTTTTTGTTCATCATATAGTTGACTGCACCATAGATAAACAATCCTAAGAACTGGGCGAGATATTCGTTCAGGTCAAAGATTTCCACCATGATAAGCAAAGCGAGGAATTGGGAACAATAAGCACATCCGAAAGCGATCAGAAAAAGGGGAATCTCACGGCGAAACTTACCGGTGCGGGATGAAAATATCCAATATTTGCTCCAGAAGAAATTATTGATCTGCGCAATCACATAAGCGGTGATATTGGTAGCAATATAGTTACAACCAAGCTTGTCCATCATCAGCCAGACAATCAAGACAGTAATTAACGCATTCAGCGTACCGACCAGTATAAACCGCATCACGCGCACCATATTTTTAGATTGTATGACCAAGTGTATTTCTTGCTGTTTTGTTCTTTGATATCTGAAATTCCGGTACAAATATACAGGATAATATGCAAATATCCATGCAAAAAGTCACAAAGTATGGCGAACAACCCGTATCTTTACCCCATGAAATATTTATTGTTTTACATAATCAGTCTGTTATCTCTCACCGCCTGCATCCACGAGGAATTGCCGCCTGAGGATGGCTTTGCTTTGGAGGAAGGCGACCCGTTACCCGAATTCAGCATTTCCAATCCGGATGGAACGGTATCGAAAAAAGACTTGGAAAATAAATTTGCCCTGATTATTTTCTTCAGTACGACCTGTTCCGACTGCCAGAAGGCCTTCCCGGATATTTCCACTTTATATCATACATACAAAGACGATCCCTCCGTCTGTGTGCTTCTGATCGCACGTGGAGAAACCGAAGAGCAGGTAGCGACCTATTTCCGGGAACATCAGTACAATATGAAGTTTTTCGCCGATCCGGACCTGAACGTCTACTCCCTCTTTGCCGACAACACCATACCCCGCGTATTCCTTGCCGGCAAGGACGGTACGATTATCCTGACGCAAACGGAAAAAGTAGATGCGGGATTACTGATATCGGGCGGAGTAGAACCCCACCCCTACAAGCCTGAAAAATCTTAACATTTAATGCTCAACTGACGTAATACATCACGAATCTTTTCGAATGTGGTGATACGGGTCGGAACCAAAGGCAAGCGTAATTTATTTTCAATAAAGCCCATCGCATTCAGCATGCTCTTCGCTCCCGCCGGATTACCGTCGATAAACAGCAAACTGAACAGCTCCGTAAAACTATGGTGGATCGTGCGGGCGCTATCGTAGTCACCAGCCAATGCCAGACGCACCATACGGCTGAACTCACGCGGGAAAGCATTGCCGATTACGGAAATCACGCCGACAGCTCCCAACGTAATAAGCGGGAAGGTGATACCGTCGTCTCCTGAAATCACATTGAAGTTCGCCGGTTTGTTCTTGATGATATCGTCCATCTGGGTGATATTGCCGGAAGCCTCCTTGACTGCAATCACGTTCTTGAACTCACGGGCGATACGCAGCGTAGTCTCGGCCGTCATATTCACACCGGTACGTCCCGGAACGTTATACAGGACTATCGGTAACGTAGTCGCCTCCGCAATCGCTTTATAATGCTGATAGATTCCCTCCTGGGATGGTTTGTTATAATAAGGTACGACAGACAGGATCGCATCTATACCGTCAAAATTATCGTTTTTCAACTTCTCGACAACCGAACGCGTACAGTTTCCGCCAACCCCCAACACGATGGGAATGCGTCCGTTTACCTTCGTCACGACCAAATTGATTATATTCTTCTTTTCTTCTTCCGTGAGTGTAGGGGTTTCAGCGGTGGTACCTAACACAACCAGATAATCGGTTCCATTCTGCAACTGATAATCTACGAGCCGGGCCAACGCCTCATAGTCTACACTTTCATCTTCTTTAAAGGGAGTGATCAACGCCACACCCATTCCTTTTAAATTTATGTCTGCCATGATAATAATTGTCAATTGTCAACGGTGCTGCAAAAATAAGGAATTTATATCATTTTGAGCGTATCGCCTGCAAATAAAATAATATATGTTCGAATAAATGCTTGATATCTTCACGCTCTGTTACCGATATGGACAAATCATACAAATCTATATCGGCATGCTTCACTCCCACCTTGAATCTGCAAGGATGCTGTAGCATAAGATATTGCATCGGGTAGCAATCGGGGCGCGTAAGATCGATCAGGATATCCGCCTTGACCGTCTTGAACCGTTCCAGCACGACATCGGAAGGAACCTGCCAGACGTTCACATCCTTCTTGGCATGGACCGGGATGCACGAGGCATCTGCCTCCGGATCGCCGGTTACATAGACACACGCCTGCACCTTCTTGTTCTTCTTACGCAGGACGTCCAGACAAGGCTCGACAAGCTCGCGATCGTTTGCCTGATAAAGGACCAGGATATGGCCTGCGTCTTCCAGCGCACAAAACTCATGCTTGCGGCCGGCAGCCCCGGAAGCTAAAGACTGCACTTTCTTTTTAATAAAATAATTCGTCAGTCTCATTCCGCTATCATATTTAAGAATTCGTCTTCGTTTATAATCTTCACACCCAACTTGGCCGCCTTTTCGAGCTTGGCCGGTCCCATATTATCTCCCGCCAGGATATAATCGGTCTTACCGGACACCGAGCCGCTGTTCTTCCCGCCATGCTGCTCGATCATGGCCTTGTACTCGTCGCGGGAATGCTTGGCGAATGTCCCGCTGATAACGATGCTCAAGCCTTTCAGCTTCTCGGAACGGTTGGCCAGCTTTTCTTCGGCCACGGACATCTGCAACCCGTATTCCTTCAAACGGTTCACCAACGTCCTGTTACGCTCGTCGGCAAAGTAAGCGATGATACTTCGGGCGATCCGCTCACCGATCTCGTCCACGGCAGTCAAGTCTTCGAAAGAAGCCTGTTCCAACTGCTCCATCGAATGGAAAGCGGATACCAGGCGTTTTGCCACCGTTTCACCCACAAAACGAATCCCCAATCCATAAAGTACCCGTTCGAAGGGAACCTGTTTGGATTCTTCGAGGCTCGCCATCAGGTTACGGGCGCTCTTGTCAGCCCAACGTTCCAAGCGCAGCAGATCGGCTATTTCCAACGTATAGAGATCGGCCGTGTCCTTGATATAGCCGGCTTCGTACAAATCTTCGACTGTCTCCGGCCCCATATTGATGTTCATGGCCCTCCGGGTGACGAAATGCTCGATCTTCCCCTTGATCTGGGGAGGACAGCCGGCTTCGTTCGGACAATAGTGAGCCGCTTCTCCTTCAGGACGCATCAACGGTGTCCCGCATTCGGGACAGGAACGGATGAAACGGACCTTATCACCCACCAGCAAACCGCGGGCTTCGACATCGACACCGACAATCTTCGGGATGATCTCGCCGCCTTTCTCCACAAACACCTTGTCACCCAAATGCAGGTCGAGTCCTTCGATAATATCCGCATTGTGAAGGGAAGCACGCTTTACGGTCGTTCCGGCCAACAATACCGGCTCCAGATTGGCAACCGGAGTGACGGCTCCTGTCCGCCCGACCTGGAAAGACACGGAGTTAAGGCGCGTCACGGCACGTTCGGCCTGGAACTTGTAGGCAATCGCCCAACGTGGGCTTTTGGCCGTGAATCCCAAATTGCGTTGTTGGCGCAATGAATTCACTTTCAAAACGATCCCGTCTGTTGCAACCGGCAGGTTCTTGCGTTCGACATCCCAATAGGCGATATAATCGTATATATCCTCCAAGCTGTTGCATACGCGGATCACATTCGGGATCTTGAACCCCCATGAACGGGCCGCCTCTAAATTATCGAAATGCGTTTCCGCCGGCAGCTCCTCTCCCAACAAATAATAGAAATAGGCATCCAGCTTACGAGCCGCCACGACAGCCGGGTTCTGTTGCTTCAGCGTACCCGAAGCAGCATTGCGCGGATTGGCAAAAAGAGGCTCCTCCTGTTCTTCACGTTCCTTGTTCAAGCGGTCGAACTCGGCCCAGGGAAGCAGGATCTCCCCCCTTATCTCAAATGTTGCCGGGTACCGGTCGCCCATCAGTTTCAAAGGGACCGAACGGATTGTCTTCACGTTGGCCGTCACATCGTCGCCACGTGTCCCGTCGCCACGCGTCACGGCTCGGACCAGACGTCCGTCCTCGTATGTCAGGGAAATGGAAGTTCCGTCATATTTCAACTCGGCAACAATCTCGAAAGGCTCGTTCAGGTCACGGGCTATGCGCTCGTAAAAATCCTTCACTTCATCTTCCGAATAGGTATTGCCCAACGAAAGCATCGGATATTTATGCACTACCTGTTCAAACTCTTTGGAAAGGTCACTCCCCACCCGCTGGGTCGGCGAATGAGGATCGGCATATTCGGGATGCGCCTCTTCAAGGACCTGTAACTCCTTCATCATCTCATCGAACTCACGGTCCGATATCGTCGGTGCCGAGAGCACATAATAATTGTAATTATGTTGCTCCAGCGCTTCGCGAAGTGCTTTTATTTTATCTTTTACCACCATTTTTTCAGTTGAAAGGTGAAAGTTGAAAGGTGAAAGTTGAAAAGAAAAATTCATCACTTTCAACTTTCACCTTTCAACTTTCAACTAATATATTAGTTCTACATTATCAATCCACATCGTATTGCCCGGCGAGCCGATATAGGCACCACCGTGGCTGGAAGTAAATTGCAGGACGAGATGAGTCGGCAATTCGCCTTCCGCCGCCCAGCCTACTTCCTGAATAGGGACGCTTTTACCCTGGCTGTTCAAGGCATAACGCTCTTCCACCTGAATCCGCATATAAGGCTTATACTCCGGATGCTTCGTAATATCGCCGTACAAGATAGGGTAGGTCGCATCGTTCACCCAACCGTTGCTGGATTCCGTATAACGCTGCACCATTGTCCCAACACGTTTGGAATAAATATTTCCATCTTTATCTTCCCAACGTTTCTGGAGCAAAAGAATGGCTGCGATCGAATCCTGTCCGGCAACGGTCGTCTTGCGGCTGAAGCCGGTACTGCGGATACGGTCCTTTTCCGGAGCCAGCTTCACCTTATAGTCAAAACGCAAAGCCTTTGGCTTCTTGGTAAACGCCACTCCGCTGTTCAACATGGCCTGCGGGTTCTTGGTCCCCTTGATCGGTTCGTGCACCGTTCCGAGAAAAACAGAACCGGCGGCTACCACTTCGATATCGACCAAGCCGAAAACCTTCACACTTTCCATGCGTGTCTCCAGACGTGCACACCAACCGTCATCCCGTCTTTCAGGGAAGACAGATGTATTCGTCTTCACCACACCTGCCACCTTCGCCATCACGTTGGAGTTCGCCCACGGCGAACCGCCTCGGTTCGTATAGGCTGTATTGCCGATGATCGTATCTGTCGGCCCCAGCTCGTAAAGATGCTTCGTATTTCCTCCAATAATGCCGGATTCATGTATCTCGCGAACGACCCAATGATCCATATCTCCAAAACTGAACGGCACTACATGCTCTTGGGAATTGACAATTGACAATTGACAATTGACAATTCCCAAGAGAAAGAGGAATTTTGCTTTCTGTTTCATTTCAAATTCTGTTTTTTCTAAAATCCCTAAGTCGGCAAAGCCGGCAGAGCCGACAATTGTCAATTATAAAGAATATCCCCACTCCTTGAGAGCCATTCCCCAATTTTCTTCCACAAGCCGTACCGTGCGGTCGTCATACTTGTACCGGTTCTTCTTATAGCCCTTCTTTTTCCCGAGATATTTCTCGATTTCTGCTTTAGACTCTTCAAAGCCGGGGAGGTTTAATTTCTTGTATATATCCTCTGTCATGGCGAAAGCATCCTGTTCGAAATCCTCAAACTTCACCTCTACCAGGTTTCCTTCGGGTATCAGATGCTTTTGTTCTTCATATTTATAGAACAAACGGCGGTATACTTCGATAAAATTACTTTCGATCTGCTCGTTGGAGATCTCCTGCAAGCGGAGCGGCTGAATCGTATTGGTGAAAAAGCTGCGCGTACTCTCGAACACCGTATACGGATTTCGTTTCAGATAGATAAATTTAGCATTCGGGAACATTTCCACCAAGGTCTTCACACGTCCCGTATGAGGCGGATTCTTGCTCAAGAACTGACTTCCTTTCGTATTCCAGAGGGAAATCTTGATCAGTTTGAGGAACGTTTCCTTAAACACTTCCCGCTCATGTTCGCTGATATTGTCGAAAAGCAGATAACGGTCGCAATATTCGAGCATATGCTTCGGGAAGAACCAGAAATTATAATACGTGTAAGGCATCATATTTGCCAAGGCAAATTCCTCTTCCTGGGGAAGATCCACCTTCAACTCCATATTATCGGTCGGACGCTTGTCGGGCATCAAGAACGCCATGTTCTTCTTGAAGAAAGGCTGTCCCCAAAGCATCAGGTTCGGAAATACGGTCTGATAGGTCGTATTGTAGCCGAAATGCTTGTCACACGAGAAGACATTGTGCATGAAAGTCGTCCCGCTACGCCAATGTCCGAGAATGAACACCGGGTCCATCTCCAACGGCTTGTCCGCAATCTTACGGTAACGCGCATCTTCGAAGGGTTGCAACAGGCTGAGCAGGCGGCAAACGGATTTAGTCAGAAAATATTTATTACGAAATCCTTTGTCGATCGTTTTATTGGCTGTCACAGCCTTGAACGTTTTCCAGTCAGCACCCACTAAAGTATTGATCGGTAGTTTGTCAAATTCCAGTAATCCCATACCTTATTTATTTTCTGTTATACACTTGACGGAAACTCCTTGCCGTTCGAGCTCTTTACAAACGGAACGGATAGCTTCGTAGTGCTCGGAACCGATACCCAATTCCGGAAGATTCAGTACAGCCAACGCGTCTTCCGTCACCATGTCGCGAGCATCTACCCGGTCGATAATCATACCGACAGCCGATGTATTATTCGTGATCGGGTCGATCAGGATAAAGGCTCCGGTCTGTTTGTTTTTCTGATACGGATCGAAGAACAGTTCCTTTCCGGTCGTGAAGACGACACGAGCGATCTCGTTCAGCTTCATCGGCAAATCGTCAGTTGTCAGTTTTCCATTGTCAACCGACAACTGTTCCATCGTATTGACATTCACTTTATAACGGATGCTGTCCACACGGGCGCGTGTAAGATTGGTCGTATGCTTGATATAGAACTGCTTGCTTGCGTCCATCGGTTCTTCGTCCATCCACACCAGCATGGCCTCGAAGTTACGGTCCGCTATCGGCAGGTTATCCGGATGGACGAGCATCTCACCGCGTGAAACATCAATCTCGTCTTCCAGCGTGATGGTGACGCACTGGGGAGGGAATGCATAATCCAGCTCTCCGTCGTATGTCACGATACTCTTCACTTTGGATGTTTTCCCGGAAGGTAAAGCCATCACCGTATCGCCTTTACGAACGATACCGCTGGCCACTTTCCCACAGAAACCGCGGAAGTCCAGATTCGGACGCAATACATATTGCACCGGATAGCGGAAATCCTCAAAGTTGCGGTCCTGGTCGATAGGAACCGTTTCGAGGAAGTCCAGCAACGACGGCCCTTCGTACCAAGGCGTACGGTCGCTCTTCTCCACCACATTGTCGCCATCCAGAGCGGACAGCGGGATGCAGGTGATATCCGGGATATTCAACGGAGCGACAAACTCCTTATAGTCGGAAACGATCTTGTCGAAAATATTCTTGTCAAAATCAACCAGGTCCATCTTGTTGACCGCCAGCACCACATGCTTGATACCTAAGAGCGAAACCAGATAGGTATGGCGGCGCGTCTGCGTAATCACTCCCGTGCGGGCATCCACCAGGATGATGGCAAGGTTGGCAGTCGAACCGCCGGTGATCATATTGCGGGTGTACTGTTCGTGTCCCGGAGTGTCGGCAATGATGAACTTACGGTTATTCGTACTGAAATAGCGGTAAGCCACATCGATGGTGATCCCTTGTTCGCGTTCGGCTTTCAGGCCGTCCAGCAACAGAGCGTAGTCGATATGGTCGCCGGCATTCCCCATGCGCTTGCTGTCGCGTTCGAGGGCATCCAGCTGGTCTTCGTATAACTTTTTGCTGTCAAACAACAAACGACCGATCAGCGTCGATTTGCCATCATCCACCGATCCGGCAGTCAGAAAGCGAAGCAAATCCTTTTGTTCATCTCTGTCGAGGTATTCTTTTATATTTAATGTTGCCATATATTTTAAGTTGAAAGGTGAAAGATGAAAGATGAAAGGTGAAAGTTGAAAATAGTGACGCGAAGCCACTTTCAACTTTCAACTCTCCACTTTCAACTAATTAAAAATATCCTTCTCTCTTTTTCTGTTCCATACTTGCATCCTGGTCGAAGTCGATCACGCGTGTCGTGCGTTCGCTCTTGGTCGTCGTCATCATCTCTTCGACGATCTTTTCAATCGTGTCGGCATTGCTTTCCACAGCCCCGGTCAACGGCCAGCAGCCTAAGGTACGGAAGCGTACCATGCGCATCTTGATTTGATCGCGGTACTGTTCCGGCAGACGGTCGTCGTCTGCCATGATCAGGTTGCCGTCGATCTCTACGCACGGGCGTTCCTTGGCAAAGTACAACGGTACGATCGGAATATTCTCCAGGCGGATATACTGCCAGATATCCAGCTCCGTCCAGTTGGACAGCGGGAACACACGGATGCTCTCCCCTTTATGGACACGGGCGTTGTAGATGTCCCACAACTCCGGACGCTGGTTCTTCGGGTCCCACTGGTGGAACTTGTCGCGGAACGAATAGATACGTTCTTTCGCCCGGCTCTTCTCTTCATCGCGACGGGCGCCTCCGAAAGCGGCATCGAACTTATATTTATCGAGCGCATGCAGCAACGCCTGCGTCTTCATCAGGTCCGTATGCACCTTGCTTCCGTGCGTGAAAGGCCCTACACCGGCATTGAATGCCTCCATATTGGATTCCACGATCAGGTTCCATCCGAATTTCTTCGCATAGTCGTCGCGGAACTGAATCATCTCCTTGAACTTCCATTTGGAATCGATGTGCATCAAAGGGAAAGGAACTTTTCCCGGAGAAAAAGCCTTTTCTGCCAGGCGAACCATGACGGAAGAGTCTTTTCCGATAGAATAAAGCATCACAGGATTCTCAAACTCGGCAGCTACCTCCCGGATGATATGGATAGACTCTGCTTCCAACTCCTGTAAATGGCTTAATTTATAATCTGACATTGTATGTTATTTAATGTTGTTATTATTCTTACCTTTCTATTCTAATATAGTTCCATGCCCATGAAACTATATTTGCATGCTGCAGGAACAAAAATTCCATGCCGGGGAAACTATTGTTTCCCGCCAAGGGAAACCTTCGGCAATATCAGTTCGAGCAAACGGGTTACGGATTCCTCCAGACTCAACACGGAAGTGTCTAACGTCAGGTCAGGATGTTCGGGTGCTTCGAAAGGAGCGGAAACACCCGTGAAATCCTTGATCTCGCCCCGGCGTGCCTTCGCATACAACCCTTTGACATCGCGCCGCTCGCACTCTTCGATCGGAGTGCTGACATATATTTCCAGGAAGTTCTCCTTCCCGACAATAGATGCCGCCATTTCCCTCAAATCGTTATTCGGGCTGATAAAAGCCGCTATCGTGATAACTCCCGTATCGATAAAAAGTTTGCTTACTTCGGCGATACGGCGGATATTCTCTACCCGGTCTTCAGCCGAAAAGCCGAGATTGTTGTTGATCCCGCTGCGGATATTGTCGCCGTCCAGGATGCGGCACAGCAAACCGCACTTGTGCAACTCGCGCTCAAGCGCTATCGCCACCGTGCTCTTCCCGGAACCGCTCAACCCGGTAAACCACACCATCACACTGCGCTGCTTCAACAAACGCTCCTTATCCTCCCTCGTCATCATCCTATCGAAAATAGGATAGATGTTAGTTGAAAGTTGAGAGTTGAGAGTTGAAAGTTTCTCTTCGATATTATTATTTACTTGTTCCATTCATATTTTGTTTACTTGTTTTCACAATACTGACCGTCAGTTTAATCAATTCACGGCTGTCTTCTATAATCGATTCGTATTCTTTTTCAGATAAATAATCCGTTTCTTTCAATAACATAATCCAATATTCCGTTTCATTTGCTTCCTTCAAAGCAATATTCACTTTGCTTATAAAATCGGCTTTGGACTGCGCATGCTCAGCTTCTTTCAAAAGGGCGCCAATGGCAGTTCCACTACGCAACATCTGTTTTGACAGAACAAATTCTTTTCTTTCATATAATATCTTATATAGTCTAACGATACGGATCGCAAAACCAAAGGACTTTTCTGCCGTCAAACTCTTCCCCATCACTTTCAACTTTCACCTTTCAACTTTCACCTGTTTAGAATTTCCAGATCATCGGTATCACGAACACCGAGATCAAAAAAGTGATCAGGTTAAGGGGTAAACCGATTTTCACGAAGTCCGTGAACTTATAACTACCGATACCTTGCACGATCAGATTGGTCTGATAACCGATCGGCGTACTGAAACTGGCAGATGCCGCCATACAGATCACCACGAAGAACGGCGTCGGGTCCACACCGAGCTGCGTAGCGACCGACAAAGCGATCGGGAAACTGAGCGCCGCAGCCGCATTGTTCGTAATCAGTTCCGTAAAGATATTGGTGATGATAAAGACTATCGCCAGTAAAGCATACGGTCCCATGCTGCTGGACATACCGATAATATGACGGGCTATCAAAGCAGCGAAACCGGAATTCTCCATCGCCTTGCTGATGGCAAAGGCACAGGCAATCGTAATCAGAATATCCCAGGATATATATTTGGTATACTTTTTCGGAGGGAAAATCTTGGTCCACGCCATGATGATGGTCGTAATGCAGACAAAGAAAAACATATCCAGCCGTATTTCAGGGAACGCCTCTTTCACCACAGGCAACTCCCCTATCGTGGCGCCTACGATCATAAAGATCAGCAAGCCCAATGCCAGCCAGCGTTTCTTGCGGGAAACAGGTTCCGTACCGTCCTTGCCGTTGGCAAGCAAAAGGAAGACGCTGGATTCACCCCATGTCGGCACGAACGTATCGTCCGCCCAAAGAACCAGCGTATCGCCCTCGTGCAACGTCACCTTATCGAGATCGCGGGTAAACCGCTGTCCCCCGCTCTTCACCTCTTTCACGATCGCACCGTAATGACGGGTAAAATTGAACTCGCCCAATGTCTTGTTGATACCCGGAAAACGGGAGCCTAACACCGCTTCCACCCGGTGCAGGTTACCGGGGTTGCCGTCTTCCTCCTCTTCCTCGTAGCGATCGGTGCGGGAATCGGGCAGCAGCTTGTTGGAGAACACGAAGAGGTAAATGATGCCGGCCAGCGCGATAAAGATCCCCACCCTTCCCAGCTCGAACATCGTAAACCCTTCATATCCGGCTTCAAGGATCATGCCATGTACGACTAAGTTGGTCGATGTTCCGATCAGGGTACAGATACCGCCTAAAATGGTCACATACGAAAGAGGAATCAGGAATTTCGTCGCCGGCAGCTTGACCGACTCCGCCCAACGCTTGATGATAGGGGCGAAAATAACGACAACAGGCGTGTTGTTGAGAAAAGCGGAGACAAAAGCAATAGGCGGAAGCATACGCAGCTGCGCCTTGAAAACGGTTGTCTTCCCCTCCGGCAACAACTTCTTTATAAGTTGTCCCAATGCTCCGCTCTGGCGAATACCCTCGCTTACCAGAAAAAGCATTCCGACGGTTATCATCCCTTTATTACTAAAACCTTCGAGCAATTCTTTCGGCGTCAATATTCCCGCACAAAGAAATAGCACCACAACCGTGAGTAACACCATCCCGGGCCTCAGCCCATCCCATATCAACGCCGCGATCATGCCGACCAGCGCCAGCAATACAAATATTATTTCAAAGTTCATCCTTTCAATTGACAATTGACAATTGACAATCGACAATTAAGAACAGAGACCATTAATTATCAATTGTCAATTATCTGTTAGGGTTGCAAATGTAATAAGAATATTAAATCTAATCTTACTACGATAACCAATTTTAGGGATAATCTTGCTTACAGACCAAAAGTTTCAGCAAACGGAACAAACCGCCCGTCAGAGCGGTTTGACGATGAACCACGGATTATGAAGGTCTTCCTTATTGTACTTTAAAGGTGTTTTGCCATCGATATGATAAACTTCGCATCCGGCCGCCCGTGCAATCGCATGTCCGGCGGCGGTATCCCACTCCATCGTCGGTGCGAAACGGGGATAAACATCGGCCGTTCCTTCCGCCACCAGGCAGATCTTCAAGCTGCTGCCGCTACTGATCAGGGTGACCGGCTGTCCCTGCTTGCGCAGGTTCTCGATAAAGGCCGTCGTTTCTTCCGTCTGGTGCGAACGCGAGGCGACCACCACGACTCCCTGGTGTCCCATCGACATAGGCAGGCGTATGGCTTTCGTTTTTATCTCGTCCATCGAAGGCTGATATCCGTAGTCTATCTCCGCCAGCTTGAACGCTCCCAACGAGTCAGCCGCGAAATACAGCTCTTTCCGCACGGGCACGTAGATCACGCCCAATACCGGAACCCCTTCCTTCACAAGGGCGATATTAACCGTAAATTCGCCGTTTTTCTTGATAAACTCCTTCGTCCCGTCCAACGGGTCGACGATCCAGAGCATGTCCCAGCCTGAACGTTCGGCAAAAGGCGTCTCCTTTCCTTCTTCGCTCAACACGGGGAAAGGCGTCACGGACAGGGCCATCGAGATAATCGCATGGGCCTTCTTGTCGGCTTTTGTCAACGGGGAGTTATCGGCTTTACGTTCGATGCCGAAATCGGATTCCGGATCGGTATAAATATCCATGATCGCTTTGCCTGCATCGAGGGCGGCGCGAATAGCTATATACAGGTAATTTGCATAATTATTCATCATCACTTATTCTTTTAGTTGTGTTAATATACAAATATAGTCAATTTCCTCGAATAATCCGAATTTTAAGCCCTCATTTTCACTCGATGTCCAAAACATATATGTTTTGAATTCAAATCACCGGTGTTTTGAAATCGAACCGGTTGTTTTCGACGATGGATCGGCCGACGGCATAGCCTTCGTCATACAAGGCGGACAGCTTCTTGCGGTCGTTGGTGGTGCGGCCGACTTCCATTTTCTTTTGCGGACGGATGACGATCGCGTCTCCTTTCGCTTCCAGCTCGTCGATATAATCCAGCACTTCGTTATAGTTGCGGTAGCGCAGCTTCAACTGCTTCCGGATAGCGGGATATCGGCGGTAGATGAAGCCGGGCAGCCAGAAATCCTTTTCTTTCTTCCGGTAGCCTTTGTTACGGGTCAGGATAATCACGTTCTTGCGGAAACCGTCGTCGATGGCGTGCCGGATCGGGATGGCATCGCAGACACCGCCGTCGACCATCGGGACACCGTCGACATACGCCACCGGACAAAGCACCGGAAGCGTACAGGAGGCACAACAGATATCGACCAGGCGGTCTGCATCCTGCTTCTCCTCGAAATATTCGGCTTTACCCGTCAGGCAATTGCTGGTGACCATGACGAAGCGGTTCGGCGACTTGAAATACGTCTCGTAGTCGAGCGGATAATATTTTTCCGGATAAATATAAAAAAGGTATTTCATGTCGATATATCCCCGCCCCCGAAGGAAATGCCTGAAACCGATATAATCATATTTTTCCAGCAGGTCGATATTGCTGAACCGGGAACGCCCGCGCTGCCGGGAGGCATACGAAATGCCGTTGCTCGCCCCGGCGGACACACCGATCGTATAAGGGAACCAAATGTCATGGTCCATAAAGCAGTCCAGCACTCCGACGGTGAAGATGGCACGCATCCCTCCTCCTTCAAGTACCAGACCTGTACGACTGTCTATTTCCATATCTGTTTACCATAAAAATAATAGCCATTGCCTGGCTCACACCGGACAATGGCTACAAAAATATAATAAATCAGCGATATAAACATCGTCTTTTTACAGAATAACTTCGTTCACCAAAGGACGGTGGCAGCGGAAGTCTTCGATATTCTGAAGGGTGGTCTCTGCAATGTTATGCAGGGCCTCTTTCGTGAAAAAAGCCTGATGCGAAGTAACGATCACATTATTAAAAGAAAGCAGACGGGCCAATACATCATCGTCGATAATTTTATCAGACTTGTCTTCATAGAAGTATTCGCCCTCCTCCTCGTACACGTCCAGACCGGCCGCCGCGATCTTCTTTTCCTTCAGGCCTTCGATCAGGTCGTTGGTGTTGATCAGTTGGCCCCGGCCTGTATTGATGATCATTACGCCTTCCTTCATCTTGTCGATGGAGTCTTTGTCGATCATATATTTTGTCTGGTCGGTCAGCGGACAATGCAAGGAGATGATGTCCGACTCGCGATACAGTTCGTCTAACGAAACATAAGAAATACCTTCTTCTCCGGCAAACTTCATGTCCGGGTAAAGGTCATAAGCCAGAATGCGCATTCCGAACCCTTTCAACAGGCGGATCAGGATCTTGGCGATCTTTCCCGTGCCGATAATACCGATCGTCTTGCCGTGCATATCGAACCCCATCAGGCCGTTCAGCGAGAAATTACCGTCTCGCGTACGCCAGTAGGCACGGTGTATCTTACGGTTCAGCGACAGCATCAGGGCAAGCGAATATTCAGCTACGGCGTAAGGCGAATAGGCCGGTACGCGAACGACCGGCAGCTTTCCTTTGGCCGCTTTCAGATCCACATTATTAAAACCGGCACAACGAAGGGCCAGCAGTTTGACACCATTGTCCACCATCGCATCGATCACAGCGGCATCGGCGGTGTCGTTGACAAAGATACAGACCGCGTCCGTATCTTGCGTCAGGACTACATTGTTCGGATTCAAATGTCCTTTATAGTAGCGAATGTCGTAATTGTACTTTTCATTTACTTTGTCGAATGAAGCTATATCGTACGGTTTAGCTCCAAAGAATGCAATTTTGTATGCCATATTATTTGTTTTTATATCTAACAATCAAAACGGCCTAAATGTTGAAAGGAAAAGGTGGGTAGTAGAAAAGGAAAGATCCGGCTAAAGAGTGCTTAACCTGACCTCTACCCATATATAGTTTTTATAATGAAGTATATCGTTCAGCCTTCCTTTGAAGACTGTCCTTTTTTATTCGCAGCTGCATTACGCTTATTATCCCGATGAATAAAAAAGCCACCTATAATAACTGTCGATAATAAGCACATCCCCATAAACCACATCATATTCATAATATTCATACAGTCTCTCCTTTCTGTTTTGTGTTTGTGTTATCTAATAAAACAAAGATAGCCATTCTTTCCATCCGTCCAAGCGTAACAATCTAAAATTTACGGGAATTCGATTTCCACCGTCGTTCCCTTCCCGACCTCGGACGTAATCGTGATTTCCGCCCCGTAGCTTCTTAGGATACGCATGGAAAGACTGAGTCCGATACCATGCCCGGCGAACTCCCGTGTGTTGGAGGCACGATAGAAAGGCTGGTACACACGGGCGATCTCCTCCTCCGGAATACCGATCCCCATGTCCGTAATGGTCAGGACAGAACCTTTCAGCTGCATCTCGACAGGCGCTTCTCCCGAATATTTACAGGCATTATTCAAGATGTTGCCGATAGCGATCTTCAGCAGATGCGGATTCGCCTCGATAGCGAAAGCGAAATGGTCGGTTGTAAAACGAACGCGGTTACCCACGAACTGCATCAGGAAGTCGGCCAGCAAAACCGTCTCACGTGCATTCTTCAGAATCTCCTTATCCCCATGAGAGAGGAAAAGCAGGTTCTTCATCAATAAGATGATGCGTTTCGTTTCGGAAGCGATACGTCCCAATGCTGCCTGGTATTCGGCCGGCGTACGTTCTTTCAGCAAGCTGATCTCGCATTCTCCCTGGATGGCCGTAAGCGGATTATTCAGTTCATGAGATGCATTGCTGATAAAAGACTTCTCACTCTGGTAAGCCGCATCGATACGGTCGACCATGCGGGTCGCATACAAACGGCCGACGAAATAGACCAGGACGGCACTGATCACCAGCATCCCCAGCAACAGCCAGCCGATCCGGTGCTGGATATCCCCGCCGTACTGGTTGCTCGACACAACCAGTACGATAAAATTGCCCTCATTATCCGGATAGTAGACAGCCGCTCCTAATTCTTTCCCTTCATGGAAACGAACCACATTGCCTGCATACAGGGAAGCGATCTTCTCATCGGTCAGGTAACGGGACAAGACGCTATGCGCCTCCGTTATGCTGTCGGCGTTCAGCAAGATTTCCGCTGCAACAGGCAACGTCTCCTCATAATGCTGCTGGATACGGGCATAATCTTCCTCGTCCAACTCATCCTTCTCCCAATGCTTCTGTGCCGTCGCGTATGCCTTCTCCGTCAGATAGGAATAGTAGAGGCGGCTGATATAGTCGGTCGCCACAAAATAGAAAACGACTGTCACCACCGAAATAATGCCGATCGTGATAGCCGTATAAAAAAGCGCAATCTTATTCCCGGTCTTCATGCTTCCATCATATAGCCCACTCCCACTACGGTGCGGATCAGTTTGTGGTCGAAATCCTTGTCGATCTTGCTACGCAGGTAATTGACATAGACATCCACCACATTCGTATTCGTATCGAAGTTCTTGTCCCAGACATTTTTCAGCAAGGTCAGCCGGCTCTGTGCCGTCCCCCGGTTCCGGATCAGATATTCGAGCAGGCGGTACTCCTTTACGGTCAGGTCGATCACTACCTTGCCACGGATCGCCCGGTGGCTGGACGGATCGAGTGTCAGGTCTCCACAACTCAGAAGCGGTACGGCAGGTTCCGCCCCCGTACGCCGTAAAAGGGCTTTGATACGGGCTTCCAGTTCCTGGAAACTGAAAGGTTTCACCAGATAGTCGTCGGCACCGGCATCCAGTCCGTTCACGATATCGTCCGTCGTCCCTAAGGCGGTCAGCATGATAACGGGCGACTGGTAGCCATACGTCTGGCGATACTGTTTACAGAGTTGCAGGCCGTTCATCTTCGGCATGATGATGTCGAGTATCAACAATTGGAAATCCTCCTGCTGAACCAACTCCCAGCCGGCCTGCCCGTCATTGGCCACGCGGACTTCATGACCAAACTCCTGCAAGCCCCGCTCGATGAAAGAGGCGATGTTTATTTCATCTTCTACTAATAATATCTTTGCCATTACATATTTTTGTGTATCGGACTACAAATATAGGATAAATGATGATTGTTGGGTGATTCTTTACCTCCCAATCTCTTTATAATTTACGTTGCAACAATTTTCCGTCTTTATCGTACAGCATCCGCCGGTAAAAGGTTTCGACCATCAGGGGGAAGACGAAGAGAGTGAAGAAGGTCGCTCCTATCAGACCGCCGATGATGACGATCGCCAACGGCCGCTGGCTTTCCGAACCGATGCCGTGACTGAGCGCCGCAGGCATCAGACCGATAGCAGCCATTGAAGCTGTCATCAAGACGGAGCGGACACGCGAACGGACACTCTGCTTGATGGCCTGGTCCAACGGGCTACGCGCCTTCAGGTTACTTTTGATATCCGATATCATGATCACCCCGTTCTGTATGCAGATACCGAAGAGAGCGATAAACCCGATCCCCGCCGATATCGAGAAGTTGAAACGGGTAAGCAGCAAAGCCAGAATCCCCCCGACCGCGGCATACGGCACATTCAACAAGACCAGTCCTGCATCACGGGCATTCCCGAAGAGGACGAAAAGGATGATAAAGATAATCGCGATACTGACCGGCACGACCTGTGCCAACCGTTTCGTGGCCCGTTGCTGGTTCTCGAAATCGCCTGTCCATTTCAACGTATAACCCTCCGGCAAGCGCACCTGCTCCTTCACCTTCTGCTGCGCTTCGGCAACAGCCGTCCCCATATCCCGTCCGCGGACGGAAAACTTGACGGCACAGAAGCGGGCATGATTATCGCGGTAGATAATCAGCGGTCCCGTAATCGTGCGGATATCCGCCAGTTCCTTGACCGGGATCATCGCCCCGTCGCGTGCAGGAACCAGTATCTTGCCGATCTCGTCCTCACTGCGGCGAAAAGAGGATTCATAGCGTACCATGATATTGAACTTCCGTTCGTCTTCGTAAAGCAGGGAAGCGCTCTTCCCCCCGATCGCCATTTCGATAATCGACTGGACATCCTCTTTTGCCACACCGTAACGCGCCAGGCGGGATTCGTTCAGTTCGATCCTCAGTTCCGGCTGTCCGATATTGCGGATCACGCCCAGATCTTCGATCCCGTCCACCGTCTGCAAGACCTTATACACCTCGACCGCTTTCTTCTCCGACTCGTACAGGTCTTTGCCGAACACCTTCACTGCGATAGAACCTTTCACACCGCTGGCCGCCTCCTCCACGTTGTCGCTGATCGGTTGCGAGAAGTTGAAATCCACTCCCGGATAAATAGCCAGACGGTCCTGCATCTTTTCGATCAGTTCCGCTTTCGTCAGCTTGCTCTCCCATTGCTTCTCCGGATAGATGTCCACATGAAACTCGATGTTGTAGAAACCTGTAGCATCCGTCCCGTCATTCGGCCGTCCCGTCTGTGACAAGACCTGGCGGACTTCGGGATAAGAAGCCAACGTGCGCCTCATCCGGTTTGCCAGTTCCACCGATTCATCCAACGAGATGCTCTGCGGAAGCGTCGCCCTGATATAGATGGAACCTTCGTTCAACTGCGGCAGGAACTCCGTCCCCAACAAGGTGAAGCACCATAACCCGACAGCCGCCACCGCTGTCGTCACCGTCACCGTCATCCGTTTATGGGCATGGCAACGGTCAAACAGCCCCGTCGCCATCCGGTTCACCCAAACCAGAAACGGGTTATGTTTCTCCCTCACATTCTTCTTCAACAGCATCGACGAGAGGACCGGCACAAGTGTCAGGGTAAAGATCAAGGCCCCCAACAGGGCGAAGCCCAACGTATAGGCCAACGGACTGAACATCTTCCCTTCGACCTTCTGGAAAGAGAAGATCGGAACCAATGCCGTGATGATGATCAACTTGGAAAAGAACACAGCTTTCGCCCGGTCTTTCGCCGTATGCCGGATAATCCCCATCTTGCTCATCACGTTAAAGGCAGGCATCCCCACCTCACGAGCTTTCCTGTCGAGTGTGACAAACAACCCCTCCACCATCACGACCGCCCCGTCGATAATGATGCCGAAGTCTATCGCCCCCATCGAGAGCAGATTCGCACTCATCCCCATCGCCCGGAGGCAGATGAAGGCAAAGAGCAGCGCCAACGGTATGATGATCGACACCACGACCGTCGTACGCCAGTCCGCCATAAAAATCAACACAATGAAAGTCACCAGCAAGATTCCCTCTATCAGGTTGCGAGTCACCGTATGCACCGCCAGGTCCACCAGATTCTCCCGGTCATAGAAGGGGACGATCCGCACATCCTCCGGCAACGAGTTTTGCTGGATATCGGCGATCTTGTCTTTCAGGGCGGCGATCACTTCACTGGGGTTCTCCCCTTTCCGCATCACGACGATTCCCTGTACCACGTCGTCCTCTTCCATCCTTCCGACCTGTCCGAGACGGGGCAAAGAGGACTCGTGCACGTCTGCCAGGTTCTTCACCAGGATAGGCGTACCGTTGATGTTCTTCACCACGATATTCTCGATCTCCTTCACGTCGTTGATCAAACCGATCCCCCGGACGACATACGCCTGCGAACTCCGGGTGATCACGTCGCCCCCTACGTTGATATTGCTCTTGGCAATGGCGTCATAGAGCTCGAGTGTCGTCACCCCGTAGTTGATCAGCTGGTTCGGATTTACACTCACCTCGAAGGTCTTCACCTCCCCTCCGAAGCTGACGATATCCGCCACTCCGGGGACCGCCCTCAGTTTCCGTTCGATCACCCAATCCTGAAAAGTCTTCAACTCCCGTGCCGTCCGCTTGTCACTGCGCAACGTATACCGGAAAATCTCCCCCGTAGGCCCGTACAACGGCTGTACCTCCGGTGTCACCCCTTCCGGCAGGTCTGCATCGTTCAAGAGGTTATAGACTTGCTGGCGGGCATAGAAATCGTCCACATCGTCATCAAACATCACATGGATGACCGACAGCCCGAACAGTGTCGTACTCCGGATATCCGTCTTCTTCTGTACCGGGTTCATGGCTATCTCGACCGGGATCGTGATGAACTTCTCGATCTCCTCCGCGCTCCGTCCCGGCCATTGGGTAATGATCGTCACCTTCGTGTTCGTCACATCAGGAAAAGCGTCGACGGGCGTATGCAGGAAACTGACCGCCCCGGCGATAACGGCTATCACGGTCAGGAAAAAGATGAAAAACTTGTTCCTGAGCGAGAAAGTGATGATTCTGTCTATAAAGGTATGCATCTTGTTTCTTATTTTAAAGCATTATAGACCAGCAGAGCATTCTTGTTCACGACCACGTCTCCCTCTTTCAGTCCGGCATTCAGGTAGCAGTATTCGTCCGTCTGCTTATAGACACCGACTTCCCGCACCCGTAGGCGGTTATCCGTACCGACACACACGACATACTGCTTGCCTCCCTCGAATATCAGGGCGTGAGCCGGTATGCGAGGCATAAGCGGCCCTTCCACCCGGCATTGTACATACACGTTCGTAAACATTCCCGGTTTAAGCACATAATCCTTATTGTTCAATTTGATACGGACCTTCATCGTCTTGCTCTCGCTATCGAGCAAGTTATAGACCTTGTCGATCGTCCCGGCAAACTCCCTGTCCTTCCCGTAGGCGAGCGTCGTGATACGGACAGGTGCTCCTTCCTGTACTTTGCGGATATCGCCTTCGTACACATCCGCCATCACCCAGACATTGTCCAGACCGGAGATGGTAAACAACTCCTCTTCCCGGTCGGAGCGGATCAGCATATCCCGGCTGATGTTCTTCCCGACCACAAAGCCGGAGACAGGAGAAATTATGTCGTAAGTCGAATTGGAACCGATCCGGTAGATGTCATACACCTCGCGGAGCCTTTTCACCTCCGCCTTCGCATCGGCGGCTTCCTCGGCCTGCAAGAGATCACGTTCGGAGACCGTACCGCTTCCGAGCATATCCCGTACCGCTTCGAGGTTACGGTCGGCCAAGGCGAGCCGACGGACGGCATCCTTCTGCTGTTTCTCGAAATCGGCCACTTCGCTGCTTCGGATAACGGCAAGGAGATCACCTTTCTTCACATAATCGCCGGCTTCAACCTCCACCAGCGTAACGGTCCCTCCGAAGATAGGATACACCTGGGCTACCTGCCCCGCATCGAAGGCGACACGACCGTTCAACAACAACTCGTCATTCAAAGGCGTCCTCCGTACGGTATCGACCGAAACCACCTGCCGGAGACTGTCTGTCAACATCAGGCCCGTAGACGTTTGTTCCGGCATAGAGGCTTGCTTGCCACATGAAAAGAACAGAGGGAAAAGAAAGAGTAGAAAAAGAGTTTTCTTATTCATATTTATAGAGATATATTTTAAATTCTTATCTGTCCTATTACTTTTGGCTTGATCCAAAAGTAACGCCCACGACTGTGTTCAACTCCTCCACCGCCATCACCACCCCCTTTTTCACATCGTATAACTGCAAACAAGTCTCCTTATAAGCCTCATAATAATCGATAAACTCCAACAGGCTGATGTTGCGCTTTTGGAAACCGGCGTTTACCCCTTCGATGATGCGATTGAAATCCCGTTCCAGCTCATAATCCGAGGAACGGTAAAGCTCCAATGCCTTTTCGAGTTTCGTGTAACAAGCAAAAAGTTCGTTATCCGCCTGCCTGCGTGCCAGCTCCGCCAAACTATTGTTGCGGAGGACGGAGAGGCGTGCCGATTTGATATTTCCCTGATTACGGTTGAAGACGGGGACAGATACACTCAACCCGATGGCAAAGTAATTATTGCAGAAGTTCCCCGCCCTATCATAAGCCCCTCTCAAACTCACTTCAGGGAAAGCGAGCGACCGCTGCAAACGCACATCCGCCTCCGAAGCCCGTATGCCCGCCTCCGCCCGTTTCAGGTCGGGACGCTCGGCAATACGTGCACTCAACTCAGCGAACGGAAGCTTATCCAGCCTGATGCTGTCCAACACCGATTCATTGAAAAGCGGTTCCAGGACCTCTCCTCTCTTCAACCCCAAAAGCAAACGCAGATCCCCCTCCAAGGCGACCGCCTCAGTCGAAATGCCGCTCCTCTCCCGTTTCAGCGAAAGCAGCAAAGCCTGTATGCGCGACTTCTCCAAGAGAGAGATATTTCCTTTCGCATTCTGTTCCTTATAAACATCTAAGACCGTTTCCAGATACCCGATCTCCCGGTCATAGACCGACAAGGACTTCCGGGTATAATAAAGATCAACGAACTTCACCTTCAGCTCTCCCCGAAGCGTGCGGAGCACCTCTTCAAACTGATATGCCGCCATCTCCTTATTGATCTTTTCCAGGCGGACCCGCTTGTTACGCTGGCCGGCAACATAGATCATCTGTTCGATCTCCACCACAGCCTCGCCCTCCTTTCCCAAATCGAAATACTTTCCGTTATTGCGGTTATAGATATTCTGTTCGAGTGAAATGACCGGATTCTCGAACAGCTTTGCTTGTACCACTTGCGCTTCCGCCATATCCATATTATAACGCTCGGCGATCAAAGACAGGTTACAAGCGGCGAAACGTTCAAGGGCATCA
>ENA-ORTV01000747-ORTV01000747.1-human-gut-metagenome-genome-assembly--contig:-NODE-747-length-38773-cov-5.519603_pt1 | contig 38773 bp, 25 predicted proteins | sample MGYA00241915_ERZ509194 | MGnify/ENA primary metagenome ERZ509194 (study PRJEB26280, sample SAMEA2338810) | human gut metagenome | biome: human gut; feature: human-associated habitat; material: faeces... | reverse complement strand
GAAAATCCATCAGGCGTAAGCTAAAAATTTTTGTCGTGTGCTTGACATACGGGTGGCGGAGGCTGTGAAAGTTCACGTCCGGAAGATCGTGTGCTTCCAGAAACTTCGGGAACCAGGACGAGATGATATCCGGGTCCATCGGCTCACCATTCCATTTCGTGAATAGCATATCATTATCCACCACTTTGCCATTTTCCAGTATGACCTTGCGCACCCACGCTGAACCGATCCGGAATCTCTCCGCTTTCTGATATCGCCGGTACTCCTGCAGCAGTTCCACGCAATCCGCTCCAATGCGCAGGCATCTCTTGCCTCGTCTGGTTTTCGGTGTGTTGAACACAAGGCCTATCCCGGGGATGGACTGGACCGTCCGCTTGATGGAAAGCGGTCCCTTCTCAAAGTCAATGTCAGACCAGCGCAGGGCGCAGATCTCACCCCGCCGGGCACCAAGCAGCAAGGCCAGCTGAGTGATCACGCTGTACTGCGGCGGTGCATCCGAGAGAGCATCCAGCAGCTTTGGAATCTCTTCCTCCGTCAGTACCCGAACGTCGATTTCCTCGGCTTTGGGATGTTCTGCACGGGAGCACGGGTTCTCGTTGATCAATCCCCACTGGACACCTTTCTTAAAGATGCTGGAGAGCATGGCCTGGTATCGAATGACGCTGTTGTTGTTCAGCTTCCCGTCCTTTTTGGTATGCTCTACAAACGCCTTTGAGAAGGTCAGCCCCACTGCAGCGGACACCTTTTCCGCCGTCTTTCGGCTGACGTTCTTACCTGCATAGACCATCCGCATGGTGTCCTGACCGATCCCGGCCTGTTTCGCCAGTTCACCCCGGGTTCCACGTGGGAGCAGCTTCAGAAGGGCTTTCGTGGCGGTGTAGGTGCTGTCCCGGCGAACACCCTTCTCTTCCAGATTGTTGTAGAACGCCATCACATGCGCCGGTTTGATCTTGGACACCTTGAGATGCCCGAGTCCGGCACTGATCCGACCACGCATCCTTCTATAATCGTAGAGCGTCTTGGCCTTCAGCTGCTTGTTGGCGTATTCCTCAAACCAGCGGTCGATCAGGTCATCCAGCAGCATGTCTGAATCCAGTACGAGGCCGTTTGTCACCTGCTGCTCAAACAGCACCGCCTGCTCCTGCACCCACTTTTCGGCTATCTTCTTGCCCATCCCGGCGGGCGGCGTTACAGTCTTACACCTGGTGATAACCTTATCGTCCTGTGTTCGGCCGTTGTAGACTCGGACAAGGTACGACATGGAGCCGTCCTTCTTCGCTTTCAGTAGATGTCGAAATTTAATCGTTCGGTCATCAAAAGATATATCTTGCATCTGCATTTCACAGACTGTTGCTTCTCGTGCTGCTGTTCCCAAAATAAAGTTGATGATAGCCCAACTGCGCCAGACAACAAAGCTGTCCTCACGTTTCGGCGGCTGAATCAGTGCACAAAGTTCTTCCTGCGTGTAAACATCCTTGATGGTTTCTTGTGCCTTTACCATCTTGATTTTGAACGGTGCTATTTCGTCCTGCTCCATACACCAGTAAAGGAACACTTTCACCGAACGGATATAGTGGTTGACGCTGTTTGCGGTCATTCCGCTATCCGTCAAGTGGATAACATACCGTTTGAATCCTGCCTCATTCACGGCTAACTGCTCATCTGACAGGAACTTCAAGAACCGTGTAATATTATACCGATTAACCGTTCAACGTGGCTTCTGCTGTGCCAGAATACTTCTTATCGTCCAAAAAATCTTGCTTTAGATTATCAAACCGGGCTGCACTTTTCTGAATCTTCTTCATTTTTTCTGTACCTCTGACCTCTAAAATTTTTGAAAAAATCATAGGTACAAGCCCAAGACGACAAACCGTTTCTTTCAACGATTTATCGTCCTTTTGGTGCGCTCGAGGGAACTCGAATCCCTGGCCCTCTGATCAAAAGAATCCGAGGTGCATCATTCGTCAAATCCAAAAAGCACGAAGAAGCGCAAATTCATTCGCATTATCGCAGGATTCATATTTGCACACACCGCATTATTTGCATACAGTGGAATGCTTTGCAACCGTTGTCCAGCCGTTCGGGTGTGCAAAAAGTGTGCAAAACTGTGCAGACGGGCAAAACAAAGCCCAATGGACAAATCAATCACCGGTTTTATGGCAGGGTTTAGGACATCCGAACAGACACCGTTTTACATAGAAATGAGGTTCACCATGAATAAACTGCTTTCCTACCGCCATTGAGAAAAAGCAATCCCCACAGCCACAAAAAGGACTGTGGGGATCGCTTTTATGATGAAGGAGAAATTGAAGATAGCACTTTAGCCCTTGTCTGCGCCGGAGGTGATGCCCTCAACGTAGAACTTCTGCATGATGACAAACAGGATGGAGATGGGAATGGACACCAGTACACCGCCTGCACAGAACAGTGCAAAGTAGTTGTTGATCAGGGTCTTTTGCAGCATGTTGTACAGACCGATAGCCACTGTCCAGTCGGCAGAGACGCCCGAATTCAGGATCATTTTTGCCATCACGAAATCGGTCCATGGAACCATGAAAGAGCTGATGATGGTATAGACCAGAATCGGCTTGGACATGGGCAGAACGACCTGGAAGAACACACGGGCGTCGGATGCACCGTCCAGCTTAGCGGCTTCCCGCAGGGAGATGGGGATGGTATCAAAGAAGCCCTTGCAGATCAGGTAGCCCAGACCGGACGAACCGGCATAGACCATGATAAGACCGGCATAGGAGTTGGTCAGATTCAGATATTTCAGGACGAAATAGACGGCGATCATTGCCAGCACGCCGGGGAACAGGTTGACGCTGACAGAAAGGTTCTGGATCAGCTTGCGCCCCTTGAAGCGGCAGCAGCTCAGCGCGTAGGCTACCATCAGCACAAAGCAGGTGGAGATAACGCAGTTGAAACAGGCCACCACAAGGGTGTTGGTAAACCAGCGCGGGAACTGCGCCACAGAGTCCGGGTGGAACAGAATGTTGACATAGTTGCGCAGTGTGTAACTGGCCGGGAAGAACTGTCGCACATTGATGCCCCGGTCTGTGGAGAAGGAAGTGACCAGAAGCCACAGAATGGGTACCAGCCAGATAGCTGACAGCAGGGCCAGCAGCAGATGCCGCAGGATGCTGCGGACTGTGCGGAGGATACGCCCGCGGCGCAGCTGCGCTGCGGTCTCTGCCCGGCGTGCCGGAGAAACAGTTGTCTGTGTCAAGAGAACGTCGCCTCCTTTTTATTGAGGAACCGGAAGCATACCAGCGTGAACACGGCACAGATGATGAACACCATAATGCCAATGACGGCGGCCATCTTGTAGTTGTACTGCTCCTGCGTCAGGCGGAACAGCCATGTGACCAGCAGATCCACCTCTTTTGCACTGGAGGAAGCCAGCGCCTGATCCTTGGTGATATAAACGTCCTGCGTGAGCAGATAGATGACGTTAAAATTGTTGACGTTGCGCACAAAATCCGTTACCAGTGCCGGGCCCTGCACACTGAGCAGGTAGGGCAGCTTGATGTGGATGAAGCTCTGCCACTGCGAAGCGCCGTCGATGGTGGAGGCTTCCAGCATATCGGTGGGAATATTCATCAGCACACCGGTGGCAATGAGCATCTGGTAGGGCACGCCCACCCAGATGTTGATGAGGATGATCATGAACTTTGCCCAATGCTGATCGGTCAGGAAGGGAATGTGGTTCATGTTCTGCCCCAGCAGGCCGATGGTCTTTAAAAAATCGGTCACGCCCGCATTGGACATCATGGTGTTGAAGATGCCGGCATCCGAGAAGAAGTTGCGCACCAGCAGCAGGGTGACGAACTGCGGCACCGCAATGGTGATGATGAACAATGTGCGCCAGAGCTTTTGGCACTTGGTCTTTTTATTGTTGATGAGCATGGCCAGAAATACGCCGCCGAAGAAGTTGGTGAAGGTGGCAAAGAAGGCCCACACCAACGTCCAGCTGAGCACCCGGCCAAAGGCGTAGCTGAAGGTCAGGCTCAGCGACTGCCCGCCGAACAGAGAAGCGAAGTTAGCCAGCCCCACCCATGTAAACAGGGCGGCGGGAGGCATATGCTGCTGATCGTAGTTGGTAAAGGCAACAGCGATCAGGATGAACAGCGGGATGATGGTGAACACCACCACACCCAGCACCGGAAGGGTGAGCAGGGTAACGTAGAACTTTTCGTTCAGGTACAAGGTGATATCCTGCCGGAAATTGTTGGGCTTTTTGCCAGCGGACTTCTGCGCCTGTAACGCGTAATTGCTCTGCACCACCAGCATGGCAGCAGCGATCAGCGTTACAATGACCACCAGTGCGATCACGCTGAGCAGCAGGATGGCAAACGAGTTGTCGTAGTTGTTGACCTCGTTCTTTAAGGTAAGGGGGTTGAACTGCATCTCCATCTGCACCGTGCCCAGCGTGCCGAACTTTTTCAGCGCAGGAATGCCGGAAGTGCCCAGAAAATACAGTCCCAGCCCCTGCACCAGCGTTACCAGCAGTGCCTTGATAAGCTGGCCGTGGCCAATGTAGCCCAGACCCCAGACAAAGAGGGACAGCTTTGTAAAAATATCTCCGTGAACAAATGCGTGACCGAACTTCTGAAGGAAATTCGGCTCCCGGCCATCTGCCCGCAAGGGCGGTGTAAGGACCATTTCTGCCACAGAAGTCAACTCCTTTCTTGGTATGCAGAGGGGGTTATAGCAAACAGGATGTTAGGTTGACGCCGATTTCTTGTATTGCGATAAAAAGCGGGCACACCGCATTCTGCTGCGTGCCCGCCGGGAAAAACCGGAACTTACTGTGCCACAGGTGCGGTGATGCCGGCCACAGCGTCATCCATCAGCTGCTGCGTGGTCTTGCCCTGCGTGTCGCCGGAGGCGAGGATCTCGCCCAGACTTGCGGCGGAGCTCCAGTAGTTTGCGCCTACCCGCTGCAGGGTAGCGTAGGAGCTCTGCTCAGCCAGTGCGGCAATGGCGGGTGCGGACTGCACAGCCTCGGTGGAGTTTGCGTTGATGTTAGAGGGGCCCAGCTTGCGGTCGTTGAAGCGCTTGATCTGGTTGTCCTCGTTGGTGATGAAGTCGGCCAGCATCATGGCAACGCCCACGTTGGCGCTGTGGGGGTTGACGCCCACCAGCTTGTAGCCGGAGAAGGAGCCCATCTGGACCTGCTCGCCGTTCAGGGTGTAGGTCGGCAGCTTGGTGGCGGCGTAGCCCTCGCCCCAAGCCTCCTCGGCGGTGCTGGCGTTCCATGTGCCGGAGATAGCGGCGCAGCAGCTGCCGTCCTTGATGGCGGAAACAATGTCGGCATCCGCACCGGACTTGAAGCCGGGGTTTACGGCGATATCCAGAATGGCCTGCGTTACGTCTGCGCCGGGAGCCTCGTTCCAGTTGCAGACGGTGTTGATACCGTCATCTGCCAGCGTAGCCACCAGACCGGCACCGGCGTAGAAGCTGTAAATGTACCATGCGTCGTTCACGCTCATCATAAACTTTTTGCCGGCAGCTGCAGCCTTTTCCAGCATGGTGTCCATGCTCTGCACGTCCTCGGCGCTCAGAACGCTTGCATCATAGTACAGGAAGTAGCCGTTGTCGGCGGTCATGGGGTAGGCGTAAAGCTTGTCGTTCATGGTGGCAGCACTCACAGAGCCAGGCAGGTTGCGGCTCTTCACGTCGTCCGGGTTCAGCAGAACCTCCTGCAGCGCACCGGCGTTCACCAGCTCGTTCAGCTGGTCATCGGCAAAGGCGAAAACGTCTGCGGCAGACTCCGGGTCGGCCAGAACAGTGTCCTTTGCGCTGGACTCGGACTGCACGCCGATCTCAATGGTCACGTTGCCCTTATCTGCATTCTGCTCGATGAAAGCATCTGCCATCTCGCGCAGCATGGTCTGATCCTCTTCTGCGCCCCACATGGTCAGCTTCACATCACCCCAGCTCTCCGCAGCAGAGGCAGCCGTACTGGAAGCGGCAGCAGAGGAAGCATTGCCAGAGGAAGAACCGCCGCAGGCGGTCAGCACACCGGCAGCAGCCATCGTACCCATGGCTGCAAGGAAGTTACGGCGGGAAATCAGCTTTTTCATGATCCAGTTCTCCTTCGTTCTCAATCTGAAATCTTCGACTGCTCTTTGTTGCGCTTATAAGTTGCGCGCATCCAAGCAGCTGTTTTTCTGTACCCATAGGATACCGCATTCTTTTGCTCACGTCAATGGACGAAATTCACGGTATTGTTGAGTCGAAACTGGAAAAAGTGACGGTAAAATCAGGATACATGGGCAAAAGTGCGCAACTTTAGCGCAACCTTTGCCATGCAAAGAGCAAAAATGCCCGCTCCGGGAAAGGAGCAGGCACAAAAAGCGCGTTATTTGATGCTGTGGGAGCGTTCCCTCCACTTGGTAGAATCCCGCAGGATGACCTGATGGCCTTCCAGCTGCCGCATGACGATCTCTTTTCCGGCCAGCCGGTCCAGCAGCATCCGGCAGGCGGTCTTACCCAGCTGCTCTGCATCGTACTGTACCGCCGAGACTGAGGGCGTGATGCTGGCAAGCATGGAGCTGTCGTACAGGCTGGCCACTCGCAGATCGTTGGGCACGAGGATATGCCGCGTCCGCAGCTCCCGCATGACCTCAAAGGCGATCTCATCATCGCCGCAAAGGATGCAATCTGCCTTCTGCTCCAGCGCAGCCTCCAGTGCATCGAGCGTCTGCCCGGCAGATTCCACACCGGAATGAACGAGCCGCTGGTCTACTGGCACACCAAATTCCGCGAATCCACGCAGATAACCGCGTATGCGGTCGGTGTTGACGGCGTAGATGGTACTGCCCACCAGCAGCGCGATCCGCTTGGCGCCCAGCTGCAAAAGGATGCGTGTCATCTCGCAGGCAGCCGCGACCTGATCGTTGTCTGCCTGAGGGATGGTCTTGTCCTCGCTGCGTCCGATGAGCACAAAAGGTGTCTTGTATTGCCGCAAAAGTTCGATGCAGGGATCATCCGCCATGGCGTAGGTCAGGATCACGCCGTCCACCTTGTGGTTGGCCAGCTGCCGCTGCAGCTGTGAATACTCGGTGTTGGAGGCGTAGCAAAGCATCAGGTCATAGCCGCGCTGGTCTGCCATGGTGCAGATGCCGCCCATGCACTTGCGCAAAAAGGGCAGATCCAGCGCAATAAACCGCTGCGGTACGACCATGGCAATATTGTTGGTGCGCAGTTTTTCGCCGCTCTGTGCAGAAACAGGCTCGGAGCAGGTACGCCCCATATAGGCGTACACCTTGGTGCGGGTCTCCTCGCTGATGCGTCCCTTTCCGGAAAGTGCACGCGATACCGTTGTTTTAGAAACGCCAAGCGCATCAGCCACCTGCTCGATCGTCATTTTTTCGGTTTCCTTTGCAGCCACAGGATATCCTCTCCTTTTCACAGAACTGCGCAACAATGCGCCACCCCAGCATACCGGGGTAAGCCCGCTTTGTCAAGTATGAAAGCAAACAAAAAGCGTTCTGCTTTTTCGGCAGAACGCTCAAAGGGGAAACTTTTACAGGACCTGCTCGCCGTTTTTCCAGACGACCGTTCCGTAACGGTTCAGCGCAACACCGCCTACTTCGACCGGATGTTCATTGCAGTTCTGTACAAAGACGAACGTACCGCGCCGCGCGGCCAGAACGCCGTCCGGCAGTGCCTCCGGCCAGGCCGGGGTCAGGCCGACTTCCTTTACAGCAGCACGATAAAATGCGCGATAGAACGCTTCATCGAACCGACTTGCCAGATAATAGGCACGGCCCTCCCCGTAGGAGTGGACAGCCACCGCCGGGCAGTTTACATAATAGTCCTCGGCATAAACGCTCAGCGGTGTGGCAGGGTCGGTGTCGTTCAGACTTGCGACCTCGCATAGGACCGAAGCCTGCGTTTCCGGCAAAGTGGAATCGTCCATCGGGGTGCAGCGGCAGGTTTCGCCGTCATACATTCCGTCGATCTCAGTGCGGCGCAGGCCCAGCAAGTCGGTCAAGCCGTAGGGCGTGTCACCCAGGCGGCACAAATCGCTTTCATCCACCACACCGGTCCAGTATGTAACCACGACCGTACCACCATTCTGCGCAAAATCACAGAGTTTTTGGGCAAAGGCATCGGTCAGCAAATAAACCATCGGAACAACGACCAGACCATAATCCGTCAGGTCGGATTCCTGATTCACGAACTCCACCGCAATGCCTTCCCGCGCAAGAGCATTGTAGTGCAGCTTCAGCTCGTCCCAGTAGCCCATCCCGGCATTTCGAGGGCCGCAGGAACCTTCCAATGCCCACTTGTTTTCCCAATCGTGGACGATCGCTGCCTGTTTTGTGCGGCAGACTGTTGCAATCTCTGAGAGCACTTCCAGCTTTTGGCCCACACCGACTGTTTCCCGGAAGGGGCGGGCATCCTCCCGCCCATCGTGGCCAATGACTGCACCGTGGAGCTTTTCTTCCGCACCCCGGCTGGCCCGCCACTGGAAGTAAAGCACACTGTCCGAACCATGTGCAACCGTCTGCAGAGCCGCAAGCTCCGCAATGCCGGGGCGCTTCTGTTTGGAGATCGGCTGCCAGTTGGTAAAGCTGGGGCTGGATTCCATCAGCAGGAAGGGCCTGCCCTTCATGGAGTAATACAGGTCGTGCATCAGGGCCGTATCCAACGCTGTTTCTTTCACCGTTTCGCTGGGCTTGTGCCATGTGGGGTAGTTGTCCCAGCTGGCCACGTCGATCTCCTTGGACATTTTGAAATAGTCGATGCCATCAAACCGGTACATCATATTCACGGTGAACTTTGCAACCGGCGCAAATTCTTTCACGGTATCACGCTCAAATTTCAAAAAATCAATATGCCGGTCACTGACAAAGCGCTTCCAGTCCAGCGCAAGACCCTGCACGGCATTTTCCCCCTGCGGGGCAGGGCTTTCGATTTGTTCCCAAGCGGTATAGTCGTGACTCCAGAACCGGGCGTTCCACGCCTTGTTCAAGGCTTCCAAAGAGTTGTACCGTGCCTTGAGCCAGCGGCGGAACGCAGCCTGACACAGCTCGCAATGGCAGTCGCCGCTCATCTCGTTGGAGATATGCCAGAGCAGGACAGCCGGGTCATTGCCGAACCGCTGTGCCAGCTTCTGGTCGATGATGCGTACTTTTTCCCGGTAGACCGGCGATGTATAGCAGTAATTCTGCCGCCGGTTGTACAGCTCCCGGACCCGGTCTGCCCGGACTCGGCGCACCTCGGGGTATTTGTGTGCCATCCAAGCAGGGCGGGCCGCACTGGGCGTTGCAAGGATCGTATAGATTCCATTGGCATACAGGTTATGGATGATGTCAGCCAGCCAATCCAGCTCAAATACCCCCTCCTGCGGTTCCAACGTGGACCATGAGAACACACCCAGCGTCACAGTATTAACGTGTGCCTTTTTCATCAGTTCGATGTCCTGCGCCAGAATATCGGGCCGGTCCAGCCACTGTTCCGGGTTGTAGTCTCCGCCATGAAGTAATCTGAGCTGCTGCATGATAGCGTCCTCCTTTGGTTGCGCAAGTTGCGCAACATTTTTATCGGATAAAGTGACGTTCGATACAGAGTATAGCAAGAACCTCCGCAAGATGCAATGCAGCTATATGGAATTTCGTTGTAATAATCTGAACGTTTGATGCGGCACAAGAAACCATCCATGGATGCTTTGGAAGATTCCACAACGTTCATGTGGGATTTATAGGCAGGTTGTCAAAATGCAGAAATACATTGATTGAACGGGAAAGCACTTGAACGCCATGCTATAAGTCCTACGATCACCGCTTTATCACAATAAAATTTGCAAAACCATCTTGACGCACCTTGTAAACCTTGACACTCTCTGTCACAAATTCCACTGAGCTTGTCTGGGCGAGGCCCGACAAGCTCTGCTCACGATGCACAGAATGCAGACAATGCAAAGAAGAACATGGCTTTCCCGCCGGTGTGCAAAAAGTGTGCAAAAGTGTGCAGAGCCCCAGAAAACGGAAAATCCCACGAGGAATCTTGCGATTCCTCGTGGGATTTTGGTGCGCTCGAGGGAACTCGAATCCCTGGCCCTCTGATTAAAAGAGCCCACCGGGCAGAACACTCTGATTTTAGAAGTTTCGAGTTTACGTCATTTTTGTGCAAAGCATCGTGATTTTTCACTGTGTAATTTCTGCACCCTTTGTCATATTTTGCAAATCAGAGTACCCATTGCATCCCTTGAAACAGTGCAAAAACAGTGCAGAAACCGTGCACTTACTCTGGGACAAATGAAAAAAGATGATTTTTGATCCATGACTTGGTGGCGATTTGAGTGACCACAAAGGTAAATCTGATATACGGAAAGAAGAATGCCCACTCGTCTGAGGAGTTCTCAGGGGAGTGGGCATTTCTACGCGGGTGGTTAATATAATTTCGATTATGATAATTCAAATTATATTAACTCGTTCCAATAAAATATTAGTTCTGCCAATATTTCGGTTTGCAAAGCGATTTTACTTTCTACTTTCTTATAAACTGATACACTCCATATTGCGGAGATTCGACAATGCCAAGACGACGGAGATCCCGGATGATGGCATTGGCACGAGAAATCTTCACATCGAAGAATTGAGCCACATTGATGGAATGAAAAGAATATTCGTATCTGTATCTTTTGAAAAGCCCCAAAGTTTTCTCTTTTGTTCTGCTTCCAAAGCTAGTCTCATTCAGCTGAATTTTGAAATTGGCTACCTCGCTGTCCATATCCTCTTTTTCTGAGGTTGCCACTTTTTCTTGGGAAGTTGCCACTTTTAGGGTCGAGGTTTCCACTTTTTCTTGCGGGGTTGCCACTTCTAGGGTCGAGGTTGCCACTTTTTTTGAAGAAGTCGATACTTCTGCAGGTTGAGTCTCCACACTTTCCATACTGATCTGTGCCGGAGTCGCTACACTTCTATTCGGCAGCGTAACGATAAAGAAATCCGAATCCGAGTAGAAGGTCGGCTTCTGGGCTACTTCCACATAAGAGTTCAGGATGCGGTCAATGCCGCTGCCACGGCGCTCCATAAAGCCAAGCCGTGAGAACACATCCGAGATCACCTGATTGCGCCGCATAGACGGAATATGCCGGATATCCATATCCTGCACCCTGCGGCCATTCATCATGCCGCCCGGTGAAGTGATTTCCAGCCGATCATCGAACACTTCCACATGAATCTCCGAACCAAGAATCTGATAATTCCGATGGATCAGCGCATTGACCAGCACCTCACGAACGGCCTTATACGGGTAATCACTGCGTTCTTCGCGGGTCATACCACGGATGCTCCACGGGTTTTTGCTGTTGTTGCGAACAAAATCTTCCGCATTTTGCAGCAGCGTGATCAGACTTGCACCCTGAAATTCCTTGTCATCCAGAGCATCTTCTTCAATGCTGCCCTTGTAGTTGCCTTTCCAGCGAGTGCAGAAAATACGGGATTGCTTCAGAACGCCCTGATCGCAAAGCAGCAGGCCGCCATTCGTGATTTGTCCATCATCTGTTACCAATCCTGCGGAGGGCAAATCTTTTTCGAGGTCGAAATCCTCTTTTTTCAGATTCTTAAATGTCGCGGCCAGCAGTGTAAAACTGACATCACCCACTCGATAAGAACTGGGCAGGGCATCAAAGGTCTGGTTCATACCTTGTAGGATCAGCTCGTTCAGTTCCCGTGAATTGGCTTCTTCGGACTGGTCGCCATGCCGCACATAGGCCGTATGGGAACCGTCAAAGGCATAATAATATGGATACGCCGGGCCGTCCTGTACTTCCAGATCAACGCAGGACTTGCCCTCTATTTCGACCTCCCGCACCCGATAGCGTGGTGTAGGGTCAATGCGGACTTTAATAAGTTCCGTCAATCTGCTTACCACAGCCTGCGGATTTTCCAATCCTACGACCTCGCGCGGCTCATTCTTTACGCCAAAAATCAGGTGTCCGCCCTCGGTATTGGCAAATGCCGACACGGATTTCAGCCAGCTGCGCGGCTTTTTCTCTTCAAGACGTTCCTTGTAATCCACATGAGATGCTTCAATGTAATGGTCGAGGGGGAAAGGCATGGTATCACCTACTCACTTCTTAATCTTTAGCGTTTGTAAATTCATTATACCTTATTTGAAAGCCAAATTCAAAACTTTTTATCTGTTTCGTGCCTGCTGAGCTTTTTCTGCCTGGGCAACGATTGATTTTCCGACCTGATTAGAGTATCATTAAAATGAATTATTGTATCTTGTCGTTGAAAGTTAATTTTCGCTTTAATCAGTCGATTGCGGGGACTCTTCTATGAAAATTCTGGATAATATCAACCATACTGTTCGGGAAGATTTACAGGATACTATGCAGAAAGGGAGCCGCGTGTCCATTGCTGCGGCCTGTTTTTCCATTTATGCGTATCAGGAATTAAAGAAACAGTTGGAAGAAATCGCGGAACTTCGCTTTATTTTTACTTCACCAACCTTTGTGCAGGAAAACACGCCAAAAGAGCGGCGAGAGTTCTATATTCCGAAATTGACCCGCGAAAAGAGCCTTTACGGCACAGAATTTGAGGTTCGCTTGCGGAATGAACTCACTCAAAAAGCACTGGCGAAAGAATGTGCCGACTGGGTGCGACGGAAAGTAAAATTTCGTTCCAATGTCAGTGGAGAGCAAATGCCCGGTTTCATGACGGTTGGTGAAAGTTCCTATATGCCAATCAGTGGGTTTACAACGGTCGACCTTGGTTGTGAACGCGGAAACAACGCATACTACCCTGTTCAGCGAACCGAAGCCTTTGAAAACGGCCGTTACTTTTTGTCGCTGTTCGATGAAATCTGGAATGATTCTTCCCGACTTCAGGATGTTACAGACATTGTATTGCAAAGCATCAGCACAGCTTATCGAGAAAACAGCCCGGACTTTATCTATTTCTTCACCCTCTACAATATTTTCAGTGAATTTTTGGAGGATGTGTCAGAAGATAATCTCCCAAATGAAGCTACAGGCTTCAAGCAGAGTAAAATCTGGAATATGCTCTATGATTTTCAGCGAGATGCAGCGTTGGCCATTATCCACAAGCTGGAACAGTATAACGGCTGCATTCTTGCAGACAGCGTGGGCCTTGGCAAGACGTTCACTGCACTGGCTGTAATCAAGTACTATGAAAATCGCAACAAATCCGTTTTGGTACTCTGTCCCAAAAAGTTGGCCGCAAACTGGAACATCTATAAAGGCAACTACGTCAACAATCCACTGGTAGAAGACCGTTTCCGTTACGATGTGTTGTACCATACAGATTTGAGCCGTTCCGGCGGAACCTCTAACGGTATCGACCTTGCTGCACTTAACTGGGGGAACTTTGACCTTGTTGTGATTGATGAAAGCCACAATTTCCGCAATGGCAGTAATACCTCTACTGATGAGAAAGAAAACCGCTACACAAAATTGATGAATCGCGTGATTCGTTCTGGGGTGCGCACCAAGGTGCTGATGCTTTCGGCAACACCCGTAAATAATCGTTTTGTGGATTTGAAAAACCAGCTTGCGCTTGCCTATGAGGGAGATGCCGGAAAAATCAATAAAAAGCTGAATACTTCGTCTCCGATTGATGAAATTTTCCGGCAGGCGCAAAAGGCTTTCAATACATGGAGCAAGCTTCCTGTCACAGAGCGTACCACAAATGCGCTGCTTGCGGCACTGGACTTCGATTTCTTTGAGGTGCTGGACAGTGTGACGATTGCACGTTCTCGCCGACATATCGAAAAATACTATAATATTTCTGATGTTGGTACTTTCCCGGAACGGTTGAAGCCAATCTCTGTGCAGCCATGCCTGACAAGCCTTGATAATGCAATCAACTACCAACAGATTTATAGTGTACTGGATTCGCTGACGCTGCACATTTACACACCAACCAGCTTTATTCTGTCCTCTCGGATCTCCAAATACATCGACCCCAGCCAGCATGGAAAGGGACTGACGCAGGCAGGCCGTGAAGAGGGAATCCGCCGTCTGATGAGCATTAACCTGCTCAAACGGCTGGAAAGTTCTGTTTATGCGTTCCGGCTGACGATTGACCGAATCAGTAAACTGATTGAAGATACCATGCAATCGGTACGTTCATATCAAAATGGCAGCCGTGTGCTGGAGCTGAACGACATTTCCGATGCAACCGATTGGGACGATGATGACCAGAACAACGACATTTTTACAGTCGGCCGCAAAGTAAAGATTGATCTTGCGGATATGGATCATGTTTCGTGGCTGCATGATCTGGAAAAGGATGCTGAAAATCTGGAGCTTCTTTCCCTGATGGTGCAGGATATCACCCCTGCATACGATGCCAAGCTGCAAGAATTGCTGCGCCTGATTGACGAAAAGCAAAGGCATCCCATCAATCCCGGCAACCGGAAAATCATTATTTTTACTGCGTTTTCAGATACTGCTGACTATCTGTATCAGAATATTTCCGGCTATGTAAAGCAAAAGTTTGGGCTGAACACTGCCGAAATCACCGGCAGCGTGGATGGTAAAACAACCATTCCCAAACTCAGTGGTGATCTGAATACAGTTCTCACCTGCTTTTCGCCCATTTCCAAGCGGCGGGACAGCCTGCCGAACGTGAATCAGGCGGATATTGATTTGTTGATTGCCACCGACTGCATTTCCGAAGGTCAGAACTTGCAGGACTGTGATTATCTGATCAACTATGATATTCACTGGAATCCTGTGCGCATTATCCAGCGTTTTGGCCGCATTGACCGCATCGGAAGCCAGAATCGCTGCATCCAGTTGGTCAACTTCTGGCCGGATGTGGATTTGGATGAGTATATCAACCTGAAAGGCCGCGTGGAAACCCGAATGAAGCTGACGGTCATGACCTCCACAGGGGATGATAACCTCATCAGCCCGGAAGAAAAAGGCGATTTGGAATATCGCAGTGCACAGCTCAAACGGTTGAAAAACGAGGTGGTCGATCTGGAAGAAATGTCGGGCGGCATTTCCATTATGGACTTGGGTTTGAACGAGTTCCGGCTGGACTTGCTGGACTATATGAAGAAACACGATGATGTGGAGCATACGCCGCTTGGGATGCACGCAATTGTTGCATCTACGCCAGATGCACCTCCGGGTGTGATCTTTGTTCTGAAAAACATCAACAATGAGATCAACATGGATCAGCAAAACCGTCTGCATCCATTCTACATGGTTTATATTGGGCAGGATGGCTCGACTGTCTGCGATTATCTTTCTCCGAAAGAGCTGCTGGATCGTCTACGGCTGCTCTGCAAAGGCAAAACCGAACCCGACCAGAGCCTTTGCCAACAGTTCAATCAGGCCACGGACGATGGAAAGAATATGTCTGCCTATTCTGAATTGCTGAGCGAGGCCATCAATTCCATTTTGGATGCAAAGGAAGAGAGCGACATTGACAGTCTGTTCAAGATGGGCGGTACGACGGCACTGCTTTCTTCGATTTCCGGGCTGGATGACTTTGAACTGATTTGCTTCCTTGTGGTACAATAAGAGGTGAGATCAATGCTGGGCTTTCCACCCTCCACGGAGTTTAACAAACGGATTCCGAAACAGAAGTTCTATGAAAACGCTGCCGTTCCAGCGGCAGTCAAGCGATTGTTTGCAGACCAGCTGCGCTGTATCTACTGGCGCAACAAGCTGGCGGTGTCCACCTTGAATCTCACTGCCGGAGAGCGGGTGACAGAGATCGAGATTTTCGAGCTGTGTCTGACCGAACCAAAACTGGATGAAGCTGTTCTGCGCCAAATCGACAGTGAAATCCCCTATCACATTCTGTTTGTTCTTTCTTATGAGAATAAGGTACAGGCTTGGATCGGCTGTAAAGATACATCTGCGAACAGCAGTGCCAAGGTAAGCCGCTATCTGCATACAGACTGGATGCCAGAAACAGAATTGTCCCTTGCGATAAGCGGCCTGAGCTTAGAGGCGGTTTACGATGGACTGGTGCGTCAGATTGCCCGATTGCAGGGTGAGAGCTGGAATGCCGCATACAGCATTGCGGAGAACATCCAACGCTCTGCGGAACGTGAAGAACTGCAAAAGCAGATTGCGGCATTGGAAAATAAGATTCGGAAAGAAAAACAGTTCAATCGTCAGGTAGAGATGAACGCAGAACTAAAACAGCTAAGAAGGAATTTGGAGAATATGCTATGAGAATCAAAAGAGTGGAATTAAATGATTTCAAAAGATTTACACATTTGACAGTCGAAGACATTCCAGAAACAGCAAAGCTTATTGTTCTTGTGGGTCCTAATGGGTCTGGTAAGACCTCTTTCATGGAAGCTTTGAATCATTATTATAAGTTTGCCGGATATGGAAATGTTGGCGACTCTAATTATTTAAGTAAACTTTGTGCACAGAAAAATTTCGAATACTCCGAATGGTATAATGCGGCATCTCAAACAGTGGATATCACTTTTCATGATGCTGTTTATCCTAAACAAGTTGGTTATTGTGACATAAAAGGGCATTTTTATTTTCGAAGTGCTTATCGAAATGAGCCTGACTTTGTAATTGACACAATGAGCAAGCAGGATGATCCAATTAAAAAAATTCATCTTGAATCGCTTATTCAAAACGACCAGACAGTCTCTGTAAATTATCAACGACTAGTCGCAAACAGTATTTCTGAATTATATAAGAGTGAAAATGACCAGAAAGATGTTGCAACGTTGAGAAGCGAACTAACCGGAAAAATCAGTGCTTCCATTGAGCGTGTATTTGAGGATCTTCATTTTTCCTCTTTAGGAGATCCATTACAAAATGGAAATTTCTACTTTACAAAAGGCATAACGAAAAACTTTCCTTATAAAAATCTTTCCGCTGGTGAAAAGTCGGCATTTGATCTTATTTTGGATTTGGTTGTACAGTCAAAATATTATCCAGATGCAGTATACTGTATTGATGAGCCAGAGACGCATATGCATACAAAGCTCCAAGGAAAGGTGCTTCGGGAACTCTATGGCCTAATTCCGGGAAACTCACAGTTGTGGCTTTCTACTCACTCAATTGGAATGTTGCAGGAAGCTCAAGATATTGAAAAAGAAGCTCCAGGAACAGTAATTTTCCTTGATTTTGATGGGCGAGATTTTGATGATGATCAGATTATCCGTCCATCAAAAATCGGACGAGCTGTTATGGATAAGTTTTATGAGCTGGCTTTTGGAGATTTCTCCAAATTATTGCTCCCACAAAAAATTGTTTTTTGCGAAGGAAATCCTTGCGGAATAGTACGGAAAAGTTTTGATAGTAGTATCTATTCCACAATATTTGAAAATACTCATCCGGAGACATATTTCTTATCTGGCGGTTCCTGTGAGGATATTGTTAATAAGCTTGATGTTAATCTCGGGGAAGTCCTAAAGGTACTATTAAAAGATACAAAGATTATTAAAGTTATAGATCAAGATGATTTAAGTGATCAAGAGATGGCGGAATACAGAAATAACGGAATTCATATTCTTTCCAAGCGAAATCTTGAAAGTTATCTCCTAGATGATAGCGTTATAGAAAAATTATGCATTTCTGTTGGAAAACCAGATAAGGTTGCAGAATGTCTGCAAAAAAAGCAGGATGCACTTTCTAGTTCAATTGCCAGAGGAAATCCGTCTGATGACCTTAAATCTGCGCGTGGGGATATTTACACTTCGCTAAAGAAGATTCTTGGCCTTACACAATGCGGAAATAAGCCGGATTCTTTTTTAAGAGATACTATGGCACCTCTTATCACGCCTGACATGGAAATTTATAAACAATTGGAAAGAGATATTTTTGGAGATAACTAATGTCAATTTTACATGATAAACTTCCCCTTCAGACCCCCAACCTGACAGCCCAGAACATTGATAAAATCGCCGTGCTTTTTCCTAACTGCATCACGGAAATGCTGGACGAGGAGAAAAGCACCCCCGACCACAAGGTTTACAAGCGCGGTATCAACTTTGAACTGCTGAAGCAGATGCTCTCGCCGGACGTTGTAGACGGAGATGAAGCATACGAGTTTACATGGGTGGGCAAAAAGGCATCCATTGTGGAAGCCAACAAGCCCATCCGCAAGACCCTGCGCCCCTGCCCGGCAGAAAGCAAGAACTGGGATGATACCGAGAATCTCTATATTGAGGGCGATAATCTGGAAGTGCTCAAGCTGTTGCAGGAGAGCTATCTGGGCAAGGTCAAAATGATTTACATTGACCCGCCGTATAATACGGGCAACGATTTTATCTATGCAGACGATTTCATGCGTTCGCAGGATGAAGAAAACCGTCAGATGGGGATGTATGACGAGGACGAGAATCGGCTGTTCAAGAACAACGACAGCAACGGACGTTTTCACTCCGATTGGTGCAGCATGATGTACTCGCGGCTGATGCTGGCACGGAATCTTCTGACTGATGATGGTGCTATTTTGATTAGCATTGATGATTTTGAACAAGATCATTTACGCTCTTTATGTGATGAGATTTTCGGACGATCAAATTACATTGATACGCTAATTTGGAAAAAACGTTATGGCGGCGGTGCAAAAGAAAAATATTTTGTTTCATTACACGAGTATGTTCTTGTATATTGCAAGAATATCAATAGTATCGGAGAATTATTTGTCCCGCTTACAAATGAATCGGCTGAGCGCTATTACTCAAAAAGAGATGAGAAATTTGAAACGCGTGGCGGCTACAGAACTCATCCATTAGAAGCAGGAAAAGCAATGGACTCTCGCCCGAACCTAGTATACCCTATTCCAGCACCTGACGGAACCGAAATATGGCCTAAGCGTCAATGGCTTTGGAGTAAGGAGCGCACATATGAAGCACTGAAAAACAACGAATTAGAAATCACCTTTGGAAAAGAAGGCTGGGTTGTATCGTCAAAACAATATCTGAGAGATTCGGATGGTAGTATTCGTCCAGCAAAGATGCTTTCTATAATAGATGATATTTATACTCAGCATGGAACAAATGAAATGATCCAGATCTTTGGAAATGCTAAAATTTTTTCTTATCCAAAACCATCTGAATTTATAAAAAAACTGGTTTCGGTTATGACTTCCGGAAATGATGATATCGTTCTTGATTTTTTCTCCGGGTCTGCTTCTACTGCTCATGCAGTAATGAGCCTAAATGCGGAAGATAACAAACATCGCAAATTTATTATGGTACAGTTACCCGAACCTTGTGATGAAAAGAGCGAAGCCTACAAAGCAGGCTATAAAACCATTTGCGATATTGGCAAAGAGCGTATTCGTAGAGCTGGAGATAAACTTTACGAAACATTGAAAACAGGCGGAAATGATTTCCAGCACATTGCAAAAAACATCAATACTGCACCTAGAAAAACATTCGCATCAGATGATGGACAGACTTCTTTTGAAGTTCCGATTATTCCTGCTCGTTGGGGCAAAGCAGATGAAACTGCTGAAAATCAAAAACTAGCGGATAGTTTGGACATTGGCTTCCGTGTTTTCAAGCTGGACGATACCAATATGAAGGACGTCTATTATTCTGCCGAAGAATACTCCCAGACCAACCTTGAAGAGCTGGAAAGCAACATCAAAGAGGACCGCACCGACCTTGATTTGCTGTTTGGCTGTCTGCTGGATTGGGGACTGCCGCTGTCCATGCCGTATCGGTCTGAGAAAATCGGCAACTGTACCGTCCACACCTACGCACCCGGCGATGCTGCGCTGAAGGTTCCCGATGCCCTGATTGCCTGCTTTGACAGCAATGTGCCGGAAAATGTTATCAAGGAAATTGCCAAGCGTAAGGCGCGCCGTGCAGTGTTCCGGGATTCTTCCTTTGCCAGCAGCCCGGAAAAGATCAACGTGTTTGAGATTTTCAAGCTGTATGCACAGGATACCGATGTCAAGGTGATTTGAGGGAGAACAGCAGATGAAACTTCAATTCAAACACCAGAAATTTCAGGCAGATGCCGCAAAAGCCGTGGTGGACGTCTTTGCAGGTCAGCCCTACCTGACCACAAATTACCGCATCGACAACGGCAGCGGCATTTACCAGACTGATATGGAAACAAGCTTCACAGGCTGGCGCAATGAACATATTGTACCAGAGCTGAACGACAGTATTATTCTGGAGCACCTGCAAAAAATCCAGCGCACCAACCAGATTGAGCCGTCCAAGCAGTTGGAGGGACACTATAACCTTACCATTGAGATGGAAACAGGTGTCGGAAAAACCTACACCTATATCAAGACCATGTATGAGCTGAACAAGCATTACGGCTGGAGTAAGTTTATCGTGGTCGTGCCCAGTGTTGCCATCCGTGAGGGCGTGTATAAATCGTTTGAGGTCACACAGGATCACTTTGCAGAAGAGTACGGCAAGAAGATTCGCTTCTTTATCTACAACTCCGCACAGTTGACGGAAATTGACCGCTTTGCCTCGGATAGTTCCATCAATGTCATGATCATCAATTCGCAGGCGTTCAATGCCAAAGGCAAAGATGCCCGCCGTATTTATATGAAGCTGGACGAGTTCCGTTCCCGTCGGCCCATTGACATTATTGCAAAGACGAACCCGATCCTGATTATTGATGAACCGCAGTCGGTGGAGGGCAAACAGACCAAAGAGCGGATGAAAGAGTTCAACCCGATGATCACCCTGCGCTACTCGGCTACCCACCGTGCAGACAGCATCTACAACATGGTCTACCGGCTGGATGCAATGGAAGCCTATAATAAGCGTCTGGTCAAGAAAATCGTGGTCAAGGGCATTACGGAATCCGGCAGTACCGCTACGGATGGGTTTGTCTATCTGGAAAGCATCAATCTTTCCAAGGCAGACCCTACGGCAACGATCCAGTTCGACTGCAAGGGAAAATCCGGCCTGCGCAAGGTAACGTGCACCGTTGGGCTGAAATTCAACCTCTATGACTATTCCGGCAATCTGGACGAATACAAGGATGGCTATGTGGTGAAAGAGATTGATGGCCGGGACAACCACATTGAATTTCTGAATGGTGTCCGATTGTTTGCCGGAGATGTGGTCGGCAAGGTGGACGAGGACCAGCTGCGCCGCATTCAGATTCGGGAAACGATCCTTTCGCATCTTGAGCGGGAACGTCAGCTGTTCCACAAGGGTATTAAAGTGCTGAGCCTGTTCTTTATTGATGAAGTGGACAAGTACAAGTGCTATGATGCTGCAGGCCAGCCCTATAACGGCATTTATGCAGAGATGTTTGAGCAGGAGTACGAGGATATTGTCGGCCAGATGCAGCTTTCGCTGGGCGAGGATGATTACATCCGCTACCTGAAAGCAATCTCTGCGCACGATACCCATGCGGGTTATTTTTCGGTGGACAAGAAGGGCCATTTTGTCAATCAGGTTGCAGGCGATGACAAGCGGGAGAAAACCTCCAATGACATCAGTGCCTATGACCTGATTATGAAAAACAAGGAGCTTCTTCTTGACCGGGACCCCAAGCGTTCCCCCGTGCGCTTTATCTTCTCACACTCTGCCCTACGGGAAGGATGGGATAACCCAAACGTGTTCCAGATCTGCACCCTGAAACAGAGCAGCAGTGAAGTCCGCAAACGGCAGGAGGTTGGCCGCGGCCTGCGTCTGTGCGTCAACCAGAACGGCGAACGTATGGATGCGAATGTTCTGGGCAACGATGTGCATAACATCAACATTCTGACTGTCATTGCCAGCGAAAGTTATGACAGCTTCGCCAAAGGCCTGCAAAGCGAACTGGCCGAAGCAGTTGCGAACCGTCCCAGAAAGGTGGATGCTACCTTGTTTGTTGGCAAGGTTCTTACGGACGCAAACGGCAACGAACAGATTGTGGATGCAGATACCGCCGCTGCCATCTACTTTGATCTGGTACAGAATGGCTATGTGGACCGCCATGGTGCGCTGACGGACAAGTACTATGCCGACCATGCAAACCATGCGGTGCAGGTGGCAGAAGAAGTTGCAGACTGTGCAGCATCGGTCATTGATTTGTTGGATTCTGTTTACAGCGATAAGGTCATGCTGCCTGAAAATGCACGTTCCAACAATGTGGAATTAAAAATCGACCCAGACAAGCTGGCCATGCCGGAGTTCAAGGCCCTTTGGAACAAAATCAGCCCGAAATCGGTTTATGTGGTGGATTTTGACACGGACGAACTGGTGCAAAAGTCCATTCGCTCGCTCAACCGCAATCTGAACGTATCAAAGATTTACTTCAAAGTAGAATCCGGTGAAATGACGGAGATCAAATCCAAGGATTCTCTGTTAGATGGCTCTGCTTTCGCAAAAGCGGATCAGCATAAATATGACCCACAGACCAAAATTCACGCCAGTCAGAGCGTCAAGTATGACCTGATTGGCAAGCTGGTGGCTGAAACCAAGCTGACCCGCAAGGCGATTGTACAGATTCTGGTCGGCATTGAAAAAGCGGTGTTCGATCAGTTCAAGGATAACCCGGAAGAGTTCATCCTAAAAGCAGCTGCCCTCATCAATGACGAAAAGGCAACGGCCATCATCCAGCATATCACCTACAATATTTTGGATGAACATTACGATACGGACATTTTCACTGAGCCGACCTTAAAGGGAAAACTCGGTACGAACGTCATGAAAGTACAGCGGCATCTGTATGACCATCTGATTTACGATTCAAGCAACGAGCGTGATTTTGCCGCCGACCTCGATACGAACCGTGATGTGGCAGTCTATGTAAAGCTGCCGGATGGGTTCTATATTTCCACACCTGTTGGAAAATACAATCCCGACTGGGCGATTGCGTTCTATGAGGGCACAGTCAAGCACATCTACTTTGTTGCTGAAACCAAAGGCACACTGGATTCCATGAAGCTCAATCACATCACCCCGGTAGAACAGGCTAAAATTGATTGTGCCCGTGCACATTTCAAGGCACTGAACGATGAAAACGTGGTATACGATGTGGTGAGTGACTATCAGACATTGCTGAACGCAGTTATGAAATAATAAACCAAAAGAAATAATACGGTGCTGCTGTGCAGCATTCCCCAAAACGGTAAGGTTCTATTGTGAACTTTGCCGTTTTTCTTTTTGTCCAAAATTGTATTCCAAAACGGCCCTATAGATTCATATTGGTGTAAGAAGTTTTCCAAACAAAATTTGAAAATCAGGTTGCCAAACACCCTTTTTAGAATGTTATAGGTATAGGAGGTTGTTTGAAAAAGTGAAAATTTCCCAAATTTTCATAAGACCCCGTTTAAAAATACCCCTTTAAGTTTGTATAGGGTGTAGGGACTACTTTCAAAAACAGTCTTACTCGCATTTTTGAAAGCCCTCGACTTCTTACAAAACAACATTGTACCTTGACAACAACATGATCGGCTGCAAGTTAATATGCTTTTTCGGAGAAGTGCCGCCGCGACAAGAGCGCACCAAGAAGAAGCCATACGCCGGAGGAAATCGGGCAGGAACAGCTTGCGGGCAGACCGACACCGAAGAAGAACCGGGCAAGCTGGCAGAGAGGACTTCACAAGTCTTGTCTGTCAGGTTGTTCGGCACAAGAGTGCAGAGAGCGCAGCTCTTTGCGCAGGTCAAGGACGGCAGTCTTGCCCAGTGGATGTGATGCCTTGCGTCATATCCTACTGGGTATTATCTGGCGCATAGCAGGCGGCAGATTTGCAGCTTCGCTGCACCGCGTTGCCCCTACCCCGCGCACGGCGCTCTCTGCGTGACCCCAGAAAGGAGAGATGGTCGCTGAAACTGACCCGACACAATGGCCGCGCCGGAAAGCACGGCACTTATAACCCAAAGCACAATGACCGCAGTTTTGATATTGCCAACAGCGAGCATATCGACCCGGAACGTGTCCAGCAAAACATCTATTGGGATTGCTACAACGGCATCCGTTCTGCCTTGCAGCCCAAAGATGTGGATAGTCTGGCTGACACCTTTGAAGAAGTCGAAAAGCTCTACTACAAACTCCATTACACCAACTTCACCGAAAGACAGAATGAGTGCAACGCCAAAATCCGGCACACCGAGCGAAACCGTTCTCCCGAAGATTTGCTTACCAGCAAGAAAACCTGCCCCGAAGAAAGCATCTATCAGCTTGGAACGCTGGAGAGCCACGCTTCGCCCAAAGAGCTTTTTCAAATCGTCACAGAATTCATGGACGAGTTCCATGAGCGTTTCGGCAAACACGTTCACATTCTGGATTGGGCCTTGCATCTGGATGAGGGGACTCCGCACATCCACGAACGCCATGTGTTTGACTGTGAAAACAAGTATGGCGAGATTGCTCCGCAGCAGGAAAAGGCATTGGAAGCACTGGGTTTTGAACTGCCAAAACTAGACAAGCCCCTTGGACGCTACAACAACCGCAAGATCACATTTGATGCAGCCTGCCGCACGATGCTATTCGAGATTGCCAAACGCCACGGCTTGGAACTGGACGAAGTGCCAGAATACGGCGGACGGGCTTATCTGGAAAAGCAGGATTACATTCTGAAAAAGCAAAATAAACGGATCGCAGAACAGAAGAAAGAGCTGCAAGAACAAAGTATTCAATATGTCGGATTGCTGGAAGATTGCCGTAACCAGCGAGATGAATATGCTGAACTATTCAATCAGGCGATAAGGCAATCTGAAGAGATTTCGAAAAACAATGAAAAAATTAAAAGCCAGGAGAACGAATTAGAAGAGCTGTTTTCGCAATGGGTAGATGTAAACGATTTGTTTAATGATGCGGTAAATGGTTCTTATGACCAAGCGGTCCTTGCGGTTTCCGATGTTGGATTAAACAAAGCATTACAGGAAGCTGTAAATGAAATTGATCAACATTTGGAATGGTTAATGGAACCAGAACGAATTGCAGACTTCCGCACCAGAAAATATGCAGAAGAACAAATACTCTGCCTGCGGAAAAATATCATTGGGGCAATCAAGAGCCTTCTTTCAAGAGGAACGCAGTTCTTCTATATCCCAGAGGTGAAAAAAGCAGCCATGGAGCAAATCAAAGAAGATTCCCGCCCGTCCGTTTTGCAAAAGCTGCAGCAGCGGCAGGAAGAAATCGCACAGCGTGAGCAGACATGCACCAAACCGAAGAAGCGCAGTCATGGCATAGAACTGTAAAGGAGGAAAATCTTCAAGAACAACAATTTATTTGAAATCGTAAAGCTGAATATCACTACTCGACAGGCTGCAGAAGCCTATGGTTTTCGTCCAAACCGCAGCAGCATGGTTTGCTGCCCATTCCATGCAGACCGTAATCCCAGCATGAAAGTGGATTCACGGTTTCACTGTTTTGGCTGTGGAGCGGATGGCGATGTGATAGACTTCACCGCAAAACTGTTTCAGCTGTCCTTGCGGCAAGCGGCGGAAAAGCTGGCTACAGATTTTGGGCTTTCTGCAACAGGAAATTCTCCACGATTCCTCTGCAAACCCGTGGAAAAGCCATTGAACCAGAAAGAGCAATTCTACAAAATCCTGTGTGGCTATCGTTCTCTGCTGGCAGATTGGCGCATAACTTACGCGCCGCAGAATCCAGAAGATCCCCTGCATCCTTGCTTCATCGCAAGCATACACTACGCAGACCGTGTGCAGTATCTGCTGGACATTCTTTTGCAGGGAAGCTCGCATGAAAAACAACAACTACTCAACGGAAAGGAAGTGACCGCCCTTGGAGAAGCAATCGAACGATGCAAAGAAATCGAAGCAGCAGCATAGCGCACCTGCCCGAAACTGGGTGGGTGATAACGGAAAAATTATTGAACCATTGTTCGCAGATTACTTTTTGAGCCTGCACCCCATGCGTTGTTTTCAAGGCAGATTGTTCACGGTGGATGGCATGATCGAGGATGAAGCCCTATTGAAAAAGGAAATCTATGAGCAGATTCGCTATTACGCTACCACCAGCGTAGCACGGCGGATTGAACATATTGTGCAGGCATTAAGCTGGCCTGTGCATCTGAACCACCGAAGATTCAGACAGACCGCATCCATGTCCGAAACGGCACATACTTTGTGGACGGTCACTTTACCCCTGAAAAAGAATACTGCATGAACCGACTGCCCATCTCCTATGTGCCAGAAGCACCAGCACCGACACGCTGGCTGCAATTTCTGAATGAGCTGCTGTACGAAGAAGATATTCCGGCCTTACAAGAATACATTGGCTATTGCCTGCTGCCTGTTACCAAAGCGCAGAAAATGCTGCTGATGGTCGGCAAGGGCGGTGAGGGAAAATCCAGAATCGGGCTGATCCTGCGAGAATTGTTCGGCAGCAGTATGTACACAGGCAGTCTGCAAAAGGTAGAAACCAACCGCTTTGCCCGTGCAGACTTGGAGTACAAGCTGCTTCTGGTAGATGACGATATGAAGACCGAGGCCCTGCCGCAGACCAACAACATCAAGACCCTTGTTACACTGGAAGATAAAATCGACATTGAGCGCAAAGGTCAGCAGAGTGTGCAGGGTACGCTGTATGTGCGGTTTGCCTGTTTCGGGAATGGCATCTTACACGCGCTCTATGACAAGTCCAACGGTTTCTATCGCCGCCAGCTGTTGCTCACCACTAAGGAAAAGCCCGTTGGCCGGGTGGATGATCCTTTCCTCATTGACAAGATGCGGGGTGAAAAAGAGGGTATCCTGCTTTGGGCATTGGAGGGGCTGCATCGGCTGATTCGGAACAGCTATCAGTTTACCATCAGCGAACGCACTGCGGCAAATCTGAAAGAAGCAATGGAGCAGGGCAACAACATGCTAGGCTTTCTCAAATCTGAGGGCTACTTTGAAATTCGGCAAGGGGCCAAGTGCAAATCTACGGATTTCTATAAAGTCTATGAACGCTGGTGTCTGGATAACCTGGAAAAGCCGCTGGCAGCATCAACCTTTATCCACCATCTAAACGATAATCAGAAAAGTCTGGGCATCGTCTACGATGATAAGTGCATCGGCACAAATCGGGGCTTTCACAATGTAGACGTTGACCTGTTTTTACCCGTTGATGTTCCAAGTCCGTGGGATTAAAAAATAGAATCAACTTGAAAAAGCCCTGCTCAGCCTGCTCACAGTGCGCAAAAGGTGCAGGATGAGCAGAGTGAGCAGGCAATTTTGAACTTATATCAAAAATAAAACATGGAGGTTTTGCTTATGAACAAATCTCGGCCTGTTGCGACCGAAACTGTGAAATCTTTGAATTATACGAAAAATATCTTGCAGACCATTCCGAATAACGATAAAATGGAAGTGGTCACTCAAACCAATGCCGTCAAGTCTCCGACTGACAGCCTGAAAGCCACAACACTGGTGTACACGGTGGAGGAAATTGCGCAGATGCTGTCCATCAGCCTGCGCTCTGCCTACAACCTGTGCAACAGCACTACCGAATTTCGTGTTCTTCGGGTCGGCGGAAGCATCCGCATCCCGAAAGACAGTTTCGATGCGTGGCTCCGGGCAGCTTGAAAAAGGAGATAACGTATGGCATATATTACGAAACGCGGCAGCTCCTATGGTGTCCGCTATACTTATCAAGACGAGCAGGGTAAAAACTGCAACAAATGGGAAAGTTTTTCCACAAAAGAGGAGGCAACAAATCGCAAAAAACAGATCGAACACGAACTTGCAAACGGAACGTTTCTGATTCCGTCCACCATCACCGTCAAAGAGTTTTTGATGGAGTGGCTTCCCAAGCAATGCAACAAGCACAAATGGGCACCTTGCACCTATCAATCCAATCTGGGAACGGTCCAGAACCTCATCATTCCGTATATCGGCGATATGCAGATGCAAAAGCTCAAACCCTACCATCTGGAAGATTTGTATTCTACCCTCAGCAAAACGCCTTGCGGCCAATATCTTGAGGGCAAAAAGCAGGTGCTTTCGGAAAAACAGCAGCAGCGGCTTCTCTCTGGAACAACCATCCACGAGGTGCACCGCCTGCTGCGGACGGCGTTTCAGTATGCGGTGGAGTGGGGCATCCTCATCAAAAGCCCCGTTCCGGTGGACAGCCCTAAAAAGTCGATTCAGGAGCGTGCCATCTGGGACGCGGACGAGATGTGGGCCGCACTTGCCAGCATGGAGGACCCGATTCTGCATCTGGCAGTTGAACCTGTTCTGATTCGGAAGAAGTTCGAGAAGTGGCAGGATGCGCACCCGGAGTTTCCGCACATCGTCTTTCACGGCTTGCGGCATTCCAGTGCAACCTATCAGTTGATGATCTCCGGCGGCGATGTAAAGGCCGTTCAGGGGACAACAGGTCACGCCAGTGCAAATCTTCTGATCAACACCTATGCGCACATCCAGCAGGATTCTCGGAAGAAGCTGGGTAAAAGGTTCGAGGAAGGCTTCTACAAGCCGGGAACAACACCTGCGCAGGCTGCCCCGGTTGAAGCAGAACCGACCATCTCCGTGTCGGCTCTGCTGGAGCTTCTGAAGGACGCAGACCCCTCTGTAAAAGCGCAGCTCCGCTTCGCTTTGCTGACCTGAATTGCAAAAAATAGCACGAATTGCAGAGTAATTCACGGACTTACTCCATCTGACACGAAAAATGCGGACCGTGCAAAAACCGTGCAGAGACCGTGCAGCTTGAGAATAAAAAGAAAATCCCACGAGGAATCTTACGATTCTTCGTGGGATTTTGGTGCACTCGAGGGAACTCGAATCCATGGCCCTCTGATTAAAAGAATCCAAGGTGCATCATTCGTCAAATTTCAAAAGTTCGAAGAAGCACTATTTTTATCGTATCATCGTAAAGCGCTCCTTTGCACACACCGCATTATTTGCATACAGTGTAATGCTTTGCAACCGTTATCCAGCTATTCAGGTGTGCAAAAAGTGTGCAAAAATGTGCAGACGGGCAAAACAAAGCCCAATGGACAAATCAACCACCGGTTTTATGGCAGGGTTTAGGACATCCGAACAGACACCGTTTGATATAGAAATGAGGTTCACCATGAACAAACTGCTTTCCTGCCGCTTCAATATGGACACCAACCGGGTGGAAGCCCGGTTCGAGGATGGCACCACTCTTGCCATCGACTGCATCGCCGTGGAGGACGAGTACGGCAGCACCCCGGCACAGCGGGCAGAGCTGGACTGGCTGCTGTGGAACAAGCCATTGGAGTATGCACAGCTTGCGCTGGGTGGAGAGATAGAGCGTTATCTGTCGCTTGGCTGCGACCATGGCGGACTGGAAGATTGATTACTTCGAAAGGCCATTGCCATTTGAGTACCAATCGAATACACTATAAACAGGAGAGCGGACGTCATTCCGCTGGTGTGGCTGACACCTAAAATCCGATCTGATGCAAGACGTAAGGGCTTGAGGCTGGTGGGCAGCGATAAAATCCGAAAGCGATGCAGGACATAGGAGCCTGAGGTTGGCGGACAACGATAAAATCAGTCACAAGGGGCATCGGACAGCACCACGGTGTTGTAGATGCCCCTTTTATTTCTGCTCAACTCGCTACCGATAGCAGACCTATTCCATTATCTTCCATAAATTCAGTTTTTGTCAAGACTATCACAATTTCAAGATTTTTCAGATGTTTTGTTAATTTTTCTGATTTTGGGTGTATAATCAGTACAAACAAGAAACTGCACTCTCATGCATATTTCTGCAATCACCTTATCTGGAGGTCTAATATGGATTCTGAAAAGATTGCTACAAATCATGTTGAACTTGCCATAAGCAAAGCGGGTCACTTGGTTTCTCACATCAATTCCAATGATAAAGAGCCCTCATGGGATGGAGATGTAGAAGTCTATAAAAAGTCCGGCCACGTTCATGCAAAAGCTGACTTGATTTTAAAAGTACCTGTTCAGGTCAAAGGTCATATTAAACCAAATCTAAAGAAAAAGAGCATAAAGTATTCTATCCAATATTCTGATTTAAGAAACTATCTTTATGTTGGAGGAACCATCTTTTTTGTCGTGTATTTCGATAAGGAAGATGAGCATTATACTATATACTATGTTGGACTTCTTCCGTTCGACCTCAAAAAAATGCTCAAGGACTATAAAGGAGATTTCTCTAAATGCAAAAGCATTGAATTAAAAGTTTTTCCGACCAAAAAAGAAGATATCGATGATATCTTCCTTAATTTCGCGCATCACATGAATAGGCAACGCGCCGCTATCAATAGCGCGCTCTTATCCTTCGATTCAGACTTACCCACCAACACTATTTCTCTAGGCTATTCTACTAGTGCAGCAAAACATTACGATTTGCCCCTTGATTATTTTTTTGACCACGAAACTTACATTTATGCTGTTCTCCCTCAAAAAGTCGAACTGCCCATTGCTCATCTTGACCGTATTGAGTTATTTTCGTTTACACGAGATGCTCCTATCAGCATTGATTCTAAAGTTTATTTTGAGAGTTATACTGTCACACGTTCTAAATCATCTACGGTCATTCGTTTTGGTAAGGGAATACAGATGAGTTTCAGTACAGCGCAATCCTTGCCTACAAAATTCAATTTTACTTTATCCGGAACACTATCAGAGCGTATCAAAGATGCAGAGTTTATGGTTGCTGCCCTTTCTGTCCATCACTATGAAATCAATGGTGGAAAAATCGCTTTCAGTGAAGCTGATTGTACCAATCTTCCTACACTTCAAAAAAAGCTTTCCTTTCTTCTAGACGTGAAAAAGACGCTAGAGGCAGTTCATGCAACAGCCGACCTCGACTGTTCTTCCCTTTCTGTCACAGACAATACCAATCTTAGCATCTTGAGAGCTGCACTAATCGACAAAGAACCAATCAAGATGTGTTCAAGCCAATCGCTTCTTCGAAGCTGCCATATTGCTAATCTAGAACTTCTTTTATGGGTTGTTCCGACTGAAGAAAATAGTGAATACCATAACATCTATGATTTTAACTATGTACCACTGATATATCGCGAGTTTGACAAAAATGATAAAGAATATCCATCCACTCACTTCGTCATGTTAAATAAAGATGCAATGTTGAAGTACTGCAATATCGACTATAACGCGCTACTTGATGCCGTTCAGCACGTTCCTTTTTCCGAAGATTATTCTCATTCGCTCAATGCACTTCTTCTTGAAATGCTTAAAGCATACGATGAAAGTAAAAATAGTCGCATTGAGCTACTATCCACTGCGACTGCCCTCGCACTTTGGATTAAGGATTCTGATCCATATACAGAGCATCCTATTGCTATTCTCAACTATCTTCAGTCCGTCAAACGATCTCGCACACTGACTTCAACTGAACAAGCCGAAATTCTTTCTCTTATTGAAGCAACCCAAGACAATGAATCTATTTATGTTGGTGCATATCTACTATTAGATAATCCTGTTGCGGCTAAAATTCACTTTGATAAGCTACCTGAAGAATCACAGAAGTTTTTTGAATCTTGCCCTATCTATCATTTTATGCCAAATGGACAACCTACCGTTTCTGCTCTGACAGAAGGGTAACAAGTGATGCCCACCCTCCCATGGCTTTTCCATGAGTGAGTGGGCATCGTTTTGTTAATTGGGATTTTTCGGCAAGCGGTCATATAGAACCACCGTGTCCTGCGTTTCAATATGTACACGCTCTTTCTTCAGGAGCGTTCGAGAACGTTGGTTTGCACGGTAGTCACGGCCACTTTCTTCAAAAGCAGAGCAGCACAGAAAGTCACATACCGCATTGCCGGTGGGGGATTCCCGGATAATGAACACAAAGGCAGTTGGTTCAATCTGGCTGGAAATCAGGTAATCCGCTTTGATTTTGGTCACAAACGGATAGAACTGGGGCATATAGGAGAACAAATCGAACTCCTGCTCCAGTATTTCTTTTAGCCGCACCAGTGCCAGCAGACGCGGTTTCCCATACTCCTGATAGAGTGTGCCTTTCTTTACTTTGTCGTATGTAATCTTATCAGACAGAATCATATCCACCGTCTTGCGTGGACTATACCGGGGCAAGGCGATGTCTTTCAGGTAGTGGAACCCAGCAAGGTGAGGGAAGTCCTCTGGTGAAAATGTCAGCTTGATCTCGTGCAATTCGCCCTTATAGCCGTAGGTGAAAACATAGTGGTACTCGGTCAGTTCTTTCCAGACTTCTGCTGCCCGATACAAAATATCCTGCTGTTCGTCCTGCACGTTTTCACCTTCCCTCAAAAAAATAGAAGCCCTGCCGAAAGGCAAGGCTCCTATTAAGCGTTTTCTTTCGATTCATCGAATCTATTCGGCTTGTGGTTATCGCTCAACCCACGGTCTGGCTCCACAATCGGCTGATACCGAACCAGTCCACTGCTTCATCGCCACCGATAGCTGGTCAATGCCGCTATCCTCTAGCTTTATTATACCACAAAAGGACGTAAGTGCAAGTAGTTAAACGCAAAAGAATGCTATTATCTTATCCCACCACAGTATATGTGAAACCCTATCAAAGATGTCAATTATGTGTTATTTGCCAACTGCAGCCATTGTCGAATTGGCAATGTGAAATTATTCCATTGGTCGGATTTTGCAAACAGGTTAATAATCTCTGATAAGCCTGTTTCATAAGTAAATCCCATACGTTCAATAGCAATATTTATATAGCCATGCTCATCATCAAGTACACCAATATCACGTAACACTTGTCGAGCTTCCGCATTAGCTGGTAAAATCTCTTCTGGCAATGCGAGTATTGCATTCCGAATATATGATTCCGGCTTTATATCGGTTGGCAAATCATATTGCAATATTGCCCGTAAAACTTGTTCTCGCTGCGGTTGATACGTTTGTCCTGTAAGAACTTCTTGTATTCTTCTAGTCTTTTCTTCTTCTGTTTTATAAACGTCACCGTCTAATACGGCTATTGTTTTAGCATTCAATGTTCCGTTTAGTGCTTTTCCAGCTATTACGGTAAACGCATTGATTGCCGGGCCGAATCGGTATATTTCGACATTTCTTACGCATTCCTGATCACGGGCGATTTTAGAAATAATCGTCTGTGAAAGCAAGTCTTCTACATATATACTAATTGGTCGATTCTGAGTACCCGTAAGTTGCCAAATAGAATCTGTTGAAATTGATGTTTGAACTAACGTCATTTCTGGCGTTTGAACTAAATATCTGATATCAACATACTGAGTCAGTTCTGTCATCAACATCGAATGTGTTGTAAATACTATTTGGAGATTCCTGTTTGTAGCGATTTCAAACAATTTCTGAATCATTCGCTTTAGCGCATTTTCGTGTAAAAGAAGATCGACTTCATCAATTAATATTAATGAATGTTTAGGACATGAATACACCTCATTTAATATTTTAAATACCCGCTGTTCACCCGCACCCATACTAAGCGCAGTGCAGTACCCACCAATATCTTGGCGCAATACCCCCAAATATGTTTTATTCTGCCGACCTACACATATAGCGAGTCTTTCATATTGAATATCTAAAACGAATTTGCAGCCTTTTAATACTTTTTGTGAAATGTCGTCAGTTTGTTCAGAAAGAGTTAAGGATTGAAAAGTTTTATTTTTATTGAGTTCAATTTCCGGAACACATGAATCTATTCCAGTAAACGAAACATATCTATCTGGTCGCCTCCGATACCGAGGCGCCCATCGATCACGTTTTATATATTCTCGTTCTACTACTCCGGATTCTCTAGCACCATCCCTATATGAAAAACTCAGTTTAAAACAACTATCATTCCAAAGAGCATAGGTGTTAGGTGGAAAAAAATCAGGAAACTTATAATCTTTTCTCTCCACATCTGTTGGTTTATAACAACACGCCAGTGCATGTAAAATAGTAGACTTTCCAATTCCGTTTACGCCCATTATTGCCGTTAATGGTTTTCCTGAAAAGTCAATTTTACAATTCTTGATATTCTTCAGCTTTGTTATATCCAACGATATGATTTTTTGCTGACTACTTGGCATTTTTCTCTCCTGCTTTATCAAAGCTCACACTTTTTCAAGAACACATTATACTCGCTTTTAGCATCTCTCATCGCAATATTAGCGATGTTAAACTTTCTAAATGCTTCATCACTTGTTGCTTTTGCACTTTCCAAACACGGCTCTGCATCCTTTCTTGCATTTTGATAAGTTGCAATTTCCTGCTCCAATTGATGAATTTCCTCTTGTGCCTTTGCTTTCCCAAAAATCTTCTTTTTCAATTTTGCGATCTGCGCGAGTTTTTTATCTATTTCTTCATTAATTTCCTTGATATTTTTCTCAACACGATACACTGCATCTTCGGCTTCACTTTTGGCCTTTTTTGCATTTTCAAAATTCGCTTCGCTTTCGTCATACAACGATTTTAGCCGGAGTCTTTCTGCATTTTCAGTTGGATGAGCTGCCCAATAGGCTTTAGCTCTTTCTTCTTTCTCTTTTCTTTCCTTTTCTGTTTTCCATGCTCTTACTCTTTCGTCTGTTTCTTTATCTATTCTAAGGCATTCTTTTTGATTTAAATCACTTAATACTTGGTTATGCCTTCCAATACTTGTTGGAAGCTCTCCTCTATTGATACATCCCCACACGATACTTTTACCCACTTCTAGTTTTTTAAAATCTGGAATATACTTTCTGATTTCATAAACCATATCATCATACTTATCCAAAAATGGTTGCTTTTCTTTTCTGGAGAAGCCCGGAAAGTACGCATCATCTTTATTGGAATAGCTTTTCCATTCTACAACGTGCACACACATCGCATAACATGCGTTACAATATAATTCACCGTACTTTTTCAGCAAATCAGTAGACTCACTGTTCAGTACGATAGATTTAAACAAATCCAAGTATCTGATAACCTTTTCTGCAACACCGAGATAATCCCAAAAAATGTCAATATTGCTACTATACCAATCTTGCACATCATAGTATCGCTGTTGTGCTTTATCAAACCACGCCGATATTAAGCCGACAAGTTCACCGATGAATAACGGTTTTACTTTATCCAGTATTTCATTCGGAACAAATTCACACGCCTGCTGATACCCCATGATTGCTTCATCAACACGCGGTTTTGCTAATGTGGACTTCCACCCTTGGCACATTCCCTTGTAAAAAATTGCCTGCCAGTCTTTAGGATCAATCTCAAGAACCTTCAAATAATATTGATATGCTTCGTCAGTATTTCCGGCATCGTAAGCATTGCTAGCAATTTCTTTATATGTTTCGAGTTTATCTGTGTTATCTACTTTTACCGTTCCTGTTACCTCAACGGTTCCTTCAATCATCATCTTTTTGGCTTCTTCGATTGAATATTTACATCCACATGACTGGCATACAAATACACCATCTTGCTTCACTAAATCCGTGCTCCCACACATTTCACACGTCAGTCTTTTCATATCATAAATTTCCTTTCAATTTTTATACACAACTCGTACATTTATCGATTTTGCGTTAATTCAAAATCAATCTCATCAATTCTCGGTTTATACTTTTTCTTCTCTTCTTCTAATTTTTCTCTTATCCCATCTCTTTCCGCTTTTTTCTTTGATAACGCGACCGAAAGCTCATCTATTTCTTGCTGAATATTTTTCTTTTCACTAAGTTTGAACAGCCCCAAACTTTTCATTTCGCTTTTCTTGAGAGCGATTTGATTTTCCAGCTGCTCTATTTGATGGTTGACTGGGTGCTCTTTAATTTCACCATTTAGTGCTTTCACTTTACTTTGAAGCTCTTTTCGTTCACGGTTCAATGATTCATAATCATTACGATGGCTTTCCCAATATTTTTCTTGTGCATATTTTTTCCACCATGCAACCACATCAAAGCCCCATTCACCTTCTGACGGATTGGGGTAGTAACCATAATTGCTATAATAATCCGGTTCTCTCTCTTTTAGTTCTCTTGATATTCTCCATGCCTCATCAATATATGGCTTCTTTTCTTTTGCGGAAGCTCCATCTAGTCTTAACCTTATTCCAGTTGGGGATGTCTGATCTTTTGTTTCATATACAATATCGTTGCAATAACTCCTTATCCAATGGAACAGTTCTTTTTTGCACCTATAGCAATTTTCTTGTGACTCTTTATCACTGAATTCAGATAAAAGGGATACCGCACACTCCATTTCGGTCACACATATTTTGAGTGATTCTCTTAACCATGCTCGTTTTGGGGCATTTAAAGCTATTGCATCATAGTTTTTATAAAGCCCTTTTCCATATCTGTCTACCCACTCATTTAATGCAACCGCCATATCATTATATACTGTTATTTTTTCTTGTTCATTTATTTCACCATTTTTTATTATCGCAACAGCTTCCTTTATCCCCTGAAACAGCTCTTGAACCCTCAAATTATCTTCGGAGGATAAGTTCACTCCGGCTTTTCCTTTTCCATAAACAGCCTTCCAGTTTTGAGGATCAGTCTCTGCAATTTTTGTGTAATATCCATATGCCTCACTATAATTGCACGCTTGCATTGCTCTGTCAGCCATTTTCATCCAATTCTCAATCATGTTGCTGTTGTCTATTTGCACAACACCTTTGATTTCTTGGATTTTTTCACGCATACGTTCAACACTATACTCCATGCCACAGCTATCGCAAACTGTAATGCCGCCAGCCCCAACAATCAATTTTCCACCACAAATATCACAGACAAGTGCCGCCATTTCTATTCCCCTTTACTTCAAATTTTTGCACGTCTTATTTCTTTGTGTCACCAATGTTTCTATTTTCTCGATAGATTTAATTTTATCTTCCGACCTACCGAACTCCTTGATTTCTTCCGCAATATTATTTTCTAATGCCTGCAATTTCTCGTTGCTCATCGGATCACTGAATCGTATCTTTTCCGCAAGTTCTTTCAATTTTTCTTTTACTTCCGGATTTGTTTCTATCTCTGCAAGCATTTCAACCTCAGTTTGCATATTCCGAATATACGAAACTTTGGTATTCACCTTGTTTTCTACACGTTCAATCTCTGTTTGTGCTGACTGAACTGACAAGATGCTAATTATTGCTATACCCAAAATTACGCAACAAATCACTACGGCGCTCCAAGTAGGCAATGTTGGAACCGCCTTGAATATTGCAAACACAACAATCTGTGCAACCAAATAGATTGAGCCAACATATAACGTCGAAAGCCCTAAAAACTTGCTCTTTTGATTGCCCTGCTTCCAAACATATATTTGTCCTAAGATTGCAACAAGGGTAAATATGTATGCAGTCCAAAGCGATGCTGTCTTTTCTGTTGGGACAGCAAATGCAATCACACTTATAAGGATTGCCAATACAACCAATCCTATATAACCATTCTTATACTTCATCATTTATTCCTCTTCTCTCTTCATACCGCACTTCGGACAAAATTTACCCGGCTTGATAAATTTGAATCCGCATTTAGCACATACCCCCAGCGGATTTTGAGGTGCGCCACAATTATCACAGAAAGCAGCACCCGGTGTCAGCTCTGCGCCACATTGATCGCAGAAGTGGTTCGGAGAAGTCGCTCCTGCATCAGCAAACGCTCCGCCTACTGCTTCATGGACAACACCGCCAATCGTTCCTCCGATTCCAGACATCATGCCAAGACCGATGCCCATGTTGGTAAACTGACCTGTACCTTCATTTCGAGCAGCGTCTTGCGCAACATCAAATCCACGCTCTTGTTGATAGGTATATCCTTCTTGCTGCCGCTTCGTAGCCTGTGCCTGCGAATCAATGACAACCTTTTGAGCGGCAGTCTGCGCTGCAATAACTTCTGCCTGCTGATGAAGCCGTGCCTCCGCAATGTCTGCATACTGACGGAAGTGCAATTCCTTAAATCGCTCATATTGCATATCACCGTCGGGTTTTACCACGGTCGTTACGTTGAACCGCTTAAGGGCAACACCATAATCCAGAAAATCGGGTATCAGCTTCTGATGAATATCTTCTGAAAACTTTTCAAGCTGCTCATCGACCTCAAAAATATTGATGGCATTGGTGCGCATAGTCTGAGCAATATAAGTTTTCACCTTTGTCATCAAAATACCACGGAAGTAACTTGTCAACTGCTGCCGATCAAGAGAACTTTCAGTGCCAACCAGCTTCACCAGCAGTTTCCGAGAATCATCAACCGCCAAGGACATTTCGCCGCTTGCACCAATCGAAAGAGGAAATTTATAAGTAGGCTCGACATACTGAACCTTGCTGTCCGTTCCCCACCGGAGAGCCATTTGCTCCGTTTTGTTGACAAAATAGACTTCACAATGAAACGCCGACACACCATCAGTAGGCAAATTGATAAAATTCCGTACCAGAGGAATGTTCTGTGTTTCCAAGGTATAACGCCCTGGTCCGAACAAGTCTAGTGCCAAACCGTTCATGAAAAAAATTGCTTCCTGTGATTCGTGCACAATAAGCTGTGTGTTCGTATTGAAATCCTCGCACGGATGTTTCCAAACAAATGTGCTGTTGTCACCTTCGTACTTGATAACGTCTACAATTTTCGGCATGGTAGTTCCTCCCTCTGCCACTTTTCACAGTTCTTTCAACTATTCTATCATAGAAGCAACTCGTCCTCAATGATTTTTGTCTATTTACTACAAAAATCGTGAATGCTCTTAAAATTTCTTTTTTGTTTGTGCACTCATCTATAAACAAGGCATTTTAGAAGTCACACTTCTACCGCTTTACCGCAATAAAATTTGCAAAACCATCTTGACGCTCGCTGCAATCCATGATACCCTTTATCGCAAATCCCACCAATTTTGTAGAAAAGTGCAGAACGGCGAGGATTTATTCCCCATGAAGATTTTTACCGCCCCGCAACACACCCGATTCATTTTGCCGCTTACTTCACCCGACAAAATCATCGCTGCGCTGCGTGGGCGGTATTTTTCT
>ENA-ORTV01000746-ORTV01000746.1-human-gut-metagenome-genome-assembly--contig:-NODE-746-length-38780-cov-5.038012_pt1 | contig 38780 bp, 37 predicted proteins | sample MGYA00241915_ERZ509194 | MGnify/ENA primary metagenome ERZ509194 (study PRJEB26280, sample SAMEA2338810) | human gut metagenome | biome: human gut; feature: human-associated habitat; material: faeces... | reverse complement strand
CTGGCCCCCGTCATCAAGATCACCGGCAACAAGATTACCTTCGCCAATATGGAGGACAACATCGACTTCAACGCCGCGCCGCTCATCTACGGCGAGCGCACGGTAGAAGAGCTCGGTCAGGATCTGCTCGCAATGGTCGTGGAGACCGCGAACGGCCGCCAGACAAAGGCAGAAGCGCTCGGCTACACCGAAACCGCAATCGCGCGTCTGTGCGACTACGTATAACCGCTGGCTTTCTGAAAGGATGATCCCAGAAATGGAAAAGAAAACGGTACGCTGGGGCGTGCTCGGCTGCTCGGGTATCGGCAAGAGCCGTACCATTCCCGGCCTGCTCGCCTGCGAAAACGCTGAACTGTACGCGATTGCAGGCAGAAACGAAGAAAAACTCAAGGTCTACGCCGAGCCGTTCGCGCCGAAAAAGCTGTACACCGATTATCAGGCGCTGCTCGACGACGAGAACGTAGACGCAGTCTATCTGCCCCTGCCGAACGGCATCCACATGGAGTGGGTCAAAAAGGCGGCGGCCGCCGGCAAGCACATCCTGTGTGAAAAGCCGATGGCGCTGACCGAGGAGCAGGTGCGCGAGATGTTCGCCGCAGCGAAGGAGCACGGCGTGCTGCTCGAGGAGGCCTATGCCTACCGCCATGCGCAGCTCGTGCAGAAGGTCAAGGAGATCGTGGACAGCGGCGCGATCGGCCGTATCCGTTATCTCGAGAGCAAGCACTCCACCTTCGACACCAACCGCTCGGGCATCCGCTACCAGAAGGGCAACGGCGGCGGCGCGGTCTACGACGTAACCTGCTACAACGTCAGCCTGGCGTCCTATCTGTTTGGAAAGGACCCGGAGGACATGAGCGTTTACTGCGGCTTCGACAAGGAGACCGGCGTAGATGTTTCGGACGCCGTCATGCTGCGCTATGAAGAGGGCGTGACCGCCATGCTGTATGCAGGTCTCGACGCCTACCGCCGCGGCTGCTATTCCATTCTGGGCGAGACCGGACGCATCGACGTGGACCACAAGTTCAATTCGAGCGGCGTCTGCCATATTCGCGTGAGCACGGGCGCTCGTCCGCAGGGAGCGGAGTATGTAGACGAGACCACCACGGAATACACGATCTGGGTCGATGACAACTATAAAAAGGAGATCGAGCTGTTCTCGGATGCTGTGCTGAACGGCTCCGCGCTCACCGTCTCCGAGGAGGAGTCGCTGCGCACCGCGCGTGTGTGCGACGCGATCCGCCGGGCGGGCGGCATCGACTGACGCAGATATACACGTTTTTCACAAGGGAAAGAAGGATATAAATTGCAGAAAAAGAACTATGCTGTTATGGACGGCAACACGGCGGCGGCGTACAGCGCCTATGCGTTCACCGAGGTAGCGGCGATCTACCCGATCACGCCGTCCTCGCCGATGGCGGAAAAGGTCGACGAATGGTCCGCAAAGGGCAAGAAAAACCTGTTCGGCACGACGGTCGACGTCATTCAGATGCAGTCTGAGGCCGGCGCGGCCGGCACCTGCCACGGCTCGCTGCAGGCGGGCGCACTCACCACGACCTTCACCTCCTCGCAGGGCCTGATGCTGATGATCCCGGCGATGTACGCCATGGGCGGCCAGTTCCTGCCGAGCGTCATGCACATCGCGTCCCGCGTCGTCACGAGCAACCATCACTCGATCTTCGGCGATCACACCGACTTCATGACCTGCCGCACCACCGGCTACGGCATGCTGATGTCCTCCTCGCCTCAGGAGGCGATGGACCTGGCCGCCGTCGCGCATCTGTCCGCCATCAAGGCGCGCTATGCGTTCATGCACTGCTTCGACGGCTTCCGCACCTCGCACGAGATGCAGCGCATCGAGACCCTCGATTATGAGGATCTGCGCGGCCTCGTTGACCAGAAGGCGCTCCAGGAGTTCCGCCGTCAGTCGCTCAACCCGGAGCACCCGACCAACCGCGGCAACAACGTAAACCCCGACATCTACTTCCAGTGCAAGGAGGGCGCGAACGTCAAGGCTGAGATCGTGCCCGACACCATCCAGCACTACATGGACGAGATCAACAAGCTGACCGGCCGCGACTACAAGCTGTTCAACTACTACGGCGCGCCGGACGCAGAGGAAGTCATCGTCGTCATGTGCTCGGCTTCCGAGGCGGTCAAGGAGACCGTTGACTATCTGAACGCGCAGGGCCGCAAGGTCGGCATGGTGCAGATCCACCTGTACCGCCCGTTCTCGGTCAAGCACTTCGCGGCGGCAATCCCGGCTTCTGTCAAGAAGATCGCTGTTCTCGACCGCAGCAAGGAGACCGGTTCGGTCGGCGAGCCGGTATACCTCGACGTCGTGACCGCCCTCAATCAGGCAGGCCGGAACGACATCACGGTCGTCGGCGGCCGCTACGGCCTGTCCTCCAAGGACACCACTCCGGGCCAGTTCATCGCGGTTTACGACAACCTCGCGAAGGAGCAGCCGAAGAACAACTTCACCATCGGCATCAACGATGACGTTACCCACACCTCGCTCGACTACACCGAGATCGAGCTTCCGCATCCGGGTCAGATCAGCTGCAAGCTGTGGGGTCTCGGCGGCGACGGCACGGTCGGCGCGAATAAGAACGCCATCTCGACCATCGGCTTTGTCGGCGGCAAGTACGCGCAGGCGTATTTCTCCTACGATACGATGAAGTCCGGCGGTCTGACGCAGAGCCATCTGCGCTTTGGCGACGAGCCGATTCTCAGCACTTATCTGGTCAATTCCGCGGATTTTGTCGCGGTTCACGCTCCAACCTACGTTAAAAAGTACGATGTCACCGCAGACCTCAAGGACGGCGGCACCTTCCTGCTCAACTGCCCGTGGTCGGTCGAGGAGCTCGAGGAGCATCTCCCGGCGAAGATGAAGCGCGACCTCGCGCGCAAGCACGCAAACTTCTACATCATCGACGCGGCAAAGCTGGCGGCTGCTATCGGCCTCGGCAAGCGCACCAACAACATCCTCCAGGGCGCGTTTTTCGCGCTGACCAAGGTCATCCCGATGGACCTCGCGATCGAGGATATGAAGAAGAACAACTATAACTCCTACTTCAAGAAGGCCGGTCAGAAGATCGTCGACATGAACAACCAGGCGGTCGACCTCGGCGTTCAGGCGTCCGTCAAGGTCGAGATCCCGGCTGCATGGGCGGACGCGACCGACGAGCCGGTTGCAGAGCCGAAGAACATGACCCCGTTCGTCCGCGACATCGTCATGCCGCTCGACAAGCAGCAGGGCGACAAGCTCCCGGTCTCCGTATTCCAGAAGTACGGCGTGCTCGACGGCACGTGGGAGAACGGCACCTCGGTCTACTCCAAGCGCGGCGTTGCGACCAAGGTTCCGAAGTGGAACCCCGACGCCTGCATCCAGTGCAACCGCTGCTCGATGTGCTGCCCGCACGCGGCGATCCGTCCGGTCCTGCTGACCGACGAGGAGAAGGCCGGTGTTCCGGAGTCCTTCGTTACCGCTCCGGCAAAGGGCCTCGGCAAGGACGCGCCGAAGTACAATTTCCGCATGCAGCTCTCGCCGTATGACTGCCTCGGCTGCGGCGTGTGCCTGACCGCGTGCCCGGCAAAGGACGCGCTGACGTGGGCGCCGTTCGAGGAGATGAAGTCCGAGCAGCCGCTGTTCGACGACGTTGCCATGAACGAAAGCTACCTCAAGAAGGACGTCATCAGCGACAAGAGCGTCAAGAATGTTCAGTTCGCAAAGCCCTACTTCCAGTTCTCCGCCGCCTGCGCAGGCTGCGCCGAGACGACCTATATCAAGCTGCTCAGCCAGCTGTTCGGCGACCGCATGTACGTCGGCAACGCAGCAGGCTGCTCGTCCGCGATCAGCGGCGGCGCACCGATCCTGCCGTACTGCCGCGACTGCAAGGGTCACGGCCCAGCGTGGGAGCACTCGCTGTTCGAGGACAACGCAGAGTTCGCGTTCGGCTTCTACCATGCACAGGACGCCATCCGCAAGGAGCTGCTCATCCGCATCGAGGCGCTGAAGAACGCAGGCGTTGCGGCTGAGGAAGCAGCAGCGTACCTCGCAGACTGGAACGACCGCGAGAAGTCCCGCGAAGTCTCCGACGCGCTCATCGCAGCGCTCGAGAAGGCTGAGCAGACCGACGAGGTCAAGTACGTCCTCGACAACCGCGAATTCCTCGCGAAGAAGTCGGTCTGGGCAGTCGGCGGCGACGGCTGGGCCTACGATATCGGCTTCGGCGGCATCGACCACGTTATGGCGCAGAATCAGGACGTCAACCTGCTCGTTCTCGACACCGAGGTCTACTCCAACACCGGCGGCCAGTCCTCCAAGGCAACCCCGACTTCCGCTACCGCAAAGTTCGCGGCATCCGGTAAAAAGGTTGCAAAGAAGGATCTCGGCGCGATCCTGATGCAGTACGGGTACGTTTACGTTGCACAGGTCGCGATGGGCGCAGACCAGGCGCAGACCCTCAAGGCGCTGCGCGAGGCCGAGTCCTACGACGGCCCGTCCATCGTCATCTGCTACTGCCCGTGCCTTGAGCAGCATATCAAGGCCGGCATGGGCACTTCTCAGGACGAGATGAAGAAGGCAGTCGAGTGCGGCTACTGGCATCTGTACCGCTACGACCCGCGCCGCATCGCGGAGGGCAAGAACCCGTTCCAGCTCGACTCCAAGGAGCCGGACACCGACAAGGTCATGGACTTCCTGATGGGCGAGAACCGCTTCGCTTCCCTCAAGAACAACTTCCCGGACAAGGCTGACGCCCTGTACGCGAAGGAGGTCGAGGACGTCAAGGCCCGCTACGCGCGCTACAAAAAGCTCGCGGAGGACTAATCTGTTACAAAAAGCCCGCAAGCCGTAAAATGTTCTCTCTCTGAAACATTATATCCCTGTTTATGTCTCGCGCTGTGCGTTCCTGCCGATTTTGCGCAGCGCGGGACAGAACATCAATGTATATCCCTATTCATAGCCTGATTCAATGATAATCTTCCTTTCTGTAAATAATTTTTCAATGTCTGACGGCTGCGGCTTTCTGTATAAAAGCGATGCACTCCTCTGTCATACCGGCAGAGGAGTGTTATCCTGTCTTGACATATCGCCGTGTCCGTGGTACGGTTGAGGCGGAAAACAAATCCGAACAAGGAGGAAAAACGATGGATTACAGAAGATTTGGCGACACGCTGCTCGTCCGCATCGACCGCGGCGAGGAAATCCTCGAGCAGGTCAAGACGGTCGCGCTCAAGGAAAACATTCAGCTTGCGAGCGTGCAGGCGCTCGGTGCGCTCGGCAGCTTTACTGTCGGCGTGTACAAGGTCGATGAGAAGAAGTATTACGCCAATTCGTTCGAGGGCAGCTTTGAAATCGTCTCGCTGACCGGCACGATCGACACGATGAACGGCGAATTTTACACCCATCTGCATCTGAGCGCCGGAAACGACAGGGGCGAGGTGTTCGGCGGTCATCTGAACCGTGCGGAGGTCAGCGCGACCTGCGAGATGGTCATCCGTCTGATCGACGGCAGGATCGACCGTCAGTACGACGATGTGACCGGACTGAACCTGTTTAAGTTCCTGTAAGAGCCTGATATGATAAAAAACCTCCCGTTTTTTCGTGAAACGGGAGGTTTTCTGCTGTCTGGATTTTATTTTTCAGCGAGCTCTGCTTTGACTTTCTGAGCGACCTTGCGGTATTCCGGGCAGGCGAGGCCGTATTTGTCGGCCAGACGGACGACCTGATAGATGAGTCCGTCGACCTCGGAGTTTTTTCCGGCTTCAATGTCGCGCTGCATCGAGGTGGATGCGGACTCGGCGAGATCGTCGAGAATTTTCAGATGGGACTGCATGAGCGGCGCGTCCGGCTTGTCATCCAGCTCGATGCCCATCGCGCGCGCAAGCTCGAGGATTTCACCGACGAGGCGGATGAAGCACTCGCGGATTTCGCCCGGCTTCTGCATCGCGCCGGCCTTCACGTGATAATACTGACCGCAGGCCGCCATGGGGGAGACGTGCGAGAACTTGAGCAGGGTGTCCTTCTCGACAAAGGGGGAGTAAAGCGTGTCGATACCGGCGGCGGTGAGGTCGGCGGCGACCTGACAGAGCACCGGATTGTCCGTGCGGTGGTCGGGCGTGCCGAAGATCATGCGGAAGATCGAGCCGTGACGCTGAATCACGCCGGGAGCGGCGAGATTGGACGAGATGTAGATGCAGCCGTCGGTCACGAGCAGACCGGGGAGCTGTGCCTGCATCGTGCGTCCCGTGCCGTAGATGTTGAGAATGGGGATGACAACGGTTTTTTCGCCGGCCGCGCTGCGGATAAAGGGGATGGTATCGTCGAGCGAATAACCCTTGACGCAGACAAAGATCACATCGGGCGAGGGAGCGCCCTGCGCCTTCGCGGCGAGAAAGCCGTCCATGTCGAAGGCCTTCACCGGAACGGTCCAGGTTTCGCCGTCGCTCTGCTCGAAGCGCAGGCCTTTTTCCTGCATGGCGGCGAGATGCGCACCGCGCGCGATGAGCGTTACATCTGCACCGGTTTTTGCCAGAAAAGCACCGAGCGGAGCGCCTGTCCCGCCCGCGCCGATGATCATATAGCGAAGAGTCATATTCTTTCCTCCTTGAAGCTCTTTGTGCAATAATTGTACCATAAAATTCATGGAAATGCAACGACAGACTGCATATTCGTCGGAGAAAAGTTCGGAAATGATGCACGGAATGCACGGCGGGAAATTCCCGTTCCGCCCTTTTCTTTTTTGCAGCTGCGTGGTAAAATACTATCAGCCGAAAACGGCGGAGGAGGGCTTGCTTTTGAAATGGTTTCAGCACTTGCGCACGGTGCAGCATCACCGGTTTCTGGTCCTGCGGCACTGCTGGCGCGTCGGCCTGTACCGTCAGGGGCTCACGCATGACCTGAGCAAATTCAGTCCGGTCGAGTTTGCAGCGGGGGCACGGTATTATCAGGGAAACCGCAGTCCGAACGAGATCGAGCGGCGCGAAAAGGGATACAGCGCCGCATGGCTGCACCACAAGGGCCGCAACCGTCATCATCTGGAATACTGGATCGACTATGCGGCGGACGGCTCGGGTATGTGCGGCATGAAAATGCCGTTGAAATACGTGCTGGAAATGTTCTGCGACCGCGTGGCCGCAAGCAAGACCTATCGAGGCGCGGCCTACCGCGACAGCGACCCCTATGACTATTACGCGCGGTCGGTCGATCACTACATCATCCATCCTGAAACCGCGCAAACGCTCGAGTATCTGCTGCGCATCCTGCGCGACGAGGGCGAGGACAGGGCGTTCGCGGAGGCGCGGAGAATGCTCCGGGAGCAAAAGAAAAACAGATGAAAAGAGCCGTTTTCATGAGGAAAACGGCTCGCAGCTTGCTGAAAGCGCCAGCTTTTCGACAGCAAAGCCGCCCGGCAGAATCGAATGCCGGGCGGCTGTGTTTTTACTCGATCGGGATGGAAACGTCGCCGATGGTGACGGAAGCGATGTCATCCAGCGGGATAACGGTATCAAACGTGCCTTGACGGGTGCAGACGGTCTTGCCGTCATGCGGGTCCATGCTGCCGCCGAAGTCCGAGAAGTCGAGCACGGTGCCGTCGGTTTTAGTGATCAGCAGCTTTGCGGCGTAGGATTCCCATGTGCTGCACACACCGGCCGGTTCGCGGCCGCTCTCCTGCGGAATCTCTTCGCCGTTCTCGTCGTACAGCGTGTCGAACGTCGCCTCGCCGTCCACCGTGTACACGACATGGTAGCCGATGGGCGAGAGAACGATGGTATCGACAGATGCGCTCCGTCCGTTCACATCGATATTTTGACCCGCAGGCAGCTCGACCGCGCTGTTCCCGGCCTCCAGCTGAAACTTGAGGCGCCATGCGCCCTTGGCGATAGTTGTCGGCTCACCGTTTTCACTGTTCAGCACGCACAGGTCGCCGAGCGTGATCTTAACCGTGCCGCCAGTCTGCACCGCATCGTTGTACGACATGGTTTCCACATACTGAATCGCGTTATCGCTCGGGTCTTCGTCGTAGAAGTAGCTGCTGCCGGACGCACCGTCCACGCCGCGTCCGATCGTGCTGTCCGAACGCTTCCAACCCAGGTCGTACAGGCCGGTATCCGGGTTTTTCGTGCAGTCGAACGCGCTGCCGTCGTCTTTTTCCAGGGTGTAGGAAATGAGGTAGTTATAGCCGTCGAACAGGATCGCGTCCGCGGTGACGGTCACGCCGTTCGAGGTATCGCTCGCGCCGATGGGACGGCCGATCTGGTCGATGATCTCGGTGTCCGCCGTCGGGCCGAACACACCGGCAAAGACCTCGCTCGCTGATTTCAGCACGCCGGACGCGCCTGCGCCGATGCTGAGCACGAGCGCCGCTGCAACGCCGACCGCCGCGATGCGAGGGAAGCGGCGGACACGGCGGGGCGCAGGCTGCTCTGCGCGCTCCATCAGCCGCTCGACCATGCGGTTTTTCGCTTCTTCCGAGAAATGCAGCTCGTCCAGTGTATTTTTATACTCTCTGTTATCATTATACTTTCTGTTCATAAAACTCGCCTCCAAGTGTTTGCCGCAGGCTTTTCCGGCCGCGGCTGAGATGGGCGGAGACCGCGGCCTCGCTCCTGCCGAGCAGGGCGGCGACCTCGCGCACGGAATAGCCTTCGTAGTAGTACAGGTACACTGCTTCGCGGTATTTTTCGGGCAGCGCCATCACGGCGTCGAGCACGGCGGAGTCAGGCGGCTCGGGAGCGGCGGCCTCCGCGACCGCCTCCAGTCCCACGCACCGCCGGTGAGCGGCGCGGAGCGCATCCTTGCAGGCGTTCGCCGCCGTGCGGAGAATCCAGGCCTTTTCGTGCTCGGGCGAGTCAAAGACCATGCCGCCGGTCAGCAGCTTGAGGAAAACGGTCTGACAGATGTCCTCCGCGTCCTGCGTGGATTTCAGATAGGTGTAGGACAGACGCAGGATCATGTCGGAATAGGTCTGCACCAGACGTTCCGCCTCCGTCCTGTCGATTGGTTTCATTTTGAGGTTTCAGCTCCTTTCAGCAACGTTGCTTTCACCTGTAATACGAATGAGGGGTGCGATTTCTGACAGTTATTTTCGTTGACTTTTGATTTTTCGGACGATATAATAACAGTGTAAACGAGTAGCACAACTGCGTAAATCCAGTTTTCGTGCGGCTCGTTTTATTTTTTTGTTTTTTGAGCGTGCAGCATTCCGCGTAAGTCCAGCTTGACAAAAGCAGCTTATTCGGGGAGCAGCACGCTCTTTTTGTGCAGGAAGAAGGAGGAATTCATAAAAATGACGGAAAACAACAGAATGAAGGAGATGCCGGTAAACCGGCTGATGATGCGGATGGGGCTGCCGATGATCCTGTCCATGGCGCTGCAGGCGGTATACAACATCGTGGACAGCGCGTTCGTCGGAAATATGCGCGAAGGAGGCGAGGCGGCGCTCAACGCGATGACGCTGGCCTTTCCGGTGCAGATGCTCATGGTGGCGCTCGCCATCGGAACTGGCGTGGGCGTGAACGCGCTGCTCGCGCGCACGCTCGGGCAGGGAAACCGCGAAAAGGCGGCAAAGGTCGCCGGGAACGGTCTGTTCCTCGGCGCGGTCATTTATCTCATCTGTCTGCTGTTCGGTCTGGCGGGGGCAGGGGCGTATATCGCGTCGCAGACAGCGAACGCGCAGGTCATCGGCATGACGCACGACTACCTGTTCATCTGCTGCACATTCTCGTTCGGCGTTGTCTTTTTCTCGCTGTTCGAGAAGCTGCTTCAGGCAACAGGGCGTTCGCTGTACTCGACCATCGGCCAGATCACGGGCGCGGTCATCAATATCGTGCTCGACCCGGTTATGATCTACGGTCTCGGTCCGGTGCCGGAGCTGGGCGTCAGGGGCGCGGCGTGGGCGACCGTTATCGGTCAGGTCGCGTCAGCGGTGCTGCTTTTCGTGTTTCATCTGCGCCTCAACCGCGAGTTTGACCGCGGCATCCGACAGCTGAAGCCGGAGACCGCAGTCATCCGGGATATTTACACCATCGGCCTGCCGGCGATCATCGCGCAGGCGCTCATGTCGTTCATGGTGTATGCGATGAATCTGATTTTGAAATTCGACGCCGCCGCCCAGACCGCCTACGGCCTGTTCTACAAGGTGCAGCAGTTCGTGCTGTTCCTCGCGTTCGGCCTGCGTGACGCGATCACGCCGATCGTCGCCTACGGCTGCGGCATGGGCAGCCGGAAGCGCGTCGAGGACGGCATCAGATACGGTCTGTTCTACACGGCTGTGCTCATGGCGGCCGGATTTGCGCTGACCGAGCTGTTCCCGGGCGCGTTCGCCTCGCTGTTCAATGCGGGTCAGTCGAGGGCGTATTTTATCGGCGCGATGCGCGTGATCTCGCTCAGCTTTGTGTTCGCCGGTATCAACATAGCGCTTCAGGGCGTTTATCAGGCGCTTGGCGGCGGCATGGAGTCGCTCGTGCTCTCGCTGCTGCGTCAGCTCGTCATCGTCCTGCCGCTCGCGTATGCGTTCTCTCTGGCGGTGCGCAGCGGCTTGGCCGGTGTTTCGCTCATCTGGTGGGCGATCCCGATCGCGGAGGCGCTGTCGTGCGCGGCAGGCTGCGTGCTCCTGCAGCGTATCCGGCGGAAAAATCTGGGGTAACACGCACGATTAAAGCTGCGGCGCTTTGCGGAAATTTTATGCTCTGACTTCGTTGCGATTTCGCGGTAATACATCAGGTATTACCGCGAAACCGCGCCTTGTCAGTACGCAGAATTTGCTTGCAAATCGCTTTTGTTCAATTATGCGGTATTACCCTGCTTGACATTTGCGGACAAATGCCTATAATGATTACTAAAGGTAATTATTAAAGATAATTATTTTAGATAATCACTGGAGGGACATACATGACCATTGCGATGATAAAATCGCTGCTCGATGCGTGTTATCAGGCCAAGCGCATCCGCGACCTGCTGCCGCCGCTGCCGAAGGGCGTCGCGCCGGCATATATTCACTATCTGGACGTTATCGACCAGCTCGAACGGCAGGGCGTGCGCGTCAGGGTCTCCGACATCGGAGACACGCTCGACATCCCGCGCCCGGGCGTGACGCGGACGGTCAAGGAGATGGAGGCGAAGGGCTATCTGCGCAAGACCGCATCCGAGGAGGACGGCCGCGTGACCTACATCACCGCAACCGAAGCGGGAAAGCTGCTCTCGCAGCGGTACAACGAGCACTATTTTTCCCTGCTCGCGCCGCAGCTCGCAGATATTTCGGACGAGGACGCGGCGTGCACCGTCCGCACCATCGAGAGGATGCACTGCGTGATGAGCGAGAGGAGGGGACGCATCGATGAGTAACACAGCAGACTTTACGCAGGGCAGCATTCTGAAAAAGCTGTGCCGGTTCATGCTGCCGGTGCTCGGCGCACTGATTCTACAGGCGGCCTACGGCGCGGTCGACCTGCTCGTTGTCGGACGCTTCGGTTCGACCTCGGGTCTGTCGGCGGTCTCGACCGGCAGTCAGGTGCTCAATCTCGTGACATTCGTCGTGACGCAGCTTGCGATGGGCGTTACCGTGCTGATCGCGCGGTATATCGGCGAAAAACGCGAAAAGGAGATCGGCGCGGTGCTCGGCGGCGCGGCCGTCGTGTTCACCATTCTCGCAGGCTGTCTGTTCGTGCTGCTCGTGCTGTTCGCACGGCCGATCTCGGTGCTCATGCAGGCGCCGCAGGAGGCGCTCGCGCTCACGGCAAGCTATGTGCGCATCTGCGGCTGCGGCATCCTGTTCATCGTTGCATACAACGTGCTCTCGGCGGTGTTCCGCGGTCTGGGCGACAGCCGTTCGCCGCTGCTGTTCGTGCTCGTGGCCTGCCTGGTCAATGTCGCAGGCGATCTGGTGCTCGTGGCCGGTCTGCATCTGGATGCGGCCGGTGCGGCGCTCGCGACCGTGCTCGCGCAGGCGGTCAGCGTTGGGTGCGCGCTCGCCATCCTGCGCCGCAAAAAGCTGCCGTTTACGTTCCGAAAGAGCGATGTGCGGCTCAATGAGCAGTGCAGACGCTTTCTCGCGATCGGTCTGCCGCTCGCCCTGCAGGAATTTCTGACGCAGCTCTCCTTCCTCGCGCTCTGCGCATTCGTCAACCGTCTGGGGCTTGCGGCCTCGTCCGGCTACGGCGTCGCGAGCAAGATCGTCAGCTTTGTCATGCTCGTGCCGAGTGCACTGATGCAGTCGATGGCGTCGTTCGTCGCGCAGAATATCGGCGCCGGCAACGTGAAGCGTGCGAAAAAGTCCATGTTTACCGGCATCGCGGTGGGCGTGGCGTTCGGCATCGTGATGTTCGCGCTCGTGCTGCGGAAGGGCGACGTTCTGGCCGGTCTGTTTTCGACCGATGCGGAGGTCGTGCGCAGGGGCTTTGAATATCTGCGCGGCTTCGCGCCCGAGACCATCGTGACCGCTGTTCTGTTCAGCATGGTCGGCTATTTCAACGGCAGCAATCAGACGCTGTGGGTCATGATACAGGGCCTCATCCAGACGCTGCTCGTCCGGCTTCCCCTTGCATATTACATGAGTATCCAGCCGAATGCAAGCCTGACGAAGATCGGCATGTCGGCGCCGGTCGCAACCGTGGTCGGCATTGTGCTGAACATCGGATGCTTTCTCTATCTGAACCGGAGGGATGCAGCAAAACGAGGCGCGGAATAAACGGCTTTTACCGTTCTGCCGGTCTCTGCCCGCTCAAAAACGCGAAACGCAAAAGCCACCCGTAAGGGTGGCTTGAGACTGTCGAAAAACTATCGTTTTTCCGACAATCTGTGTTTTGACTTCGCAAAACACGGACGTCCGAAAGTTCCCATGCGGAAACTTTCTCCCTCTCAAAGTATAAAAACCGAGGTGCACGCCCCCGGTTTTTATGCGTTTGCGCAGCAAACGCTTTGGAATGCGCGCTGCCGCGCGGCTGCTGTTTTGGCGTGAAAACAGAGTTTAACGACAGACTGGCCACCCTCGCGGGTGGCTTTTTGCTGTTTCAGATAATATAGTCATACTCGTCCGGGTTGGTGTGGATGAGGTCGGCGATCGTGATGTTGTCGAGGTAGTCGTTGATGACCTTGTCCAGACCCTTCCAGAGCGTCAGCGTGCGGCATTCGGATGCGTGCTCGCAGGCCTCGGCGCCCGGCTCCAGACAGGCGACCGGCGCCATCGAGTCCTCGGTCAGCCGCAGGATGCTGCCGACGGTGTATTCCTCGGGCGAGCGGGTGAGACGGTAGCCGCCGCCCTTGCCGCGCAGACCGGTCAGCAGTCTGGCGCGGACGAGCAGCTTGATGATGCTTTCCAGATATTTTTCCGAGATTCCCTGCCGCTCTGCGATGAGCTTGAGGGGAATATAGCCGTCCGTTGGATGCTCCGCAAGGTCGATCATGACGCGCAGCGCATAGCGGCCCTTGGTTGAGACCAGCATACTTTCTTTTCCTCCTTCATTCAATAAACCTATTATACGACACGGAAAATAGGAAAATCAACGAAAAAATTTTTCTAAAACCTATTGACAATATAGGAATAGTAGGATATAATTCAGATAAACCTACAGGAAAGGTTGGTATAGAAATGCGATACCAGATGACCTTCCGATGTCCGCGATGTTGACCATGGCAGACACGGAACACAGTTTATCATATAAAAAATAACAACGAGATATATCGGGAGGAAATTATCATGAGCAAGATTTACACATCCGCAGACCAGCTGATCGGCCGCACTCCGCTTCTGGAGCTGGTGCATATCGAGAAGGAGGAGAAGCTCGAAGCAAAGGTTCTGGCGAAGCTCGAGTACTTCAATCCGGCCGGCAGCGTCAAGGACCGCATCGCAAAGGCAATGATCGACGACGCTGAGGCAAAGGGCCTGCTCAAGCCGGGCTCGGTCATCATCGAGCCGACCTCCGGCAACACCGGCATCGGTCTGGCGAGTGTTGCAGCCGCACGCGGCTACCGCATCATCATCGTAATGCCGGAGACCATGAGCGTGGAGCGCCGCCAGCTGATGAAGGCTTACGGTGCAGAGCTTGTGCTGACCGAGGGCGCAAAGGGCATGAAGGGCGCGATCGCGAAGGCGGACGAGCTTGCAAAGGAGCTGCCGAACAGCTTTATCCCGGGTCAGTTCGTAAACCCGGCAAACCCGGCTGTGCACAAGGCGACCACCGGCCCGGAGATCTGGGAGGATACCGACGGCAATGTTGACATCTTTGTTGCGGGCGTAGGCACCGGCGGCACTGTTACCGGCACCGGCGAGTATCTCAAGAGCCAGAATCCGAACGTCAAGGTCGTTGCCGTTGAGCCGGCAAGTTCTCCGGTGCTCAGCCAGGGCCACGCGGGCGCGCATAAGATCCAGGGCATCGGCGCAGGCTTTGTTCCGGACGTTCTGGACACCAAAATCTACGACGAGATCATCACCGTGGAAAATGATGATGCCTTTGCGACCGGCAGGCTGATCGGCAAGCACGAGGGCGTTCTGGTCGGCATTTCCTCCGGCGCAGCTGTCTGGGCGGCGATCGAGCTTGCAAAGCGTCCGGAGAACAAGGGCAAGACCATCGTAGCGCTGCTGCCGGATACCGGCGACCGCTACCTGTCCACGCCGCTGTTCGCTGACTGATCACAGCATACCCATTTCAAAGTTGCAAATGTATTTTACAGCCTTAGGGAGACCTGCACGGTCTCCCTTTTGCATAAACAGACGAGAAGGAGGATGCAGTTATGATACCGACCCCGGAACAGGCATGGGAGCTGCTGTGCGAATATAACGAGGGTGATTTTCACAGAAAACACGGGCGCATCGTGGGCGATGTGCTGCGCTGGTACGCGAATGAGCTCGGCTATGGAGACGAGGCGGATTTCTGGCAGGCCGTCGGCATTCTGCACGATCTGGATTTCGAGCAGTGGCCTGAGCAGCACTGCACAAAGGAGCAGGAGCTGCTGCGCGAGCGCGGCATCGACGAGCGCCTCATTCATGCGGTCGCAAGCCACGGCTACGCGCTGACCGTGGACATCGCGCCGGAACATGAAATGGAAAAGGTGCTCTATGCGGCGGACGAGCTGACCGGCCTGATCGGCGCGGTCGCGCTCATGCGCCCGTCGAAGAGCGTCAGCGACATGGAAGTGAAATCGGTCAGGAAAAAGTACAAGGACAGGAAATTCGCCGCAGGCTGCTCGCGCGAGGTCATTGAGCGCGGCGCGGCGATGCTCGGCTGGGAGCTGAACACGCTTATCGAAAAGACCATTCTGGCGATGCGTGCGAGCGATGCTGTTGATTGAAAACAGGCGAAACTGCTGATAAAACGGCGGGAGAAGCACGGATAATTGGACGATGTGACGGAATTAGCAATTCATACAATTCCGATGTTGACACTGGGGAATGAGAGTGCTATTATATAACCAACAAAAACAGTAGGTTAACGGAAAGGAGCAGAAAAGCATGTTTATTCTGAACGAACGAATGTCGGGCTGCATGTGTATGTCTATGCCGCAGTATGCTCATCTGCTGTCTGCCCGATCGGATATGGGAATGGACGGACGCGGTCTTATTTGACGCCGCGCACTGTTCCGGATCATGGATCGTCCTGAAGCGGGGAGCTGTGGGCTCTCCGCTTTTTTGTGTAACAGGGAGGAATTGTTTTGATAGAACTGACACATATCTCCAAGAATTTCGTCTCCGGCGGACGCACGGTGCACGCCGTGCAGGACGTCAGCCTTTCGATCGGCAAGGGCGAGATCTTCGGCATCATCGGCTTCTCCGGCGCCGGCAAGTCCACGCTCGTGCGATGCATCAATCTGCTCGAGCGGCCGACCTCCGGCTCGGTCACAGTGGACGGAAAAGAAATGACCGCGCTCTCCGCGAGGGAGCTGCGGCAGGCGCGCAAAAAGATCGGCATGATCTTTCAGCATTTCAATCTGATGCCGTCGCGCACCGTATTCGGAAACGTCGCGTATCCGCTGCGCGGCAGCGGCCTTTCCAGAGAGCAGATCGCGGACAAGGTGCACAGGTTGCTCGAGCTGGTCGGCATCGGAGACAAGGCGGAGGCGTATCCGAAGCAGCTTTCCGGCGGCCAGAAGCAGCGCGTTGCCATCGCGCGGGCACTCGCAAACGACCCGAATGTGCTGCTGTGCGACGAGGCGACCTCGGCGCTCGACCCCCAGACCACCAAGGCGATCCTGCGGCTGCTGAAGAACCTGAACGAGAAGCTCGGCATCACGGTCGTCATCATCACGCACGAGATGGCCGTGGTCAAGGAGATCTGCGACCGCGTAGCGGTCATGGAGCACGGCAGGGTCGTCGAGCAGGGCGAGGTATTCAATGTGTTCGCAGATCCCCGGCAGGAGATCACCCGGAGCTTTATCCATACGACATCCAATCTCCGCAAGATCGAGGAGCTCATCGAGGAGGATTCTCCGGTGGTGCAGCTGAAGCCGGGCGAGCTCATCGTGCGCCTGAGCTACATTCAGCGCAACGTTTCCGAGCCGCTGATCTCGACGGTATCGCGTAAATTCGATATTACGCTCAACATTATCTTTTCCGATATTGCCATCGTGCAGAATGCGCCGATCGGCGGCACGGTAGCCATCATCAGCGGCGAGCGTGAACAGATCACGCAGGCAATCGCATATCTCATTGAGAAAAACGTAGGTGTGGAGGTCATCAAGGATGCAAGAGTTTCTGAATAACATCATTCCGAACGTCATGGCAAAGCTGCCGGACTTCTATGCGGCGATCGGCGATACGCTGCTCATGGTGATCTGGTCGGGTGCGATCTCGTTCGTGCTCGGTCTGGCGCTCGGCGTGCTGCTCACGGTCACAAAGCCGGGCGGCATTCTGGAAAACAAAGTCGTCTACCAGATCGTCGACAAGCTGGTCAGCCTGTTCCGCTCCATCCCGTTCATCATCCTGCTGACGTGGGTCATGCCGTTCTCCCGCGTCATCATGGGCACGGCGCTGTATGTGCGCGGCGCGATCGTTCCTCTGGTGTTCGGCGCGGTGCCGTTTTTCACCCGGCAGGTCGAGGGCGCGCTCGCGGAGCTGGACGGCGGTCTGATCGAGGCGGCGCTCTCCATGGGCTCGACGCCGCTTGAGATCATCTTCCGCGTCTACCTCAAGGAAAGCGTCGCGGCGATCGCACGCGGCACGACCATCACGGCCATCAGCCTGCTCAACCTCACCGCAATGGCGGGCGTTGTCGGCGCAGGCGGTCTGGGCGATTTCGCCATCCGCTATGGCCACGACCGCAACATGGTCGACATCACCAACGTCACGGTGCTGGTCCTGGTCATTATCGTTTGCATTATGGAGTTCATTGGCGGCCAGGTCGTCAGGAAGAACACGCATTAAGGAGAGTCTGACATGAGTATTTCCAATCGTAAAGTTGTTATCGTGGGCGCAGGCCATGTCGGCTCCCATGTCGGCTATGCGCTGATCTCGCAGAGCCTCGCAGACGAGATCGTCTACATCGACTCCGACCGCGCAAAGGCTGTTGCACAGGCGCTCGATCTGACCGACGCGACCAACTATCTGCCGGTCCGCACCAAAGTCACCGCCGGTGATTACAGCGATGCCGCCGATGCGCAGATCATGATCATCGCGGCAGGCCCGCTGCCGAGCGGCAGTCAGACCCGCATGGATACGCTGGGGCAGACCATCGAGATCCTGAAGGAAGTCACCGCGTCCATCAAAAAATCCGGCTTTGACGGCATTATCGTCAATATTTCCAACCCGGCGGACGTTATCACGCATTATATCCAGCACACGCTGAACTGGGCGCCGGAGCGTATCTTTTCCACGAGCACCACGCTCGACTCCGCAAGACTGCGCCGCGCGATCGCGCAGGAGACCGGCATCGACCAGAAATCTATCACAGCCTACGCGCTCGGCGAGCACGGCGAGAGCCAGATGGTCGCGTGGTCGGCTGTCACCATTGCCGGCAAGCCGCTCAGCCAGTGGCGCGACGAGTACCCGGACACGTTCGGAAAGCTCGACCTCGATGCCCTCGCCGATGCGGGCCGCGAGGGCGGCTGGACCATCCTGCGCGGCAAGGGCTGCACCGAGTTCGGCATCGGCGCGTCTGCGGCGGAGGTCGTCCGCGCCATCTTCTATAACGAGAACCGCGTCCTTTCGGTCTCTGTCCTGCTGAACGGTCAGTACGGTCAGCACGATGTCTATGCGAGCGTCCCGGCGATCGTGGGTCGCGACGGCATCGCGCACATCATCGAGCTGCATCTCACCCCGGAGGAGCAGGAGAAGTTCGACGCCTCCTGCCGGACCATGAGCGACAATTATCAGCTTTCGCTCACTCTCTAACATCAGTTAATTAAAAAGTTCACATCATAAACGGAGGTAATCCCAATGAAGCTCAAAAGAATTATCGCATTTTCCCTGTCCGCCGCAGGTCTCGCGCTCGCTCTGACCGCATGCGGCTCTTCGAGCAGCGCTTCCGATGATGCCGCACAGGCATCCGGCAGCAGCGACGCACAGACCACCGTAAAGCTCGGCGTTGTCGGCGCGATCTACGAGGATATCTGGGCGTCGGCGAAGGAGAAGCTCGCGGACGAGGGCATCGACCTCGAGTTCGTACAGTTTTCCGATTATGTAACCCCGAACAATGCGCTCGCCAACGGCGAGATCGACCTCAACGCCTTCCAGCACCGCATCTATCTCCAGAGCGAGATCGACAGCTACGGCTACGAGATCGAGAACATCGGCAATACCTTCATCATTCCGCTCAACCTGTACTCCGACAAGGTGAAGTCGGTCGATGAGCTCAAGGACGGCGATACCGTCGCTATCCCGGACGACGCGACCAACGGCGGCCGCGCGCTCAAGGTGCTGGAGGCTGCCGGCCTCATCAAGCTCAAGGACGGCGCGGATTTCAACCCGACCGTTGACGACATCGAGACCTATAACAAGCAGATCAAGATCGAGGAGCTGAAGGCGAACATTATCCCGTCCACGCTCGCGGATGTGACCGCAGGCGTTGTAAACGGCAACTATGCCCTCGATTTCGGCCTCAAGACCGAGGACGCGATCTACAAGGACGACAAGCTGGACATTGAGGAATACTGGAACCTCATCGCAGCGCGCACCGAGGATCTGTCCGACCCGGCGAAGGTCGAGACCTACAGAAAGGTCATTGCGGCCTTCCAGTCGGACGAGACCGAGGCGGTATTCAACGATCAGTTCGGCGGCTACTTCATCAAGGCAGGCTGGGATCAGGATCTGCTCGCTGACAAGTAAAATGCAACCGTACAGTGCCGCCGTTTCGGCGGCACTTTCCACAGGAAGGAAATGACCATGCAAATCAACAGACAGGCTCTGCGGAGCATCATCCCGGACGAGGCGCGCCTGCTTTTTGCGGAACAGATTCCGCCGGAATACCAGAGCGACGCGCTCGGACGCAGAACCGGCACGGCATTTCCAAGCGTCCGTATTTCCTGCGTGAGACGCCGAAGGAAAATCTCGCCGTGATGAACCGCATCAAGACGGCGCTCGACCCGAAACATATCCTGAACGATCAGAAATCTTACATTGTGGGAGGAAAATAAAATGCAGAGCTTATCCGAACGCACGGCCGGCTTCACCGACTCGGTCATCCGCCGCATGACGCGCGTTTCCATGCAGTACGGCGCGGTCAACCTGTCGCAGGGCTTCCCGGACTTTGAACCGCCGAAGGAGATCCTCGACCGCATGGCGCAGGTCGCCTATGAGGATTTTCATCAGTATTCCATCACCTGGGGATCGCAGAACTTTCGCGAGGCGCTCGCCGCCAAGCAGTCGCGCTGTATGGGCCGGAAGATCGACCCGAACACCGAGATCGTCACGACCTGCGGCAGCACCGAGGCGATGATGGCGGCGATGATGACCGTCACCAATCCGGGCGACAAGGTCATCATTTTCTCCCCGTTCTACGAAAACTACGGCGCGGATACCATCCTGTCGGGCGCAGAGCCGATCTATGTGCCGCTCGTGCCGCCGGATTTCCATTTTGACCCGGCCGTCCTCGAAGATGCGTTCCGCCAGCACCCCAAGGCGATGATCCTGTGCAACCCCTCCAACCCCTGCGGCAAGGTGTTCACGCGCGAGGAGCTGGAATTTATCGCGACGCTCGCGGAAAAGTACGATACCTATGTCATCACCGACGAGGTCTACGAGCATATCGTCTACGCGCCGCACAGGCATACCTACTTCGCGACCCTGCCGGGCATGTGGGAGCGCACGCTGTCGTGCTCGTCGCTGTCCAAGACCTACTCGATCACCGGCTGGCGTCTCGGCTACATCATCGCGCCGCCGAACATCATCGACCGCGCGAAAAAGGTGCACGATTTCCTGACGGTCGGCGCGGCGGCGGCGCTTCAGGAGGCCGTTGTCACCGGACTGAAGTTCGGGACGGACTACTATGACGACCTGCTCGCCAAGTACACCCATAAAAAGGAGCTGTTCCTCAAGGGTCTGGACGAGCTGAATATCACGCACACCGACCCGGAGGGCGCGTATTATGTGCTGCTCGACATTTCCGAGTTCGGCTACGAGAGCGATCTCGAATTCTGCGAGGATCTGGCGCATTATGCCGGCGTGGGCGCGGTTCCGGGCTCGAGCTTTTTCCGCGAGCCGGTCAACCACCTCATCCGCCTGCATTTCGCGAAGAAGGACGAGACGCTGCTCGAGGCGCTGAACCGTCTGGAGGGTCTGCGCACGAAGATCAAGCCGAAAAAGTAAGGAGGACGTATCATGGACGTAAGGAAAGCGGCGGAGGCGGCGCGCGACTATCTCGTTTCCATCCGCCGGGAATTTCATCAGCATCCCGAGCTGAGCATGCAGGAATTCCGCACCGCGCAGAGAATCGAAGAGGAGCTTGACCGGCTCGGCATCCCGCACACCCGTGTCGGGGAGACCGGCGTGCTCGGCACGCTGCGCGGCGAAAAGGAGGGCGGAAGAGCCGTCGTCCTGCGCGCGGACATCGACGCGCTCCCCATCGAGGAGACGCATGAATGCGCGTACCGCTCGCAGAATCCCGGCGTCATGCACGCCTGCGGCCATGATGCGCACGCGGCCTGCCTGCTCGGCGGCGCGAAGATCCTCGCGGAGCACCGGGACGCCTTCGGGGGCGAGGTGCGGCTGGTGTTTCAGCCGGCAGAGGAGATCGGGCAGGGCGCAAAGCCGTTCATCGCGGCGGGCGTGCTGGACGGCGCGGAGCGCGTGTTCGGCCTGCATACCGCGCACGATCTGAGATCCGGCACGGTCGGCCTCAAGCCGGGTCTGAACAACGCCGCCGTCGACCATTTCCGCATCGAGGTGCACGGTAAATCCACCCATGTCTCCACGCCGCACCTCGGCACGGACGCGCTCTATATCGCAAGCCAGATCGTCGTCGCGGTGCAGGGACTGGTCACGCGCATGACCTCGCCGACCGAGCCGGTCATCATCGGCATCGGCTGCCTGAACGCCGGCACGACCTACAACGCCGTGGCGGAGCACGCCGTCATGGAGGGCACGACGCGCACGGTGTCGCAGGAGAGCCGCGACCGCATCCGCAGGCTGGTAACTGAGACGGTGGACAGCATCGCCGCCATTTACGGCGGCACGGCCGAGATCGTCTGGACGGACTTCGCCGCCGCGCTCATCAATGACGCAGAGGTGTGCCGCGAGGCGGCGGCTGTCGCGGACAGTCTGCTCGGCGAGGGACATGTCGTTACCGACCGCGAGCTGTCGCTGAGCGGCGATAACTTCGCGGAATTCGAGCTGTACAGGCCGGGCGCCTATGCCTACCTCGGCACGGGCAACCCGGACAAGCCGCACACGGTCATTTCCAACCACAACGGCGGCTTTGATGTGGATGAGGATGCGCTCGTGACCGGCGCGGCGCTCTACGCCGGCTACGCGCTCGCAAGACTGGGATAAAGACAAGGAGGGAACGTCATGGACAATCCACTGCGCTATCAGATGACCGAATATGACTGCGGCCCGACGAGCATGCTCAATGCAGTCAGTTACCTGTTCCGCCGCGACGAGATACCGCCCGAGCTGACCCGGAATATCATGCTGTACTGTCTGGACTGCTTCGGCGAGGACGGCAGCACGGGCAGGCGCGGCACCTCGCGGATGGCGATGATGTTCCTCAGCAACTGGCTCAACGGCTATGGCGAGACCGGCCATCTGGCGGTATCGAGCCGCTATCTGGCGGGCCGGGAGGTGAACTTCTCCCAGAACGGCCCGCTCCGGGACGCTCTGCGGCGCGGCGGCGCGGCGGTCGTGCGGCTCGACCTGGAGGGCTGGCACTATGTGCTGCTGACCCGTATCGAGGGAGGGGACGTTTATCTGTTCGACCCGTATTACCATGAGGGACCGTTCGACAACGCCGAGCTGCGCGTCACCGACGAGCATCCCTGCTCCTATAACCGTATCGTTCCCGTTCACTATTTCGAGCGGGAGGAGATCAGTGCCTATTCGCTCGGGCCCTTCGATACCCGGGAGGCCATCCTGCTGTTCAATACGGACACCGAGCTGACCGAGGACAAGACGGTCGAGTATTTCATCTGAGATTGCCGCGAAGCTGTGTTTTTTCGTCATTCTCTTGCCAAGGCCGCCCTGTGTGCGTATAATGAAAGTGCATAACGGAATTCAGACAAGGGAGTGAGTGATATGGAACGGGATTTCCTCAAGCAGAGCATTCGTAGAGAACTGGATTACTATCGGGACGGCCTGTTCAACGAGGATGGGGACGAAGAGTGGGTGCGTGCATGGTCTGCGCCGGATGATGATGACTCGATGGCGGAAAACGGCTTTCTGAATGTCGCGATGGCGCATCTCACAGGCGACGAGTGCGACGAGATCGTGCTGCTCGGCACGGAATACGGCTATCATCAGCCGGATTACGACAGCTATATCGACATCGGCGCCGCTTTTGTCAACGATATGAGCACCGGCTTTCTCCAGACCGAGGGAAGCGAGGAGGACTGGGAACAGCTGATCGACAGTATCGCGGATATTCTGGGAAAAGGCCTGTCGCGAGACTGACGCTTCGGTGACGGGCAGGACAGGAGCCGCACAGAGGGCGTGAACAGAAAAAGTAAAATTTTTTTAAAATATCTATTGACAATCTGCACCCTGCATGATATTATATATAAGCACTCTGAAGTGAAGCTTCGCTGACGGAGTGAGAAATGAATATCGCGGGGTAGAGCAGTTGGTAGCTCGTCGGGCTCATAACCCGGAGGCCGCAGGTTCAAGTCCTGTCCCCGCAACCATGTTTAACCGCTGATTTCATAAGAAATCAGCGGTTTTTTGTATTTTTTAGAGCGCTTAGAAAACCTCCGGGGAAGCGACCTCAAAAGCAGAAAGTCGTATGGAAGGGTAGTGGTATCAAAAAAATGCTCGACGTGAAGGTGCTTTTTTTGATACCTGAAACGAAAATTTTGACCGCGTCAAGTAATGTTCGCAAAAAGGGCTCCTGAAAAATGAAGTTAGGCAGCAACGAGCAGAGTTGCCGCAATGGATTCCTGGCTTAGATAAGCTCTGGAGACCGACCAGTCCTTAACGTATTCCATGCAGTTCAAAATTAGCACATAAGGGCCGTAAAGACACGAATCCCCTGCTGAGAATATTTCTCGGCAGGGGATTTTCGTACATCGCCTATTTGAGCAATCTCCACTATCATAGAATCACAAAACAAAGCGGAGGTTGTTACAATGGAAAAATTCATAACGGACGAACACACAGGACTTACGAACTGGTCGGAGATTATTATCTGGTTGCCGGTGATGAAGAACCGGAGCTGGAACCAATCGGCATCTACGGTCAGCGCCATCGGCGCTATCTATCGCTGCAACGTATCTCAGAGGTTCCGTATTCATTCGTCGGCGTTACATTTGCATTTTTGTTTGTCGAAAGCCGTGTTTTCTCGCCTTTTACTCCATGCGGAGCGGCCGGAGCGCCTCGTTTACCTGCTCGATATTGCGGACAACGCGGTCTTTCTGGCGGATGGCAAGGCTGACATACAGCGAATCAATCAGCGAGAACTGTGCAACACGCGGCGAAACAAAGAGCTGGTCAGGCGAATAAAGCTCAAGACAGAGGTCGCTCGATGCTTTGAGCGGGGTGTCTGGGAAGCCGGTGATGCCGATGGTCTGCGCGCCGTGCTCTTTCGCCGTACGGACGGCGGAAACGATCTCACGTGTCTTGCCGGTGTGCGAGATCGCGATCACGGCGGTATTCGGCATACACAGGCTTGCTTGAATCTGCATCAGATGCGAGTCGGTCAGCGACACCGCACGGAAACCGATGCGCATCAGACGGATGTAGAAGTCCTCTGCGATGGTGCCGGATGCGCCGACACCGAGAATGAGGATGTTTTCGGCGCGACTGAGCACATCGACCGCCTGCTCGATCTTCTGGAAGTCGAGCAGTTGGAGCGCACGCTCGAGCGTGTCGATGTTGCGGCCAAACACGCTCTCGGAAATGGTCTGAATACTGTCGGTTTCAGACAAATCTTCAAATATTGTTCGAACCGATTTGGGCGAATACTTCGCGAGCAGCAGCTTCATCTCGCTGAACCCGGCGCAGCCGAGGATCTTGCAAAATCGAATAATACTCGATTCTGCGATGCCCAGCTCGGCGGCCATCTGCTGAATGCTGATCGAGGTAATATGTACCGGATCGGCTATGATATGGTCGGCAATCCGCTTCCCAACCTTGGAAAAAGTCGCATATTGCGACTGAATCGCAGCATAAACGTTTTTATCCATACGCTCACCTTTTATCTGTGTCATATTATGTTTTCATTGTAACACAATTCGTCCGGTTTGTGAAGGATGCACAAAAATGAACAATATTCTTTTTACAACATGAATTATTGAATTTTATTCCGTACGGTGCTATACTTGATTACGGTCAATGGATTGGAGTTCCATTGAAAGGGTAAAAGCTGAAGCAAGAGATTACGTCCGGACAACTTCTCAAACTGCGGTTCACCGAAAAAGCACATTCAGTGCTCGATAACGGGCCGTGCAGCTCCAACTGGCAGAAAAGAAAAATAAAAAAGGACTGAGCAAAAACCATGGGCAAATCCAGCAACCCGACTTTCGCGGGTGATAAGGAATTTGAGAAGATCCACCTCAAAGAAAAGTTTTCCTACGGCCTCGGCGACGTTGCCTGCAACGTTGTCTACGCCCTGACAACCTCGCTGCTGATTTACTTCTACACCAACGTAGTCGGCATCTCCGCAGCAATGATCGGTACCATCATGCTGTTCTCGCGTTTCTTCGATGGTATTTCCGACGTACTGATCGGTCACCTGGTTGACCGCACGCATTCCAAGCACGGCAAGTCCCGTGCATGGATCCTCTGGATGATGATTCCGTACGGCATCGCAGCAATTCTGCTGTTCACCGTTCCGCCTGCTACGCCGATCGTAAAGGGCATTTACGTTTTCATTACTTATAACTTCTGCACCACCGTTGTTTACACCGCACTGAACCTCCCGTATGCAACGCTGGCAACGCTGATGACCCGCGACACCGACCAGCGCGCCGTTGTCAACCTGTTCCGTACCGGTATGTCCGCCCTCGGCAACATGGTCATCACCGCAGTAACCTTCCCGCTGGTTACCCGTCTGGGTGACACCCAGCAGGCATGGATTGAGGTTTCCATCCTCTACGCCATCGTTTCCATCATCATGCTGTTCATCTGCTTCAAGAACTGCCATGAGCGCGTCAAGGAAGAGACCAAGACCAAGGACGGCAAGAACGTTCCGCTCTGGATGGGCATCAAGCTCTGCGTCACCAACAAGTACTTCATCATGTTCTTCATGCTCGCTGTGTTCCTGTCCTTCTATGAGGCAGTTACCGGCACCTGCAACGCATACTACGCACAGTACATTCTCGGCAACCGCGACCTGCTCGGCGCACTCGCATCGTTCGAGTCCATTCCGCAGATCGTTACCGTTCTTGTTCTGTCTCCGTTCATCGCAAAGTTCGGCAAGCGCAACGTAGCGCTGATCGGTGCGATCGTCGCCGTTATCGGCACGGTCTCCCTGTTCATCAACCCGAGCGCCCTCAATCTTGCACTGTTTGCCTGCGTCATGCGCGGCATCGGCAAGGGCTGCTTCCGCGGCGTCAAGTACTCCATGCTCGCTGACGTTATCGAGTACGGCGCATGGAAGAGCGGCATCCGTGTACAGGGCCTGATGGTATCTGCTACCACCGCCGGCCAGAAGTTCGGCTCCGGCATGACCAGCGCAATCTTCGGTGCTCTGATGAGCCTCGTAGGTTTCGCCGGCACCGTGACTATCAACGCAGCACAGTCTCAGATGCTGATCGGTATCTACATCATCGGCAACATCATTGCCTGGGGCGGCATCGGCGTTCTGCTGATCTTCTACAAGCTCGATAAGATCTATCCGCGCATTATTACCGAGATGAAGCAGCGCGAGGCTGCTGAGGCAGAAAAGGCCGCTGCAAACGCATAACTCAGACATACTCTGACACTCATTAATCATCTTTTTTCTTCCCTTATATGGCAACAGCCGGCGGAGTCATGTATTCTGCCGGCTGCCCCTTATTACGCATGACCCTATCCCGGCGCATAACAAACTTGAAAGGCGTGTAACAAACAAATGGAAACTATGTCCTATGAAAACCGTATCGCCCTCGGCAATCTGGTACCGACGCTCGGTCAGTTCAAGGTAATGGATAAAATTCCGCAGTACCAGCAGTGCGAGGTGCACAATCTGGTCGAGGCACCGGCTGAGGTGCCCGAGGTGCTGCGCCATGTCGTGTTCAACATCGAACGCGGTCAGACGCTGCACGAGACCATCGACTTCCTCAACATGTGTCCGGACTTCAAGAACATTGACATCATCTACGCGAACGAGCTCGATGACGGCGCGGTCCGCTCGGGCAACTGCAACGTGGCGTATGAGATCGCCAAGTCCATCGGTATGAACTATGCCTACGGTCTGGAGTTCATCGAGCTGGTCAACCCGGACGACAACAAGGGTTTCCACGGCAACGCCCTGTTCTCGCGCTGGCCGATCCGCTGGGCGAAGGTCGTTCACATGCCCGAGCAGTACAACTGGTACTATGACCGTCAGAAGCGCATCGGCGCGCGCGTTGCCATTGTCTGCTCGCTCGACATCGGCGGCCGGGAAGTCGGCGCGGTCAGCGTCCATCTGGAGAACCGCGCGGACAGCGAGGGCCGCGAAGCCCAGATGGCAGTCGTGTATGATGAGATCAAAAAGTCGTTCGCGCCGGACACGCCGGTCATGATCGGCGGCGACCTGAACACCAATACGTTTGACGGCAACGACATCCCGGGCTTCACCAAGCTGTTCAACGACCCGGAGCGCCTTGCCAAGCATATGGCGGCGGTCGAAAAGTACGAGCGCGTCCTGCCGCAGGCAGAGGAGAACGGCTTCTCCTACCGCGAGTTCAGCAGCACCGAAGGCACGCGCCGCAAGCCGATGCCGGGCGGCAAGAGTATGCTGCTCAAGCTGGACTGGCTGATGGCGCGCGGCATGGAATGCATCGACCACGGCACGGTCTCGACTGAGACGAAGGACTGCACCTGGGCCGAGCCGGGCAGCGCGCTGGCGAAGTTCACAGGTCCCGAGCTGTCCGACCACAACGCCTGCTGGGCAGACTGTCGATTCGTAAAGTAAATACTGAAATCTATTGTAGAAAGCTGCACACGCTGCATACATATTGGCAGCGTGTGCACTTTTTATCGAGTGAGGAGAACCTACATCAAATGAGTGGAATGATACAATACCTGCGCGAATTTCATTTCGCCTCGGTCGTAGTGCGGCTCGCCCTTGCGATGCTGCTCGGCGGCTGTATCGGTCTGGAGCGCGGACGCAAGCGCCGTCCGGCCGGTTTCCGCACCTATATGCTCGTCTGTCTCGGCGCGGCGCTGACCGTGCTGCTCAGCCTGTACGAATTTACCATGGTGACAGGGCCGTGGTCGGATATTTGCGCAGAGATCGGCATAAAAACCGACGTTTCGCGTTTCGGCGCACAGGTCATCAACGGCATCGGCTTTCTGGGCGCAGGAACCATTCTCGTTACCGGCCGCCAGCAGGTCAAGGGCCTGACCACTGCCGCTGGTCTGTGGGCGTCGGCCTGCACCGGCCTTGCGGTCGGCGCAGGATTTTACGAGTGCGTGCTCATCGCATTCGCGATGATATTTCTCAGCATCCGCCTGTTCCCAATTGTGGATGCGTACATACAGGAGAACGCGCGTGACATCAATCTGTACATGGAGTTCTATTCGCTCGGGGACATCAGTACCATCATCAATCAGCTGAAATCGCAGAACGTGCAGATCTACGACATCGATATCGAGCGGAACAAAAGTGGCGAGGCGCTGCACCCAAGTGCGATCTTCTCGATCCGCCTCAATGAAAAAATACCGCACACGCAGCTTCTCTCCGATCTGGCGGAGTTGGACTGCCTTTGCGTGATCGAAGAGCTGTAAGGAGTGGACTGCTATGTTATCTGTTTTTGACGGCCTGCGCGACGTGACGACGCTTTCCGTGTTCGTGCGTCTGGCCTGCGCGCTCATCTGCGGCGGCATTATCGGTATCGAGCGCTCGTACAAGCGCCGCCCGGCCGGCTTCCGCACGCACATCCTCATCTGCATCGGCGCGGCCATCACCACGCTGACGAGTCAGTATCTGTATCTGAATATGCACTATTTTACAGATATGGCGCGCCTCGGTGCACAAGTTGTTGCGGGTATCGGCTTCATCGGTGCGGGCACCATCATCGTTACCAAGCGGCAGCGCGTCAAGGGTCTGACCACGGCAGCTGGTCTCTGGACCTCGGCCATCATCGGCCTCACCTTTGGCGGCGGCTTCTACGAGGGCGGCATTCTCGCGACTGTGTTCATCATGCTCGCCGAGCTTGTGTTCTCGCGTATCGAGTACCGCGTGCTCGAAAATGTGCCGGAGATCAATCTGTATATGGAATACGAGGGAAAGCACTGTCTGGATGATGTGCTTCAGCTCTACCGCAGCTGCAATATTAAAGTGCTGAACATCCAGATTACACGCTCGGCAGAAAACGGTGAGCATAACGCCTGCGCTATCTTTACGCTGCGCCTGCCGCGCAGCTGCGGCGTAGAAAAGCTGCTGACACTTGTCGGCAGGCGTGAGGGAATTGTGTCGGTGGAAGAGCTGTAAACCACACCGAATTGCAAAAAACAGAAAACCAAAGCGGTGATGCGCCTCGTATTTGGAGGCTGCATTGCTGCTTTCTTTCGTTTTTACCCGATGTGCCGTCGCGCAAGATGCATTACGTTATATTCGTCCCGGTGAAGCCCTATAGCCTGCGTTGTCGGCTTGCGCCGAGTCTTAAGTTTTGTGTAAATGGGATACTATATCAAAAACGGCCTGACAAGAGGAAATGAAGAAAAATATCGAGTCGCTGCAAAAAGAAAGTAAGGGTTACAGGAAAATTCCTTGCGGGGTTGGATTTGAACCATCAAATCCGTTGCTTGTTACAACATCTTCTACGCCAAAAACTCAATATTGGTACCATCAAAACAAACCGGAGCGCACAGCTGAATTTCAGGCTGTACGCTCCGGTTTTTACTGCTCAGATTGGCGTTCATAAAAATTTCTAAAAAGGTTTTGTCAGTTTTTGAGGGCAAAGGTTGTAGTTGATTAGCAGAGGGACAAATTCGGCAAAATTCAGAAGAGAGGAGCAGCAGATGACGGTCTGCCGGGGCGGTATCCAGCAGCTTTCCTGCCATGCGCAGAGCCAGTCCGTCCCGGTTCCAGGCGGCGGCAAAGTAATTGAAGATCTTTCTCTCCGCGTTTTTTTCGCTGAAATCCCCCGGTATCCGCGCGACCGCCCGCTTACTGCCGCAGAAAATACACCAGACACGGCCGGCCGCCGGTGCGGTAGTCCATTTCGCTGCCGATGATCTGCCGGTCGGTCAGATAATTCATGTACCGGCGCACGGTTACGACCGACAGCCCGACGTGCGAGGCGATTTCATCGCTCGTGTGCCGCTCGTCCGGCGCGGCGCGCAGATAGGCCTCGATCCGCGCAAGAGTCTGGCTTTGCAGACCCTTCGGGGGAGCAGCAGACGGCGCCGGCGCCGTTTGCCGGAACAGCGTGTGATCGAGCGCATCCTGACTGAAGCTGTCGCGCTGCACGCTTTCCCGGCGGCGGCAGAACACCTCGAGCGCCTGCTGAAACCGCTCATAGGCAAAGGGCTTGACCAGATAATCCACGGCGCCCAGCCGCACCGCGTCATTGACTGTTTTGGCATCGTTTGCAGACGTTACCATGATCACATCCGCGTCCACGCCCTTCGCGCGGAGCTGCATCAGCAGCTCGGTGCCGCTCATCTGCGGCATGTAAACGTCCAGGATGATCAGGTCGATCGGATTGCGCTGAAGCCAGAACAGAGCCGGATGCGCCGCCGAAAAGGTCTGTACGACGGCAAAACGGCTGTCCTGCTCCACATAACGGCGGTTCAGCCGCGTGATCATCGGATCATCTTCAATAATGACCACTGTATACATTGCAGATCGTTCCTCCTTAGGTCTGTGCGCGGCTTTCCGCGTCGGAAAACGTGATGATGAATGAGCTGCCGATGCCCGGCTCGGACTCCACGCGGATCGTGCCGCCGAAGGCGTCTACGGTCTCCTTGACGAGCGAAAGTCCCGTGCCGCGTCCCTCGCCCTTGGTCGAGAAGCCGCGCTCAAAAATACGGTCGAGCTGCGGCGCTGCCATGCCTGCGCCGCTGTCATCCACGCTGAGGAGCATGCCGTGCTCGCCCTCGCGGATGCTGACCGTCACTTCCTTCTGCGCATTCTCCGGTGCGCTGCGCAGGGCGTCGAACGCATTTTCCGTCAGATTGCCGAGGATGGTGATCAGGCTGCTGGCCGGCAGGTACTGTCCGTCCCCGCGCAGTTCGCTGGCCGGGTCGAGGGCGAACCGGATGCCCAGCTCGGCGGCGCGGTATGACTTGCCGATCAGGAGGGCCGCGACCGACGGCTCCTGAATGCGCTCGGAGATATAGCTGATCGAGTGTGCGCGCGTCTTCGTCAGACGCAGAACGTATTCCTCGGCCTGCCTGTTTTCTCCGAGCTGGAGCAGACCGAGAATGACATGCAGCTTGTTGGTGAACTCGTGCGTATACGCCCGCAGCGCCTCCACGATATGCTGTACGCCGGTCAGATCCTGCGCCAGCCTTGTGACCTCGGTGCGGTTGCGGAAAATAGCGATCGCGCCCTCGATCTCCCCGTCGCGCCAGAGCGGCATGCGGTCGGATATGACCGAAACGTGCTTGATGGATTCCAGACTGATGTTGTACTCGCTTTTTCCGGTCTGCATGACGCGCGCGATGGTCGAACGCGGATAGATCGCCCTGAGCGGCTGTCCGAGCGCATCACTTGTGCGGATGCTGAGGATGTCCGCCGCCGCACGGTTGATATAGGTGATCGTGCTGTGCGAATCAATGGCCAGCAGGCCCTCGTCGAGCGCGTCGAGGATATCCATGCGCTGCAAAAACAGCTGACGGAACGCATCCGGCTCATAGCCGAGCAGCTCCTGCTTGATATGATTGGAGAAGCGCACGCTGAGCAGACTGCCGACACCGAGCGCGAGCAGGGTGATCAGACAGTAGAACAGCAGCACGCGCAGCACCGTCCGGCGATAGGAGCGCAGATACAGACCCGCCATCACGATGCCTAACGCCTGTCCGTTTTCATCGCGCACCACGGCGTAGGCGCAGCGGTCGGCGCCCTCCGGCATCTCATCGCTGGAAAGCAGCGGTATCTGCTCGCTGTACAGGCGGCGGACCGTATCGGCCCGCAGGGTCGGCAGCACGGACGCCTCTCCTTCGCCGGCGGCGAGATCGTAGAATACCAAAGGTCTGCCCTGTACGTCATATATGCCGAGCATATCCACCGCGGCTACGCGGCGGACGGTCCGTTCGAGATACTGCTGCGCGGTATCGGTCTGGATCGTATCCGTCAGGAGCGGCGCGTCGGCCGCCATCTGGGCGGCGTTGGACAGCAGCTGATCGCGCGAGTGCACATCCTGATACAGGCCGATGCCGAGCCCGACCGATGTCGAGAGCAGCACCACGATGGCGATGCACTGGATCAGCATCCGGCGCACACGCCGGTGCAGCGAGCCGGATGAGTGTGCATTTGTCAATTTCATTTCCCCCTTTGGAAAAGCTATTTTATATCATAGCACGCTGGTCAAAGTTCATCAAATCCCTTTCGAAAATTTTATGAAACCCGTCAAATTGCGCGGGTTTATTTTTTTTATTTTCGTAAGCTTGCGCAGAACCCGTCGGATTTCTACAATAGGAACGCAAAGCAAAACAAACGAGGTGATGCCCTTTGGGAGAAATCAAAGCGGAATTGAATGCCGAGCTGCAAACCCACATTGCGTTCGAGATTCCGCTGTTTGGCGGGATACCGGTACCGGAATCCGCCGTGGTAAGCTGGGTCATCATAGCGGTGCTGACCCTGCTCGCCGTCTGGCTGACGCACGGGCTGCGAAAACGGCCGGGACGCCGGCAGGCGGCCGCCGAAATGCTGGTGGGCTTCATCAACGGCTTCTGCCGCGACACGCTGGGCGACAAATACTGGCGTGCGTTCGCGCCGTATCTCGGCACGGTCGGTCTGTATCTCGCGCTGGCGAACATGGCCGGACTGTTCGGCGTTACCCCGCCGACCAAGGACCTGAACGTGACCGCCGGTCTGGCGATCATGAGCGCCCTGCTGATCTACGGCGCGCAGTTCCGCTTCCACGGTCTGCGCGGCGGTCTGAAGAAGTTCAGCGAGCCGGTCGCGGTCGTCACGCCGCTCAACATCATGGAGATCGGCATCCGGCCGCTGTCGCTCTGCATGCGACTGTTCGGCAACATCTTCGCCGGCTTCGTCATCATGGAGCTGGTCAAGATGGTCGTTCCGGTCGTTGTGCCCATCCCGCTGAGCCTGTATTTCGATGTGTTCGACGGCATGATACAGGCAGTCGTATTCGTCTTCCTGACAACGCTTTTCCTGTCGGAATCGCTTGAGTAACCACTGTTTTATTTGAGAAAGGACTACAAAAAATGAGTATTGCAATTGGTGCAGCTATCGCAGTTCTGACCGGCATCGGCGCCGGTCTCGGTATCGGCTACGCGACCGCGAAATCCTCGGAGGCCATCGCCCGTCAGCCGGAGGCCTCGGGCCAGATCAGCAAGAACCTGATCCTCGGCTGTGCGCTGGCTGAGGCAACCGCCATCTACGGCTTTCTGATCGCTATCCTGCTCATCTTCATGAATTGATCGGGGTGAGATCGAATGATCCTCAATCTAAATGCACAGATCATCTGGGTGTTTGTTGACCTGCTGATCCTGTTCGTGCTGATGAAGAAATTCCTGTTCGGGCCGATCACCAGAATGCTGGACGACCGCGCACAGGAGGTATCGGACACGCTCGATCAGGCGGACAGGCGTTTGGCCGAGGCCGAGCAGCAGCAGACCGCGCATGCGGCGCAGCTCGCCTCTGCGAAGGCGGAGGCCGCGCAGATCATAGAGGACGCCCGCGCACGCGGTCAGCAGGAATACGACCGCCTGGTCGCGGAGGCCCGCACCGCCGTGCAGCGTCTGGAGGAGCAGTCGGCGCAGCGCCGTGAATCCGAGCGGGCGCAGATGCTCCGCGAGGCGAAAAAGGAGCTCGCGGCTCTCGTTCTGCTGACCACCGCAAAGGTATCCCGGCAGACGCTCGACAGCGACACCGACCGCGCCATGATCGACGATTTCCTGCGCGAAGAAACGGAGGCTGCACGATGAATTCGACCGCCGTACAGTATGCCGGGGCGCTGCGCCATGCCGGGTGCACGCTGAGCGAGCTGCGGCGCACCGCCGACTGCCTGACCGGCTGCGCGGAGCTGTGGGACGCCCTGTGCTCGCCCGCCGTGTCGGCACGGGAGAAAAAGGCCGTGCTGGCCCGTCTGCCCGCTTTTGACGCGCGGGGAGAGCTGCGGCATTTCTATCTGCTGCTGGCGGACAAAAACCGCTTTGCGCTCCTGCCCGAGATCGTCCGGCAGTTCCGTCTGCTCGAGCTGCGCGAAAACGGCGAGGGTCTGTGTGTATTTCGCAGCGCCCGTGAGCCGGAGGAGCAGTCGCTCGGCGCACTGGCCCGCCTGCTGTGCGCACGGCACGGCTACCGCGCGGTTACGTTCGAGATTGTGACGGACGAAACGCTGCTCGGCGGCTTTACCGCCGAGATCGACGGCGTAACATACGATAAAAGCGTGCGCGGACAGCTTCGCGCACTGGCGCATGACCTGTAAGGGGTGAAAACCATTGAACCATTCAGACGAGATTTTATCCATTCTCCGCGAGGAGATCGAACAGTATGACAACCGAACGCGCTGTGACGAGACCGGTACGGTCATCGAGGTCGGCGACGGCATCGCCACCGTATACGGACTGAACCGCGCGGTCTACGGCGAACTGGTGCAGTTCGACACCGGTGTGCGCGGCATCGTGCTCGACCTCAAGCGCGACAGCGCGGGCGTGGTGCTGCTCGGCAGCGAGGACGGCCTGCATGAAGGCTCGACCGTTTCGCGCACCGGACGCGCGGCTGACGTTCCGGTCGGTGAGGCGCTGATCGGACGCACGGTCAACGCCCTCGGCGAGCCGATCGACGGGCTCGGCCCGATCGAAACGACCGAGCGCCGCCCGATCGAACGCGAGGCCTCGGGCGTGGTATCGCGCGAGCCGGTTAACCAGCCTATGCAGACCGGCATCCTTGCCATCGACGCGATGGTGCCGATCGGACGCGGTCAGCGCGAGCTGATCATCGGCGACCGCCAGACCGGCAAGACTTCCATCGCCATCGACACCATCCTGAACCAGAAGGGGCAGGACATGATCTGCATCTATGTGGCCATCGGTCAGAAGGCGTCCACGGTCGCGCGTCTGCGCGGCACGCTGGAGAAATACGGCGCGCTTGATTACAGCATCATCGTTTCCGCCACTGCGGCGGACGGTGCGCCGCAGCAGTATATCGCGCCGTATGCCGGCGCGGCGATCGGTGAGTATTTCATGAGCAAGGGACGCGATGTGCTCATCGTCTACGACGATCTGTCCAAGCACGCAGTCGCCTACCGCACGCTGTCGCTGCTGCTGCGCCGCTCTCCCGGCCGCGAGGCATATCCGGGCGACGTATTCTATCTGCATTCCCGCCTGCTCGAGCGCGCGTGCCGGCTGACGCCGGAATACGGCGGCGGCTCGATGACCGCCCTGCCGATCATTGAAACGCTCGCGGGCGATGTCTCCGCCTATATCCCGACCAACGTCATTTCCATCACCGACGGTCAGATCTATTTGGAAAACGACCTGTTCTTCGCCGGTCAGCGCCCGGCGATCAACGTCGGTCTGTCGGTATCGCGTGTCGGCGGTGCGGCACAGACCAAGGCCATCAAAAAGACTGCCGGTACGCTGCGCATCGATCTTGCCCGCTTCCGCGAGCTGGAGGTATTCACCCAGTTCAGCTCGGATCTGGACAGGGACACCCAGCAGGCGCTCGAGCACGGCAAACGGCTGATGGAGATCCTCAAGCAGCCGCTGTGTCATCCGATGCCGGTATGGCGGCAGGCGGTTATCCTGTATGCGGCCACCAACGGCCTGCTCCGCGATGTACCGCTCGACCGCGTGCGCGGCTTTGTACAGGACTTCGCGGACAGCCTGCCGGATGCGCTGCTGACCGAGATCCAGTCCACCGGCACCCTGACCGGAACGGCCGCCGAGCAGATCCGGAAGGCACTCGAGACCTATAAAGAACAGGTGAGCGCAGCATGGCAGGCATAAAGGAGATCCGAACCCGTATTGACAGCGTGCAGCAGACGCTCAAGATCACGAACGCGATGTATCTGATCTCGTCCTCCAAGATGCGCAAGGCAAGGCAGCAGCTGAACAATGTACAGCCGTATTTTCTCAAGATCAGATCCACAATCGCGGATATCCTGCACCATTCTCCCGAGATCGAGCATATTTATTTCGACAAGCGTCCCGAGGTCAAGCGCCGCAAAGCCGGCTACATCGTTATCACGGGCGACAAGGGGCTGGCCGGCGCGTACAACCACAATGTGCTCCGGCTGGCCGAGGAGCAGCTGGCGCAGGAGGACGACCCCACGCTGTTCCTGATCGGTCAGATGGGACGCGCCTACTTTGCCGAGCGCGACATCCGCGTGGACGGCGAGTTCATGTTCACGGTGCAGGACCCGACGATCGCCCGCGCCCGTGATATTGCAGATATTTTCATCCGTCTGTTCCGCGAAGGACAGCTGGACGACGTGTACGTTGTTTACACCGAAATGGTAACGCCCATGCGGCTCGAGCCGCGCGTGCAGAAGCTGCTCCCGCTGGACATCGATGCGTTCCCGTGGGAGCCGCGTCCGGGCGAGAACGGCCTGTATCATCAGACGGTGCAGTATATGCCCTCGGCCGACCGGGTGCTCGAGCATCTGGTGCCGGGCTGCGTCAAGGGTGAGCTGTTCGGCGCGCTGGTCGAGTCGTTCTGCGCCGAGCAGAATGCCCGCATGACGGCTATGGATGCCGCGACGGACAACGCGCGTGATATGCTCAAATCGCTTTCGCTGCATTACAACCGCGCACGGCAGTCCGCTATCACGCAGGAGATCACCGAGATCGTCGGCGGCACGCAGGGCAGCGCGACAGAGACGCCGCAGCCGCGCCGTTCGATTCCGACGCGAACCGTCCGTTTTCTGGCGGACGGCAGCCGCGCATAGAAAGTGAGGAAAAAACTATGAAACGCAAAGGTACCGTAGTGCAGGTGACCGGCCCGGTCGTAGATGTTGCCTTTGAGGGCGGCAGTCTGCCGGAGATCAACGAGGCTCTGTCTGTTGCACCGGACGGGCAGGTGCGCATGATGGAGGTCGCACAGCATATCGGCGGTGACACGGTGCGCTGCATTATGCTCTCCCCGAGTGAAGGAATCGGCCGCGGCGACGAGGTGCTGTCCACCGGCCGCACCATCGAAGCGCCGGTCGGTGAAGCGACGCTGGGACGAATGTTCAATGTGCTGGGGCAGGCCATCGACGAAAAGGGAACGGTCGAGGCGCAGGAAAAGTGGTCGATCCACCGCGCTCCGCCGGCGTTTGCCCAGCAGAACCCGACGACCGAGATCCTCGAAACCGGCATCAAGGTCATCGACCTGCTCGCGCCGTATGCCAGAGGCGGCAAGATCGGCCTGTTCGGCGGCGCGGGTGTCGGCAAGACCGTCCTGATTCAGGAGTTGATCCACAATATCGCCACCGAGCACGGCGGCTACTCGATCTTCACCGGCGTCGGCGAGCGTACCCGCGAGGGCAACGATCTGTGGCGCGAGATGGCGGAATCCGGCGTGCTGAGCAAGACCGCGCTGGTGTTCGGCCAGATGAACGAGCCGCCCGGAGCACGTATGCGCGTGGCGCTGACCGGTCTGACCATGGCGGAATACTTCCGCGATGTGAAAAAGCAGAACGTGCTGCTGTTTATCGATAATATCTTCCGTTATGTACAGGCTGGCTCGGAGATCTCCGCGCTGATGGGCCGCATGCCATCGGCGGTCGGCTATCAGCCGACGCTGGCCGATGAGGTCGGCGCGCTGCAGGAGCGTATCGCCTCCACAAAGGACGGCGCGATCACGTCGGTTCAGGCGGTCTATGTCCCGGCGGACGACCTGACCGACCCGGCTCCGGCCACGACCTTCACGCATCTGGACGCAAAGACCGTGCTATCCCGCAAGATCGTCGAGCAGGGCATCTACCCGGCGGTAGATCCGCTGGATTCCACCTCGCGCATTCTGGAGCCGGACATTGTCGGCGAGCGGCATTACAAGGTCGCGCGCGGCGCGCAGGAGCTTTTGCAGCGCTATCGTGAGCTTCAGGACATCATCGCCATCCTCGGCATGGAGGAGCTGGGAGCGGACGACCGACGCATCGTCGACCGCGCTCGCCGGATGCAGCAGTATTTCTCGCAGCCGTTCTCGGTAGCGGAGCAGTTCACCGGCCTTGAGGGCCGCTATGTGACCCTGGAGGACACGATCAGCGGCTTTGAAGCCCTGCTCGGCGGAGAACTGGATCAGTATCCGGAGGCTGCCTTCTCCATGGTCGGTACAGTGGACGAGGTTCGCCGGAAAGCGCAGGATATGGGGGCGCTTTGATGGAAAACACCTTCTATCTGGAGATCATCACGCCGGACCGTCAGTTCTATACCGGCCCGGCAGACAGTCTGGTCATGCCTGCGCTCGACGGTGAATACGGCGTGCAGCCGGGGCATGAACCGGTCGTTACCGCACTTCGTCCGGGCACCGTCCGGTTTCACGCCGAGGGCGTCCGGCACGAGGTGGTCGTCAGCGACGGCTTTGCCGAGATCATGCCGGACTATGTCATCCTGCTGGTATCCAGCGCAGAGCGGCCCGAGGAGATCGACCGCAAGCGTGCCGAGCGCGCCCGCGAGCGAGCCGAGGAGCGTCTGCGCCAGAAGCAGAGTATTCGTGAATATCATCTATCCAAGGCGGCGCTGGCTCGTGCCATGGCACGACTCAAGGCGACCCGCTGACCTCTCTCCCAGCGCCTGCCCCGGTGTCATCAGATGGAACATCGGAGCAGGCGCTTTTTCGATAAAAAAGCAGGGGCTGACTCAGAATGATTGCATGAAATCACCTGAGTCAGCCCCTTTAGGGCAACACCGCACAATTAAAGCTGCGGCGCTTTGCGGAAATTTTGTGCCCTGACT
>ENA-ORTV01000744-ORTV01000744.1-human-gut-metagenome-genome-assembly--contig:-NODE-744-length-38867-cov-6.369757_pt1 | contig 38867 bp, 29 predicted proteins | sample MGYA00241915_ERZ509194 | MGnify/ENA primary metagenome ERZ509194 (study PRJEB26280, sample SAMEA2338810) | human gut metagenome | biome: human gut; feature: human-associated habitat; material: faeces... | reverse complement strand
AAGTTGCGCAAACGCACGGAGTAAGTGGACGTGATCTTCATCGTTGCATGGCGATGGGTTGGCGGGAATACTCCGTATGGTATCAAGCATCACACAACCTGACGCAATTAATCGACAATTCTATGAGCTCAAGCAAAAGTGCTGCATCAGAATCGCAAAATGATCCTGTGATTTTGCGCTCCTTTTACTACTCACCCCTGTGCGACAGGGAATTTAAGAACTTATCCACTGGATCATCTTGAATAACTTGAGATTGACTGACTTCGTCAGCCCCGCTTGACTCCACCCATGTGTGCCACATGGATGAGGAATGCGCGGGGAATCCGTTCAACGACGGCCATTGCCGCGAAATACAACCTCGGTTGGGATGCCGTGCGCCGCTTCGACAAGGCGCGCTCGAAGCATTGTTCGAAGACGTGAACGCCCAAGATCCCGGGATCATAACCGTGACCAGCGACATGAATGCCGCCAACCTCGCCGTCGTCAAGAAGGTCCTGCCAAAGGCCGAGATCGTCTTCAAACAGTTTCACGTCATTCAGCACTTGAGCGCCGACGGTTCAAGGAAGCTCGCCAAGTCCTGGCCAGGAAGGTAGAGACAGAGTTCGGCAAGGAAGAACTGAATGACCACGACACCTCCGATCATACGTCGGGAGGATGTCAAATGCGCTTGAAGATGAGCGACGTGTTGATGCCGCCGAAAGCAAAATTGTTGCTCTGGACGAATTCGGCGTCGATCCGGCGCTCCGTGCCCGTGATGTAGTCAAGCTCGCCGCATTCGGGATCGATGTCGGTGAGGTTGATGGTCGGACTGAACCAGCCTTCGCGCATCATCTCGATGGCAAGCCAGGCCTCGATCGAACCGCAGGCGCCGAGCGTGTGGCCGAAGAAGCTCTTGAGGGATGAGACGGGCGTCCTGTTGCCGAATAGCGACGCCGTGGCGTTCGACTCGGCGCAGTCGCCGCGCGAGGTGGCGGTGCCGTGGGCGGACAGGTAGCCGATGTCGGAGGGTGCGAGGCCTGCGGTCCTGAGCGCCTCCTCCATGCAGATGCGCATGGTTTTGCTGTTGGGCTGCGTGATGTGGGTGGCGTCACAGTTCGTCGCAAAGCCGACGAGTTCGGCGTGGATCTTGGCGCCGCGGGCGCGGGCGTGTTCGAGCTCCTCGAGCACGAGCGTGCAGGCGCCTTCGCCGATCACGAGGCCGTCACGGTTGGCGTCGAAGGGACGCGGCGTGAGCTCGGGCTCGTCGTTGCGGGTGCTGGCGGTAAAGAGCGTGTCGAAGACCGCGACCTCGGAGGGGCAGAGCTCTTCGGCGCCGCCCGCCACCATGACGTCCTGATAGCCGTGGCGGATGGCCTCCCAGGCGTAGCCGATCGCCTGGGAGCCCGACGTGCAGGCGCTCGGTGTCGGGATGACGCGGCCGGTGATGCCGAAGAAGAGGCCCGTGTTGACGGCCGTGGTGTGCGGCATCATCTGCACGTAGGTCGTGGCGGTGATGCCGCGCGTGTTGCGGTTGACGATCATCTCGCCGAAGTCGGCAACGGCGCGGGTACTGCCCGTGCAGGAACCGTAGGCGATGCCGGTGCGGCCGCTCTTGATGACAGGATCGTCGATGAGGCCTGCCTGCTCGAGGGCGAGCTCGGTCGCGCGAGTCGAAAGGAGCGAAACGCGGCCCATCGAGCGGATGCGCTTGCGCGTGTAGTGTTCGGGCAGCCTGAAGTCGAGGACGGGCGCGCCGAGCCTGGCGTTGAGGCCCTCGATATCGTCCCATTCGTGCATGCGGCGCACCGCGTTCCTGTGGGCGAGAAGCCCCGCCTTGACCGTTTCCCAGTTCTGGCCGAGCGACGTGACGCCGCCCATGCCGGTGACTACGACTCTGCGCATCAGATCATGCCTCCGTTGACGTCGATGACTTGGCGCGTGATGTAGGACGCACGCTCGTCCATGAGGAAGCCGACGACGGCCGCCACCTCCTCCGGGGTGCCGATGCGCTGCATCGGAATCATCGCCATCGCGTGCTCGCGGGCGATTTCGTTCATGTCGACCATGCCCGTGTCGATGAGGCCGGGCGCGACGCAGTTGACCGTGATGCGGCGCTTGGCGAGCTCGACGGCAAGCGCCTTCGAGGCGCCGATGAGACCCGCCTTGGCGGCGCTGTAGTTGGTCTGGCCGCGGTTGCCCGTGACACCCGAAACCGACGACATCGTGACGATGCGGCCGCCCTTGCGGGCCCTGACCATCGGCATGACGACCGGATGGATGACGTTGTAGAAGCCGTTGAGGTCGACGTCGATCACGCGCTTCCAGTCCTTCTCCTCAAGTGCGGGGAAGGCGTTGTCGCAGGTGACGCCTGCGTTGAGGACGACGCCCCAGTAGGCGCCGTTGGCCGCGATGTCGGCCTCGATCGCCGTGCGGGCGGCCTCAGTCGAGCCCACGTCGAAGAAGAGCGTGCGGACCTCTGCACCCGCCTCTTCGCAGAGGCGGACGGTCTCGTCCATCTCGGCGGACGGCCTGCGGCTGTTGAGAACGAGCGCGTGCCCCGTGCGGGCGAGCTCGACCGCGCACGCGCGTCCGATGCCGCGCGAGGCGCCTGTGATGAGAACGGTTTTCTTGTAGTCGGTCATGATCCGTTTTTAAATTGACTTTCAGTATGAGGGTGAATTATGCCGTCAGACGGCGAGAAGCGAGTCGATTTCGCTCTCAAGCGGCTGGAAGACGGTGAGGCGTCCCGAAGCGACGGCTTCGCCGTTGCACGAGACCGTGCCCTCGAAGACCGCGAGACGGTCGTCGAGCATCATCTTCGACATGGTGCAGACGAGAGTGCCCTCGCCTCTCCTGACGCAACGCTCGATCCTGATGCCGCGCACCGAAAGCAGGAGCCCCGCGTCGGCCTTCCTGTCGCCCACGGGCACGACGGTAAGATCGTCGTGCACGTGCGACCAGATGCCGATCGTCTGGGCCATCACCTCGAGGAAGAAGGCTTCGGGCAGCTCTCCATCGGGACGCCAGTGGGTGGCGAAGACGCCGTCGGCGTCCAGATCCGCCTCGGTCGTGACATCCGCCTCGCCCACGCTGACGACGCGGGTGATGACGCACATGGGCTTCCTGTGCGGGAGATAGCTTTCCGGATCAAGAAATTCGGTTTGGGTGGTTTCAGACATGGATTCGTGCCGTTCAGGAATTCGGTTCGAAGATGAGGGCCGTGTTGCTGCCGCCGAAGGCGAGGTTCGTGCTCATGACGGGGCCGGGCGCAATGAGCGCGGGTTCGCGCAACACGCCCGAGAGCGGAAGCGTCTCGTCGGGCGTCTGGCCTTCGGAGAATTGGGCGGGGAGCTTCAGCCCCCCGTGCATCAGTCCGAGCACGAGCAGCCCCGCGTCGGTGACGCCTGCGGCGCCGAGCGTGTGGCCCGTATAGGTCTTGGTGGACGACATTGCGGTGCGCCCGCCGAAGACGCGGTTCATGGCGGCAAGCTCGGAGGCGTCGTTCTGCCCCGTGCCCGTGCCGTGAAGATTCACGTAGACGATGTCGTCGGGCGTGAGGCCCGCACGCGAGAGCGCGCCGCGCACGGCCGCCTCGGCGCCCCTGCCCTCGGGTTCGGGACTCGACATGTGGTGACCGTCGGAGCTCTCGCCCCAGCCCGAAAGCTTCACGGCCGAGGGACGGCGGGTGAAAAGCATCAGGCCTGCACCCTCGCCGATCGTGATGCCGGGACGATGGTCGGTCAGGGGACGCGTGCGCTCGCCCGCGAGCACGCCCAAGGCGTGAAAGCCGTTCAGGGGCATGTCGGCGAAGGTGTCGGCGCCGCCCGCAATGACGGCGTCGGCCAGACCCGCCTCAAGAAGGCGGGCTGCGCTGATAATGGCGCGGGCCGAGCTCGTGCAGGCCGTCGCGATCGTATAGGCGGGGCCCTTGGCACCTACAAATGATGCGAAATCGCGCGAAGGATCGCCCATTTCCTGCCATTCGCCTGCAAAAGGCGGCATTTCCGAGCCGAACTTTCGTGCCTTCCACCAGTCGGAAAACTCCTGAGAGCCCGAGGTGCTCGTGCCGAGCACGACGGCGATGCGCTCGTCCTCAAAGTCCTTGAGGCGGCTTTCGAACTCGGTCTTCCTGAGGTTCCAACAGGCCCTGAGGAGCCTGTTGTTGCGCGAGGACGGCGGATTCGTGTCGGGCAGATCAATCGTCACGTGGCCGAACGGAGCCTCGAACCCGTCGACGGTGCGCACGAGGGGTCCCTCCATGCCGGGCGCGCGGCCTTCGGCCAGATTGGCAAGAATGGCGTCGTCGTCTTCGCCGAGTGCGTTGACGAGCGACAGGGCTTCAACATAAACCGTCACTGGGCTTGCTCCTCGTCGGGGCCGGGCTTGTCGGCGGTGGAATCGGGAACGGCGGGATCCTCGAGATAGCGAAAGGCGATCGAATACCCGAAGGCCTCGTGCCTGATGCTCGCGAGCCTGGGGCCGCGGGGCCCGTCGGCATACGTGAAGCGCTCGATTTCGGCGCCGTCGCCGTCGACGAGCGTTCTCGATTTTTCCTCAATCCTGAGATGATAACCCGAAGGAAGCGTCGTCCACGCTTCGGCGGGGAGCGTGCCCATCAGAATGTCGGCGACGATCTGCTCTGCGCGAAGCTCCTTGGGGAGCGGCACGTAGTTCGTCGACACGAGCATGGTGCCGTCGTAGGTGACGCTCATGAGGGCCATGCCCGTGAGGGTCATCACGTCGAGCGACATCAGGCCGCCGCGGCAGGCCCTGACCGTGAGAAGGCGCTCGGTGCGCCCGTCGCGGACCGCCGTGAGAATGGCGTTTTCGGTCATGTCGGCGCCGCAGGGACTGTCGGGCAGCGCGGCGCGCACGCCGGGCTTGACCCAGAAGAAGAGTTCAGGCGACTCGGGCTCCGTGGCGCAGCCCGTGAGCATGAGCGCGGCGGCCAGCGCCGCAAGGCCCCTGAAAGAAGCGGACGTCATCGTGGACGCTCCTCCCTGTATGTGTTACGTCTTGTGATGAGGCGCGTGGCGGGCGCAAGCAGGAAGGCGAAAAGAACGCCCGCCGAAAGCACCAGGCCGAAGCTTCGCACGGCCGGCGTCTCGCTCAGCACCAGAATGCCGAGCGAAAGAAGCGTGCTTCCAAGCGCAACCGCCATCGCATGAAGGACGTGGTCCCGCGGCTCGTCCGCGGATCCCGCGCCTTCCTCCGAATGAAAGAAGATCGTGTAGTCGACGCCGATCCCCATGACGAGGATGAGCGCGAAGAGACTGAAGAGATTGACGGGCGTGCCCGTGATGCCCGCAGCGGCAAGGCCCGCAAGCAGGCCGCCCGCGACGGGCAGCGACGCGACGAGCCCGAGCCTTGCGCCAAAGAGCTTCACGAGCATGAGTCCGAGCACGGCGAGTCCTGCGGCGATGAGCCCCGTGAGACCGAGGCGGAAGGCCGAGAAGAGTTCCCCGAAGTCGGCGCGGCGGTTGAGCCAGTAAACGCCGTCGATCCCGGCCGCAGCTGCAGCGGCAGCCTCGGCCGCATCCTTTCCGGCCGAGAGCGTCACGGGCACGAGGATCACGACGCCCTCGGACGTGCGGGCAACGAGCGAGCGGTAGTTGTCGCCCAACGGGCCCGCCAGCCATGACGCAAGCTTCACGGTCCCGTAGGGCGTGCAGCCGGATCCCTCACAGGGCGGCGCGAGCTTTGCCGTCATCGAGGGCTCAGCAGCCTTCATCGAGGCAAGGGCCTTTTCCTGCACGTCAAGGCTTCTGAGGGGCACCATCACGGGACGCGAAATAAAGCCCTCTTTTTCCAGTTCATGAAGCTTCGGTCGCAAGAGCTCAAGCGTTTGCACCGCCTCGTCGGGGGTTTTGCCCGTGGCGGCGAACCACGTCTGGGAAAAGCCGATGCCGAGAAGCGAGGAGATCACCTTCTCTTCTGCGGCAAGTCTGACGGGCGGCGTCTGCAGGGCCGAGAGGTCGTCGTTGACGCTAAGGCGCGCGACGCCAAAGACCGATACGCAGGCAAAGAGGACGAGGAAGGCCTTCGTCCAGAGGCGCCCTTGCGTCCATGCGTCCGCGTAGGCCGAAAGCAGGCTTCGGGCGGGCAGAGGACGGACGGGGAAGCCTTTGACGAGGAACGGGAACCAGGCGACGACCGTGAGCCAGGCGCCCGCGAGTCCGCAAACCGCAAAGAGCGCGAGCTGCCTGAGGCCGGGAAAAGGCGCGGCGAGCATGAGCGCATAGGCCGTGACCGTGGTGAGAAGCGCGTGCAGAAGCGAGGGCCTCAGGTGTCTGAGAGTGCCTGCGGGCGTTTCGATCCCGCCCGCCCAGCGGCGGCGCATCAGATAGTAGGTCGTGTAGTCGGCCGAGATGCCGATGAGGCTCAGGCACATGACGAGCGTGACGGCATGGAGCGACCCGAAGACCGCCAACGTGGCGGCCGCAGAGCGCGCCCGCCGAGACGGAAAGCAGGCAGAGGAGAACGGGCCTGAAGCTTCGGAAGGCGACGAAGATGAAGACGGCGAGGAGCACGCAGGAGAGCGAACCGAGACGCTTCATGTCGCGCTCGGCCTGAGAAGCCGCGTGATGGCTGTAGTAGAGAACGCCCTGCCCTGCGATGGCGGCGTCGGGACGTTCGGACAGAACGGCCCTGCGGATGTCGGCCTCGGCGGCGATCCAGGCCTTGAGCCCGTCGCCCGAGAGCGCGGATTCGGGCACGCGGCCCGTCAGCAGGCGCCAGGAGCGCCCTTCGGAATCCTTTGCGGTGATCCAGCCGTCGTCGAGCATCGGCATGCCTCTTCCCTGAGACATCATGACCGAGCGGAGAAGAAGCCAGGGATCCGCGCGCCACTCGTCGCCGGTGACGCCTGCGACGGGACTGTAGAGCTGGCCGAGCATCCACCTCAGGTGCCCCTTTGCCTTGTCCCCGAGAAGTCCCGAGACGGTCTTCTCGTCGAGCAGGCCGAGTACGTCCCGCCTCATGGCCTCAAGCCAGATCCTGCGGTCCGCTTCGTCCATGCGGCTCGAAAGCGACGTAACGAGCTCGCGCTCCCAGAGGCTTCGGACGAATTCGTCCGCAGCGCCGGGGTTCGACGCGTCCTCGCGGACGGCCCAGATCACGCGGTCGGCGATGCCGCGCGTGGCGGCCTGAGCAAGTTCTCCCGTCCTCACGTCGGCGGAAGAGGACGGCAGCAGATCAAGAATGTCGGTCGAAAGGGCGCCCTTCGGAAAGCCGATGACGGTGAGCGCAAGAATGAGAAGGATGCACGCGGCCCAAACCAGCGCAGGCAAGGTGCCTGCGGGTTGCGTGAGCCTGTCGATGAACCGCGTCCTCCTGCTCATGATCCTCTGGTTATTGTTCGGTCTTCTTCAGGTCGTCCGTGAGCGCGGGCTTCGCCTCTTCGGACGCCGCCTCGGCAGATGCATCAGCCGGCGCATCGGACGCGGGAACGTCCTTCACGGAAGATTCGCTCACGGCGGGTGCCTGAACTTCGGTGGTGCGTTCCTCTTCGACGGTGCTCTCGGACTGAGCGGCTTCAGACTGCACGACTTCGGGCTGCACGTCGACAGGCGCTGCAGCGGGCGCGGCGGATTCGGCCTGAACGGGCTGAGCGGCCTCGGCAGTCTCAGCCTTTTCAGCAGCTTCTGCAGTTTGAGCGGCTTCAGCGGCAGCGGCGCCTGCGGCTCCGGCAGCGGCGGACTTGCCGAAGGACGGCATCCACTTCTTGTAGTCGACGCCCTTGATCTTGTCCATCTTGTCCTTGAGGTTGAGATTTTCGATGCGGCCCTTGACGTCGAGCCTTTCAATCCTGCCCTTGACGTCGAGGTTCTCGATCCTCTCCTTGACGTTGAGGTCCGCGATCTTTTCCTTCACCTTGAGATCCGCAATCCTCTGCTTGACGCGAAGGCCGACGATCTTGTCCTTCATGCCGGAGAAGAAGGAGGGCTTTTGAGCCTCGGGAACGGCGGACGCATCGAACGCGGCGTCTGCGGCTTCACCACCCTCGGCAGCCTGAGCGGCCTGGGCGGCCTTGACGGCGGCCTTCGCCCTCGCCTTTTCCTCGCGGCGCTTCGCCATCTTCTCCCTGATGCCGTCGAAGATCGAACGGCGGGAGGTGTTTCGGGCCGCATGCCGTGCGGCGCTCGCGGCGGCTTCGGCGCGGGCCTGCGCGATGATGGCGGCGCCTTCGTCCTCGTCGATGTCGTTCGTCGCCTCGCCTCGTGCGACCGCCTTTTCGTGGCGAACCTGAGCGCCGATGCCGAAAACGTCGGCCACGGCCTCACCGAGGCTTTCGGAGGCGATCTGGGTGTCGTTGAGGATGCGGGTGTGTTCGTCGGACGGCACAGCCCTGAGGTTTTCGGGGCTGGCGACGCGCACGATGATGCGGCAGTCATGCTTGAGTTCGCGCGCGGCCGCAAAGACGGTCTTGTTGAGGACCATGTCGGAGGACGGCAGCACGAGGACCTCGGCATCGACGAGATGGCCCTGGACGAGGAGCGCGGGGTCGGACGGATTGCCGACGATGGCCGAACCATGCTTGTAGGAGTCGACGACCGCGGCGGTCGTGTCGCTCATCACGAAGCAGGTGAAGTCGATGCCGCGGGCCTCGAGCCTCGGCAGGAGCGCGAGTACGACCTCGTTGACGCCCGCGATGAGCACGTGCCCCTTGATGGTCTTGGGCTCGACGGAGGCGAGCGGCGAGACGCGTTCGGCCATGCGCGCAAAGAACGGACGGCGGGAGACGAGGAGGTTCCTCACGTGCGGGATGGCAGTGAACATCAGCGGATTGAGCGCGATCGTCAGAATCGAGGCTGCCACGACGATGCTCATCGTGCCCGGCGTCGCGATCCCGAGCGCAATGCCCTGGCCGCAGAGAATGAAGGAGAATTCACCGAGCTGCGAGACGCAGGCGCCCATGACGAGGGCCGTGTCGAGCGGCCAGCCCAGAAGCAGCACGAGCGCGGCCGTCACGCTGCTCGTGATGCACATGATGATGAGCATCACGGCGATCACGGCCCAGGGTTCGTTCACGAAGACGTACGGGTCGAGCATGAGGCCCACGGAGATGAAGAACAGCACCGAAAACGCGTCCTGCAACGGCAGGCAGTTGCGGGCCGCACGGTGCGCAAAGCTAGACTCGCGCATCACCATGCCAGCGAAGAAGGCGCCCAGAGCGTAGCTCACGTTGAAGATCGCACCCGCGCCGTAGGCGATCCCGATGGCGATCGCAAGCACGCAGAGCGTGAAGAGCTCGCGGGAACCCGAGAGCGCCACGCGCTGGAGAATCCACGGGAAGAGACGCTTGCCGACGATGAGCATGCCGGCCACGAACACCGCGACGCCGAGCAGCGTCTTGGAGAGCGAGATGACGATGAGCCTCGGATCAACGGGCCCCTCGCCCTGCGTCACCTGCGCGACGAGCGGCAGGCACACCATGATGAAGACGGTGACGAGGTCCTGCACGACGAGCCAGCCGATGGCGACCTGGCCGCTCGGCGTGACGGAAAGCTTGTGAAGCTCAAGGGCCTTCATCACGACGACGGTCGATGCACAGGAGAGCGTCATGCCGAAGACGATCGCATTGGGAAGCGCCCAGTCCCAGGCAAGGAGCGCGACGACCGTGCCGGCGGCGCCCGATGCGGCCATCTGCAGCATCGCGCCCGTGACGGCCACGCCCTTGACCTTCACGAGGTCGGCGACCGAGAAATGCAGGCCCACGCCGAACATCAGGAGCATCACGCCGATTTCGGCGAACTGCTCCGTGACGACGCGGTCGACGTTGGGAAGGAGCGGGAAGAGGCCCACGGACACGCCCGCGATGATGTAGCCCACAAGCGTGGGGGTCTTCAGGAAGCGCTCTGCAAGCCACCCGAAAACAAGCGCAAGCCCGAAGCCCGTCACGAGCGTGGTGATGATGGAAAACTGATCGGTCAAGGCCGCTTCTCCTCTGGTCTGTCCAGTCTGGTCCGTTCCTCTCCGTTCCATTCCGTTCCGCTGCGCGGGGCGGGCACTTTGCACGGAGGGAAAGCGTTTAAGTCTACTCTTCCAACGGGCACTCCGCCTCAGCGTCGTCCCGAAGCGACTCAGCAGGTTCGAAAGCTTGAAGCTTGAAAAGCCTCGTCGCTTCGACGATATCGAATTCAGGCCCCTTTCACGATCCTCACGTTGGAGAGAATCATGTCGGTCACGTTGTCGTTAGAAGGAGACATTCTGATCGACTCAACGTATTCCGAGCCCTTCAGCGTCACGGTGCCGAGAATGCGGCCGAGAGCCTCGTCGCGGGCCCTGAGCGTGATCGTCCAAGCGTCGGCGGGCTTTTCGCCGCCCACGAGCGTGAAGTCGAAGGCGTCCCGCAGCGCGGCCGCGTCGAGCCTCATCACGGACGTGAGAAGACGTGCGGCGGAAAGAACGGCGGGATGGGTTTCGGCCTTCATCACTTCGGGCGCCTCGTCCTCGTAGCGGATCGTGAAGACGCCGTCTTTGAGCGAGACCGTCTGTACGAAAGGCGTCTTCTGGACCCAGGAGAAGGCTCCGTCACCCGTGAGCGACAGCGTGCCCGTGCTCGTGAGCGTGCGGCCCGCGGCGCCTAGGGTGCGCTTCTGCGTGAAGTCGGCCTCAAGCGAAGTGAAGTCGTTGAGACGCTTCGCGAGCGCCTCAAGCCTTGCGGCGTCCTGCGTCTCAGCGGCGCCTGCGGTCTTGAACCAGATGAAGGTGAGGACCAGTGCCGCAATGAAGAAGACGGCGAATTTCTTGATAAAGCGGATCACCTGCGATCCTCCTCATGCCAGAAGTCGTAGAAGTTGAACCATTGGGCGGGATGCTCGAGCGCCTCGGCCTCAAGCCTCTGCGCCCAGAGAGAGGCCAGGCGCGAAAGTTCGGCCTCGCGGCCGCGCCTCGGGAGCTTCACCTCATCCGCAAAAGGCTCGCACTTGATGAGAATGCGGTTCCCTTCCCTCACGGCAAAGAGCGTGACCACGCCGCACTTCAGGAGCGACGCGAGGATGAAGGGACCGGCGGGAAACGGCGCCTCACGGCCGAGAAAGTCCGCCGTGACGGACCGGTCGCCGCGCGTGAGCGCATCGTTGGGCGTGCGGTCGGCCGCGATTGCGACCCATTCGCCGCGCTCGATGGCATCCTGGAGCATCGAGGCGGTCTCGACGCCGAGACGGTCGACGGCGATCACGTGGCGCGAGGCATCGGGGGCAACGGCCTCGAGCATCGCCTTGAACCTCGGCGCATGACGGTCGAATATCAGCGCCCAGACGGGCACGGCCCTGTCGTGCTGGGCGAGCGCACGAGTCGCCTCGGCTACGCCCAGATGCGAGACGAGCACGAGCCTGCCCCTGCCGTCGGGCGTGGGCTCGCAGAGAAGCCTGCGGCTTTCCTCGTCGGCGAAGTCGACGTCGCGCGCGAGCTTCAGGTCGCCCGCCCATGCGGCAAGACGGTCGAGCATGCTCGTGGCGAAGGCCCTGAAGTGGGCGTGCCCCGAGACGGGGCGAGGCGCAAGGCCGAGCGCCTCCCTGCGCTCGGCAACGCGCTCGAGAAAACGGTCGCTCGCCTCACGGGCACGCGTCCCCGTGAGCCTGAAGATGAAAGCAACGGGAGTTCCGATGAGCGCAAAGAGAGGCCTGCCCCCGATCCTGTAGAGAAGCCACAGCAGCCTGAGCCCCCACATGCCGCGACGTTCGGGCGTGGTGCTCCAATGCTCCCCGCCTTCCCTGCCTTCCTTCGATTCGGCTTCGGTCATCTCTTCTCCTCAGACGGGTTCGCGGCGGAAAAGCCTGCGGATGCGGGCGGGCCACCAGAGCGGGCTTTCGAGGAAGAGGCGCGCGTGCATCTTCGAGATGCGCACGTTGTCCTCCCACATGCGGAAGTTGGACCTGCCGCCCTCGGGATAGATCACGCGGCTGCGGATGAAGCGCACGGGCAGGCCCCGCCAGTAGAGGCGGACCATGATTTCGGTATCGAAGTCCATGAAAAGGCCCACGGGACGGCTTTTTATCACGGCAAGCGTGTCGGCGACGGGATAGACGCGGTAGCCGCACATGCTGTCGACGATCTCGAAGCTGAGCGTTTCGATCCAGACCCAGACGTGCGTGACGTAGCGGCCGATCAGGCGCTTCTTCGGAACGGACTCGTCGTATTCGGGACGCGCCGACCAGAGGACGCCGGGATGCCTGCGGGCGGACTCGAGGAGCGCGGGGGCGTCCGCGAGGTCGTGCTGGCCGTCGGAGTCGACCTGAAGCGCATGCGTATAGCCCTCGGAGACCGCATGTTCGAGCCCCGTCAGAAACGCCCCGCCCTTGCCTCGGTTGACCTCGTGGCGCAGAAGCGTCATCTCGGGATGCAGGGCGGCAAGCCTGTCAAGCTCGCGCGCACTCTCGGCATCACTTGCGTCGTCGACGACGATGACGGGAAGCTTCAAGGGCGCAAGGCCCTCAAGCACGCCCCCGAGGGTGAGCCCGTGGTTGCGGCTCGGAATGATGACGACGGGACGAAAGTCTGACATGACGCCGTCCGTCACCTGAAAATGAACGCAATGCGTCCGCGGCTTGCGGGCACGGCCTCGCCGTCCTTCTCCTTTTCAAGGGAGAACGACGCGCCGAGACCGTCCTCGGCGGGCTTGAAGGCAAGCTTCACGAGGAGCGCGTCACCCGGACGCAGGGGCACCGTGAACTTCATCTGGGGAATGGAGGCGATGCGCAGGGGCCTCCCGGCCCATTCGGCTGCCAGCGTCTCGACGAGGTTGAGCTGCACGACGCCGGGCAGAATGGCCAGACACGGAAAGTGCCCGTCGAAGACGGACATGCCCTCGCTCAGCACGAGGCGGGCCTCGATCGAGGATTCGGTTCGGGAGAGCACCTCCAGGGCGCCCTTCAGTTCGTCAGCCATGTGTTGTCTCCTTGTGTTCGAAGAGTTCGGCAAGCATCGGCACGACCACCTTGCCCTGAGCGTCTGTCGGCCAGTCGGCGACGTGGCGCCAGAGGCGCGGACGAGCGAGCGGATCGAGCCTCCCGGCGAGCGCCGCCGTCGTCTCGATGCGGTTGGGACAGCGCCCCCGCCAGCCCGGCGACGTGCGCTCGCAGACGACGGCGCCGATCACGGTGCGGCCCGCCTGCTTCACGGAAAGCGCTCGGATCTCAAGCCCCAGAGCTTCCTTCACCACGCGTTCGATTTCGGTGAGCGAGAGTCGGATCTCACCGATCTTGACGATGCGGTCGCGACGGCCGAGCAGCCTGAAGACCTTGTCGGAGGACATCTCCAGACGGTCGTCGAGCAGGATGCTGCCTTGGGGAAGAAGCGGCGAGGCAAGCCTCCAGCCCTGCTCCGTCTCCTCAAGTCCGCCCTCGTCGATGAGCGTCCAGGCGGGATTCATGCGTCCCGCGTCGTGCCTTCTCGAGGCGACGACGCCCGTTTCGGTGCTGCCGTAGATTTCGTGCACGGCGACGCCCGTCCAGGCGTGCATGCGAGAGAGCGCCTCGTCGTCGAGCACGCCCGCGGCCGTCAGGCAGAAGGCGATGCGGGGACGTTCGAGCGCCGTGTCGAGCATCCTCATGAAGGTGGGCGTCGTCACGAGCGCGACGGGACGGTCGAATTCGAGAAGCTGTTCCTGATAGACCGTGCGGGCGTCGGCGACGGGCGTGCCCGTCGTCATCGCCATCCAGACGGCGAAGGTGAGGCCGTAGAGATGCCTCGGATCCACCGTGGCGGCGATCACGGCGCCCTCGAGATGACGGCCGAAAAGCCTTTGCGTGATCACGGCCTCGCGGCTCATGAGGCCGACGGTCTTTTCAATGCGCTTGGGCGTGCCCGAAGAGCCCGACGTGAAGAGTACGAGCGGCCTTTCCGCCTCGGGCGCCCTGAGTTCGGAAGCCGGGCACGGATTCTCGGCGAAGTCCGCGACGAGAGCGGGCTTCGGGAACGACCTATGCGACTCCGTCGTGAGGACGGCGTCGTATTCGTCTGCGAGCGTCTCGTGCATGGCGCCGCGGCCCGCAAAGAGCACGGGCACGCAGTCCCTCCAGAGGACGGCCGAGAGGAGCACCGCGAAGTCGTGCGGCGCATCGGCGTCAACGGCGATGCGCGAGCCCGCAGGCATGTCTGCGAGTGCGGCGGCAGCGGCCGAGACCCTGCGCGCCAGTTCGGCGCGGGTCGTCACGGCACCGTCCGCATGGACTGCGGCGGGCGCCTCAGGGCGGCCTTCGAGCCAGCCTGCGACGGGAGAGCGCTCGGCTTCAGACATGCTTGACAAGCTTCCTGTAGAGATATTCGCCGCCCATGAGGCAGCCGATGGCGACGTAGCTCAGCCCCCCGTTCCAGAGGGCCCAGAGCGTCAGGTCGTCCGCGAGGATCGTTGCAACGGCGATGCTGCCGTTGACGACGAAGAAGCCGCACCAGACGGCCGTCACGCGTCGCGTGTAGGCGACGCCTTCGGGCGGCAGGGGCTTGCCGCGCAGGCCGAGGCGCGCCAGACGCTCGACGACGGGCATGCCCGAAAAGAGCGAGGCGCCGAAGACGGAGAGGAGCGAGGCGTTGACGAGGACGGGATACCAGAGCATCCAGTCGGCCTCGTCAAGAAGGGCCGCAAGGCCCACGAGCACGAGGCCCGCAGCCGAAAGAAGGCGGCCGCTGCGGGCGGTCTCGCCGCGCCCCGCAAAGGCGAGCGCGAGCCTCACGCCGAGCACGCAGGCGGTGCCCGCGAGCAGCAGCGTCATCAGGCCGTTCGTCACAGCGTAAAGGACGAAAAACGGCCAGACCGCCATGACGGCGGCCGTGACCGCATTGAGAATCGTGCCCGTCATCAGGCGCGCCGCTTACTTGGCGGCTTCGCCGTTCTGCTGCGAGAAGTCGTAGATGACGTCGACGACGTCGCCCACCGTGCGCACGGACTTGAAGGCCTCGGGCTTGATGCGCTTGCCGATCATGTTCTGCAGGTGCACGATCATGTCGACGGCGTCGATGCTGTCAAGGTCGAGGTCCTCGACGAGGCGACTTTCGCGGGTGACGCCTTCGGTGTCAACCTCGAAGAGATCGCCCATCACGCGGACGATTTCGTCAAACAGTTCTTCCTTGGTGTAGGTCTTCTCCATTTCTTACTTCTCCTCGGTGCGGTTTTCGCGGATGAAGGCGGCCAGCGAGGCGACGCTACGGAAGTGTGCGCGCACCTCCTCCGTTTCGCCCGAGAGCGAGACGCCGAAACGCTTCTTGACGGCAAGGCCGAGCTCGAGGGCGTCGATGGAGTCCAGACCAAGGCCTTCGCCAAAGAGCGGAGCGTCCGTCTCGATGTCTTCAGGGGTCATGTCTTCAAGGTTTAGGGCCTCGATGATGAGGGCCTTGACTTCGTTTTCCAGATTGTTCATCAGTTCTTCATCCGTTGAATGAGGGATTGGTTCGCAAGCGCCGTCGCTTTCTGCGCAGCGCGTCAATTCTGCCGGCGGCCGCGCGCCTTTCCTTCGATCTCGTCCTCGCGACCCGCGGCCTTGAGGAGTTCGCGGCGCATCGCCTCGGTGAGCCTGCGGCTCGCCAGTGAGTAGCCGTCCTCGCCTTCCCTCAGGTAGTCCTTCGGATCGATCATGCCCTCGAAGGTCAGGCGGATCGACGGGCGAACGGCGGGAATCTCGTACCACTGCGTGTCCTTGTTGAGCCACGCGTGGGAGCTCCTGATGTGCACGACGGCGAGCCTGCATCCCGTGCGCAGGGCCGCATGAGCGACGCCGCGCTTCAACTTCATCGGGACGCCCGCGCGCGTGCGCGTGCCCTCGGGGAAGATCAGGATGTTCTCGCCGGCCTCAAGCCTGCGGGTGATCTCCTCAAGCGTTTCCAGAGAACCGTCGTTCGACATGTAGTCGGCCGCACGGATCACGTGCTTGAAGAAGAAATTATGCCTGAGCGAGGCCTTCACGAGACAGTCCATCTCGGGGAGCATCGAGGCCGTGAGGACGTAGTCGAGAATCGTCGGATGGTTGGCGATGATGATCGTTCCCCTGAGGGAGCGCATCTGTGCGAGCGACCCGCGCTCAATCATCGTGACACCAAGGCGATCCATCGTCCGCGCATAGAAGTCGAAACACCTCGCAATCATCGCGCGGGCCTTGAGGCGGCGCGCCACGGGATCTCGGACCGTGAGCCTCAGATAGGGAAAGTACGTCATCGAGAGGCCCAGGCCCCCGAGTCCGAAGATCACCCAGCAGAGCCCCGTCATGAGACGGCGCCACTCGAAGGCGAGCCTGCCTTCAGTGCGTTCAGTCTTATCCTGCGTCACGGCGGCCTCCATCACGCACGCTCCCACTCGAAGCGGGTGGCGGCGCCCGACGTGGCGAACGCGGGCCTTTCGGACGCAAGGCCTGCGGCGAGCTGGAGAGAAGCGGGAAGCACGGGCTCGGCCTGCTTCAGGGAACGCGGCGTCATCGTGACGCCCGCGCCTTTCTTCAGGAGCCAGGCGGTGGCGTAGAGCGCATCGCAGGGGCGCGACTCGAACGCATCAAGAAGCGCCCCGGGCTGACAGTCGTCGAAGTCAACGACGGCCACGCAGTCCATGCCGTCTGCGAGCATGCCCGCCGCCTCGACGAGCGCCATGTGAAAGCTTTCGGCGCCTGCGGCGACGCTCGAGGCGGGCGCGTGCACCCGTCCCTCGATCGTGAACATGCCTGCGGCGGCGTTGTGGACCGACATCATGAAGTCCGTGGGCGACGGCGGCTCGCCCGCCGAAATCGCGTCGAGGATCTTCACGCCCCTCACGGTCTCGCCGTGGCGGCTCGAGAAGATCCAGGCCTTCGCCTCGCCCGCGCCCTCAAGTGCAAGGGCTGCCTCGCAGGCAAGCCTTGCGCCCGGACTCATGCGGCGCGCCTTCATCATCGGAAGCCGCTTCGTGAAGGCGAGCGGCGCGTCGGGAAGCCCCTCGGGCATGCCGGGGAGCGCAGCCTGCGCCCATGCGCGGAGGTCCTCGCCGGAGGAGAGCCCCTGCGCGAGCACCACGTGGGAGGCGATGTCGAAGTCCGGCATCATCAGGCCTTCTTCTTGCGGCAGACGAGGAGCGTGTGCTCCATGCCGAGGCCGTCGTGGACGCGTTCGATCTCGAAGCCCGCGGCCTCGACGAACACCTCGAACTCGTCGTAGGGATAGAAGCGGCTCGTGCCGTTGGCGAGCGCCGTGAAGTAGAGCGACATCGCCGCAAGGCAGGCGTCGGCCACGGGGAACGGCTGACGGCCGATGAGCGGCTCAAGAATATAGAGGACTGCATCGTCCTCCATCGCGGCATGCGCCTTCTTCAGAATGGAGACGATCTGCGACGGAGAGAAGCAGTCGAGGAACTGGCTCATCCACCAGGCCTTCGTGCCCGTCTTCGGGAACGGCTGGTCGGAGAGAACGTTCATTGGATGCGTGCTGACGCGCGAGGCGAGGCCTTCTTCGGCCATCACGCGGTCGACGGTCTCGCACTGCTCGGGCAGGTCGATGACGACCACGCGGATGTCACTGCGCCAGGCGCAGCAGGAGCGGGCCCACTTGCCGGTGTTGCCGCCGACGTCCGTGATCGAGTCGATCCCGTCGGTGAAGACGAGCGGCAGCGCCTTGGGATAGGCCTCGTCGGAATAATGGTGGTCGAATTCGAACCAGCTCTCCTTCGCGCGGCCCGGCAGCTTCTGGATGCCGGGATAGATCGTCGGCCAGTCGCCGAAGACCTTGAGGCCTGCGGGGCGGGACTCCCTGAAGGAGTCGGTGAGGCCCGCGAGGCCCTCGTAGCAGACGTCGCGCGTGAAGCGGAAGTTGATGCCCACGTGCAGGTCGTTGACGAAGAAGATGCCCGTGTTCGTGAGCGAGAAGCGGCCTTCATCCGACCGCTGCGCCACGCCGAATCGCACGGCGACCTCAAGGAGCGACCTAGCGGCGTAGTCGCTGCAGGGCGACTTTTCACAGAGCGCCTCGAGGGTGAGGCCTTCGGGGCCGGCCTCGTCGAGCGCCTTCATCAACCCGAGGTCCGTCATGGCGCAGAGCGCCTGAAAGACGAAGGGAGAGACGGCAAGACGATGGGCCTCGTTGAGGGCGTCAAGGGCCGGCGTGCGGCGGGTCTTTTTGATGGACTCTTTCATAGAAATTCGAAATTCGGCGCGGGAACCTCTGTCTTCAGACAGGGGAGGAAGCGCCGTCCTCCTTTCTAAGTTCGGTTAAATAGGTGCTTCTCTTTTCGAGAAGCGTTTGGCGGATACCCGCAGGTTCCGCTGACACGGCCCGAAGGCCGGTTGACATCCTTCGCCAATGTTGGAGGGGGTCTGGTACCTGCAACACCGCTCCGACCTCTCAGAGCTTTTAATTGCAGGCCGCAGTGCGTGGAACCAGGATGTACATCCCACGGTGCCTGTACATTCCCAACCAACGTGGCGCCTCTCGAAAGAGGGGCGCCGAGGCTAGTCAACAAAGGCTCTTTCGAGCCTCTGCCTTAGGCAGGAGTTATTGACCGGTGCGGCGGTCGGATCGTTGACAATCAGTTCGTCTGGCGAAGGAGGATCTTGTTTTCTTCCTCACGGATCGTCACGGTGAGGTTGGCCGTCCAGGAATTGACCTTGCGGTGAGCCGTGCCGTCCTTGTTGAAGAGCGTCGAGCCTTCCTTGACAGCTTCGATCATGTAGCCCTCGTTGTCATAGGTGACGTCGGCGACGAGGACGTGGGGGCCCTTGACGTACTTGATGCGCATCTTGCCCGGTTCGTCCGTGACGACGCGCCAGCCGCGACGATGGGCGGCGCGCTTGATGCACGTGCGAAGCTGGGCGGCGGGAAGCTCGGTGGCCTGCTGGACGCTGACGGGATGGGTTGCGCAGCCCGTGACGCCGAGAACGGCGACGCCGGCGACACCGAGAAGAAGATTGCGGCGAAGCATGTTGGCCTCTCCTTTTGAAGTTGTTTTGTTGCGACACGAGCCCCGCTCTCCCCATCCTGCAGAGAATGGTGGCGTAGGGACCTTCCCGGAATGCGCCCCTGAATGAACATTCATTCAGTTTTTGTGCCTTCTGGTAATATCACGATTCTACCCGATTCCGTTCGCTTGCATGGAATTTCCGGAGGTTGCTCCCTTTTTTTTTCCAAGCCTGCCGATATCATCACTCACCGATCCGGACTCCTGCCGCGATGCATTTGCGAAGCTGCAGACGCGGGCAGGCACCGCATGGAGAGGCGGATTGCGTCCGCTTCAGTACAATGTGGTGTTTAGATTCCAAAATCCGATTCCGGCCGGACGATTCTCCGGACGGCAGCCAAGACAATTCCGATGATAGCCACCGAAGCACAGCGCGAAGCAATCGACAGTCTTCTCACCTTCATTGAAGAGGCCACGAGCCTCAGGCAGACGGCCGCAAGGCACCTCTCGAGGTGCGGCAGGCTTCTCAGGCTCCCCGAGCTCGAGGCGGCCGTGCCGGGGCTCGTTGCGGGCGACCCGACGGGCGCCGACGCCGACCTCGTCTGCCGCATCGAAAAGCTCGAAATGCCGCCGTGCCCGCCGATTCCCGAGTCTCTCGCCCCGTATGCGACGGGCGACTGGCGCGCCCCCGAGTGGACGCCCGACTGGAAGGCCCTGCCCGATCCGGCCGAGCATCCCGAGTCGGCCGAACTCTACGAGACGCTCGCCGACTGGCTCAAGATCCGCGGCGCCTGGCTGGAGGCCAGAGGCGAAATTCTTCCCAACCATGCGCTCTTCGAGCGCCTGCAGGACCTGAGGGACCATCTCTCCGAGTCGAACCTTCGCGACGAGTGCGTGATCGGCACGGCCGTCTTCACGTCGAACCCCGACGTCACGCGCGCGAAGAACCCCGTGCGCTGGCCGCTCCTCGTGCAGCCGCTCGTCATCGAGCTCGGCTCGAGCCGCCGCAACCTGCCCGTGATCGAAGTGCGCAGAAACGGCGACGAGGACCCGAGGCTCCTTGCCGAAATCCTCGCGCCCTTTGCCGAGGACGGCGTCGACCTCAAGGCCGCCTCGCGCTTTGAGGAATGGCTCGAGGATGCGGGTGCGGACGCGAACCTTGCGGGCGACGAGTCGCTTTCCGAGGCGCTCGAAAAGTTCGCCGCAAGCCTTCACCCCGACTGCCGCTTCGTGCCCGCAGAAGAAGAACTCCCCGAGGATGCGGGTGAAAAACCCGCCTTCACGCTCGAGGCGAGTCCCGTCATTCTTATTCAGCCGCGTCCGAGCGGCGTTCGCAGTGCGATCCGCAGCATCAGGAAGGACATCGCCGAACACCGCGACGTGCCCGCGCACCTGATGGAGATCGTCTGTCCCGACGTCTTCCCGACGCTCGCCTCGGGCCTCACGCCCACGCTTTCGCTCGAAGCCAAACTCGCCGCGACGGCGGGCGAGGACCCCGACGTACTTCTCGCCAAGCCCGCGAACCCCGAGCAGCTCGCGATCGCGCACGAGGTCGAACACAACAACGTCGTGCTCGTGCAGGGCCCTCCCGGCACAGGCAAGACCCACACCATCGCGAACCTTCTCGGCCACTTCCTCTCGCAGGGCAAGCGCGTGCTCGTCACGAGCCACACGACGAAGGCGCTCTCAGTCGTCAAGGACCTCCTGCCGAAGGAGATCCAGCCGCTCTGCGTCACGATGCTCGGCGACAGGAAGGACCTCGAGCAGACCTCGTCCGAACTCATCACGCGCCTCACCCGACTCAACGTCGAGGACCTCGAGGCGCGCATCAGGGCGCTCGGCCTTGAACGTCATCGACTCGGCACCGCGCTCGCCGACCGTCGCCGCCGCATCTTCGAGCAACGCAAGATCGAGCACGAGGCCGTCGAATTCAACGGCCGCCGCTACACGCTCACCGAAATCGCGAAGTTCCTGCGCGAGGCCGAGCGCCTGCAGGCGCTCATTCCGGGCGAAGTGGCCGAAGGTCCCCTGCCGCTCTCCTTCAGGGAGCTTCTTGAACTCTACGGCACGAACGGCCGGTGGGACGCCGAGACGGCCCGCGACCTCTCGGGCCTGCTCCCCGGATTCGAGCTTCTGCCCGACGCCGACACGATGCGCGGCATGAACCGCCGCTGGCGCGACGTGCTCGCCGAGGACGCAGGCGACGTCACCATCGACGAGCGAAGGAGCGCCTCGGGCGAACGGCTCCACGCCTTCATGAAGGGCGGCGAAACGCTTCTCGTCGCACCCGAGTCGGGCATCTCCGCGCTCACGCCCGCGATGGATCTTTCGCCACTTACCGAAACGGACGAAATGAAGCGCCTTGCGCTCTCGCTCGGCCTTGCGGACGAAGGGTGCCGCGAAGCCTTCGAGCAGCTCGAGCGCGAGCTCGCGGCCGCAAACGAACTTGCTCTCGCCGTCGACCGCGCCTCGCTTCTTGACAGCCACACCGTCGTCATCCCCGACGCCATTGACGCCGACGCCGCCATGAAGGCCGCCGAATGGTTCACAGCCAACGATCCCGACGGCAGCACGGGCTTCCTCGGCCGCCTCTTCAACAAGGAGGCCCGCGAGGCCGCCGATGCGCTTGCCGGCGTCGAGGTGGACGGCTCGCGCCCTGCCTCGAAGGAGGCCTTCGAAGCCGTCGCGCTGCACGCGCGCCTCAAGGCCGCCGTGAAGACCGTCGCCCGCACCTGGGACAGCCTTGCCGAACGCGCGGACGCACCCGCCTTCGCCACTTACGGCGACAACGCCGTGCGCACGCTCTTCACGCGCTACGGCACATCGCTCTCCGACACCTGCATCTGGTGGCGCAGGGTCTTCGTTCCCTATATTGAAGGGCTTCTTTCCGCCGGCATCGAAGCCGAGGGCATGAAGGAGCTTCTTGAATCCGCCGATCCGCTCGAGGCGGCCCGCAGGTTTGCGACCGACGTGCTCGCGCCCGTGCACACGGCCCGCCACCGCGAGGCCGAGCTTCATGCGCTTCGCGAATGGCAGGCGACCGAGAGCCAGAAGCTCTATGCGGCCGCCCCCGCCTGCGCGACCGCAAGGCGCCTTGCCGCCGCAACGCTCGTCGACCCCGACGCCTGGGAGCTCGAGGCCGAGCGCCTCAGGAAGCTGCTTGAGGACCAGCCGCTCTTTGCCCGCCGCACCGAGCTTCTTGAAAGGCTTCGCGCCGCCGCGCCCGAGTGGGCGAACGCGCTCGAGGCGGGCGAGCCCGGCTTCACGACCTCGAACCCGTCGCCCGAAATCACGAACGCCTGGCTCTACCGCCAGCTCGAGCGCATCTACACGCGCGCGACCGCCGCGGACCTCGATGCACTGCAGTCCGACGCCGAGCGTCTGTGCGCCGACCTTCGCGAGGCGACGGCCCAGCTCGCCGTCGCCAAGGCCTGGCTTGCCGTCAAGTCGAGGCTCTCGAACGGTCCCGCGCTCTCGAACCTCTTCTCGCTTGCCGCCTACATGAAGCGCGCCGTCGGCCGCGGCCGCAAGAGCGCCGCCTGGAGGCGCGAGGTCAACAGGCTTCTGCCCGCCTGCCAGCAGGCCGTGCCCGTCTGGATCATGATGATCCAGGACGCGCTCCTCAACTTCAGCACCGCCTCGAAGTTCGACGTGATCGTCGTCGACGAGGCGAGCCAGGCCGACATGACGGCGCTGCCGCTCCTCTATATGGGCAAGAAGGTGATCGTCGTGGGCGACGACCGCCAGGTGACACCGCTCTCCGTGGGCACGAGCGAGGCCGCCGTCGACGCGCTCTGCGCCCGTCATCTTGAAGGCCGCGTCAAGGAGCCCAAGCTCTACGACTCGAGGCTCTCGCTCTACGGCCTCGTGCAGAGCATGGCCTTCCCCGCGCACATGCTCGTCGAGCACTTCCGCTCCGTGCCCGAAATCATCGGTTGGTGCAGCCGCCTTTCCTACAACGGCACGATCAGGCCGCTTCGCGACGCCTCGTCCTCGAGCCTCAAGCCCGCGGTGGTGCCCTGGCGCACCCGCGGCACGGCGGGCGACAACGGCGTCAACGAAGAGGAGGCCCAGGCCGTCATCCGCCTGCTTCGTGCGATGATCCATGATCCCGCCTACGACGGCAAGACCTTCGGCATCATCCCGATGCGAAGCGTGCACGGCGCGCAGGTCAACCGCATCCGCCGCCTGCTCGTCGAGAACTTCGACCCGCGCGAGATCGAGCGCCGCCGCATCCACTGCGGCATTTCGGCCGAATTCCAGGGCGACGAGCGCGACGTCGTGATCCTCTCGCTCGTTGACTCCGCCGCGCCCGGGCTTCCCCTCAGGAAGGAGACCGACGGCGCCGACAGCATGATGAAGAAGCGTTGGAACGTGGCCGTCTCCCGCGCCCGCGACCAGCTCTGGCTCGTGCACTCCTTTGACCCCGCCGCGCAGCTCAAGCCCGACGACCTGCGCCGATCGCTCTTCGACTGGGCCGACGGCGTCATGTCGGGCACGATCGGCGCTGCCGAGCCCTTCGACCTGCCGGATCCCGAATTCACGGGCCAGGTGCTCCGTGCGCTGCGAAAGCGCGGCTACCGCGTCGAGGCGGGCCACGATGCGGGCGCCTGGCGCCTCGACATGGTCGTGCGTGCGCGCGGCCGCGCCGCCGCCATCGAATGCGACGGCTCGGGCCGCGAGGACGAGGACGCCATCCGCCGCGACATGGAACGCCAGACCGTGCTCGAGCGCGCGGGCTGGAAGTTCGTGCGCGTGCGCAGCGCCGACTGGTTCCGCCGCCCCGAAAAGACGCTCGAGCGCGTCTGCGAGGCCCTCGCCGCCCTGGGCATCGCGCCCGAGCCCGAGGACTGCGCCCCGCAGAAGGACCTGCTTCTTGCACACGTGAGGGCCAACGTCGAGCGCCTCGAGGCGGGGCTCGACATGATCGTCTTCGACAAGGAGGACGAGGACCCCGTGCCGCCCGTCGCACCCGTGACGCCCGCCGACCTCGCGCCCGACGACGCCGACCCCGTCGTCACGGCCCCCGTGCAGTTCGAGGCTCCGCTCATGCCCGTCGAGGTCGAGAAGGCCGACATCATGCTCATTCCCGAGATGGAGATGAGGGATGCGGTGCGCATCTCGCTCCCGACGCTCTCCGACGTCTTCGACGACGAGCCCGCCGCCGAAGCGGACGCCGAGACGGAAGACGAAGCTCAAAACGAGCCCGCGGCCGAGTCCTGCGGCGACCCGCACCACACGCCCGTCACCTTCATGGAGGTGATCCGCGACGGCCTGATGGACCGGGGGATCAATCCCGTCCTTCAGACGACGCCCAACGACGCCACCATGACGATCGGCGGACGCACGCTCCTGCGAGCCACCTTCTGGAGCGGCCGCGCAGACGTGCTCGTGCCCGCCTTCGACGACGTCAAGCCTCGCACGTGCGCGGGCTGCCGCCTCGTGCACAACGGCGCCTGGCGCATGTGGTCGCTCGCCGAAGCCGACCTCACGCAGCGCTTCGTGCAGGACTTCGTCGTCTTCATCGCCCGAACGGCCGAAGCCCTCCGATGAAGGACCGGTGAACAACCTTTCGTGACCCGCCGCCCGCAGGAGAACGCCTCTCCCGCGGGCGGATTTGCATCGAACCCCGCCATCAACCCACGGGCGCAGGCTCATCGCTGCGCGCGTCGTCCATGCGCAGCACGCCCTCGTGATGCCGCAGACGAAACCGCGAGCGCCGGGGTCCCCGCGACGCCGTCAAAAGCCCTCTCCCTCAACAAAAAAGATCAGGACTTCCGTCTTCTGCCTTCAACTTTCGGCAAAATCACTTGATTAGCCGGCTATCTTCTTCGAACATCCCAAAACCTGACGATCCGTTCATACCTGTGGGATTGCAGAGGACACTACTGAGACAGCGCGCCGTTTTACAGCGCGGAAGCCCCGAAAACCTCCTCTTCCCCTCGAACAGTAGCGATCCCAATGATGAAGCACGTGTCCGAAACATCGGAAAAACAACTCGGAAATGGAAGAATCTTTACGTTCGGCACCGTTTCGATTTGGTACAATCCTGAACGTTCGTTCAGAAGGTTTGCTAGAATCCTGAACAACCGTTCAGTCATTACTGAACAGGTTTTCAGGAAAGAGTCCCGCAACACGGCGCTTTCCGACGACCTGATACAACCGTTTTCGACAAAAACCAGAAGGTACATTGACATGTTGTCAACGCACAAAACCATCACCCTGGCGCTGATGTGCGCCCTGGCTTCCACGACCGTGCTCACCGGCTGCAAGGACGGCGCCCAGCAGGGGCAGGCCGCCCAGCGGCAGATGCCTCCGACGGAAGTCACCTACGTGACGGCCAAGACGACCGACCAGACGCTTCAGACGACCCTGACGGGCCGCACCAGCGCCTACTATGAAGCCGAGGTTCGCCCGCAGGTCAACGGCGTCCTCGTCAAGAAGCTCTTCAAGGACGGCTCCGAAGTCAAGGCCGGCCAGCAGCTCTATCAGATCGACGACGCCCCCTACGTCGCCGCGCTCAAGTCCGCAGAAGCCTCGCTCGCCCAGGCCAATGCCAACCTCGTGAAGGCCCGCGCCGACGCGAAGCGCTCCTCCGAGCTCGTGAAGATCAACGCCGTCTCGAAGCAGTCCGACGACGCCGCTCAGGCCGCGCTCAAGTCCGCCGTCGCCAACCAGAAGGCCGCCGAGGCCGCCGTGGCGACCGCGAAGGTCAACATGCAGTACACGAAGGTACTCTCCCCGATCTCGGGCCGCATCTCCCGCTCCGAATTCACGGAAGGCGCGCTGATGGCCGCCTACCAGGCCACGCCGCTCACGCGCGTGCAGCAGCTCGACCCGATCTACGTCGACGTGACGCAGAAGGCCGACGACCTGATGCGCATCCGCCGCGACATCGCCTCCGGCGTGCTCAAGTCCGGCGACAACCAGAGCGCCCGCGTCCAGCTCGTCTTTGACGACGGCTCCGTCTACCCGCACGAGGGCGAGCTGACGTTCACCGACGTCACCGTCAACGAATCCACCGGCATGGTCAACGTCCGCGCCGTGTTCCCGAATCCGGACAAGGTTCTTCTCCCCGGCCTCTACGTCCGCGCCAACCTCGTCGAGGGCGTGCGTCCCGACTCCATCGTCATTCCGATGCAGTGCGTGATGCGCGACGCCAAGGGCAACGCCTCGGTCTGGGTGATCGACGCCGAGAACAAGATCGCCACCCGCAAGATCACGGCCTCCCGCTCGATCGGCACGAGCTGGCTCGTCGAGTCCGGCCTCAAGGCCGGCGACCGCGTCGTCTTCGAGGGTTTCCAGCGCACCCGCGCCGGCGCCACCGTTTCGCCCAAGGAGGCCGACGCCTCCAAGATGCTCGACAAGACGGGCAAGTCCCTCTACTAATACGGACTGAGGCAGAAAACCATGTTCTCACGCTTTTTCATTGAGAGGCCCGTCTTCTCGTGGGTGATCGCCATCGTGATCATGCTCGCGGGCGCTCTCTCCATCCTCAGGCTGCCGATCAGCCAGTTCCCGCAGATCGCGCCTCCGCAGGTAAGCATCTCCGCCACCTATCCGGGCGCCTCCGCCGAGACGATCGAAAACACCGTCACGCAGATCATCGAGCAGAACCTCACCGGTCTTGACGGCTACCTCTACATGTCGTCGACGTCCGACTCGACGGGCCGCGTGTCCATCACGGTGACCTTCGAGGCCGGCACGAACCCCGACATGGCTCAGGTTCAGGTCCAGAACAAGATCCAGACGGCCCTGACCACGCTTCCGCAGGTCGTGCAGCAGATGGGCGTCACCATTCAGAAGACGTCCGCCAACTTCCTGATGGTCGTGGGCTTCATCTCCAAGGACCACAGCATGAACGCCTCCGACTTGGGCGACTACCTCGTCGCCCATGTTCAGGAGCCGCTCTCGCGCGTGCAGGGCGTCGGTGAAGCCGAAGTGTTCGGCTCCGAATACGCCATGCGCATCTGGCTCGACCCGAGCAAGATGGTGAAGTACAAGCTCAACCCGAGCGAAGTCAAGGCCGCCATCTCGGCCCAGAACGCCCAGGTCTCCGCCGGCGGCATCGCCCAGCAGCCGACCGACGGCAAGCAGCTCTTCACGGCCACCATCTCGTCGGCAAGCATGCTGCAGACGCCTGAGGAATTCCGCAACATCCTCCTCAAGACGACCGAGGACGGCGCCAAGGTCTACCTGCGCGACGTCGCCGAAGTCGCCGTCGGCCAGCAGACCTACATGGTCTTCGCCACCTACGACGATTATCCCGCCGCCGGCATGGCCATCAAGCTCGCTTCGGGCGCCAACGCCATCGCCACGCAGAAGGCCGTCCTCGAACGCGTCGAGGAACTCAAGCCGAGCTTTCCCGAAGGCATGGAAGTCGTGATTCCGTTCGACACGACGCCGTTCATCTCCGCGGCTCTCAAGGGCGTGATCAAGACGCTCTTTGAAGCCATCGTGCTCGTCGTCGTGGTGATGTACCTCTTCCTGCAGAACTTCCGCGCGACGCTCATTCCGACGATCGCCGTGCCGGTCGTGCTTCTGGGCACGTTCGGCGCACTCTTCGTCTGCGGATTCTCCATCAACATGCTGACGATGTTCGCCATGGTGCTCGCCATCGGTCTATTGGTGGACGACGCCATCGTGGTCGTGGAGAACGTCGAGCGCGTGATGCGCGAGGACGGCACCGACCCGAAGACCGCCACCATCAAGTCGATGGGTGAAATCCAGTCGGCCCTCGTGGGCATCGCCATGGTCCTTTCGGCCGTGTTCGTGCCGATGGCCTTCTTCGGCGGCTCCACGGGCGTCATCTACCGCCAGTTCTCGGTGACCATCGTCTCGGCCATGGCGCTTTCCGTCGTCGTCGCCCTGACGCTGACGCCGGCCCTCTGCGCCACGATGCTCAAGCCGGTCAACCATGAGGAGCACCACGGCAAGGGCGGCTTCTTCGGCTGGTTCAACCGCAGCTTCGACGCCTTCACGCAGTCCGTCAAGGCCCTCATCGCCAAGTCGATCCACGGCTGGAGCGTCATGCTCGTCGCCTACGCCGCCGTCGTCGGCCTGATGGTCTGGGGCTTCAAGGCGCTGCCGACCTCGTTCATGCCGCAGGAAGACCAGGGCGTCCTCATGATGATGTCCCAGCTCCCCGACGGCGCGACGCTCGAACGCACCGACCTTGAGATGAAGAAGATCCAGCAGACGTTCGCCAAGACCGAAGCCAAGTCCGTCGAGTCCGTCTTCGTGGTCCGCGGCTTCTCCTTCGCAGGTACGGGCCAGAACATGGCTCTGGGCTTCCTGAAGCTTCGCGACTGGAGCGAGCGCACGACGCCCGACACGTCGGTCGCCGCCATCCAGGGCCGCACCATGGGCATCCTCATGGGCCACCCGGACTTCAAGCAGGCCAGCACTTTCGTCTTCCCGCTTCCGCCGGTTCCCGAACTCGGCGTGGCCGACGGCTTCGACCTCTACATCCAGGACAACACGGGCGGCACGCACGACAAGCTCATGCAGTACATGGGCCAGTTCCTGATGAAGGCCAACGCCGACCCGCGTCTGACGATGGTCCGCCACAACGGCATGGCCGACACGACGCAGTTGAAGCTTGTGCTCGACTATGAAAAGCTCTCGGCCCTCAACCTCAGCATCGGCGAAGTCAACTCCGCCATCTCAACCGTCCTCTCCGGCTCCTACGTCAACGACTACATGGACCGCGGCCGCGTCAAGCAGGTCTGGGTCATGGGCAACACGGGCTCGCGCATGCAGCCCGAAGACATCCTCGGCTGGCACGTTCGCAATGCCAACGGCGAGATGGTGCCCATCGGCACGTTCGCCAAGTTCGAATGGTCCTACGGCAGCCCGCGTCTCGAACGCTTCAACGGCCTTCCCGCTGTGAACATCCAGGGCAACCCGCGTGCGGGCGTCTCCTCCGGTCAGGCCATGGCCGCCATTGAGGAAATCGCCAAGGAAGTCTTCCCCACCGGCTACGAAATCGCTTGGAACGGCGTTTCGTACCAGGAAAAGGCCGCAGGCAACCAGGGTCCCGCGCTCTTTGCGCTCTCGATCCTCGTGGTGTTCCTCTGCCTTGCCGCCCTTTATGAAAGCTGGTCCGTCCCGATCGCGGTGCTCCTCGTGGTGCCCTGCGGCGTCGTGGGCGCCCTCGGCCTCACCGGCGCGCTCGGCATGTCCAACGACATCTACTTCCAGGTCGGCCTTCTCACGACGATCGGTCTGGTGAGCAAGAACGCCATTCTGATCGTGGAATTCGCCAAGGAGTACATGGAACAGGGCAAGGATGCGATCCACGCCGCCGAAGAGGCCGTGCGTGTCCGCCTGCGTCCGATTCTCATGACCTCCCTCGCCTTCGGTCTCGGCGTGCTCCCGCTCGCCATGGCCCACGGCGCGGGCGCCGGCGCCCAGAACGCCATCGGCGTGAGCGTGCTCGGCGGCATGCTCGCAGGCACCTTCCTCTGCATCGCCTTCGTCCCGGTCTTCTACGTGCTCGTCGACCGCTTCCTCGGCGGCAAGAAGCGCCACGAAAAGAACCAGACCCAGCAGGCCTGATGCAAGTGACTGACATCACGACACATTGAAATCTCAGGGCGGCGGGCCTCACCCGCTCCGCCGCCCTAACGGAACAAACATCATGTCCACGACGATTTTCAAGATCCTTCCCCTCTGCGCGGCCCTCGCCCTGACGGGTTGCGTCAACCTCGCCCCGGACCACGAGCGTCCAGCCGCGCCCGTCGAACAGGCGTGGCCCACGGGCGAAGCCTACGACGCAGCCTCCGTGCGCAGCGAAGCCCTGCCCGAATGGCAGGCCTTCTTCACGGACGAGCGCCTTCGCAAGGTGATCGATCTCGCCCTCAAGGAAAACCGCGACCTCCGCGTCTCGGCCCTCAACATTGAAAAGGCCCGCGCCCTCTACGGCGTGCAGCGCTCCGAGCTCTTCCCGACCGTCGCCGCCGCCGCTAGCAACGCAGGCAAGCACACCCCGGCAAGCGTCGCCGGCACGAGCACGACGACCCACACCTACACGGCCCAGCTCGCCATGACGAGCTATGAGCTCGACTTCTTCGGCCGTGTGCGCAACCTCAACGAGCAGGCCCTGCAGGCCTACCTCGCCTCCGAGGACGCCCGCCGCTCCGCCCAGAGCACCCTGATCGCCCAGGTCGCCTCCGGCTGGCTTGCGCTCGGCGCCGACCGCGCCCAACTCGAGCTCCAGAAGGAGACCCTCGCAAGCCAGGAGGAAAGCTTCCGCCTCATCGAGGAAAGCTACAGGCTCGGCGCCGCGAGCAGGCTCGACTATGAGCAGGCCCGCACGACGGTCACGGCCGCCCGCGCCCAGATCGCGTCCTACATCCGCGCCGTCGCGCAGGACAAGAACGCCCTCGATCTTCTCTGCGGCACCACCGTCCCCGAGGATCTGCTCCCTGCGGGTCTCGCCACCGGCGTCACGCAGACGGCCGTCCTCCCCGCCGGCCTTCCCTCCGAAGTGCTCCTCAAGCGTCCCGACATCGCTGCGAGCGAACGTGACCTGATCAGCGCCGAAGCCAACATCGGCGTCGCCCGAGCCGCCTTCTTCCCGAGCGTCTCGATCACCGCCGGCGCAGGCACCACGGGCATGCAGCTCTCGAACCTCTTCGACGCGCACACGGGCTTCTGGTCCTTCACGCCCTCCGTGAACCTTCCGATCTTCACGGGCGGCCGCAACGTCGCCACCCTTGAAGCCGCCAAGGTCGGCCAGAAGATTGCCGTCGCGAACTACGAAAAGGCCATTCAGACCGCCTTCAGGGAAGTCTCCGACGCCCTCGCCACCGAAGGCACGATGGACCGTGAACTCACGGCCCGCCGCGAATACGCCGAGGCCGCCACCAAGGCCTGGGAACTCTCCGACGCCAGCTACAAGGCGGGCGCCGTCTCCTACAACGATGTTCTGACGAGCCAGCGCGCCATGGTCGGCGCCAAGCAGGCCCTCATCGGCGCCGAACTCTCCAAGTCGATGAGCGCCATCACCCTCTACAAGGTGCTCGGCGGCGGCACGACCGTAGCCGAAGCGCAGCCGGCCGACAAGGAGTAATCCATGGCCAAAGTGACATTCACCATTCACAAGGCGGGCAAGCACCAGCGCCACTCACGCCGCAACCAGATACTCGACGCCGCCCAGCGCTGCTTCAAGAAGCAGGGCTTCCACAAGACGACCCTGCGCGACATCGCGCAGGAGTTCGGGATGAGCGCCGGCCACATCTACAACTACTTCAGCAACAAGGAAGCGATCATCGAGGCGCTCGTCGAACTGCGCACGCAGGAGTTCCTCGACATGATCGACACCGACAAGTTCGCCGACCTGCCGCCCGAAGAGCGCATGGACAAGGAGCTCGGCCAGGTAGTCGACGCCTACCTCAACCTCGACAACACGTCGCTCTCCATCGCGATCATGAACGAGGCCCTCATCAACCCGAAGGTCTATGAAATCGTCGTGGCCGCCGCGAGCAAGGTCCGCAACCACATCGTCGAGGCTCAGCTCCTCGCGATGAAGGAGGAGCGCCGCTACGCACCGCCCTACGAAGTGATCGAGAGCCGCTGCATGACCATCCGCGCCATGCTCGAAGGCCTGCGCCTCGCGCACATCTTCACGCCCGAAATGGACGTGCCGCTCGTGCGTGAGATGGCCATCAAGCGCATCAAGCAGATCCTCGCGCTCGATGAGGCCGAGGACCAGGCCGCAGCATCCGCCGAGGCCAAGCTCAGGGCCGAAGCCATGGCCTGCGCCTACTATCCGGTCTCCGAAAAACCTGAGGCCTGAAGCCTGAAGCTTCTAAATAAAATCGGGAGTCTCCGCAACGGAGGCTCCCGATTTTTACACTCTCATTTTCATGCGTCCCTCAGTCTTCCCGAGAGACGCATTTGAACGCCCTCTTTACGGCAGTCTCGACACGGCATCCGCCATCATGTCCCAGAAACGCGCGAGGTCAAGCTCGAGCGCGGCGTGGGTGTGACAGCCCTCGGGGGCCGTCCTGCGGAAGTCGGCGACGGTCATGCCGCGGGTGCGCGTGCCCGTGAGTTCGACGCTGATGGGCACGGGGACGTACCTGACGACCGTCGGGTCGAGCACGCACGCGATGGCGCACGGATCGTGCAGCGGCGCGTCGCCGAAGCCGCGCACGCGGCGGTAGCGGACGTTGAAGGCCGTGAGGATTTCAGCGAGGAGCTTCGCGGAGGCCGTCGGGATCGCGGCGATGCGGGCGACCTGCTCCTCGCTCACACGGGCCTGATAGGTGAGGTCGAGCCCGACCATCACGACCTTCCACTTTTCCTTGAAGACGATGTCGGCCGCCTCGGGGTCGGTGCCGATGTTGAATTCGGAGTACGGGCCGTGGTTGCCCGTGTGCACGGCGCCGCCCATGAGGACGACCTCCTTGACGCGCTCGACGATCCTGGGCTCCAAGCGCGCGGCAAGCGCAATGTTGGTGAGCGGCCCCGTCGGCACGAGCGTCACCGTCCCTGCGGGGCGGCTCATCACGGTGTCGATGATCACCTGCACGGCATGCCTCGGATCCGTCTTGAGCACGATCTCCTCGGGGAGCGTCGCGTCGTCAAGGCCCGTCTCGCCGTGGATTTCGGCCGCCACTTCGGGCTCGATCATCAGGGGACGCGTGGCGCCCGCCGCGATGGGAACGTCGTGAAGGCCCGCCACCTGCGCGATGGCCAGTGCGTTGCGGGTCACCTTGGCGATCGACTGATTGCCCGCCACGACCGTGATCGCGAGGATGTTCACGTTCGGATTGCCTGCGGCGAGCAGGATGGCGGCCGCGTCGTCGTAGCCGGGGTCGCAGTCGAGGATGATGTCGATCTTCTGGTTTTCGGTGCTCATGTTGCGTGCTCCTTGCGTTCGGAATGTTCGGCTGCGAAGATTGCCGGGCTTCAGACGGCGAGCGCCTCGACCTCGGACCTTCTCGGAATTGAGGTGGCGGCGCCCTCGCGCGTCACCGAGATGGCGGAGGCCTTCGCGGCGCGGTTCATGGCGGTCCTCAAGTCCTCGCCCGCGGCAAGCGCGGCCACGGCATACCCCGCGAACGTGTCGCCCGCGCCCGTCGTGTCGACGGCCTTCATCTTCACGGCCGGCACGAAGAAGGGCTCGGCACCGGGCACACGGCCGCAGGCGCCCCTGCTGCCGAGTGTGAGGATGAGGTTCACGTCAGGATACCTGCGCTCGAGAAGCGCCATCAGGCCGGCGGCCTCAACGCCTTCGGCCTCGTCGGCCAGAAAGCCCCTCGCCTCGGTCTCGTTGACGATGAGAGCGTAGAGCCTTTCGAGCGGCGCCTTGAGAAGCGAAGCGTCGAAGGGAGACGGATTGAGGACGGTGCGCAGACCGCGCTCAAGCGCGGCCTCGATGAGGCCCGCAGTGTCGGGCAGCTCGTTCTGCAGCATGACGATGTCGTCCTTCTCGCAGGCGTCGAGCGCAAGCAGCATGCTCTCCACCGTCACGCGGCCGTTGGTGCCGGGATAGTAGAGGATGCCGTTCTCGCCGTCCTCCGTCACCTGGATGAAGGTGTGGCCGCTCGCCTCGGACTCGTGCACGGCCAGCATCGAGACGTCGACGCCTTCGCCCTTGAGCACTTCAAGAAGCATACCGCCGTCGGCACCCACGCAGCCCGCATGGAGCACCGTCGCTCCCGCGCGAGCAAGCGCCACCGACTGGTTGAGACCCTTGCCGCCCGCATGCACGGCGCGGTGCGAGGCCGCAAGCGTCTCGCCGGGACGCACGAAGTGGTCGACGCGGTAGACGTAGTCAAGGTTAAGTGAGCCGATGTTGAGGACTGCCATGTTCGATGCCGTCATTGAAGTGTTGGAACGGACCCGCCGCACACCGATGCGGGCGCGGGAGCTTCGGTGACACGCATTTTAGACCAGAGGCCCCTCATGACAAAAGCGTCTCAACATCATGAAAACGACTCGGGCGCAAGCTCCTCAGGCAGATCGCCTTCAGGCGTGCGTACGCCAGACGCCCTTGCGCCAGTAGTGCCACAGCACGACGCCCGCCGTGATGTAATAGATCCAGTCGGCGGTCCAGACGACGGCGACGTTCGTCGTGAGGCGCGTGATCGTGAAGACGTAGCAGAGATAGACGGCCGAGGCGGCGATGGTCGCGACCGAGCTCTCCCAGGTTCGGCCGATGCCGCCCATCACGAAGAGCAGATACATCGCGGGCACGGCCGTGAGGAAGGAGCCGAGCATCACGTAAAAGGTCGCGTTCGCGGCCGAGATCACGCCCTCGATGCTCGTGAAGACCCCGAGCACGGCCGAGGGGAACACGGCGGCGAGCAGCATGACGGGCAGCATCGAAACGGCGCAGAGCACGAGGCCGCGTCGCACGAGGCCCGGCACCTCGTCCTCCCTGCCCTCGCCGATCAGGTTTGCAGCGACGGCGCCGCACGTCGAGCCGAAGGCGTGGATGAATAGGAAGAGCGTCGAGCAGATCTGTCGCACGATGTTCGAGACCGCCAGAGGCTCCTCGCCGAGATGCTCGACCGCGAGGAAGAAGAGAAGCCACGCGAAGAACGCGAAGGCCTCCTGCACCATCAGCCAGCGTCCGAGCCTGAAGAGCGAGCGCTGCAGAGCGCCGTCCCAGGAGAAGCTCCCGAAGAGCGCATACTTCCCGTGATCCACGCGAAGGAGCACGTAGCCGAGCAGGAACACGAGGCAGACCGCCTCCGAAATCGTCGAGGCGATGGCCGCGCCCGCAATGCCCATCGCGGGCACGGGACCTGCGCCGAAGATGAGCACGTAGTTGAGGACGAAGTTCGAGGCGACCATGACGAGCGAGCTCGCCGTCAGGACGCCGGGCCTGAGCGTCGCGATGAAGAATGCACGCAAAAGCGCGCAGGCAAACGCAAAGGGCAGGCCCCAGACGCGCCAGTAGAGATACGTGTCGGCCGCCTCAGCCACCGCCGCCGACTCGCAGGCCGTATCGAGAAAAGGCTTGGCCGCAAGGTCGGAGAGCACGATGAGAACCGCCACGAGCCCCGTGAGAAAGAGCACCCCGGAGCGGAACGACCGCCCGATCTCCGCCCAGGCCTTCTCGCCGTTCTTCCTGCTCATGTGCGCCTGCACGCCGAAGCCGTACCCCATGCCGAACATCATGAGCATGAGGAAGAAGACGCCCGCGAGCGCTGCGGCGCCGAGCTCCACTTCGCCGACACGCCCGAGAAAGGCGACGTCGGTCATGCCGATGAGCTGCTCGAGCAGGAAGCTCAGCATCAGCGGAACGGCCATGCGGAAGATGGTGCCGCTCGAATAGATGCGGCGGCGTTCGATTTCGAAGGACATGTGCAGAATGACTGAAGAGGCCCGAAACGCAGGCCCTGAACTGAAAGTGCCGTATCATAGCGACTTGCAGGCTACTTTTCAACGTGCCAGCGAGCGCCAAAAAGTCAGGGCGCCCGTCCGAAGACAGGCGCTCCTCATCCTTTTTTTAGGCTCTTACTCGTTGATGTTCGGGCCGCTCATAAAGAAGGTCCACCGGTCGGGCTCTTCCTCCCTCATTTTGTCCATCATCTCTTTCCTATCGATCAACCTGAGCTCCCACTCCAGATCCTGAAGCACTTCCTTCGCAATCTCGTCCTCGGGATTCTTCGCCACTCGTTTTTTGTAGCGCTCGATCGTTTCCTCGATATCCTGTCGGTACGTAATCCCTCCCATTATGAATTCCCTCAAGATCGTCCACGAAAACGACGCGAGTATCGCAGCCATGCTGCCGGGCAATCCTCACGCCATCGGTGCTCCCGATCTCTTCGTCGAGAGCTCTGCCCGGTCCTGCGTCGGACGGGTGCCGCAATCTGAGTATAGGACTTGACGCCCTGACCGACGACCTCAATTCGGGCGGGCCAGATACCGTAAATTCACTCATGCTCTATGCCGTCCGTCAACATATGAACACATAAACATATGTACAGAGAAACATAAGTAGATAATGGGCTTGACCCTCGAGAGGTCGTTGAATCGGACACGGGCGTGTCGGTGATCGGCCTCTCTCTGAAAAAATGGAGAAAGACCATGTCCAAACAAGTTTTGCTTGATCGTCGCGACTTCCTGCGCGGCGGCGCATCCGTCGCCATGGCGGCGGTTCTCGGATCCTCTGAAACGTTGGCGGCTGAAGCCGGTGAAAAGCCGAAGATTCGTCCGCTCGAAGGCAAAATGGATTATGAGTCCATTCGCAAGCGCGCCCGTGAAATGATGATGCCGCGCTGCTACGTCTGTCCTGAATGCAACGGCAGGGGGCCCTGCGTCGGTCAGGTTCCCGGTTTCGGCGGCATGGGCGCAAGCCGAGGCTTCCAGGCCAACTATGACTCTCTCGCCGCAGTGCAGCTCAACAGCCGTGTGATCCATGGAGTGCATGTGCCCGACACGTCCATCGACTTCTTCGGGACGAAGATCTCCATGCCGGCCGTTGCCGCGCCGACGGGCGGCACCACCTACAACATGGGCGGCAAGCTCCCCGAAAAGGAATTCGTCACTGCCATTTGCGGCGGCTGCACGAAGGCCGGCACGCTCGGTGCCGTGGCGGACGGCATCGGTGATCCGCTCCCCGTCTTCGAGGAACGTCTTCAGACGCTCAAGTCCCTCGGCTACAAGGCCATCGTCGGTCTCAAGCCGCGTCTCAACAAGGACATCATCGAACGCATGAAGCTTGCCGAACAGGCCGGTGTCGTCGCGCTCACGATCGACCTTGACAGTGCAGGCCGAGCCGCTCGCGCCACGAAGGGCCAGACTGTCGAACCCAAGACCTTCGAACAGTTGAAGGAACTCGTCAGTGCCTCGCCGCTTCCGCTTCTTTTCAAGGGCATCATGACGCCTGACGAAGCCGAACTGTGCGTTCAGGCGGGCGCCGCCGGCATCGTCGTCTCCAATCACGGCGGCCGTACGCCGACACTCCGGGGACGGCAGCCGTGCTCCCGCGCATCGCCGACAAGGTCAACGGTCGCTGCTACATCATGGTGGACGGCACGGTTGCCCGAGGTACCGACGTCGAGAAGTATCTGGCGCTCGGCGCCCAGTGCACGCTCGTCGGCCGTCACTTCATCCGTGCTGCTCATGGCGGTCTCGAAGACGGCGTTGCGCTCTTTGCCAACAAGATCAAGAGCGAACTCGCGGTCGCGATGGTTCTCACCGGCGCACAGCGCGTCTCCGACATCAATCGCAAGATGATCGTCATTCCGCCTGAGTACCTTGCTTGAGGCGAGAGCCTCATGATGCTCCCGGCGTCTGAGACGCCTCGGAGCATCTCACGCCTGGCAACGCCCGGTCCTTCGATCGGGCGTTTGCTTTTGAGGCGCAAGGCGGGCAATATCAAGGCATCAGCTTAAGGGCCGTACTCCATGTATTCAGTCGAATTCGCTTATAACATCGTGCCGTCCGACGAGGCCGGGCAGGGACTCTCCAACCTTCTCATCCGTCAGCTTGCCGCGATCGAAAGCGGCAAGGGACTTCAGCAGGCCGCCCGCAGCCTTGGCGTCTCCTACCGCTATTTCTGGGGGCAGATCGAGATCTGGGAGGAGAGATTCGGACAGAAGCTCGTCATTCGCGAACAAGGCAAACGCGCGCGACTCTCGCCGCTTGGCCAGAAGCTTCTCTGGGCGGAGCGAACCGTTATGGCGAACTACGCCGTTCAAATGGAGAAGATGCGGACCGAGCTCAACGCTGCTTTTGCCGCAGCCTGCAACCCTGATGCGGACATCGTGACCATTGCCGGCTGCTTCGATCCATGGCTCGCGACCTTGCCCGCCTTTCTCTTTCCTTCTCATCTCATCGCGGACCTGCAGTTCAGTACCAGCGTCTCGGGGCTCCGGGCTCTGGCGGACGAGAAGTGCGATTTCGCCGGCTTCAACTTTCCCCGCGGCGCCGGCAGAGAGAGTGAAGCGGCCCGTACCTTCGCTCCTCTCATCGATCCCGAAGCCATGTGCCTCTGTCGATTTGCCTCCCGCACTCAGGGACTGGCCGTGGCACCCGGAAATCCCCTTCGCATCTCCTCCATCCGGGATGTCTTGCGCGACGGCCTTCAATATGCAGGCCGCGCTGTCGGTACCGGGACCGAAGTCCTTTTGAGAGATTTGTGTGCTCAGGCGGATCTGGATCCGGCAGGATTGCACCGCGTTTCGACGGAGGTGTCGCATCGCGCCGTCGCGATGGCCGTCGCTGCAGGACGTGCGGACGCGGGCCTCTGCGTAGAAAACGCTGCACGGCAGGCCGGCGCGGACTTTCTGCCTTTGACCGTTGAGGACTACTTTCTGGCTTGGAGAAGAGAATCGGCGCCTGCACATCTCGACAAGGTACTCAGCACACTCTCCTCGGATGAGTGGCGAAGCACTGTCGTCCGATTCGCCGGTGTTTCGGGCATCAATTGCGGAGAGCCGGTCGATTGCCGTACTGAGTTTGGTTGGTGGGGATGAGAGCGGGCGTGATCGCTTGCAGGTGCAAACGGGACGAGAGAAAGCCGGATGCCCGCCAGATAAAGCCTCAAGCCGTCATTGACTTCCTCCCCGTCCTAAAGGGCGGGGATTCCTTGGATCACGCGGTCTCGTGGTTCAAGGGCGGTTCCCATTGATGGCATCGAGTCCTTAGGCCGAAAGCCTTGCTCCCCAACACTCACTACATGGGCGATGTGCTTTTTGTTGTGTGCACTCGGGCCTGTCCGGCCCTTCCTCAACACGTTCAGGGCGCCCACCACGTCGGCATTCGCTTCGAAGCCGCAACTTTCGTTGACGCACTTGAAAATCGCCTGCGTCGGGCGGTTGCGTTTGTCCCTGCTCTGACAGTGCGGGCAGGTGATGCTCGTCCCTCTCGGATCGACGGGAATCATCACACCACCCACTTTCAGAAGTTGCCATTCGATTGTTTGGCGAAGACTGTAGAACCCCGTGCGCAGGATGGCGCGGTTGAGCCCGCTTTTCTGCTTCACATTCTTGCCGGGATTCTTAACGGTGCCCTTGGCGGACGCCGTCATGTTCTTCACCTTCAGGTCCTCGACGTACACGCAGCCGTACTC
>ENA-ORTV01000732-ORTV01000732.1-human-gut-metagenome-genome-assembly--contig:-NODE-732-length-39224-cov-6.795272_pt1 | contig 39224 bp, 36 predicted proteins | sample MGYA00241915_ERZ509194 | MGnify/ENA primary metagenome ERZ509194 (study PRJEB26280, sample SAMEA2338810) | human gut metagenome | biome: human gut; feature: human-associated habitat; material: faeces... | reverse complement strand
TCCGCATGGTCTAAGCCATACGGAGGATTAACTGTTTTACGGACACCCGTCTATCGCGCGGAATGCCTTTTATCGTTCTAGGGCTCAGGGACGTTACCGAATCAGTCTCAGGGCGTTTTCATAGTCGTTTTTGTGAACGTAGATATGATATTCATACGAATAGTTCGGGTCAACGCCGAAGCTGCCGCTGCGCCCGCGGCTGCGGCCGCCAAGCGCGGAAGAGCCCTGCAAATTCTCGGTTCTGACCGTGTAGGCAATGCCGTTGGCGGACAGGATGCTGCGGATGTTGGACTGGCGCTGCATGTCCATCGTGGTGATGAGTTCCTTGCGGTTGAAGATCGTCAGCATAATACGGCCCCCTTTATATAGAGTTTCTGTATTGATTTTACCACATGCTTTTCCTGCGTGCAATAGCGGCACAAATTGACAAGGCTCCGCGTGAATACTATAATGCTCTGCATGGAAAAGCGCTGAAAAGAGCACATCGCGCGGGAGTCGTTTCCGCACACAGAAGGGAATTATCAAAGACATGAGACAGGATCTATCGCTCCGTTTGGAGCAATTCAAAAAGCAATACGTCGCGGACGAGGCGGTGCGCAGCCGCATCGCCGAGCCGCCCGTCAAATTCATCGGCGATGAGATCATGGAGCTGGCCGTCGCCGCGCTTCTGCAGGGGGAGAACGTTTTGCTCTCCGGCGGCAAGGCCACGGGCAAAAATATCTTGGCGGACAACCTCGCGTGGCTCTTCGCCCGTCCGGTCTACACCGTGTCGTTCCATGTGAATACCGACAGCAGCACGCTCATCGGCACCGACACCTTCACCGGCGGTGAGGTGCGGCTGCGCCGCGGCCCTGTCGCGCTCGCCGCGCAGTACGGCGGCTTCTGCATCTTGGATGAGATCAACATGGCGAAAAACGACGCTGTGGCCGTGCTGCACTCTGCGCTCGACTACCGCCGCCTCATCGACGTGCCGGGCTATGAGTGTATCCCTATCCACCCCGCCGCGCGCTTCATCGCCACGATGAACTACGGTTACGCCGGTACGCGCGAGCTGAACGAAGCGCTTGTCTCGCGCTTTACGGTCATCCGCATGCCGACGCTCGAGGAACCCCAGCTCTGCGAGCTGCTGCGCGCAAACGTACCGGAGGCGTCGGACGAGAATATCAAGCGCTGCACGGGGCTGTTCCTCGATCTGAACGCCAAGGCCGTGAACGGCGAGATCTCGACGAACTCCGTCGATATGCGCGGCATGATCGCCGCTTTGCACCTGATGACCGACGGCATGGCACCGAAGGATGCCATCGCCGTGAGCATCACGAATAAATGCTTCGATGAGTACGAGTATGCGCTCGTGCGCGACGTAGCGCTGACGCGCTTTGCCTAAAGATATGAGCATCGGCAGAGAAGAGAGCCTATTTTTGACTGTTTCCGAAGATCACCGCAAGCGGACCTGCCCCGAATACGTGCAGAAAATGAGCGAACCCTTTGAGCGCGCGGGCGGCATGGCGGAGGTGTACGAGGGCGTCGTCCTCGGCGGGGCGGACAAGTTTTTCGGGCTCGATGACTTGAATCTGTGGCTGCGGCGGCACCGCTACGCGGCCTACAATATGGACGTGCTGCTGCCCATTGCGCACCTGTGCGTCGAGCGCGCCGTGCGGACAAGGCTGATCGACGAGCGCCCGGGCGTCGCCGTGATGGCGGAGCAGGCGGCGGGCGAAATTTTGCGCGGCGACCTTCTGCGCTACCGGCGCAGCTCGCGCGGCTGGATGTACATTTACGATCTGACGAAGCGGTTTCCCGCCGCGGCGACGGAGGGCGACCGCCGCATTTTGAAAAATTTCAGCGGTTTTGAAGACATGCTGGCCGAGTTTGACGACCTTGCCGCGCGCAGCGAGAGCTGCGCGGACGCAAAGTCGCTCGTCGAACTCGCGGCGCTTTTGTACCGCAAGATTTTCATCCGCTACTTTGCGCCCGACCACAACCAGGACATCTTACCCGAGCGCGAGACGGAAGAGTGGGAGCCCGCAGCCGAACCGGGGGACATCGAGTGGACGCAGACCGAGGAGATGGAACTCCAATACGACAAGGCGGGCGAGGCATCGGCCGATGGCCTCGTCGTCCTGCCGGACGACGCGCTCGCCGGCATTCCGGAGTATCTGATGCGCAACTTTGGCCCCAGCTTTCAGACCGAGCAGGCGATGGAGGAGATCGAAAGCGCTGTCTGCACCGGCATCCACGAGGAGCGAAAGCTCCTCTTCACCGACGGCCTGAGCGCGGACGCCTACGAGGGCAGTGAGCCGCGCGCCCAATCGCTGCGCGCCAGTCGGAACGGCAACCTCAAAATGCTCCAAGAGCACGAGGACGCCGCGCGTCAGGGCATCCGCAGCATCGAGCAGGCCTTTCGCAATGCGCTGAGCCTGCGCAGCGAGCCGGACGTTTACCGCGCCGACCACGGCGTGCTGCAAAACGATCTGCTCTGGAAGGTCAGCCGATGCGAAAATCCGCAGCTTTTTGAAAAGATCGTCCGGCAGGAACCGTCCGCCGTCGTCGTGGAGCTTTTGATCGACGCGAGCGGCTCGCAGAGCGTGCGGCAGAGCATGGTGGCGCTGCAAAGCTACCTCTTCAGCGCGGCGCTCAGCCGTATCCGCATCCCGCACCGCGTGATGAGCTATTGCACCTATGGCAACTACACGGTGCTGCGGCGCTTCCGCGACTACGACGACAAGAGCGAGGCCGACCGCCGCATTTTGGAGTACCGCGCAACGTCGAATAACCGCGACGGCCTTGCGCTGGCCGCGGCGGGACTCGACCTCAAAAAGCGGCGCGAGGAGCACAAGATCGTCATCGTGTTCAGCGACGGCTTACCGAACGACATGGTCAGCGGCCGCAAGCGTGAGGGCGCGCCTGAAACCTACGTCGGCGACGCCGCCATCCGCGACACCTGCTTTCAGGTGCGAAAGCTCCGGCGCGAGGGCGCGCACGTCATCGGCATTTTCCTCGGCGAGGACGGAGAGCTTGAAAACGAGCGCATGATCTACGGCGCGTCGTTCCTGCGCATCCGCCGGGCGGAGGACTTTGCCGGCAGCACCGGCAAGCGCCTGAGCGAAACGCTACTGAACCTGTAAAACGAAAAGGAGAGCCCTGCCGCTTTGCGGCAGGGCTTTTTGCACAAATTTTAAGAGAAAGCTTTGGACGTGTTTTCTTCAAGGTGCGCATGGACAATCCTGCGGAATATTCTTATAATTACCTACGATAATTAACGGAGATAACTAAAAGGAGAAAAGCCAATGACAGTCGAAAAGATCAAGGCGCTGCTGGACGCCTGCTATCAGGCCAAGCGCGCCCGCGAGCTGCTGCCAACGCTGCCGAAGGGCGTCACATCGTCTTACATTCAGTATCTCGACGCGATCGAGCGATTGGAGTGCGAGGGCGTGCGCGTCAAGGTGTCCGACATCAGCGATGCGCTGCATCTGCCGCGCCCCGGCGTGACGCGCACAGTCGGGGAGATGGAGGACAAAGGGTATCTGCAAAAGTCCGCCTCGGCAGAGGACGGGCGCGTGACGTATCTCACCATCACCGAGCAGGGGAGAAAGCTCTCGCAGACGTTCAACGAGCAGTTTTTCGCCCAGCTCGCGCCGCTTCTCGACGATATTTCCGACGAGGACGCAGAATGTACCATCCGCACCATTCAGGCACTTTACGACGTCATGGCCGAAAGGAAAATTACCCTTGACTACTGATCGCAGCGATTTTACGCAGGGCAGCATTTTAAAAAAGCTGTCGCTCTTCATGCTGCCTGTGCTCGGTGCACTCATTTTGCAGGCAGCCTACGGCGCGGTCGATCTGTTAGTCGTCGGCCGGTTCGGCTCGACGGCGGGCCTCTCCGCCGTTTCGACCGGCAGCCAGATCCTGAACCTTGTGACTTTCGTGGTCACGCAGCTCGCGATGGGCGTTACGGTCCTGATCGCGCGGTATCTTGGCGAAAAGCGGCCGGAGCAGATCGGCGCGGTCCTCGGCGGTGCGGCGGTCGTGTTCACAATTTTATCCGTCGGGCTATTTATCCTGCTCGTGGGCTTTGCCCGGCCGATCTCTGTTCTGATGCAGGCGCCTGAGGAGGCTGTCGATCTCACGGTGAGCTATGTGCGCATCTGCGGAGGCGGAATTTTCTTCATCGTTGCGTATAACCTGCTCTCTGCCATCTTTAGAGGTCTTGGCGACAGCCGCTCGCCGCTTCTTTTCGTGCTGGTGGCGTGCCTTGTCAACATTGCGGGCGACCTCATTTTAGTTGCGGGCTTTGGCATGGACGCCGCGGGCGCGGCCATCGCGACAGTTTTGGCACAGGCCGTCAGTGTGGTGTTCGCAGTTGCGCTGCTCATCAAAAAGAAGCTGCCCTTTGCCATCACGCGCGGACTTTCGATTCAATCCTCAATGTAAGAAGTTTTTGAGCATCGGTCTGCCGCTCGCCTTGCAGGAGTTTTTGACGCAGCTGTCGTTTCTGGCGCTGTGTGCGTTTGTCAACCGGCTGGGCCTGACAGCGTCGTCGGGCTACGGCGTTGCGAGCAAGATCGTCAACTTCGCCATGCTGATCCCGAGCGCGCTAATGCAGTCAATGGCGTCCTTCGTCGCGCAGAACATGGGCGCAGGGGATCAGAAACGCGCGAAAAAGTCAATGCTGACGGGCATCGGCGTGGGGCTGTTTTTTGGCTGCGCCGTATTCGCGCTCGTCATGCTCAAGGGCGATGCGTTGGCGGGAATTTTCTCGCCGGATGCCGAGGTCGTGCAGAAAGGCTTTGAGTATCTGAAGGGCTTCGCGCCCGAGACCATCCTGACGGCGATCCTCTTCAGCATGCTCGGCTACTTCAACGGCAACAACAAAACGCTCTGGGTCATGGCACAGGGTCTCATCCAAACGCTGCTCGTCCGCCTGCCGTTTGCGTATGTGATGAGCATCCAGCCGAACGCGAGCCTGACGAAGATTGGCCTTGCCGCGCCAGTGTCCACGCTGGTCGGCGTGCTCCTGAACGTCGGCTTCTACCTCTATCTTGACCGCAAAGAAAAGCGCGTGCAGCGTGCCGATTAAGCATTCATATATGAAAGAAGTCCCGCCGGTTCGAAACCGGCGGGACTTTGTGTGATTATTTTCCACTCTCCTGCGGCGCGTCTTCAAGCAGCATTTGCCGCAGCTTCTTCGCGGCGATGCTCAGCGGTTGTGTCTTGCGCTGGAAGAGGAAGACGCTGCGCGCAGGAATGGGCTCTTCGAGCGTGATGGGGTAGATACCGCTTGCCTCCGGCGTGCCGTAAAGCATCTCGCGCGGCACGAAGCCGACGCCAAGGTCGCTCTGCACCACGGGCGGCACCTGTGCCGTGGTCTCGACCTCCACATCGGGGCTGAACGAAAGACCGTGGCGCAGGAAGAGCTCGGCATAAAAGTCGTGCGACGATGTCCCCACCGTCAAGCTGATGATCGGGTAGTCGGCAAGCCTTTTGAGCGAAACGGGCTCCTCGGTGAGCTCCAAAAACGCCGGGCCGCAGATGGGGATCTCCTGAATTTCGTCGATCTTCTGCGCCGTGAGCGAATCCGGCACGGACGCGCCCTCTGCCAGAATGGCGAAGTCGGCAAGGCCGTTCTGCACGGCGGCGAGGCCGTGGGAGGCAGAGTGGTTCGTCAGGCAGATGCGCACGTGCGGGTATGCGCGCCGGTAGCGCGCGAGCACCTGCAAAAGCCGCGTGCGCAGGGCAAGGCTGCTCGCTGCGATGTGGACGATACCGCTTTGCAAGCTCTGGTCGGAGAGGACCTCCTCTTCGCCCGCCTCGATGCTCTCAAACGCAACGGTGATGTGCGTGTAGAGCTTCTCCCCCTCGGGCGTGAGGCGCACGCCCTGCGGCGAGCGGAAAAACAGCGCGCAGCCGAGCTCGGATTCGAGCTTTCGGATCATGCGTGTCACGTTGGGCTGATTGCTGTAAAGCGCCGCGGCGGCCTGTGAAAAGCTGCGGAATTTGGCGGCGTAATAAAAGACGCGGTAGCTGTCGTAGCTGATGTTCATAAAAAAGCAAGCTCCTCTGAAAAAGAAAATAAGTGGGGTTCTGCGCGGCGGCGAGGAACCTGACTGCGTAAAATTTGACGGAAGAGAAAAGCATTCGTCCGCACCTTGCGGACGGCAAGACTGATTGTAACAGAAGCGAAGCGGCGGCGCAAGCGTATTCGGGAAAAAAGAACAGAACCTTGACGAAAAGTAAACACCGTCGAAAAGCTGCATGAAATCAGGAAAATTCGGACGGCATAGAAAAATGACATATCCTCCATGTCAAGAAAGCATTTCGTTTCCGCGCAAAGGGTCGATATAATGACTCGCGTTGGAAATTCCATAGCACAGGGAGGAATAACATGTTTGCTCAGATCATTGCCATCTGCATTTTTGTCACTATGTTCCTGCTTATTATCCTCGATAAGTTTGAACGGCATTACATTACGCTCGGGAGCGGTGCGCTCGTGCTCGTGCTGGTGTTCGGCGTCTGCATGCGCTCGATGAGCGCCATTTGGGAGACGCTCAACCTCGGCGCGTTTTTCCAGAGCACATTCTGGTACGGCGCAAGTGAGGAGAGCACCGCTGGCATCAACTGGTCGACGATCCTGTTTATCGCCGGCATGATGATCATGGTCGAGGGCCTCGGCAAGGCGGGCTTTTTCCGCTGGCTGTGCCTGACGCTTGCCAAGCTCGTACACTACCGCACGGTGCCGCTGCTCATCTGCTTTATGTCGCTCTCGGCGTTTTTGTCGATGTTCATCGACAGCATCACGGTCGTGCTGTTTCTCGCCACCGTCACGCTCGAACTGGCGCAGACGATGAAATTCGACCCCGTGCCGATGATCCTGTCTGAAATTTTCTGCGCGAACCTCGGCGGCGCAGCCACGATGTGCGGTGACCCGCCGAACATCATCATCGGCACCTCGCTCGGCTACACATTCTTCGACTTCATCGAAAATACCGGCGCGGTCGTGGCGATCTGCTTTGTGTTCATGCTCATTTACTTCACGCTCTGCTTCCGCAAGGAACTTGAGCGCGCCGAGCATGCCAACGGCGGCCCTGTCACCTGTCCCGAGCCTTCGACGGCCATCACGAACAAGAAGGCATTTCTTGCGAGCGCAGGCGTTTTCCTGCTGGCGGTCGTGCTGCTCATCACGCACGCGCAGACGGAGCTTTCCGTCGCGTGCATCGGCGCGATCGTCGCGATTTTGACGCTGATCGTTTTGGGCTTGACCAGCGGCAAAAAATCTGTTATAGAAATCATTAAGGGCGTGGACTATAAGACGCTGCTCTTTTTCATCGGCTTGTTCGTTTCCGTGGCGGGCCTTGAAAAGACAGGCGTGCTCAACATGATCGCGAACTTCATCACCTCGGTCAGTGAGGGCAATATCGCGGTTATTGTGATCGTCATTCTGTGGCTCTCGGCCATCACGAGCGCCTTTGTCGACAATATCCCCTTTGCCGCGACCATGATCCCTGTCATCCGCGCCATCGCCGCGACAGAGGGCATGGATATCGGCGTGCTTGCCTGGGCGCTTTCGCTCGGCACGGACCTCGGCGGCAACGCGACGCCCATCGGCGCGAGCGCCAACGTCGTCGGCACTTCGGCTTCGGCCAAGGGCGGCTATCCCATTGGCTGGGGCCGCTACTGCAAGTACTGCGTGCCCGCGACGATCATTGTCATGGCGGTGTCCACGGCCTACTTATTCCTGCGCTATCTGTAAACGGAAAAAGGAAAGGAGTGCGATCCCATGAAAAACCAGATCATCATCACCCTTGGCCGCGAGCACGGCAGCGGCGGCCATTACATTGCCGACATGATCGCGCAAGAGCTCGGTATCAAGCTCTATGACAAGGACTCCATCGAAAAAGAGATCGTTTCCGAAGGCTACAGCGGGGAAATGATCCGCAAGATGGACGAAAAGCCCGTCAACTTCTTTGCCTCGCGCCGCATCGGCAAGTATTCGAATTCTCTTGAGGTCAACGTGGCGGAAAAGACGTTCGCCATGCTGCGTGACAAGGCAGCAAACGGCGAGAGCTTCCTCATCATCGGCCGCTGCGGCGACCAGGTGCTCAAGGGCAACCCCAATATGCTGAGCATTTTCATCTGCGGCAACCAGCAAGCCAAAGTCGGCCGTGTGATGGAGAAGAAGGGCCTGTCTGCCGAGGACGCGATCGAGGAGATTAAAGAGATCGACCGCTCCAGAAAGACCTACCACAACTACTACTGCGAGACGAAGTGGGGCGACGCCCGCGGCTACGACATGACCGTCAAGAGCGATGTGCTCGGCTTTGAGGGCACGGCGAAGATGCTGATTGCCTATATCCGCAGCTTCATGGAGCAGGACTAAATAAAAATTTGCAGCCCGTGCCGCAAAAAACATTTGAAATGCTCGAAACAATTTGATAAAATCAATTCACAGCGTGTGGCGTTTCTGCGTAAATCCGGTTGCAGAAACGCCGCACGTTTTTTTTTGCGGCAAAAGGAGGGAGAAGACAACTTCATAGTCAAATCGTGCGGCAGAGATGCGTAAGTCCGGATTGATCCGGCGGAACGCATCTCTTATTTTTTATGTTCAGGAGGAAGACCACCATGGAAAACACAAACCAGTTTTTGGGGACGGAGCGCGTGGGAAAGCTCATGCGGCGCTATGCCGTCCCGTGCATCATCTCGCTGCTCGTCGGCGCGCTCTATAACATTGTCGACCAGATCTTCATCGCCAACGCAAGCTACCTCGGTTCCTACGGCAACGCGGCCAATACCGTCGTCTTTCCGCTCACGGTCGTGGCGCTCGCCATCGCCGTGATGATCGGCGACGGCTGCTGCGCGTTCGTCAGCATTTCGCTCGGCAAGGGCGAAGTGGGAGAGGCGAAAAAGAGCGTCGGCAGCGCGGTCGTATTGTCGGTCGCGAGCAGCCTTGTGCTTACGGCGCTGTACCTCATCTTCGCCGACGCTATCATCTCGATGTTCGGCGGCACGGTGAACGAGGAGACCTTTCATTACGCGCAGGAGTATTTCTTCTATATCTCGCTCGGCATCCCGTTTTATATGTTCGGTCAGGCGATGAACCCTGTCATCCGTGCCGACGGCGACCCGCGGTTTGCCATGATCTCCACGCTCGCGGGCGCGGTGCTCAACATCATTTTAGATCCCATCTTCATCTTTGAATGTAAGTGGGGCATGATGGGCGCGGCGGTCGCCACCGTGTTGGGCCAGATCGTCGCGGCGGCGCTTGCGGTGTGGTATCTCTGCCGCATGAAGACCGTCAAGCCGGGGAAGGGAGACTTCCGCCTGCACGCAAGCCTCTGTACCCGGATGCTGACGCTCGGCATTACGAGCTTTCTCTCGCAGATCAGCCTCGTCGCGGCGATGGCGGCCATCAACAACATGCTGCGCAAGTACGGCGCGCTGGATGAGATATTCTCGCAGGAGCAGTACGCGCAGATCCCGATGGCCGTCGTCGGCATTGTGATGAAGTTCTTCCAGATCGTCATTTCCATCGTCGTCGGCATGGCGGCGGGCTGCATTCCCGTCGTAGGTTACAACATGGGCGCGGGGAAAAAGACGCGCGTGCATGTGCTCTTTACAAAGCTCCTGCTCTGCGAGGCGATCGTCGGCGCCGTCGCGCTCGTTCTGGCCGAGGGCTTCCCGCGTCAGCTCATCGCCGTCTTCGGCGCGGCGAACGAGAGCAGCTACTACACGGACTTTGCGATCAAGGCATTCCGCACGTATCTTTGCATGATGGTGCTCGCCTGCGTGAACAAGGCCTGCTTCATCTTTTTGCAGGCCGTGGGCAAGGCATTCTCGTCCACGATGCTCTCTATGATCCGCGAGGTCGTGTTCGGCGTGGGCTTTGCACTGCTGCTGCCGCGCTTTTTCGGCCTTGACGGCGTGCTGTACTCCATGCCGGTGTCGGATGTGTTGACATTCGTCATTGCGGCGGTTATGATTGTAAAAACGTATCGGGAACTCAATACGGAAGGAGCAACTGTATTATGAATCATATTATCACCATCAGCCGTGAATTCGGCAGCGGCGGCCGCACGGTCGGCAAAAAGGTTGCAGAGCAGCTCGGCATCCCCTGCTATGACTCAGAGCTCATCCAGAAGATCGCCAAGGAGAGCGGCTTTGCAGAAAATTATGTCAAGGAGGCGGGCGAGTACACGCCCGGTGGCTTCCTAGCCTCGGCGCTCTCGAACCGCGCGTTCGGCCCGACGAACGAGGATATCCTATGGGAAATTCAGTGCCGCGTCATCAGCGAGCTTGCCGAAAAGGGACCCTGCGTCATCGTCGGCCGCTGTGCGGACTACATTTTGCAGGACAAGGCCAAGTGCCTCAAGGTCTTTATCCACGCAGATATGGCGTTCCGCGCCAAGCGCATCGTCGAGGTCTACGGCGAGCGCGAGCAGTCACCCGAGCAGCGCCTGCGCGACAAGGACAAGCGCCGCGCGGCCTATCACCGCTTCTACACGAACATGAAGTGGGGCTACGCGCAGAATTACCACATCACGCTCGACAGCGGCGAGCTCGGCATCGACAAGTGCGCCGACATCATCGCTGACCTCTACAAGAGCAGGGCGTAAATGGTCAAAAAGAGAAGGAGAGAAGCTGCGGCTTCTCTCCTTTTTTCTTATTCATCTTTTGCAAGGCCGGGGATGTTTACGCCGATGCCGTTGACCTCCACGCCGTCGTCGGCGGGGATGAGGAGGTATTTGCGGCCATTGATGACGCGCGCTTCGATCATATAGCTGTTCTCCGGTGCAATGGAAATTTTGACCTCGGGGGTCGTGATCTCAAACTTCTTGCTCTCGATGATGTTGTTCGGGTTCAGCGCGGCGTTCTCGCCGTACTGCTCATCGCACTCGCGCTGGAACGCCGCGATCTGCTCGTCGTTCACGCCGCTGTTGGCGAGGATGCCGCCGACGTCACCCGCCGTCATTTCAAGCGGCTCGGGGTCTTTGCTCTCCTTGTGATCTTCGATGCGCGCTCTGATCTGCTCGTGCACGGACTGGACGATATCGTAGCTGCAATCCTTGTCGAGCGCGTCGGCAAGCGCCGAGCCAAAGGCGTTTTTCTGCTCCTCGGCAGACATCGGCGGGTCGACGTGGAACAGCGCGTCGATGACCTCCTGATGGATCTCCGCGGCGTTTTTCGAGTAGAACAGCACATTGTAAATGTTCGCCGTGCGGTTGTCGAACGCGGGGTAGAGGAAGCCGAGCTCGGGCGAGGTCGCGATGTAGCCGGTGGAGCTTGAGTGAAACTCGCTCTGGTCAAGGTCGTAGCGCAGTTCGAGTGTCGGGGCCTTGACGGGGCAGATGGAGCAGACGAAGTACTTGAAGACATCACTCGACGCGTCGGCTTGGATCTCGTCGTCCTTGCTGCGGTGTGGCACGTCGTAGGCGTCGGCGGCGAGGAGGATGAGATAGTTCGTCTCGCCCATGTCGATGCGGTCGATGATTTGGCGGCAGAGCGTTTCACGCGAGGCGGGGTCCTTGAGCTCCGTCTGGCGAAGAGTCTGCAAGAGGCGGTGCTCATCGCTGTCGGCGACCTGCTGCGTGGAGAACACCACGTCGATGAGGTTCTTGCCAAGCGTGCCGGAGAGGGACTTTTTGAGAAGGCCCAGGTACATCTCCTGCTCCTCCTGCCGCATGAGGCCCATCGAGGTATCGACCCACGCAATGATCTCACGGTTGGAGTTCACATAGCAGCCGTACACGCGGCTGAAATTATTCTTATCGAGCCGGAAGCGCCGGCGCAGTTCATTGAGTTCTTTCTGATTCATGGCTCGTCCTTTCCTTTGTTCATGTCACAAGGCCGATTTTACCACGCCCGCGCCGCCGCGGCAAGGGGAGAAACGGCGCATTGTGCGACGAAAATACGCAAAATGCAGGAAAAGATGCAAAATGGGCGTGAACGACAAAATGTGCGCGATGTGTGGACAATATAGACGATATCCCTGTAAATCATAGAGAAATTCAATGAATATGTCCATATTTCACGGCTTCTTAACGCCGCATTTGACGCTGTTTTTTGTGAAAACGGCTATGGAAACGGAATCAAAGCAAACATTTCACGTTAAAAATGAAAGATATGTTGTATTTTGCCTGAGCTGTGCAGGAATTCTTCCGTTTCCTTGGTGATTCTGACTGTTGAAAAAAGAAAAAAAGAAGTTAGAATAGAGCCTCGCGAAATGAAACGGAAGAATTTGGATAGAGATCAGAGAGTTTGGGAGGAGATCAACATGTCGTATCACTTTTTAATGGATCTTGCGCTGATCCTGCTGAGCACGAAGATTCTGGGCCTCATTGCGCAGAAGTTTCAGATGCCGCAGGTCGTGGGCGCGCTGATCGCGGGCCTTTTGCTCAGCCCCGCGGGCCTTGGCCTTCTTTCGGAAACGGAGTTCACCAAGCAGCTCAGCGAGCTTGGCGTCATCGTGCTGATGTTCTCCGCCGGTATGGGCACGGACATCAACGAGCTCAAGCACAGCGGCAAGGCGGGCTTCATGGTCGCGGTCCTCGGCGTGGTCGTGCCGTTTCTCATGGGCACGGCGCTTGCCTGGGGCGCGGATGAGCTGGGACTCATTGAGAGCACCGGCTTTATCGAAAACATCTTCATCGGCACCATCCTGACGGCCACGTCCGTGAGCATTACGGTCGAAACGCTCAAGGAGATGAAAAAGCTCGAGACCAAGGTCGGCAACACGATCCTGGCCGCCGCGCTCATCGACGATGTGCTCGGCCTGATCGCCCTGACGCTCGTTTGCAGCCTTGCCGGCGGTGACGAGAGCATCGGCATGGTGCTCCTCAAGATCGTGGGCTTTTTCGTCTTTGCCTTCGTGGTCGGCTTTGGCGCGAACCGCATCTTCTGCTGGATGCTCAAGCGTCAGCACGGTTGGGCCAGCCACAGAAACTCCGTGTTCGCCTTCGTCCTGTGCCTTGTGATGGCCTACTGCGCCGAGGAGTTTTTCGGCGTGGCTGATATCACGGGCGCTTACGCCGCGGGCCTTGCCGTCGCGTGCACGCCCAAGGGCACCTACATCCAGACGAAGTACAACCCCCTCGGGTATCTTCTGCTCACGCCGGTGTTCTTCGCGAGCATCGGTATCAATGTGCAGATCACGGGTCTGACGGGCGGCATAGTCGTCTTCTCGATTTTGCTGCTGCTTGTTTCGATCATCTCGAAGCTCCTCGGCTGCGGCCTTGGCGCCAAGGCGTGCCAGTTCACCACGCGCGAGAGCATCCAGGTCGGCGTGGGCATGGCCTGCCGCGGCGAAGTCGCGCTGATCGTCGCCAACCGCGGCCTTTCGATGGGTGTGCTGTCGAGCGCGATGATGACGCCGGTCGTCATCACGGTCGTATGCGGCACGATCCTGACGCCGATTCTGCTCAAGCTGTCCTTCCGCGGCCATCAGGAGACGGAGCTGGTGCAGAACAACATCGCCGACCGCATGGCCAAGCACCGTCAGCTCGATATCATCACGCAGCAGCTTTTGCAGCAGGATGAACAGCTGATGAAAAAGAACTGAGCGCAGCGCAATGAAATAAAAAGAGCTTTCTCCTGAAAATCGGAGAAAGCTTTTTTTGTTGATTGACGCTTTAGGATGCCGCTTTTTCCCGCGCGGCGCACTCGCGCAGGATGCGACAGAGCGCGTTCACATCCTCTTCCCGCGTCGCCCAGCTTGTGGCAAAGCGGATGATGCTGTGCGTCTCGTCATATTGCTCCCAGACGGAGAAGTCCACGCGCTCGGCGAGCTCTTTGCGCTGCTGCTCACTGACGATGCAGAAGCTCTGGTTCGTCGGGGAGGGGAAACAGGGCAAATAGCCGTTTTCCGCCATCGCGCGCCGGATAGCGTCGGCGTAGCGAACGGCGTCTGCGCCGATGCGCTCGTAGAGCCCATCGGTAAAGAGCGTGTCGAACTGGATGCCGAGCAGGCGTCCCTTGGCGAGCAGTGCGCCGTGCTGCTTGATGATGGTGAAAAAGTGTGGAATGAGCCCCGGCTGGGGAATGACGACCGCCTCGCCGAGCAGTGCGCCGCATTTCGTGCCGCCGATGTAGAAAATGTCGCACAGCGCGGCAAGGTCGCGCAGTGTCACGTCGTTTTCAGGACAGGCGAGCGCGTAGGCAAGGCGCGCGCCGTCGATATAGAGCGGCAGGCGCTTTTCGCGGCAGAGCGCGCTGATGGCCGCAAGCTCCTTTCTGGAATAGAGCGTACCGTACTCTGTCGGCTGGGAGAGGTAGACCATCCCGGGCATGACCGTGTGGTCGCGGTTCGCGTCGTCCTCGTACTGATCAAGCAGTGTGCGGATTTGGGATGCGGTGATCTTGCCGTTCTCCTGCGGCAGCGTGAGCACCTTGTGCCCGCCGAACTCGATGGCGCCGGCCTCGTGCACGCTGATGTGCCCCGTGTCCGCGGCGATCACACCCTCGTAAGAGCGCAGCAGCGCGTCGATGACGGTCGCGTTCGTCTGTGTGCCGCCGACAAGGAAGTGAATCTCCGCGTTCGGCGCGCCGCAAGCGGCGCGGATCTTCTCGCGCGCGGATTCACAGTATTCATCCGTGCCGTAACCGGCGGTCTGCGCAAAATTCGTTTCGCACAGGCGCTGCAGGATGGCGGGATGCGCGCCCTCAAGATAGTCGCAGGAAAAAGAAAGACGATGCTCCATGAAAAAAGACCTCGTTTCAAAAACAGAATTGACGGTTTCTGACTGCTATTGTAGAATAAGAGAAAACATGACGCAAACGGTTATTTGAAATGAAAAACATGATATAAAATCATGGATAGGAGGGCGTATGGAAGCGGTCAAATGCGAGGCGTTCCTTGCCGCGGCAGAGCTTGGCAGCCTGACGGCCACGGCGGAGCTTTTGGGCTACACGCAGTCAGGCGTGACGCGCATGATCGGCACGCTGGAGGAAGAGCTCGGCTTTCCGCTGTTTCTTCGCAGCAAAAAGGGCGTGCAGCTCACGGAAAACGGAAAGCTCATGCTGCCGCTGCTGCGCGAGGTCGTGCGCGCGCACCACAACGCCGAGCAGCTCAGCGCGGAGATCGGTGGCGTGTCAAAGGGCTCGCTGACGATCGGCTGCTATTACAGCATTTCGGCCCTGTGGATGCCAGAGATCCTGACGGCGTTCCGCGCCCGCTATCCGGGCGTGACCGTGCGCATGCAGGAGGGCGGCAACCTCGAGATGGCGCGCTGGCTGAACGAGCGCTCGGTCGACTGCTGCTTCGGCGCGCAGATGCACGGCGATAAGTACGACTGGCTGCCGGTCTTTCGCGACGAATTGGTCGCGTGGCTGCCGCGCGGACACGAGCTGGCAGAGGCGGATGCCTTTCCGCTTATGCGCTTGCAGAACGAGCCGTTCATCCACACCTCGCCCAATCACGACACCGATCAGGACCGCCTGCTCGAGCAGCACGACCTGCACCCGCAGACCTGCTTTACGACGCGCGACGGCTTTACGACCTACAACATGGTCGAGGCGGGGCTCGGCGTCAGCTTCAACCAGCGGCTCATCTCGCGCAAGTGGAGCGGCACGGTGGCGGAGGTCCCGTTCGACCCGCCGCAGTTCGTCACGCTCGGCATCTCCGTCCCGTCGCTCAAAGAGGCCTCGCCCGCAGCGAAAAAATTTATCGCCTGCGCCATCGAGACCGTCACGGGCGGGGAGAAAAGCCTTTGATAAGGAAAACGCTTCGCAGAAGTTCTGCGAAGCGTTTTTTACCCAAAAACCGTTTATTTGAGCTCGGCGGTGAAGGTGATCTTCCCGTCGTCCACGATGGCGCGGATGGAGCCGTGGTGTCCCTCGGCGATCGAGCGCGCGATGGAAAGGCCGATGCCGAAGCCACTGCCCGACGAGCGGGATTGATCGGCACGGTAAAAGCGGTCGAAGAGGATCTGCGCGTTTTCCGGCGTGACATCCTCGCAGGCGTTCGACGAGCGGAGGACGACACCGCGCTTCGCCTTTTCGAGCGAGAATTCAATGGGGGAATCCGGCAGTGCATATTTGACCGCGTTGTCGAGCAGGATCGAGACGAGCTGGCGCACGGCGTACTCGTCGCCGCGATAGGTGAGGCCGTCCATGATCGAAAGGTGCAGTTCGTGCCCCTTCGACGCGGCAAAGTCGATGAACGATTCCGCCGTTTCGCGCACGGCGTCGCTCACGGGAAAGTCCTCCATCTTGAGCGGCGAATCCTCCTCGTCCATGCGTGAGAGCGTGACGAGCGAGTTGACGAGCGAGGTGAGCTTTTCCGTCTGCGCCATCGCCTTGTCGATCCACTTCTGCTTGCCGGTCTCCATTTCGAGCACCTTGAGGCTCGTGGCGATGACGGTGATGGGCGTTTTCAGCTCGTGGCTTGCGTCGGTGATGAATTGCTTTTGCTGCTGCGCGCTGCGCACCACGGGATCGATGGCTCGGCGCGAGAGCAGCACGACGAGTAAAAAGACGAGCAGGATGCATGCCGCATCGGCGAGCAGCGACCACACGAGCACCACGCGCATCGCGCGCAGCTCGTGATAGCAGTCGAGGAAGATGGCGATGTTCTCGCCGTCGTCCGTCTGCGCGACGAAAAAGCGGTAGCTGCCGCAGTAGCCGTAACCAGCGCCGTGCGCGAGCGCGGCGGAGAGATATTCCTGCGTATCATCCTCCGTGACGGAGGCGATATTGTCGAGGTCTGCCTGTGTCAGCGTGCCGCTTGATGTGTAGTGCAGGACAAAAAAGCGTGTGGAGAACGGCGTTTCCGCGGTGAACGGTCCCTCGCGCCGCGCGACCTTGTCATCGGGAGGGGCCTGCACATCCTGCGCATCCGGCGGAGCGATGTCGCTCAGGCTGCCGTCATTTTCCGGCGGCGTGGGTGCATCGGCGCTGTCCGAGCCGCTCGGCGGCAGGAAACGGGAGTGGGGGATGCTGCCCGCGTTCTCGTAGATGAGCGTCAGCGTTTGCTTCAGGTCGGAATCGGTCGAAACATAGTTTGCAACGTTCAGAATGACCGTCAGCAGCAGCATCACCGCCGTGACGGAGAGCATCGCGATGCGGATGAAGCGGTTTCGCAGGCGCTTGATCATACGCTCTCCTCCAACACGTAGCCGAGGCTGCGGTTTGCCTGCAGGGTGACGTGCGAGCCGATGGACTTGAGCTTTTTGCGAAGATTCGAGATGTTCACCCATACGACGTTGATCTCCGCCTCATTATCCCAGCCCCACACGCGCTCCATGATGCGCTCGGCGGAAAAGACCTGCCGCGGCGAGCGCATGAAAAGCTCCATGATCTGGAACTCACGCCCGCTCAGGCGGATGGACTCGCTGCCGCAGCTCAAATTGCCGCTGCCGGGGTCGAGCGTCAGATCGCCGTAGGCGAGCACCGTCGGCTGGTAGGCCTCGCTGCGGCGCAGAATGGCGCGCACACGACTCAAGAGCTCGTCGGGGTCGAAGGGCTTGGGAAGATAGTCGTCCGCGCCGGCGTTGAAGCCCGTGATGCGGTCGCTCTTCTGGCCCTTGGCCGTGAGCATCATGATGGGCGTTTTCACGCCCTCCTGCCGCAGCTTTTCGAGCACTTGAATACCGTCCATCTTGGGCATCATCACGTCTAAAATGACGGCGTCGTACGCGCCCGACGAGGCATATTCATAGGCGTCGAAGCCGTTGTGCACGGCGTCGACGGAAAGGTGATTTTTTTCAAAAAAGACTGTCAGCGCCTCGGCAAGGTCCACTTCATCTTCTGCGATCAGCAGCCGCATAAAAGGTTCCCCCTCTGATTTCTGGTGATACGTGTAGTATAAAGAGCGCGCGGGCAAAAATCAAGATGCCTCAGAGCGCGTCTTTCGTCGCCTCGCGCCCGCAGGTGATGTTGAGGTTGCCGTTGCGACAGCGAAGATCGTCTAAAAACGCCTTGGGCGCGTTGCCGTCAGGCAGGATGACGCGGTAGGCGAGCTCGTAGAGCGTGCCCATGTTGCTCGTTTTCACGCGCTCGAGCACGCAGGACTTGGTGTACTTTTCAAAGAGATTATCGAAAAGACCGTCGTAGTCGAGGCTTTCGGGGATCGTGATCTTGAGCTCGCGCTCGTGCTCGTCCGCACCGCCGAAATTGACGGCTGTGAGCAGCAGCATCGCCGCCGAGACGATCACAAACGCCATGACGGCGAGTCCCACATAGCCCATGCCGGTCGCAAGGCCGATGGCCATCGCAAGGAACAGCGCGCCGATCTCTTTCGCCGTGCCCGGTGCGGAGCGGAAGCGCACGAGGCTGAACGCGCCCGCCACCGCGACGCCCGCGCCGAGGTTGCCGTTCGCCAGCATGATGACAAGCTGCACCACGGCGGGTAAGATCGCGAGCGTGACGGCGAAGCTCTGCGTCGTACGCGAGCGGTACATGGAAACGAGCGCCGTGCCGACGCCAAGCAGCAGCGACACCGCCGTACAGATGAGAAACGAGACGAGCGTCAATTCGCTTCCTAAGATCGAGTTAAGCACAGAAGGTATCCTCCTTTAAATTGGTCGTGTGGACGCCTGCGGACAACTCGTCACGGTAGCAGGCACCGTATTTGGAAAACGACGCGGGGAACGCCCCGACGTCGGAGAGCAGATGGCTGAGCCACAGCGGGCACGCGCCGGGAATCTTGACTTCCATCAGCACATCGCCGCAGGGCAGCGCGATCGGCGCGCCGTGGTCGCCGAGGCGAAGGTCGACGTCCGTATCGCGCCACCTTAAATTCGTGTCGAACGTGATGCGGAGCTGCGGATCGTCGATGCCCGCAAAGGCGAGCCGGTCGTAGCCGATGAAGACTTTGGGCACGGTTTGATAAAACGACTGAAAATAGCCGATCTCGCGTCCGATCTGGCCGAAGTTTTCACCCGGCAGCTCGCCGGAGAGAAACGGCTCCACGTTCTGGATGTCCATCGTGATGCGCCGCTTGTAGACGACGCCGTCAAACTTCTTCTTGAGCTCGACAAAGACCCTGCCGTCCTCCTGCGGCACGCCGTAGCTGCGCACGCGCAGCTTTTCCTTATAGACGGGCTTTTCGAGCGACGCGCGAATCAGGCGGTAGTCGTCGGTATCATAATAAATGTTGCAGATGGTGTACTCGCCGTACGCGTCCTTTTTCATGTAGGACATTATCCGCTCCAGTAAAAAGCGCTGCTGGGAAAGGGTCAGGCAGTATTTCTTTTCATATCGTTCAAAACAGCATTGAATCGCCATGGTGTCGAACCTCCTTTGTGAGCCCCAGTATGAACGCGCAACCTAAAAGAAACCTAAAGGTAAAATATTCGTTTCCTTTAGGTAACTTTTAGGCAAAGCGGGTATGCTGTCCCCATCCTCAAAGGAGCGGGCGCAGAGAGCGAAAAAAGCTCGCGCCCGCCCTGAGAGGACCATGTAAGATCATTGATCGAGGAGATATTATGATGAAAAAACTACTGCCTTTCCTGTGCGCGTCGGCGCTGGCGCTGTCGCTCACGGCCTGCGCCGGTACGATAAATAATAGTACGGCGGACGCGGCAAGCGATGTGACCTTTACCTTTACCGACAGCGGCGTGATCGCCGCGGGCGAGACTAACACGGGCTACGAGATCGACGGCACGGCGCTCACCATCACCGACAGCGGTACCTACACCGTCTCGGGCAGCTGCGCGGACGGCTCCATCAAGGTGAAAAAGGGTACGACCGGCGTGACGCTGGTGCTGGACGGCCTGACCCTCACGAGTGAGGACACCGCCGCAATCACCTGCGGCAAGTCGAGCGAGGTGACGATCCTCGCTTCCGCCGGTACGACGAATTCCCTGAGCGATACCGAGCAGAACAATGACGACAACTACCCCGAAAACGAAAATGCCGAAAACGCCGTCATTAAGTGTAAGGATGGCTCGACCGTCACCCTCTGCGGCGATGGCGAGCTCACCGTCACGGCCAACGGCAAAAACGGTATCAAATCCGGCGCGACGACGGACGAGGACGGCGAAGCGTTGCTCATGATCCGCGATTTGACGCTGAATATCGATGCACCCGTCAACGACGCGATCAACGCAGAGCAGCTCTTGAACGTCGAGAGCGGCACGCTGACGATCGACGCTGCGGATGACGCCATTCACTGCGACTTGGTGCTGAACATCGGTGCGGACGGCACGGACGGCCCTACGATCGATATCACGAACTGCTGCGAGGGCCTTGAGGGCGCGGAGCTGAATGTCTGCTCCGGTGATATTACGATCAACGCCTCGGACGACTGCCTGAATGCGGCAAATTCCGGTTTGTCGGACTATGACTTCACGATGACGATCTCCGGCGGTGCGATCGACGCCTATTCTTCCGCGGGCGACGGCTTCGACTCCAACGGCGACCTGACCATCACGGGCGGAACAGTCATTGTGTGGACGGCCAACACGGCGGACAACGAGCCGCTGGATGCCGACGGCACCATCACCGTCTCGGGCGGCACGGTGCTCGCCGCGGGCGGCAGCAGCGGCATGGGCATGAACTTGGAGGCCGCGCAGCCCTGCGTCATTTACGGCTCAACGGGCTTTGGCGGCATGCCGGGCAGTACGCAGAGCAGCCTGATCGCCGCGGACGCAGACTTTACAATCGAGGACGCCGACGGCAATGCCGTGTACAGCGGCACAGCCAGATGCGGTGCGAACTTCATCCTCTTCTCGTCTGCCGATGTGGTGGCGGACAGTGCGTATCCCCTCAAGGCGGGCGACAGCTCCACCGAGGGGACCGCGCAGAGCGGGACGGTTTCCACCGGCATGGGCATGGGCGGCGGCTTCCCCGGCGGCGGACAGAAGCCAGACGGTGAACCGCCCGAGAGCTTTGATGGTCAGATGCCAAACGGCGAGAAGCCAGAGCTTCCCGACGGGGAAGTGCCCGAAATGCCCAGCGGCGAGCGCCCCACACCGCCCAGCGGGCAGGGAAGCCCCACTGACGGCTACGCCCCAGCGGGCGGCGGAACCTCCGATGCAAATACCTCCGATACCACTCCAACTGCCTAATGGCAGAGATAAAGAAAAGCAGACGGCTCGCGCAGGCCGTCTGCTTTTTGCTGTTTATTCGGTTTTACATCGTCTCAAAACCGACGATCACGCCGCCGCGCTCGGCATAGTAGCTGCAAAGACCACGGCAGGGACGGATCTCAATGTCTGCTTCGGGAAAGTGCCCGCGCAGCGAAGCGGCGAGCGCCCCAGCCGCCTCTGGATTTTCGGCGTGGTGGATGCGCACCTTGCCGCCGTGGTAGTCAGCTTCCAGAAGTTTCTGTACCATCGCCGCGCACGTCTTTTTTTCGCCGCGGCATTTTTCAACGGGCTGGATCGTGCCCTCAAGACTTGCGGTGGCGAGGATCTGAATGCCGAGAATGCCGATGGCGCCCGCGGCGATTTTGCTGACGCGGCCGTTTTGCGCCAGATTGTGCAGGGACTTAAGACTGAAGAAGAGGTGCGTGGTGGCAAGATATTCCTGCGCCTTTTCGCAGATCACATCGAAGGGGAGGCCCTTGGCGTGCAGCTCTGCGAGCTTCTCTGCGAGCAACTGCATCTCCGGTCCCGTGCTCAGCGTGTCAAAGATGTGAATTTTGACCTCAGGATGCGACTGGAGATACACGTCGCGCGCGGCCATGGCCGAGGCACAGGTGCCGGACAGGCTGCTTGTGATGGTAATGACGAAAATCTCATCCGCGCCCTCGAACGCCTTGAGCCAGCCGTCGAGGCTGGGGCAGGCCGTGCCGGATTTGCCGTTGTAGGCCGCGAGATAGTCGAGCAGCTCGTGTGTGTCGAGCGTTTCATCGTCCACGAAGTCGCGCTCGCCGGCGCGGATGGTCATGGGCACGCTCTGATAGGTTACGCCCTCCAGCATCGTGAGGTTGGCAGAGGAGTCGGCAATCAGTTTCATCATGGGGAAGCCTCCAAAAAATAATCGGTTATTCAAAAACCTGTTGTCAGGTGAAGTTATCTTTGACTACAATACAACGATTTTCAATAACTGTCAATCGGTTTTTAGAAAACTTATTGACATTTTTTTCACCAAAGTTTAAGATGATGAAAACGCAGTTTGAACGGAGGAGCAGCTATGGACGAAAATATGTGCAGCCGTCTGGCGGAGTCTGTCCGAAGCTTTCATATCCCGCGGCTCGGGGAGATCCCCGACGTGGGGCTGTATCTCGAACAGGTGACGCGTTATGTCAATCAATCCATCACGGGATGCGGGCTCAGTCCCATCACGGCCTCGATGGTCAGCAATTATGTTAAGCAGAAGATCATCCCCGGGCCAGAGAAAAAGGCCTACGGCGCGGAGAGCATTGCGTACCTCATCTTTGTCTCGTGCATCAAGAGCGTCGTCGCGATGGACGACATCCGCGCGCTGATCGGCATTCAGCACGAGACCTACGATCTGCCGACCGCTTATCACTACTTCTGCGAGGAATTTGAAAATCTCATCCGCTATGTCTTCGGCGCGAGCGACCATCTTGCAAGCGTCGGACAGGACGAGTCGGATGAAAAGGAACTGCTGCGCTCGGCACTTTTAAGCGTGACGCACAAGCTCTATCTCGACGCCTATCTGCGGCTGCTGAGGCAAGACGCGGAGCGCGCACAAAAGGAAACAGAGGAAGCGCAATGACCGTTGAACAGTTTGTCATGGCCTACGGCGCGGAGCAGGACCGTCTGCGCGCCCTGCTGCCGGAGGGCTTTGCCTCGCTGCGGCCAGTGCTGCGCATCAACGCGGAGGTGCGCGACGGCAAAACGGGGGCTCTCGAGTTCAACACTGCCGCGGAAAAAGCCGACAATCGCGGCTGGGTCAACATCGGCCGCTGGGACGATGTTCCCTTTACGAAGGACGGCAAAAAGACGACCTACACGCTGCCGGAGATGACGATCTCGTTCACCGGCGTCGGCATCGAGGGCGACTGCCCTGCGGAAAAGGACAACGTAGGCTGCTATTACTTGAAAGACGGTACGTTTACGCTCGTGCCCGCGGAGAAGATCACAGCAAACAAGAAATTCTGCGACTGTGAATTCGCCTGGCGCTTTGCAGGCGGCGCGCACGGTGTCAGCCTTGGCAAAACGCTGCCCGCCATCCCCGAAGAGGAGACGACGCACTATGAAAAGGCGGCTTTCACGGTCGAAAATGCCGCCGTCATCCCCTGCACGCAGGTGTTGGGGGCCTATCAGGTGACGTTCGAGCGCTGATTTTTGAAAAAGGGCTTGCATTTTTGCCCGCGCTTTGCTATACTGCGCAATCGGGAATGAGGTTCTCCCACGGCACTGCCGAAACCGCTTTTTTGAGCTGATGACTTCTGTGATTTTGAACGGTCACAGGGGGCATCAGCTTTTTTGTGTCCGGAGGAGGAAATTTATGTTAACTTCACTCGCACTCATTTTTTTGGTCGGCCTTGCGCTGGCCGCGCTCTGCCAAAAGTTGAAGCTGCCGCGCATCATCGGCATGCTGGCGACGGGCATCCTGCTGGGGCCGTGCGTGCTCAACGTGCTGGACGGCTCGATTTTGTCGATCTCAGCCGACCTGCGCAAGCTCGCGCTCGTTATTATCCTGCTCAAGGCGGGACTGTCGCTCGATTTGGGCGATCTCAAAAAGGTCGGCCGTCCGGCGATCTTGATGTCGTGTTTGCCCGCGACGTGCGAGATCATCGGCTATGTGCTGCTCGCGCCGTACTTCCTCGGCGTCACGCGCGTGGAGGCGGCGGTCATGGGCTCGGTGCTCGCGGCGGTGTCGCCCGCGGTCGTCGTGCCGCGCATGGTGCAGCTGATGGAAAGCGGCCGCGGAACGGACAAGAGCATCCCGCAGATGATCCTGGCCGGCGCATCGTGCGACGATATCTTCGTCATCGTGCTGTTTACCACATTTCTGCACACGGCGCAGGGCGGCAGCGCCAACGCCGCGGACTTTTTGAGCATCCCTGCGTCGATCGTGCTCGGCGTTGCGCTGGGTGCGCTTGTCGGGTGGTTGCTCAGCCGCTTTTTCGAGACTGCCTATGCCCGAGCGCACTGCATCCGCAACAGCATGAAGGTCATCATCGTGCTGGGGGTCTCGCTGCTGCTCGTCGCGGCGGAGGGCTGGCTCGAGGGCATCGTGCCGGTGTCGGGCCTGCTCGCGGTCGTCAGCATGGCGTGCTTACTTAAGATGAAGTGCACGCCGTTCGTTGCCAAGCGGCTCTCTGAAAAATTCGGCAAGCTCTGGCTGGCGGCGGAGGTCATTTTGTTCGTCCTCGTCGGAGCGGCGGTCGATATCCGCTATATGGCGGGCGTGGGCCTTGCGGCGGTCGGCATGATCTTCTCGGCGCTCATTTTCCGCGCCGTGGGTGTGTGCCTGTGCCTTGTCAGAACGCCGCTCACGGCGAAAGAGAGGCTCTTCTGCGTGTTTGCCTATCTTCCCAAGGCGACGGTGCAGGCGGCCATCGGCTCGGTGCCGCTTGCGGCGGGGCTGCCCTGCGGCAGCATCGTGCTGTCAGTCGCGGTGCTCGGCATCGTCATCACCGCGCCGCTCGGGGCGTTTTTGGTGGACACGAGCGCGCCGAAGCTGCTGAGTAAAGCGGAGGAATAAAGAAAAGGACTTGGACGCTTTCGTCCAAGTCCTTTTCTGTTTTTATCAAGTGCTCACACGTCGAGCGCCATATTTGTGCGCTCCATCACCACCACGAGGATGGGAATGAGGATGAGCTGCAAGATGATGCCGGGGATGGCCGTCGTCACCGCGCCGGAGAGGAAGAGGGCGAGGCTGAACTCCGTGCCCTGAAGGCCCGCGAGCAGGAACTTCACAAGGCCCCACACAAGGCGGCCCGCGACCATCGCGGAGATGAGCGAGGCATAGATGCGCCAGCCCGTTTTCGGCAGCTTGCGGTACAGAAGACCGGCGATGGCGCCGTAGGTCGCCATTTCAAACGCCATGGGAATAGCGATCCAGATCGGCGGCATGCCGGACATCGAGCGCAGCAGCGGGGAGATAAAGCCGACTGCGAGTCCCCACGGCCAGCCGCACATGAAGCCGCACAGCAGCGCGGGCAGGTGCATGGGGCAGAGCATGGAGCCGATCTCGGGGATCTGGCCGGTCAAAAACGGCAGGACCATCGCCAAGGCGAGGAAGAGCGCGGAATAGGTGAGTTTTCTCACCGGGGAAGCGGTACGGGCAGTTGCAGTGGCAGCGTTGTTCATGGTTTGTTCTCCATTCCTTCGAGCAGCGAACGGATGTGCGCCATGGCGTCGTCCAGAATGGCGGAGGACTTTTTGTCCACGCCCGCGACATACGTGCTGCATAGATTCATCGGGATGAGCACACGGTAGGCATTGCTCGACGCGACGGCGTTCGCCATGACAGGGGAGATCTCACCCATCAGCGCATCGGCGATCGCGATGCCGATGGGGCCGACGATGATCTGCGCGCTGCGGCAGGCCACGATGACGGGGTTTTCGCCCGTGGCCACGCGGTCAGCGCCCGCGCGGCGCATCGCGTCGGAAGCGGCGCTGTTCGTACCGACCGCCATGATCTCGAGGTGCGGGAAGGACTTTTTGATGTTCTCGACCAAAGTTTTGCCGAGCTTTCCGCCCTGGCCGTCGATGACAAGGATCGTCACGGTGTTCTCATCCTCTCTTGCGTCTTGTTTTCTGCGCGAAAACCCTTGAAAAGACAAAGAAAAGGCATCAATATTCCCCTTGCAGGGAGATTGATACCTTGGTGATACCTCGTTTGCTTTCAGGGAACGCGCGGAAGAAAAGTCAGCTTGTGCCAACGCTGCCAGCTTGTGCCGACGCGGGAATTTTATCAAAAAAGCGCAGGGCTGTCAATCCCTTGCCCCTTGCGAAAGGGGCGAAAAAGCGCTATGATAAACGAAACTTTTTGGTAAAGGAACCCCGCCGCTATGACGAATTTTACCGATATTCGCGACTTTCTGCGCGCCCACTGCGCGCGCTATCCAGAGCTGGCGCTTCAGGACGTCTTCAAGGCACTCTATCAGAGCGCCTTTGGCTGCGAGCATCTGATCGCCGACCCGTCCGCCGCCGCAGACTACATCCGCGCCGAAGCGGCGCGAAGCGGTGACCGTATCTCCGAGCTCGTCGAACTGCTCGGCGGCGACTACTGCCGTGTGCACCTCGGCATTTTGCAGGACGGCTTGAACGCGGAGACGTTTGCGAGGCTCTTCGCCCTCTCTGCGCGGCACGAGGAGTGCGGGCGCGAAAAGCTCGAAGCGATGCTTACTGCCTTGCAGACAATGGCCGACGCGGGCGAGCTGCCGTTTTCTGCGCAGGAGACGGCGGAAGCTGTTGAAACATGGCGCAGGGACGGCTTTCCGCCGCTGCACCACTCCGAGGTATTTCGGCAGAATTACGCGCCCGCGTACCGCGTCCTGCGGCGCGACTTCGCCCGCGCGCTGCCGCTGTTTGCGCGCATCGACCGCCTGACGGCGGAAAGAAGCCGCGTGCTCGTCGCCATCGAGGGCGGCAGCGCCAGCGGCAAGACGACGCTGGGCGAGCTGCTGCAAAATGTTTACGACTGCCCTGTCTTCCACATGGACGACTTTTTCCTCCGCCCTGAGCAGCGCACAGAGGCGCGCTTCGCGCAGCCCGGCGGCAACGTCGACCGCGAGCGCTTTTTGGAAGAGGTGCTCCTGCCGCTGCGCGAAGGAAAGCCCGTCGATTACCGACGCTTCGACTGCGCGACGTTCACCATTGCCCCGCCGCAGCGGATTAAGGCGGGAACACTCAACATTGTCGAGGGCGCGTACTCCATGCACCCCGACCTTGCGCCGTACTACGATCTATCCGTTTTTCTGCCGATTTCGGCAGAAAAACAGCGCGAGCGCATCCTCAAACGGAATGCGCCCGCGCATGCAAAGCAGTTTTTCGGCCGCTGGATCCCGCTCGAGCAGCGCTATTTCGACGCGCTCGATGTGCGGAACCGCTGCGATCTCATTCTTTCGGCGGACGATTAAATGAGCGTGCCGCTCGGCGCGATGCCGAGCACATATTCGACCGCAATCGCCACAAGAACGACCAGCAGCGAAATGATGAAGCCGTGAAGCATCGGCTTTGCGCCAGACTTGCACAGCGCCGCGAAGTTCGTATTGAGGCCGATGGCGGCGAGCGCCGCGACCATCAGGAACTTGCTGATACTCTTGAGCGTCGTAGCGAGACCCGCGGGAATGACGCCGACGCTGCACAAAATGGACATTGCAAGGAAACCGAGGATGAACCACGGGAACACCGACTTCATATTGACCTTGACGCCATGGTCGCCGCTTTGCGCGGCGGCCTTTTTCTTGAGGTGCACGCTGATGGCGGCGAAGACCAGCACCGTCGGGATGATGGCGAGGGTGCGCGTCAGCTTGACCATCGTGGCAAAGTCGCCCGCGGCCTCGCTGAAGGCGTAGCCCGTCGCCACGACGCTCGATGTATCGTTGACCGCCGTGCCGGCCCACAGGCCGAACGCCGCGTCGGAAAGGCCCATCGCGCGGCCGAGCAGCGGGAACACGACGACCATGATCGTGTCAAAGAGGAACGTTGCCGACATGCCGTAGGCGATGTCCATGTCCGTTGCCTCGATGACCGGCGCGATGGCGGCGATGGCGCTGCCGCCGCAGATGCCCGTGCCCGCGTTGATGAGGCTGCTCGTCTTCCAGTCAAGCCCCAGCGCCTTGCCGATCACATAGCCGAGGCCGAAGCACGTCGCCAGTGTGAAGAGCATGACGGTGAGCGAGAACTTGCCGACCGTCAGCACGGTCGTGATGTTCAGGCTGGCGCCGAGCAGGATGATGGCGAACTTCAGAATTTTTTTCGAGGTGAACTTGATGCCGGGCTTCGTCTTGTCATTCGGCGCGTAAAAGCGGTTCACGATCATGCCGATGAACATTGCGATGACCGACGCGCCGATCAGGTGTAGCCCCACGGATTCCTCCAGCTGCTCTAAAAACTTGGCCACCACGGCGATGACGAGCGCGATGACGCAGCCGGGCAGCATTTTTTTTACGGTTTCGATAAATTTCATGTGCTTTTTCTCTCCTCCAATGCGTGTTGCGGGTGTATTATATCACCGACTTATGATATAATAAAATTATAAATAAGAATATGTCGATTCCTGTTTGTTATCGACAAAGGAGAGAGAACATGGACCAGCGGCTTGAGACCTTTTTGACCGTGTGCGCCACGATGAACTATCGCAAAGCGGCGGAGCAGCTGCATTTGACGCAGCCCGCCGTGACGAAACAGATCCAGGCGCTCGAAGCGCTGTACGGTGTGCGCCTTTTTACCTACGACAGCCGAAAGCTCAGAAAAACGGCGCAGGGCGAAACGCTTGAGATCTACGCCATCAGCCAGCGCTATCAGGACGAGGAGCTGCGCCGCGCGCTCAAACGGCAGGAGAAGACGAGCCTTCGCATCGGCGCGACGAAGTCCATCGGCGACTATATCCTGCTGCCGCAGATCATCCGCTTTTTGAAAGAACCGGACAACGAGCTCTTTTTTACCGTCGACAATACGGCACACCTGCTCGCCCAGCTCGAGGGCGGTGAGCTTGACTTCGTCGTGCTCGAGGGCATTTTCGACAAGAGCCGGTACGAGAGCTTTCTGCTGCGCAACGAGCCCTACATCGGCATCTGCGCGAAAGATCACCCGTTTTCGGGCTGTGAGGTGCCGATGGATGAGCTCTTTTCCGAGCGGCTCATCCTGCGCGAGCCTGGCTCCGGTACGCGAAAGATTTTAGAGCGAGAACTCATGCAGTGCGGCTACACGGTCGAGGCGTTTCGCGCGAATGTCTGCATCAGCAGCTTCAAGCTCATCCGGCATCTGGTGAGCGAGGGCTGCGGCGTGAGCTTCCTTTACGAGGCCGTTGTCAAGGACGATGCGCAGTTCGGCCATTTTTCCTGCCCGCCGCTCACGGGCGTGCACGAGCTGAACGTCGTGTGCCTCAAAAACACCAATGTGCCCGCGCTTGCGCGGCGGTTCCTTGATCTGTAAATTTGGACAATTCTGCCGATCTGCGCAAAAATGCGGGGAATTGAGCGATATGACTGCGGTTTATGGAATCAGTCAATGGAAAAATCCAACATTTTCCTGTAAAATAGAGCTTGGATAAGATAGGTGATGATCGCCGCGCAATATTTGCTGCGCGGCGGCAAGCACGCGGTACGCCGCGAAAAGGGAGAGCAGGAACATGAGCGATATCAACGGCAGCAAGCCCACGAATTTCCCTCTCGACGAGAGTAAACTGGATTTCAAAATACCCCGCACGGACGCTCCGCGCGAAAACGTCCTCAAGCTCGGCAGTATGATCACGAACCGCATCGGCCTCAAGGCCACGGCGGACGACCCCGAGTACTGGGGCCTTGCCGGCGTGATGACCGACGAGATGGTCGACGTCGCGCTCAAGATGGGCGTGCGCAAGCCCAAGACGACCGAGCAGTTGATGAAGCTGACGAAGATGGAGCGCGAGCCGCTCGAAAAGCTCCTGACGGAGATGGCGTGGACGGGCATCATCGAATACAACTGGGAGAATCTGGACGGCAAGAACCCCAAGCATGAAAAGCGCTGGGTGCTGCCGCTGTTCGTCCCCGGCAGCGCGGAGTTTTTGAACATGCGCAAAAGCCAGATCGACGAACATCCCGAGGTCGCGGCGTTCTTCGAGCGTATGACGATGCTGCCGCTCGAAAAGATCACGCCCATGGTGCCGCCGGGAGGCGCAGGCATCGGCATGCACGTTATCCCCGTGGAAAAGGCCATCGAGACGGAGAACGAGTCCGTTGACTTAGAGCACATCTCCTACTGGCTCAGCAAATACGAGGGCAAGTACGCCAAGAGCATGTGCTCCTGCCGCGCTAGCCGCGCCAAGCTCGGCGAGGGCTGCGGCGACGACGCCGAGAGCTGGTGCATCGGCGTGGGCGATATGGCCGACTACATCGTCGAAACACAGCGCGGCGAATACATCACGAAAGATGAAGCGCTCGAAATTTTCAAAAAGGCAGAGGACAACGGCTTTGTCCACCAGATCACGAATATCGACGGCGAGCAGAAAATTTTCGGCATCTGCAACTGCAACGTCAATGTCTGCAACGCGCTGCGCACATCGCAGCTGTTCAACACGCCGAACCTGTCGCGCAGCGCCTATGTCGCGAGCGTCGAGAGCGAGAGCTGTGTCGCCTGCGGCCGCTGCGTCGAAAACTGCCCCGCGGGCGCGGTCAAGCTGGGGCAGAAGCTCTGCACGAAGGACGGCTACATCGAATATCCCCGTCAGGAATTACCCGACGATGTCAAGTGGGGGCCGGAAAAGTGGAGCGTCGACTACCGCGACAGGAACCGCATCAACTGCTACAATACCGGTACCTCGCCGTGCAAGACGGCCTGCCCAGCGCACATCGCGGTGCAGGGCTATCTGAAGCTCGCCGCGCAGGGCAAGTACCGCGAGGCGCTGCAGCTCATCAAGCGCGAAAATCCGTTCCCCGCGGTCTGCGGCCGCATCTGCAACCGCCGCTGCGAGGATGCCTGCACGCGCGGCACGGTCGATCAGGCCGTCGCCATCGACGAGGTCAAGCGCTTCATCGCCCAGCAGGACTTAAACGCGGAAACGCGCTTTGTGCCCGAAAAGGTCATCCCAAAGGTCGACGGCGAATTTTCCGAGAAGATCGCCGTCATCGGCGGCGGCCCCGCGGGCCTGTCGTGCGCATACTACCTCGCTGAAAAGGGCTACCGCCCGACGGTGTTTGAAAGGGAAGCGCGTCCCGGCGGCATGCTGATGAACGGCATTCCGAGCTTCCGCCTCGAAAAAGACGTGGTGGAGGCCGAGATCGACATCCTGCGTGAACTCGGTGTCGAGTTCCGCTGCGGTGTGGAGGTCGGGAAAGATGTGACCATCGCACAGCTGCGCGAACAGGGCTATCAGGGTTTCTACGTGGCCGTCGGCCTCCAGTCCGGCGGCAAGCTGAACATCCCCGGCGGCGACGCGGACGGCGTCATGGCGGGTATCGACTTTATGCGGCAGGTCAACCTGCATGAAAAGAAGACGCTTTCCGGTAAGGTCGTCGTCATCGGCGGCGGCAACATGGGCGCGGACGTTGCGCGCACGGCGGTGCGCTGCGGCGCGGAGAGCGTTGACCTCTACTGCTTAGAGGCTTACGACGATATGCCGATGGGCGAGGAAGACCGCAGCGAGTGCGAGCGCGACGGCATCACCGTCCACGCCGGCTGGGGCCAGACCGAGATCGTTGTGGAGGACGGCAAGTGCGCGGGCGTCAAATTCCGCAAGTGCACGCGCGTCAAGAACGACGAGGGCCGCTTCGCACCTGAGTTTGACGACAGTGTGAGCGAGCAGGCCGAGTGCACGACGGTTCTCTACTGCATCGGCCAGAAGGTCGACTGGCGTGAGCTGCTCACCGGCACCGCTGTTGAGTTCAACCCTAACGGCACGGTCAAGGCAGACCCCGTCACGTATCAGACGGCGGAAAAGGATATCTTCGTCGGCGGCGACGCTTATACGGGTCAGAAATTTGCCATCGACGCCATCGCCGCGGGCAAGGAGGGCGCGATCTCGCTGCATCGCTTTGTCCAGCGCGCAACGCTGACGATCGGCCGCAACCGCCGCCAGTTCATTGAGCTCAACAAGGAAAGCGCGCTGATCCCCGTCAATTACGACACAACGCCGCGCCAGCGCATCGGCTATAACGAGGCGCTGCGCAGGACGTTTAGCGACGAGCGCGTCGCGTTTACCGAAGAGCAGATCAAAAAGGAGACCGCGCGCTGCCTTAGCTGCGGCGCGAGCATCGTCGACCCGAACAAGTGCATCGGCTGCGGCGTCTGCACGACGAAGTGCGCGTTCGACGCCATCCACCTGCACCGCGAGAGACCGGAGTGCAGCAAGATGTACGCCTGCGAGGACAAGATGAAGGCCATCCTGCCGTACATGATCAAGCGTGAGTTCAAGATCAAGCGTGCGGCGAGAAAGAGCAAGTAATGCACGAGCTGGGCATTGTCTTCCACGTCATCAAGAGCGTGGAAATGATCGGAGAGGAAAACGGCCTGACGAACGTCGCGTCCGTGACGCTCGAGCTCGGCGAGGTGTCCGGTGCGATCCCGTACGAACTCGAAAGCTGCTGGAACTGGGCAGTCAAGAAGACTGAGCTTTTACCGGAGGCTGCGCTCAAGATCGAGACCATCCCCGCCGTTACGTACTGCGAGGGCTGCGGGCGCGACTATCCCACCGTGCAGTTTGGCCGCACCTGCCCGCACTGCGGCAGCGAAAAAACGTGGCTCAAGCAGGGCAGCGAGATCAACTTAAAGGAGATTGAGGCGATATGACAGAACCCTATAAGATCATCGAGGTGAAAGAGAGCGTCTTCGCCGACAACGACCGCGAGGCCGCACGCCTTCGCACGCAGCTCAAGCAGGACAGAACGTTTCTGCTGAACCTGATGTCCTCGCCGGGCAGCGGCAAGACGGCGACGCTGCTGCGCACGCTTGAAGCGCTCAAGGATGAGCTGCGCATCGGCGTGATGGAGGCAGACATCGACTCCGACGTGGACGCGAAGACTATCGCGGACGCGGGCGTCAAGTCCATCCAGCTCCACACGGGCGGCATGTGCCACCTCGATGCAAGCATGACGGAGCAGGGCCTCAAGGAGATCGGCACGAAGGACTTGGACCTCGTCGTGCTCGAAAACGTCGGCAACCTCGTCTGCCCCGCGGAGTTCGACACGGGCGCGGTCAAAAACGCGATGATCCTCTCCGTGCCGGAGGGACACGACAAGCCGCTCAAGTACCCGCTCATCTTCACCGTGTGTGACGCACTCATCATCAACAAGATCGACGTGCTGCCGTATTTCGACTTTGACATGGAAAAGGTCGTCGAATACGCGCACATGCGCAACCCGAAGCTCAAGATATTCCCCCTCTCCGCCAAAACCGGCGAAGGGGTGGACGCCTGGTGCGACTGGCTGCGCGAGCAGGTGCGCGATTGGAACGAGTGAGAAAAGGAAAAGAGATGTACCGCATGGTACATCTCTTTTTGTTATGCGTCCAGCCGGAAGACCGACGGATAAATTTGTCCGTCCCTGAATTCGAGTACGCCGTAGGTCGGGCGGCGGGGATCGCCAATCGAACCGGGATTCATCATCATCGGCCGCGACGCCGCGTCCACGAGCGGCACGTGCGTGTGGCCGAAGAGCAGAATGTCGGCGTTCATCTCGAGCGCGCGGTACTGCGCGCGGAGAAGTCCGGTCTTCACCCCTAACGTGTGCCCGTGCGCGATGAGCACGCGGTGATCATCCAGAATCAGCACGCGCTCAAGCGCTTCAAAGCGCCCGAAGTCGCAGTTGCCGGGAACCTGCTCAAGCGGCAGGCTAGGGTAGAGCTGATGCAACTCCTCGACATCACGCCATCCATCGCCAAGGTGGATGATGCCGTGCGGCTTTACGAGCTCTACCGCGCGCACCATGTTGTCGACATTGCCGTGCGAGTCGGATAGTACCAGATATTTCATAGCGCTCACAGGAACTTATCGAGCTCGCGCTCGACCTCATCCATCTTCTTGATCTGCGGCTTGTCGATGCGATAGCCGCCCTTGACGACCATGTCGAGCTCACGCAGCGTGCTCAAATTCTGAAGAGGGTTGCCGGAGCAGACGATCAGGTCGGCCTGCTTGCCCGCCTCAATGCTGCCGGTCAGATCACCGATGCCCGCGAGCCGGGCATTGAGTTTCGTCGCGCTGTAGAGTGCGAACACGGGCGTCACGCCGCAGTATTTGACGAAATAGTGCAGCTCGCGCCACATGTCGTAATGCGTGATGTACGGGCAGCCGACGTCCGTGCCGAGACCGACTGGCACGTCCGCGGCGAGGTTTGCCTTTGCGAGCGCGACGATGCCGTCGAAGACGATCTTGCCGTTTTCCTGCTGCTCATACGTCGCGTGCGAAATGCTGCGGTCGAAGAGCGCGTAGGGCAGGGCGGGGGAAATGGTCGAAATTTGGAACGCCTTGCGCTGCTTGAAGAGCGTGATCATTTCATCGCTTGGCTGCGCGCCGTGCTCGATGGAGTCGACGCCGTTTTGCAGCGCAGCCATCACGCCCTCAGGGCTCTCAACATGCGCCGCGACGATCATGCCGAGCGAATGTGCCTTGCCGCACGCGGCCTTGACAAGCTCGGGCTGCATGCGCAGCACGCCCGGCTCGCCCACGACTTCGGCGTCCAGCACGCCGCCGGTGATCATCAGCTTGATGAGGTCGGGCGTTTCGGCGGCGATCTTTTCGACGAGCGCCGCGGCCTCTTCGGCGGAGTGCGCCTCGTAGGCGAGCGAACCCGCCATGTGCCCGCCGGGGACAGAGACCGCCATGTTCGATGCCAGCACGCGCGGGGCAAGAATTTTGCCCGCCGCGGCGAGGTCGCGAATTTTCGTGTCGTAATCGGCAACGCCGCCGACCGTGCGGATGGTCGTGACGCCGGAGAGCAGCTCGGTTTTGGCGTAGCCCTCGCACATGTTGAGACCGATTTTATTCGTCAGCGCGCAGGAGGTGATGAGCTTGACGAGCTTTTTCGGGTCGCTCGCCTTCTTCTTGGGCCGGCCCGAGGCGGGCAGATGCACGTGCATGTTGATGAGACCCGGCAGCACATATTTTCCGCCGAGGTCGACTGCCTCATAGCCCGCGGGGATATGCTGTGCGTCGACGATCTCGCTGATCTTCTCTCCGGCGATGCACACGGCCTTGCCCGTCTGCGGCTCCATGTGCTCAGAGCCGTCGAGAAGCACGCAGTTTGTCAATGCGTACTTTTTGTCGTTGTGGTACATCGGAGTGTGCGCCTTTCCTGTTATCGAATCTGGCCGCTGCCGGTGATGACGTATTTATAGGTGCTCAGCTCGTCGAGCCCCATCGGGCCGCGCGCGTGGAGCTTCTGCGTCGAAATGCCCATCTCGCAGCCGAGGCCGAACTCCCCGCCGTCGGTGAAGCGGGTGGAGACGTTGACGTACACCGCCGCGCTGTCGACCTCGTCGACAAAGCGGTCGGCCGCGGCTTGGTTCTCGGTCACGATGCAATCGCTGTGGTGCGTCGAGTGATGCTGGACATGCGCGATGGCCGCATCCAGATCATCTACGACCGCGACGGCGAGAATGTAATCGAGAAATTCCGTGTCGAAGTCGAGCTCCGTTGCCGCCGTGCCGGGAATGATCTCCGCCGCGGCTTCGTCGAGCCGCAGCTCGACGGGGACAAGGCCCGCTTCTCTACGCTTGTCGACAAGCGCGGCCTTGAGCTTGGGGAGAAATTCCTTTGCAATGTCGCGGTGGACAAGGCAGACCTCCTCCGCGTTGCAGACGGACGGGCGGCTCGTCTTGGCGTTTTCGATGATCTTTACCGCCATGTTGAGGTCAGCGTCCCTGTCGACGTACACATGGCAGATGCCCGTGCCGGTCTCGATGCAGGGAACGCTTGCATTTTCCACGCACGCGCGGATGAGCCCCTTGCCGCCGCGGGGGATCAGCAGGTCGACAAGGCCGTCCGCCGTCATCAATACCTGCGCGCTCGCATGCGTTGTATCCTCAACGATGTTGACAATGTCGGGATCGCCGCCGACGGACTCAACGCCCGCCTTGAGCGCCGTGACGATGGCGTGAGAGGAGCGATAGGCCTCCTTGCCGCTGCGCAGCATGCAGACGTTGCCGCTCTTGATGCACAGCGCCGCGGCGTCCGACGTGACGTTCGGGCGGCTCTCGTAGATGATGGCGACCAGACCGAGCGGCACCTGCCGCTTGGTGATGGTCATACCATTGGGGCGCTTGAACTGCGCGAGCGCGCGGCCCACGTGGTCGGGCAGCGCCGCGGCCTCGCGGATGCCCTCTGCCATCGCGTGGATGCGGCTCTCCGTCAGGGCGAGACGGTCGAGCATCACGTCGGAGATCGTGCCCTTCGCCGCCTCCATGTCCTTGGCATTTTCGCGCAGGATATCTTCGCTGTTGGCCTCAAGGCTCTCCGCCATCGCGAGCAGCAGCCGGTCCTTCTCCTCGGCGCTTGCGCTGCGGATGCTGCCCCAGGCAGCTTTTGTGCGTTCCAGAAGTTCGATCGTTGTCATGCTTCATCCCTCTTTGCCAAAAATCTTGTGCCCACGCGCTTGCCCGCGGCCACATCGTAGAGTACCTCGGGCGACTGGCCGTTGGCGATGACCATTTCGCAGCCTGCTGCCGTCGCCATCTGCGCGGCGCGGAGCTTGGTCGCCATGCCGCCGGTGCCGAGGTTCGACCCGCTGCCCCCGCCGAGCGAAATGATGTGCTCGTCGATCTTTTCCACCGTGTCGATGAGCTTCGCGTCGGGGTTCTTGCGCGGGTCTCCGTCGAAGAGCCCGTCGATGTCCGAAAGCAGAATGAGGAGGTTCGCCTGGATCGTCACGGCCACGATGGCAGAGAGCGTATCGTTGTCGCCGATGCCAAACTCCTCGGTGGAGATGGTGTCGTTCTCGTTGATGACCGGCAGCGCGCCGAGCTCTAAAAGCCGCGCGAGCGTGTTGTGGAAGTTCTGCTTGCGCACGCCGCCCTCTTCGATATCCGGTGCGGTGATGAGCAGCTGTGCCACGGTGTGGTTATACTCGGTGAAGAGCTTGTCGTAAATGTACATCAACTCGCACTGGCCGACAGCGGCGGAGGCCTGCTTCGTCGGCACATCTTTCGGCCGTTCGCTCAGGTTGAGCTTGCCAAAGCCCATGGCGATGGCGCCAGAGGAGACGAGGATGATCTCGTGTCCCATATTTTTAAGGTCGCTTAAAACCTTGCACAGCTTTTCCATACGCTGGATGTTCAGCCGCCCCGTGGGGTGTGCCAGCGTGGATGTGCCGACCTTGACGACAATTCTCATATCGTGATCCCTCCGATCAAAGCGGGCGCGCGATGCGCGCGGACGCCGGAATTTGCCCATTATTATACCGCGCCGATCCGCGTTTTGCATCCTTTTTTTGCAAATTTTACGACATACTGACACAGTAAAGTGAAAAAGCACAGGCGCGCGAAAGCGCGCCTGTGCTTTTTTGTGAGATTCTGCTTAAAACGGCTTTTTCGCGACCTCTAAGATCACGTCGAGCATGCCTTGGATCTGCGGGGTGATGACCTTGTTGCGGTGATAAAGCACCTGCCGCCACTGGCTCATCTGGCAGTCGGCCACGGGAATGATGGCAAGGTTGCCCTTGTGGATGCTCATCTTCGCCGTGTAGCGCGGCAGCACGGAGAGATACTCTGGATTCTCGCGGATGAGCTTGAGCGCGAGCGTGTCGCTCTCGAGCTCCAAAAACGGCTCGACGCTCAGATCCTGCCGCGCAAGCTCGCGGTCGAACTGGTCGCGGTAGGGGTTGCCGTGGTTCATCAGGATGAACGGGTGCGACACAAGGTCGGCAAGGTGCACATCATCGCGGGCAGAGAGCGGGTTTTCCGTGTTCGTCACAATGACGACGTCCTCCTGCGCTTCAAAGACTTTGACAAACTGCGTATCGAAGATCTGCTCATCGAGCGTGTAGATGATGTCGAGCTCATTCTTGACGAGCATTTCGGTGATGGAGGCGATATTGCCCGCGTGCAGGCTGATCTGCACGTGCGGAAAACGCTCGTGGTAGAGCGGCACGATGTTAGAGAACGAGGCGGTGAGCAGCGAATTGAGCGTGCCGACGCGCACGGTGCCGCTCAGCTCGGAATCCGACGAGGCAAAGGCGCTGGCACGCGCGATGGCGCTCACCACGTCGCGCGCGTAGGAGACAAAGTCCTTGCCGTACTGCGTGATGGAGACCGTTTTGCCGATGCGGTCAAAGAGCTGCACGCCCAGCTCGCGCTCGAGCTGCTGGATCTGCACCGTGACGGCGGACTGGGAATAATCCAGAGCTTCCGCCGCACGGGAGAAGCTCTTGAGCTCCGTGACTTTTAAGAATGTGACCAGGTTGCGGACTTCCATGGCTGTCCTCCGATTCAAATTTGTAATACATTTTCAAAAATATATTAGTGGAAATATCTTAATTTGTCAATAGACGCATTATAAAAAATAATGAGTCGGGCGAAAAAGTCGGCCGTGGACACACGGCCGGCTTTTTATGAAGGGGATCAGTCCTTGTACTCGTGGTGCAGCAGCTCGTGCGCGCGCTCATTGAGACCCGCGGCATACATCGCGTCGAGGACGGGGTTGCGCTCGCTGCGCTTGAACATCGCGCTGCGGTCGATCTCGTACAGGCCGTGGGCGCGCTTGAGCTTGGTGCTCATCAGCGCGTAGGGCTGGCCCGCGCCGCCGACGCAGCCGGTGCGGCAGGACATGACCTCGACCAGGTCGACCTCGACCTCGCCGTTTTCGATTTGATCGAGCAGCTTTGCCGCGTTGGCAAGGCCGTGGGCCAGGGCGACGCGCACGTCGCGCCCGTTAACGGGGATGGTCACAAAGCGGACGGCCTCCGTGCCGCGAAGACCGCTATGCTCGAGCATGCGCAGGACGTTTTTGCTCTTGTCGGGCAGGCAGCATCGGAGCACCGCCTCCGCCACGCCGCCGGAGGTGCCGAAGATCTCGGCCGCGCCGCTGCCCATGCCGAACGGCAGGTCGGGCGACTCCTTTTCGAGCATCTGGAAGCGGATGCCGGATTCCTTGATCATCTTGATGACCTCCTGCGTGGTCAGCACGAGGTCGACGTTCGGTACGCCGTCGCGGCGGAATTCCTCGCGTCCGGCCTCCATTTTCTTGGCTGTGCAGGGCATGATGGCGATATGGAAGGTCGTGCGGCCGTCGGCGGCGTCTTTTTCGCGGTACTTGTCCTTTAAGACCGTTGCGAACATCTGCATGGGCGAGAGCGCGGAGGACAGGTTCTTGATGAACTGCGGGCGCTCCTGCTCCACATAGCGCACCCAGGACGGGCAGCAGGATGTCATCAGCGGCAGGTTTTCGCCCGTTTCCAGGCGGCGGAGGAATTCCTTCGATTCCTCGCGCACTGTGAGGTCTGCGCCGAAGATCGTATCGTAAATTTCGTCCGCGCCCATGATCTTGAGCGCCGTGACGAGCTTGTCGAGCACATTTTCACCCGCGGGCAGACCATAGGCCTCACCGATGGCGACGCGCACGGCGGGCGCGATCTGGATGACGACGCGCTTTTGCGGATCGTGCAGGGCACGCCACGCCGCGCCGATGTCGTTTTTGACGGTGATGGCGCCGGTCGTGCACACGGCGGCACACTGGCCGCAGCTGACGCAGTGCGTGGTCGAGATGGGCTGGCGTCCGTTACGGGCACAATAGCACTC